>Ga0209328_10000356_pt1 | contig 11121 bp, 14 predicted proteins | sample JacPinW_OM3H0_M1_FD_187954 | JGI IMG/M metagenome (GOLD analysis project Ga0209328, IMG submission 187954) | Forest soil microbial communities from Algoma, Ontario, Canada - Jack Pine, Ontario site 1_JW_OM3H0_M1 (SPAdes) (version 2) | ecosystem: Environmental > Terrestrial > Soil > Boreal... | reverse complement strand
CTCGATCCCAACGAATTTCTAAGCGATTACGGCGTCCGGTCGGTCAGCAAGTATCACAAAGATCATCCCTATGTTTTGAACGCGCGGGGCGAAACCAGAGTTGTGAATTACGAGCCGGCGGAATCGCAGACCGGCATTTTCGGCGGCAACTCAAACTGGCGCGGGCCGGTCTGGTTTCCGATCAATTACCTCTTAATTGAATCGCTCCAGCAGTTTCATCATTACTACGGCGACGATTTCAAAGTGGAATGCCCGACCGGCTCCGGGCAGTTCATGCATCTCAAAGAAGTCGCGAACGAACTTTCTAATCGGTTGATCAAAATTTGGCGGCGCGACGAGAAAGGCGAATGCGCGTTTGCACGCGCATCAGATAAATCTGTCGCCGATGCAGCCAGTGTCACAAATGCCAGTCCGGCTCGGACTCGTTACCTCTTCCACGAATATTTTCACGGCGACATCGGCGCCGGTCTCGGCGCGTCGCATCAAACCGGGTGGACCGGCCTCGTCGCGAAATTGATTCAACAACAAGGCGAGTTCGGCACGATCCGCTAAGCCACTGATTACTCGCTCTGGCGCGGTCGCCGCATGATGTGGATGGCGAGGATGCGGCTTTGGTGACGCGCGAGTAGATAATCGATGAAATCGCCGATGATCGAGTTCGGTTTGTTCCCGAGCTTAGTCACGACGCGACAAATGAGAGTGTTGCTCCGGCCGTGCCATTCCAGATTGATCGCGCCATGAAGATCGCGCGCACTATGGATTTTCGCCCAGCCGTGCGGGCGTCCCGGTTGTTTGGACCAGGCTTTGATAAAGCCAAACTTCCGCTCCAATTGTGGATCTCTCGTGATCTGACTGCGCAGTGATCCGCGCCCGGTCGCGATCACGTGGATCACGGTCTGCATTGCTCGCTCACGCTAAGCAAATCGGCCGAACTTCCAAATTTTCAAATGAAAATTCGTTAGGCGTTTCCGAACGACTGAAACATGACGTAAACATCGACATACCCATTTTGCGGATGCCGAAACGCGCCCGGCAATGTGCCGACGATTTTCATTCCGAGCGTCTGCCAAAGTTTCACAGCGGATTCATTCGTTGAGACAACGAAATTGAATTGGATCGCCCGAAAACCGAGACGGCGCGCTTCCTTCAAGCAATGCTCGCCCATTGCCCGGCCGATGCCCTTTCCCCGGGCCGCATTCGAAACAATGAACGCCGCATTGGCGACGTGCGCGCCGGCGCCGGATTGATTCGGATGCAAAGTGTAGCTGCCGAGCAGATGTCGATCTTCTTCGGCAACATAAACGCGTGCGCCGCGCTGAGACCAATACGCTAACGCCGCCTTGCGGGAAATTTCGTGATCAAGCGGATACGTTTCGCCCGCTGCGATCACTTCCCGAAAAATTTCCCAGATCGCGTCGCGATCGGAATCAGTCGCCGGGCGAATCTTCAACACAGCGAACAATCAGCCTTCAAACATGAACACTCAACATCAGCGCCATTGATCCGATTTTGGATCCCAAAATGGGCCGGTTAAACCAAGTGAGGCGAAAATGGACACCATTTCATCCGGCGCGGGCCGGCGCGATTCGACAGTCAGCCGATTCCCATACCAGTGGATGGCGAGTTGCCATAGTTGGGTAAGATTCACCAGCGGGCGTCGCGGAATATCGTGGGCCGCGCACCACAAATTGACGGCCTCTTCCGACCGGAAGAGCAACATCGTTGCTCACGTAAAAATAAGATTGTCCCACCAATGCGCTGCCGGCACGGCAAAATGCGCGACGTACGGTTTTAAAACCGGCTGGCCGTTTTTCACTTCGAGCGTTAATGGCTCGCCGGTGTGACCATCCGAAGCGCGACTGACTGCGTCGCAATGCAAAGCGGCCGCGATTCCGTAGGCGTCCCAAACGCAATTCGCGAAATAATTCCTACCATTCGCTTCCACCGGAAATGCTGTCGCAATTCCTGAGAACGGAGGCGCCATTCGAATCCGGCTTGGATCGTCCGGCTCGGGAAGAACAAGGCGCTTGGTATGCAGCCGGCCGAAAGCCGCAACAACTTCGCTTTCATCGATGTCGATCTCTTGCGAAACCGCTGACGAATCGGGTATGCGGCCGGTGTCCGCGGTGATCTCGTAGATTGCCAGCTTAACTTTCGTGTCGAGATCGTGTTCTGGCATAGCGCACCGATTATCACGGCGACGCTACGATTTTTCGGTCCGCCCGACACGCGAAAATAATACGAGCGCCGCGAGAAGGATCAGCAAATCGAGAACTAAATGTGTGCTGAAGTTCCAGTTCTTACTGGCATGACCGAAACAGCCGCAGGTGATATCGAGGCCGCGGAGTTTTGCGACAACGGTCGCGCCGATGAAAACCGCGATCAGCGCAGTTAAGATGGACAACCCACCGCGGTAAAGGAAACGGAAGATAACCGCGAGGCCGCAGAAGATTTCCAGCCATGGGAGGTAAAGCGCCAGCCGCACCGTAACGAACCACGGCAGCATTTTGTAGTTGTCGATGTCGTTGGCGAACTGGACCGGGTCGAGCGCCTTAATTACGCCGGCATAAACAAAAATTCCGCCGAGGATAAGATCGACGATGCGCCAGGCGTACTTCATTTTCGGGATTTGAGCCATTCCTCCCAGCCGCCTTGCAAAACGAAAACGTCTGTGAGCTGCGCTTCGTCACGTAGGCGCTTTGCGACGTCACGGGCGGCGTTACAACTCTCCGCACTGCAGTAAACGACGATTTTTTTTTCAGGCGACCAGTTCGGAAGAAATTGCGGCAGCAACTCGTTCCAACGGTCTTCGTTCAATGGAACCGCGCCCGGAACATGATCGCGCGCGAATTCTTCGTCGGGGCGCGCATCCACCCAGATTGCGCGATCGCCCCACGAGCGTGCTTGATCAACCGTAACTAATTCAGAGGCGGGAATCGGCGATTGCCACGAAATTTTGTCGCGAAAATAAACCCCCTCACCGACCGCCGGCAGACACGCGAGCGCGACGAGGAGCAGCCCTTCCCGAACTGCGCGGCATTTCACCGGTCAGTGTTTCACGCCACCGGCCGGCGACGCCGACGGAATGGCGACCGGTGCGGCGGGAGCTACGGGCGGATTGGTGATCTGTACGGTCACAGAAAACGATTTCGGCCCTTCTTTCGGGTAGTCAGATTGAACCACCAACGCCGACCCCATGGGATGACTTGTATCCTTCGGCATGACTTCAATCGTCCATTCACCCGACCCGCTGCCGGGTTCAACTTTGGATTCGAAGTTCGGACTGTTCGATTTCACGGTGATGTTTTTGCCCGGAAAATCTTTGGAAGCTTTGACCGAGATCTTTTTTGGCTTCGGCTCTTCGCCACTCTGCCAGTAGAGAACTGCCGGCTTGACCTCCAGAGCCTGTGGAATGGTTGCCTTCAGTGTGAGAACGGTGTTGGCCTGGGACGGGTTTGGATCGTCCGTCTGCACCGAGACCGTCTTCATTTGCTGACCAGTGCGATCGCCAATGTTGAACGTGGCAACGATTTCGCCCTTCTCGCCCGGATTCACGACTTCCTTTTGGCTCTGCGTTGTTGTGCAACCGCACGACGCCCTGACCGATTTAAAATGCACCGGAGTCGTGCCCGTGTTTTGATATTTAAAATGCGCGACCGCGGTCTTGTCGCCCAGGGCCGGATGCAGATCGATGACGTTCTGCTCCCATTTCAATTCCGCGCGCGCGGCAACGCAAAGAAAAATCGACAAGGTCAAAGTCAGGATGCTGGTTTTCATTTTTTAGAATAGGAGCGCTCAATATAATCAGACACCGCGTCTCGCCAAGAGCGAGGTGTCACGCCGGTCAGCTTGACATATTTCGCCGTGAAAAGAACGGAATAAACCGGCCGACGCGCGACCCAATCTTTCATGTCGGCAAGCTTCAGTGCGCTAACGCCTTTTGCTTTGATAGAAATCCCGGAGGCGCGGCAGCGATCGAGCGCATGTTGAGCATATTCGTGCCAACTGCATTGACCGGCATTAGCGAAGTGTAAGACGCCGCCGCGCACAACGAGATCAAAGAATTGCGGCAACATCTCAGCAATATCGCGCGTGTAGGTCGGCGTGGAAAATTTGTCCGCGACTGCGTCGATCTGCTCTTCTCCGCGTGCGCGTTTGATCATCGCGTCGATGAAGCTCGGTCGATCAGGACCGAAAACCCACGAGACGCGCACGACCAGATGTCGATCCTGCACAGCCAAAACATTCTCTTCCCCTGCCCGTTTCGATTCGCCGTAAACGCTGATCGGCTTGGCAGCATCGGTTTCGACGTAGGGTTCGCGCTTCTCGCCGTCGAAAACGTAATCGGTGCTGAAATGAATCAGCTTTGCGTTCTTCTCGGAACAAATTTCGGCGAGATGCTTCGGCGCTTCCGCGTTGATCGCAAAAGCTTGCTCGCGCTGCGATTCGCAAAGATCGACATTCGTAAACGCGGCGCAGTTGATGAGCAGATCGAACTCAAGTGGCGAGAGTCTCTCCCCAATTTGCTTTGCATTCGCGAGATCGAGCTGCGCGCGATTGAAAGCAACGAGGTCGAATTTTTCCCGATACTCGCGCGTGAGCGCAGCGCCGAGACGGCCGCCTCCGCCCAAGATTATAACTCGCATCGCTCAGTATCGCCCCGCCCGCTCGAGCAGCGGTTGCCACCAGGTCTGATTATCGATGTACCATTGAATCGTGGTCTCGAGCCCTTTCTTGAAATCCTGGCGCGGCTTCCATTTCAATTCTTTTTGCGCAAATGACGAATCGATGGCGTAACGCCGATCGTGCCCGAGCCGATCTTTGACAAACGAAATCAAACTTTCCGGTTTGCCCAACTGTTTCAAAATCATTTTCACCAAATCGAGGTTCGCCATCTCATTGCCGCCGCCGAAATTGTAAACGGCGCCCGGTTTTCCCTCGAAAAGCGCGGCGACAACGCCGGCGCAATGGTCCTGAACGTGGATCCAGTCGCGCACATTCAGTCCGTCGCCGTAAACCGGTAGCGGGTCACCGCGCAACGCTTTGATAATCATGAGCGGAATCAATTTTTCCGGAAACTGGTAGGGCCCGTAATTGTTCGAGCAGCGAGTGACGATCACTTCCTGCCCGTAGGTTTTGTGATGCGCGAGCGCGAGAAGATCGGCACCGGCTTTGCTTGAAGAATAAGGCGAGCTTGGATCGAGTGAAGATTTCTCGGTGAACTTTCCGGTTTTCCCTAACGAACCGTAAACTTCGTCTGTCGAAATTTGCACGAAACGCTGGACGCCGTGTTTTCTGGCCGAATTCAGGAGAACGCTCGTGCCGATGACATTGGTGTGAATGAAATTCTCGGGCGAATTGATGCTGCGATCGACATGCGATTCGGCCGCAAAGTTGACCACCGCAAAAAACTGGTGCTCGAGCATGAGCGCATCCATCGCGTCGGTATTGGCAATGTCGGCTTTGAAAAATTCGTAGCGCTCGCCATGTTCCTCGACCACGCCATCGAGATTGGCCAGGTTGCCGGCATAAGTGAGCGCGTCCACATTTGTGACCGAGGCCGGCTTGTAATGTTGCAAAATATAGCGAATAAAATTGCTCCCGATGAAGCCGCAGCCGCCGGTCACGAGAATTCGCACAGCAAGAGCTAGCAGCGCCCAAGCTGGCGCGCTAGCGGATTTTCCGTTGCTAGGCGCTCAGATCGACACTTGGAAAAACGCGTTCGCAGAAAGCGAGTGGATGCCGTGGCTCATCATCGGCCTCGCTGCGTTTCTGCGCTTCTTTTTGCTCGGCATAAAGCCGCCGCATTTCGATGAAGGGATCAACGGTTGGTTTGTCGATCAAATGGTCAAAACCGGCTTCTACAAATACGATCCGACCAATTATCACGGCCCACTTCATTTTTATGTGCTCTTCCTTTCCCAGACATTGTTCGGCCGCAATCTTTGGGCGCTGCGATTGCCGGTCGTTCTCGTCAGCATCAGTTGCGTTTGGTTGACGTTAAAATTCGAGCCATTCGTTGGGCGAACGGTCAGCCGGCTCGCCGCGCTGGCGATGGCAGTCTCGCCCGGTTTTGTTTTTTACGGCCGCTATTCCATTCACGAAGTGTGGCTGCTGCTCTTCACGATGTTGTTTTTCTACGGGCTGTTTGGCCTCTGGAAATTCGGCACCGCGAATTATCTCTGGTGTGCAGGAATGGGATTGACCGGCATGATTTTGTCGAAGGAGACCTATATCCTTCACGTCGGTTGCGCCGTGATCGCGGCAATCGTCTGTTACATTTCAAATTATTTCAACAAGCTCGACGATGGCCGACCGACGACACAAACCTGGAACTATGTCGATCTTGCAGTTGTCATCGGGACCGGCATCGCGCTGATTGTTTTCTTTTATTCTGGCACTTTCTTTCACTGGGACGGAGTGAAAGGGTTGTATCAGGCCTATTTGCCGTGGTTAAAAACCGGGAGCGAAGGCCACGGACACGAAAAGCCTTGGTATTACTGGTTGAGATTGATCGCGCGCTACGAATGGCCGCTGCTCGCTGGACTCATTGTTTGTTTATTCAGCATTCGTTTCAAACAAACGGCGTTGCGTTATCTCGCCATCTACGGCGTGGGAACCGTCATGGCTTACAGCATCGTCAAATATAAGACGCCGTGGTGCATTATAAGTTTCGTCTGGCCGTTCACATTCATTTTTGGGGCGGCGAGTTTGATTGCACCGCTAATATATAGGAGAGCGGTATATCTTATATCAGCCGTCTTGCTGACCGGCTCGCTCGGATATTGCATCTGGCTGAATTATTTCCGCTGTACCACCGAGACTGAGCTTTACGTTTACGTCCAGACTTATAACGACGTCTTCAAATTCACCGATCCAATCCTGCAACTGGCCCATTCCGACCCGCGCGCTTATCAACTGGTTGGCCACATTATTCGCCCAAGCCCTTATCCGTTGCCGTGGATGCTCGATGATTTCGGGCGCGTTGGATATTACGAGAAAGACAATTTACCGGACAAGGTGGACGGGGACTTTCTTCTCGTCCAGGAGGACAAAATCGCCCAGGTCGAAGCAAAGCTCCACGATTCTTACTACACGATGCCGATAAAGATTCGGCCCTATCAGGATTTATCGAAAGCTTATTTCAACGCCAAGATTTTCAAGAGGTTCTTTCCCGGACAATGGCCCGACTTCACCGGAGCGGCGGCAGCGCCGAGTCCAACTCCAAGTCCAACTAAATGAAATGGCTTTCCGGCGGGTTAACATTTGTAAACTTCGCGACTGTTTGCGGATTGATCATCGGAATGCTCACCGGCGGGCTGAGCACAGCCATTGCCTGGGTTGCTCTTATATTAGCCGCCGGGTTTGCTCTCTTAGCATATCTTAGGACAACAGATTCGGAGCCACAGGCCGATGCTTTGGATCAAGACCAATCCAAGATATCGAAATATCACAAGCTACCGATCTGGATTTTGGCCGGTTTCTTCGTCATTTTCGCCGTCCGTTCATTTTGCTGGCTTCTGTTTGTCGATGGAACCGAACTGAAGATTCAATCGCCGGTGAACCTGGGCGACCTCGGTCTTCATCTCACGCACATCCAATTTTTCGCCAACGGCGTTCGGCTTTGGCCATCCAACCCGATTTATGTCTTTAGCGATCATCTCCGTTATCCCGCCGGAATCGATTTCTTCAACGCGCTGCTGTTAAAGTCCGGTGTCGATCCGATTCGCGGCCTGGTTTGGGTCGGGTTGCTCGCATCAGTGGCCACATTCTTCGCCTTCTATCGCTGGGGCGGCGGCTTTGCCATCGCGGGTTTTCTATTTAACGGAGGTCTCGCCGGCTTTAACTTTCTGCGCAATTTCAAATTCGTTGATTATCAAGACGTCAACAATATCGCCTGGAAAAGCATTCCGCTGACGATGTTTGTGACTCAGCGCGGTTTGCTCTACGCGATTCCAGCCGGCCTAATTTTACTCTGGCACTGGCGTGAAAAATATTTTCGAGCGAGCCAAGGTCGACGATCGGGGCCGCTTCCGTTTTGGGTCGAGCTTTCGTTTTATGCGTCGATGCCGCTCTTTCACCTCCACACATTCATAGCGCTTAGCATCGCGCTCGTGTGCCTTTTTGTGGCCGGCGATCCACAAATCCGCGGCCACATTCTCACTCTTGTTCTGAGCGCTTTAATTCCAGCGACGTTTTTTGTCTGGCTCATCAGCGATCATTTCAATGCCAGCTCAGTCCTTGAGTTCCACCCCGGCTGGGCCCAGCACGAAGGCGAGTTCAAAATGCCGTTTTTCCGATTCTGGTTCTCCAACTTCGGGATTCTCGTTCCACTGGTCCTCACTTTGATCGGGTTCGTCGGCTGGCAGGCGTATCGATCGCATCAGACCAGGCGACTCGAATTATCCGCCGCGATTGCGGTTGGACTCGGCGCATTCGTGTTGTCCTTCTGGCGGATCGGTAAACAGGGATTCGCCTGGAGCTGGGCAATTGTGTTTTTGTTCGCGCTCGTCTTGCTCGCATGGTCGACAGCCCGGGTCGTAAAAGGCGGATTCGGCTGGGAGAAAAAGCTGCCGGAAGAGGTTGCGTTTATTTTCACAGCCGCCGCTATCTTTGTGTTCTTTTTCTCGATCAAGACGGCGCCATGGATCTGGGACAATCTGAAAATAGGAATTTGGGCTTACTTCATCGTGTTGCCGTTCTTGTGGAAACAATTGATCACGCAATGGGAGCTGCCGGTTCGCGCCGCGGTTTGTTTCGCGCTGTTTACCTCCGGGTTCGTAAGTTTGTTTGGCGGTCTGGCCGCCGGGAAAGGCGGCTTCGGTTTCGCCAATCGCGGCGAATTCGATGCAGTCGGCTTCGCGGTGCGCAAGATGCCGTTGGAAGCGCGGTTTGCAGCCTGGCCGACCTACAATCATCCCCTGCTCCTCAACGGTCGAAAAGTGGTGATGGGATATCCCGGACATCTTTGGACGCAGGGATTCGAGGATTACGGAAAAACGAACGAGCTGCTCACCAAACTGATGCAAGGCGCCCCGAATTGGCGCGACCTCGCCCGGACCCTGCACGTCAGGTACATTTTTTGGGGCCGCGAAGAAAAAACAAATTACGCATCGAGCCCGCGCCCGTGGGAGAAAACCGCAGCGCTCGCCGCCTCCGGGACCTGGGGCGCAATTTACGACTTGGAATCGGCGCGATCCCAAACGCCGGCGATGGTTCAGTGACTTTTGTTCAACGCGCCGGCAGCGCGTTTAATACCAACTGACCCTGCGCAACCTGCCTGCCGTCGATCAGCGCTTCGACTTCAAACTGCAGCAGTTCATCTACGGCGGCCATCTTTCGCGCGCGCAAAACGATTCGCTCCTCCGGACGGACCCCGCGAAAAAATTTCATTTGTCGAATCGCGGAGAGAAGAAAACGCGGTTGCGCACTTTCGGTTTGGGCTGGCGCCGCCGCTATGCCGGCGGTTTGGGCAAGCGCTTCCGTCAAGATCACGCCCGGAACGAGTGGATCGCCGGGGAAATGTCCGGCGAACATCGGATCGTCGCTTGAAAACTGCGTCTCGCATTCAGCTGAGATGCCTGCCTTGCACGCGATCACTTTTCGGACAAACACAAACGGCGGCCGATGCGGCAATCCAAGAAAACGACCGGTCACGTTCGCGTCACCCGTTGACGAAGTAGGCGAACTTCCAGCTTCCTCTGACCCGCGTGATTCCAATCCGGTAACCATCGTAATTGAGCGACGGATCGGCAAATTGCGGCGGCGAGACCATAAAAGCGCCTTTTTTTACGAATCGGTCCGACAAAATGCCGTCTAGCTCGGGCCAAAGGTTTTCCTGCTCCCAATATTGAAAAACACCGGGACCCGACATCGGCGGATCGAGTTTATAACCAAAGTCATCCGTCATCATCGATTTGATCATCTCTACATCGCGTTTTGCTATGGCTTTGCGAAGTCGGCCGAGGAACGCCTGGAAATCGACGTCGGTGCTTTCTTCGCGGAGGTTCGCCTTGGCCTTTTTCTTGAGTTCGGCCTGCTTGAGTTTTTCTTTTTTTTGCTGAGGCGTCTGGCAGCCCGTAAAGACGAATGCGAGCGCGAGTAAACTGGTGAGCAGGATTCTCATCAGCTTAACGTCTGTCACGTTTACGATTTGGATTCAAGGCCGGAAGCACATGAATGCGTCGTCCTCTCCGGACAGCGACGTTGCGTTTTCCGGATTTTGAACGGATGCGCCAGAAAAATCCAATAAATCGCGCTGGCAAGATCGACAACCGAAGCCGGCGGACTCGTTAGGTGGAGCGGTCCCTCCCGCAAAGCGGCAAAAACATGCTCGATGGTCAACGCCGTTGGGCGCGGAATGCTTGTGTAATTACGGCCGAAAGCGTGCAATTGGTGGGCGTCGGAAGTCGCGATCAACGGTTTGTGAAACTGCGCGGCTACTTTTGCCGCGCGCCGATTTGGGTTGAGCAATCCTTTGTGAAAATGGCAGAGCTCGATCGCGTCAAAGCAATCGATCTCTTCGAGAAGACGCGCGCCGATCGAACCGCCCAGTACGTAGAATGGATGGGGCGCGATGGTGAAGATCGACAATCCGCGGCGAGCCCGAAGTTGGCGGAGGTCGTCGAAATTTTTCAATCCTGCCACTTCAGAAGCCGTCACGTTCAGCAAAATCGCATCCGCGCCTTCCAGCCGCACTTCGGCCGCCGGGATCAACAGAATCCCCATCGCCGCTGCGTCCGCGAACACTTCCGCGCGATCGAACACTGCGTCATGCAACGTGATGGCAAGCACACCGAAACCGAGTTGCTTTGCGCGCTCGAGCAATTGATGCGCCGAATAATCGATCACATCCTTCGGATCGTCGAGAGTGTGGATGTGAAGATCGACCTTGATCCAGTCAGGTTCGGTTTTCGGCTCTGAGATCGACATCGTAGCGGAAGTTACCTGCGATCATAAGCATTTCACCCGCCAAGGAGACTTGCGACTGGGAACGTTCTGCGGAAGATTTACGCCCTCGCTCACCTGCTCGGGTGGTGGAATGGCAGACACGTACGTTTGAGGGGCGTATGCCGAAAGGCATGCGGGTTCAAGTCCCGCCCCGAGCACCAAATCCTTCAG
>Ga0209328_10000353_pt1 | contig 11144 bp, 8 predicted proteins | sample JacPinW_OM3H0_M1_FD_187954 | JGI IMG/M metagenome (GOLD analysis project Ga0209328, IMG submission 187954) | Forest soil microbial communities from Algoma, Ontario, Canada - Jack Pine, Ontario site 1_JW_OM3H0_M1 (SPAdes) (version 2) | ecosystem: Environmental > Terrestrial > Soil > Boreal... | reverse complement strand
CGACCGCGGCCTTGTGGTGGAAATGCAGACACGATCCGGCGATCAACTTTCTACCCAGCGATAGCCGCGCCGAATGGATTCTCTTTCCAGCTCCGGTGCAAGCGGGCGCGCACCGGATCGCGATGCTCGACACAGTTTTTCGAAAACAATTTCAGCTGAACAATGGTCCGACTTTCGCTCGGCTCCAGCTCCGCGCGGCGCGGCGACTCGAATTGAAGATCAACAGCAAGCCAGTCGACGTAGCTGCGTTCAGTAACTGGAAAGACATCGCAATTGTCGATGTTCTGCCGTTTCTGCAAACCGGCTCGAACACTATTGAAGCGCGCGTCTTCAACGACGAGGCACCTCCGGCGTTGTGGTTTCAATTGTCGGCCGACAAAATGCAAATCCGAAGCGACGCGACATGGGAAGCGTCGCTCGCCGGTTCGGCCTGGCGTCCGGCCTGGCTCGCTTGGAGGCCAAGGAATCCGAGGAAGGGCAACGTCCTGGCAGGGGGAGAGAGCACACTGGAGGTTTTTCCAAAGGCGTGGCTGCTTTGGGTGATATGTGGAAGCGGCGCGTTTATAATAGGGCTCGCTGGACGCCGCTGGTTTCACGGAATTGGAGAGCGAGGCGCCAGGGTTCCACGTGAATTATCGCGTTGGCAAGTAACTCTGCTGCTCAGTTCGATGGCTTTCCTTTGGATTCTTCTTTTTTGGAACAACGGGTCGAAGCTTCCATTCCATACTGGTTACGATTCGGCAGATCACCTCGCTTACATTAAATACGTTCAGGAGCGCCACCGGTTGCCGTTGCCCAATGAGGGGTACGAGATGTTTCAACCGCCACTTTATTATACATTATCGGCGATTGCTCTTTCCGTGGGCCGTCTCTCGATTACCGATCAAAGCGCGGTCGCGGTCTTGCGTCTCCTGACCATGCTTTTCGGCATCGCCAATTTTACGCTCGCCTTTATGAGTGTCCGATTGATTTTTCCGCGCCGAATAGACACACAGTTAGTCGGTTTGGCGCTCGCTGCGTTTCTTCCGGTGCAGCTCTCTTTGTCGCACTATGTGACAAATGAAGTCCTGGCAGGAGCGCTGGTCACAGCTACGATTTATCTCGCTTTAGGCATATTGCGACGGGAGGAGACTTCGCTCTTGCAATATGCCTGGCTCGGAGCCTGCCTCGGGGCGGCCATGCTCGCCAAAACCACCAGTCTCTTACTTTTCCCGGCATTGTTTGGAGCTCTGGCGTTGCACTTGAGGAGAAAACAATTTCCGGTCGCAACCTGGACGCGGTCTGTTGGCGTTACCTTGTTTGTTTGTGTCGCCGTCTGCGGCTGGCATTACATTCGAATTTGGCGCCATTTCGGAACACCAATTGTGGGAAATTGGGACCCGGCAATTGGCTTCGCCTGGTGGCAAGATCCCGGCTTCCATACCGCCCGAGATTACCTCCGCTTTGGACAATCGCTCGTGCATCCGCTTTTTAGCGGATTCAACGGTTTTGCTGATGGCATCTATTCGACATTATGGGGGGACGGATTGTGCGGCGGCTTGTCCGACTTACTTTCGCGCACACTTTGGAATTATGACCTAATGGTCGCCGGTTATTGGATAGCATTGCTTCCAAGCCTGCTGGTTGTTTGCGGAATCGCAGTGGCAACCTATCGATTCTGTCGAGAGATTTCACCCACATGGTTTCTCCTGCTCAGCCTGTCCGGGGCGATGGTCGTCGCCGTCATTTTTATGACGTTAAGAGTGCCTTCTTACGCACAGATTAAAGCTTTTTACGGGTTGTCCGCTCTTGTCCCTTTTTGCAGCTTTGGCGCGGTGGGATGGCAGATTTTAGCTAGGCGTCGAGCAGCTCTCCGACTGGTAATGGCAGCGCTTCTTACGATTTGGGCTGTGAACAGCTTCGGATCGGTTTGGATTCACAACGCGCCCCTCCAGCATGTCTACGCAGCCCGACGCTGGCTGGCGCGGAACGAACCCGCCAGAGCAATGGAAGAAGCAATCCAGGCGGTGAAAGACGGGCCTTCAAATTCGATGGCTCATTGTTTTTTAGGGCAGATGCTCGATAGCGCAGGCAAATGGGATGAGGCGATCGAACAAACGAAGGAAGGTATCCAGTTGGACCCAACGCGCGATACCTGTTATTTGCAGTTGGCCATTACTTCGGCGAAGCGAGGCCAACTGGAAGAGGCCATCAGCGAAAGCCACCACGCTTTGGACCTCGCGCCCGAGAACCTGCGCGCCTACGATTTGTTATTCACTTGTCTCCGGCAATTGAATCGACCCAGCGAAGCACTCGCGGTCGGTCGAGATGCTCTTGCTTTGTCACCGTTTGATCCCGATCTTCATTATCGCATCGGATTAGCGGCCGGGGAGCTTGGAGATTTTTCAACAGCAGCCCCACAGTTCGCTTACGCATTGCTTCTGCAGCCAAGCAGATCGGAAATTGAAAAGAAGTTGCATCTGGCCGTTGCCTTCGCTGCAACAAGCGCCAACGCGCCGGATCAACTCGCGGCAGTTGCAGCCTCGGCTCCGGAATCGCCGGCATTGTTCAACGAACTTGCCTGGGTTTTTTCAACGGATCCAAACGCCGACGTGCGCAATGGCGTTGAAGCGGTGCGGTTGAGCGAACGCGCCTGCGCTTTAACAAAACGCGGACAGGCAAAGTTTGTCCTCACGCTCGCCGCAGCCTACGCCGAAGCCGGCAGATTTTCTGAAGCAGCAAACGCCGGCCAGGAAGCTCTCTCACTTGCACGATCGGCCGGTGAAACATCGACATCCGCCCTTGTCGAAAAATTGCTGAGCTCATTACAAAGCAATCAGGCATATCGAGAGGAGCCAATACCATGAAAGCTTCAAAGGGCAGATCGGAACTCGACGCCATGATCGTCGAGATTGAGCTCACCCTGGTCAGCATTATTCAAGGTGTAGCGCTTACCGTATTGATCGAGAGCTCGCATCGCGTAATCACGGAACTAAAATTCGCTCACTGGCCCTACGTTCTCGCTGGCCTGCTCGTGATTTTCATCTTCTGGTCGCGCGCGGTGTTGCACATCATCACCTTGATTCGCTGGCCGCTCGAATTTGGACATAACTTTCTTTATATCGGCTGCGCGCTCATCGAAGCCATGTCATTTTCGCAACTGTCCACGCCCGCAAACTGGTTCGGCTTTGGCGCCGTGTTCATCGCCGCCGGCTGGGTGCTTTTTTTCTACGATCTGCGCCTAATTCGCGCCCGTCAGCGGGACAGCGCGGGCGAAGCAGGCAATCGCCTCTATGCCCGCGTGCATCGGGACCAATGGATGAATCTCGCTTTGCTTCTGCCCGGAGTCTTCGTTCTCAACCTTGTCTGCGCCGTTTGCATTCCCATCTGGCCGGAGATTTTTCTCGGCCGCGACATGCACCTTTGGCTAATTACAAGTCAGCTCGTCGGATTCACCGGATATTTGATCTACGTCGTGCGCTTCTATGTCGATCTTGCGCCGTTAATTGCCGACGCACATCGCGAGTGGCACGGCACGACTAACGACCGCGATCAATCCTGAAGCGGATTAGCTCCTTAGAGACCGCTCAACGCCTGCCGTGCTTTTTCCACGTTCGACGGCCGGAGCACGATTATCCCCTTCGGCGAAGTCACGCCGGTGGCGAAATAAGCGTACTCGATATTCACTTCTGCACGTGACAGTGCGTCGGCAATTCTTCCGAGCACGCCCATTTCATTGCTGGCATCAATGAGAAGCACATCGTTCTCGAACGCGAGGACGCCGCGCTCACCCAAAAGCATCAGGGCCTTAGTCGCATCGCTTACGATCATTCGAACAACCGAATGATCGACCGAATCCGAGACCATCAGCGCGTGAATATTGATGCCGGCTTTGGCCAAAGCTTCACAGACACGCGCCAGCGCGCCCGGCCGATTTTCGAGAAAGACCGCCAACTGCGTTGCGGTGTCCAGGGAGAGAATCTTTTTCATCTGGCTCAGGATCACCCGACACGAGGGTTCTGACAATAGAGATTCGTTAGCTATTCTGTCGCCCAGATGTAATTGTCGTGCGCAAAATGACAAAATCCGCCGAACCAGCGGCGCCGGATTTACGAGCTCGGCCGCGAATGGTTGGCTTCTTCACTGCTTGCGGAATCGTGATTGCAAACATCATCGGCACCGGTGTTTTCACGAGCTTGGGATTCCAAGTTGCCGATATTCAATCGGGCTTTCCGTTGCTGATGCTTTGGATCGTTGGCGGAGTCGCCGCGCTTTGCGGCGCGCTTTGCTACGGGGAGCTCAGCGCGGCGCTCCCGCGTTCCGGCGGTGAATATCATTTCCTGTCCGAGATTTATCATCCCGCGGTCGGGTTCATGGCCGGCTTTGTTTCGGCAACGGTCGGTTTCGCCGCGCCCGTCGCCCTCGCCGCCATGGCCTTCGGGAAATATTTTCAGGGCGTTTTCAATTTCGGTTCGCCCATTTTCCTATCTTTCGTAATTGTCTGGATCGTTGCCCTTTTCCATTTTGGCAATCTTCGACGCGGCAGCGCGTTCCAAAATCTCTGGACGGCTGTGAAACTGCTCCTAATCGCTGCCCTGATCGGAGCCGGATTCCTGGTTCAACAAAAGCAGCCAATCACGTTTCTTCCGCGCCCCGGAGATACGACGTCGATCTTCAGTGGCGCGTTCGCGGTCTCGCTCGTTTATGTGATGTATTCCTATTCCGGCTGGAATGCGTCCAGTTACATCATCGCTGAAGTCAAACAGCCGGAGCGAAACGTGCCGCGCTCGCTGATCGTCGGCACGCTTGTGGTAATCGCGGCCTACGTTCTTTTGAATGCAATTTTTCTCGCAACGACGCCCGAAACAGAAATGCGCGGTCAGCTTGAAGTCGGTCTCATCGCTGGCAAACACATTTTCGGAGAAAATGGCGGTCGTGTCGTCGGAGCGATCATTTGTCTAGGTCTGATTTCCGCCGTGAGTTCCATGACCTGGATCGGACCGCGCGTCACGATGTCGATGGGGGAAGACCATTGGTTGCTCCGATTTCTCGGGCGCAAGAATGCTTACGGCGTTCCCGCCAACGCAGTCATCGTCCAATTGCTGATCGTAAATATGTTGTTGCTGACGCGCAGTTTCGAGCTGGTCGTCGTTTACATTCAATTCGCGCTGCTCCTCTGTTCGCTGCTCGCCGTGTTCGGGGTAATCGTTCTCCGCACAACTCGACCGAATATTTCGCGACCTTATCGCGTCTGGTTTTATCCAGTGCCGCCAATCATTTTCGCCATCATCACGATTTGGATGATGATTTATCTTCTCCACTCCAAAACCACCGAATCGATCGCTGGGCTTCTTACCGCCATGGTCGGCTTCCTGCTTTACTTTTGCGCCGGCAAACGCGTGAGGGCCGGCCAATGAACAATCTTCGAATCGCAAAAGCCGCCTTCGCGACGCTGTCGATCTTCATTTCGCTTCTGACCGATTCAGCGGATGCGAAATGGCCGTGGCAGCACGATCCGCTGGAACAGACTCCAGCGTCAGCGCCCGTGCCCACTCAAGTGCCGGCTCAACCCGAACTGCCGCCGCCTGACGATACCGCGCGTTTTCTTGCCGGTATGCCGCTGCCAAAAATTTCGCCTCTCGCTCCACTCGTGAACGATCCGGCTTGGCAGGAACATTCCGCGAATTTTGAAAAAGCTTTCGCCAAACTAAACACCCGGCAGCTGTCGAAACTGCGCGTCTGGGAAGGGCAATATTTTCCCGAATCGCAGGAACATATTCCGGTCGCCTTCTACATGTTCGCCGGTCCCGACTTTCTTTACGTCGACCAATTTTTCCCGAAGGCCGATGTTTACATTTTGTGCGGGAAGGAATCGCTCGGACCGCCGCCGGATCCGCTCCGCGCCGGAAATCTTTCCGCCGCCCTCCACAATCTCGAGGAGGCAATGTATTCCTCGCTTCGCTTCAGCTTTTTCATCACCAAAGACATGAAGGTGGATCTTCAATCTCAGGAATTGAAGGGAACGATCCCGATTCTCTACGTTTTTCTGGCGCGGGCCGACAAATCGATCAGGGACGTCACCTATGGTTCGCTGAATGAAAGCGGAACGTTTCAGCAGAGCAGACCCGGCAGCGGCGGAACTCCCGGTGTTCGCATCGATTACATCGACAATCACTCCGGCCAGCAACAAACGCTTTATTATTTCACTACCGACATTTCCGATGGCGGAATTTCGTCAACGCCCGGATTTCTCCGCTTTTGCGACCGCTTCGGCATCGGATGCAGTTTTCTAAAATCATCTTCCTATTTGATGTTCGAAAGCGGATTCAATCGCATTCGCGATTTCGTCCTCAACCACAGCAAAACTATTGTGCAGGACGACGCCGGTATCCCGCTCTCCTACCTCAATCGCGACAAATGGAACATTCGCGCTTTCGGCAATTACATCGGGCCGATCGAAATTTTCAAACAACACTACCAGCCCAAGCTCGCCGAGATTTACCAGGCTAGCGGGCCGCCGACGCTCGAATTCAATTTTGGGTACCGCTGGAACTACAAAGAGAGCAATCTCATCATTGCAACCCGGCTCTAGTCATCACTGGAACCGGCGGAACCACGAATACGGAAACACGTCGCCGGGGCAATCGGTCGGCCAGCGCGGCGGATTCATTTCCCGATGCGGTTTCACGATCGGATAATGGTCGCCTATTTTGCCGCAACGTTGCCGAAGGTAACGAATCAGCTCTTCGCAACAATCGAGCTGAGCACGGGTCGGCTGGTCGCGATTGAAATCGCCGACCAGACAAATCCCAAGCGCGATGTTGTTCAAGTAGTCGCTATGAACGTGTCCGCCATTGATTTGGCGTCGCCAACGGTCGCCCACTTCGATCTGACCGTTCCCAGTTGAAGTTCCGTTGCCGATCACGAAATGATAAGCGAGACCGTTTTGCATCCGCCGAAAATGTCGATGGTAATAATCGAACGCGGCCGCGTTTCCCTGCCGCGTTCCGCTGTTGTGGACAACGATGAATTGCCAGCGGCTACGCGCGACCGGAGCGCGATCGATTTGAGCGCGAACCGAGCTGGTTAAGTAACGATAACCCGCGCCGCTGCTACTTCGCCCGCCGCCACCAAATAGTCGCGCCCAAAATCCGCGCGGCTTTTCATATCCGTATTTCTCGATCGTTAACTGTTCCGGCTCCTCAACCGGCGCAGCCAAAGCAGATTTGCCTCTAGGCGCAGGCGGAGGTGGCGCGCTTGGACTCGGAACCGCGATTGCACGCGGCGGCGGCGCGCTCGCTCGACCTTCCGGAGTTTCGGACGGTTTCGGAGAACTTTTCTTTTTCTTAGGAGTCGCCGATTTTTCGGCGGCGGCTTTTTTCTTTTTCTTTCCTCTCGGCGATGCTTCTTTCGCTGGCGACTTTTTCGGTTTTGCTTTCGCCGTCGCTTCTGGGGTTTCGCTCGGAGTTGGTGAAGCCTCTGATTTCTCTGCCGGTTTCTTTTTCGCCTTCGGTTTTGGCTTTGGCGAGGGCGACGGTGATTTCTTCTTCTTGCGGGTTAAAGTCTTCGGCTTCGGTGTCGGTGTTTCGTCGGCAGCGTTCACGGCACGTGCCTTTCGAACCGGCTTCTCTTCATCTGTGGGCTGCGCTTGAGAGACGAAGACGGCGGTGAGCGCGCTGAGCGCGAAAAAAGTTATCAGCCAGACCCGGAAACGAACCACTGAGCGCAGCGTAACAGAGTGTTCCGCTCGATCAACCCGCCAACAAAGACGAATTCAGGCTGGAGCCGCTGCTGGCTCCGCTGGCTCGGCTTTTGTTTTCGCTTCGCGTTCGCGGCGAAGAATCGCGTTCAACTTTCCGCCCAAGAGCAGAAACAAACAGGTCAGATACATCCAGGTCAGCAAAATAATGATCGACGCCAGCGCGAGATAAGTCGCGTCGTAGCGACTGTAGCGGGCGACATAAAGCTGAAACAATTTTGTGACGGTGATCCAGCCAATCGAAAAAAAGATCGCGCCCGGAAGCGCTTGTCGAATGGTGAGATAATTTTCCGGCGTCAGTAGATAGAGAACGAGCGCGAGCCCGATCAACGCGATCCCGGTGAACGGCAGATTCAACGCCACGACCCATTCCTGCAGCGGAACCTTGAGTTGAAAGTTTACTTCCGCGACGCCGGCCAAAGTTTCACCGAAAACAATCGCGTTGAAGCAAACCAGGATCACGATTCCGAACCAGAACAGAAGCAAAAACGAAATGATGTATTTCGACCACCAATTGCGCGGTTCAGTCACGCCATAGGTGTGGCTCAACGCCCGGGAAATCGTCGCAATGAAAATCGTACCGAAATAAATACCCACGACGATGCCGACGTTCGCCAGCATTCCACTCGGGCCCATCACAACAACGCTTGCGACGGCGGTGTCGAGAATCTCCTGCACTTTTGGGTCCGGCGGCATAAAGCCTTTCAGAATGCTGAACATCCCATGCAATTTTGCCGGATCGGTCCCGAAAAGTCCGAGCAAGTGCCAGAGAAACAGCAACACCGGCGCGGCCGCGAACAACAGCGTGTAGGCCATCTGCGCGGCCAGACCGGTCGTGTTATCGGTCGCTGTTTCCCAGACCAGGCGCCGAAAAACTCGCCAGGTTGCTTGCAAAAATTTCACCAGGACAAGTTTACTTTGCCGACTGGAAATATCCATTAAAGTTGCGCCCGCGGCCGGCTACTAAGATCGACATCGTACCGAATGAAAAGAATTCTGATCCTCACCGCGGGCTTTGGTGAGGGTCATAACAGCGCCGCTCGCGGTGTTCGCGCAGGGTTGGCGCGAATCGCGCCAAGAGTTGAAGTTGAGCTGCGCGATCTCTTTCCAGAAACATTCGGCGTCCTGAACGAAATTGTCCGGCGTGCTTATCTCGGGCTGATCAACCGGTCTCCAAAATCTTGGGGCTACGTTTACAACTGGCTGGATCGAATTCAAAACTTCGACGAACGCTTTCAGAGGTTTCGTCACCTAAAAAAGAATCTCGGTCGCGTCCTCGACCGCTTTCAGCCCGATGTCATCGTCTCAACGTTCCCGCCATATCCCTATTTGACTCAACAAATCCTAGGCGCGGATCGTCGCTGCAAAAACGTGGCCGTGGTCACCGATTCGATCACGGTCAACGCGATCTGGTACCGTTCACCCGCAGATTATTTTCTCGTCGCCAACGAACAAAGCGCCGCTGTGGTGCGCGATGGCGGCGTGTCCCCCGAGAAAATCAAAGTCTTCGGCTTTCCAGTGAGTCCGCGATTTGTCGATTTCGCAAAGGATCGGGAGGTGCTCCGGCAAACAACACCGCGAGTGCTCTACATCATCAACGCCGGAACTCGTCGCGCGCCAAACCTGGTTCGCAAACTCGTCGAGCTTGATATTCAACTAACCGTCACAGTCGGCCGTAACGAGAAGCTTGGGCGCGCCGTTGAATTAGCCGCCGGCGATCGCAAGATCGACATTTACGGTTGGACCGACGAAATGCCGCGATTGCTTTGCGAAAGCGACCTGCTAATCGGCAAAGCCGGCGGCGCAACGGTTCAGGAGACGATCGCGGCGCGCTGTCCAATGATCATTAATCACGTGGTCTCCGGGCAGGAAGAAGGCAACGCTCAGTTGATCGTCGAAACGAAATCGGGCACGATCGCGCTCTCGAATGACGAAGTCGTCGCCCAAGTTCGCGGCGCCTTAGCTGACGACGCCAAACAGTGGCACGAATGGTCGTCAAATATTTGGAAGCTCAGCCGCCCCCGCGCGTCGCTCGACATCGCTGAGTTTCTGTTGTCGATCTAAGCGCGAAAGATTTCCTTGCCGGCGAGAAACGTGCGGACCACTTCGAGTTCCGGCGAGATCACAACCAGATCGGCGTTGCCGCCGATTTTGAATTGGCCTGTGCCAGTCAGGCCGACGACGAACGCGGGCGTGTCGGTCGCCATCGCGATTGCCTCGTGCAAAGGCACGCCAACTTTGGTGACCATTGTGCGGACGAGATCGATCATGCGGCTGGCGCTGCCGGCAAGCGCGGAACGATCGGCCAACAGACAGACGCCGTTTTCGACAATGCATCTAGTTCCGTAGAGCGAGAATCTCGAGCCGTCCTTCAAGCCGGCGCCAGCGGTCGCATCAGTCACGAGACAAATCCCGGTAAAACCTTTCGCGCGATACAACATTCTCATCAGCGTGGGCGAGACGTGATGACCGTCGGCGATCAGCTCACAGATGATTTCCGGTTCACTCATTGCGAATTCGAGCAGACCGGCCACGCGACCTATTCCGCGGCGGCGCGTGCTCGACATGCAGTTGAACGTGTGCGTGACGCTGCGCATGCCGTTCTCGAATGCGACGCGTGCTTCGTCTTCCCATGCGTCGCTATGCCCGCCGCTCACTGAAACATTTCGTTCCCGCAGTTGATCGATCAGCGCGAGGGCGCCGGGCAACTCCGGAGCGAGCGTCATTCGTTTGATGACATCGCTGTGCTCGAGTAACGAGCAGAACATTTTCTTCGTCGGCTGACGCATCAAAGTTACGCGCTGCGCGCCGGCTTTCTTCTTGGAAATGAACGGCCCCTCGACGTGAACGCCCGCGATTTGCCTGAGCGAAGATCGACACTCACGCGCCGCGCACATAACTTTGACGATCGCTCTGATCGGCGCAGTCGCGGTCGTCAGCAACAGTGAAGTCGTTCCACCGCTGGCGTGATAATCACAAATTGCGCGAAAAGCCTTGAACGACGCTTCCATTGTGTCGCGTCCATTCCCTCCGTGAACGTGAAGGTCGACAAACCCGGGCGCGAGATAATTTCCTTGCAGATCGACAATTTCCTCGCCCATCGCCGGCGATTCCGGCCGAATCGCGGTGATCAATCTGTCTTCGACCAAAAGGTCCAGGCCGTCGCGGACACCATTTGGGAAGATCAAGCGGCCGTTCTTAAAGATCATTGACTGGAAGAATTGCGTTTAAAATGGTCGAAGTCCATTGTCGATCCCGCGATGGAGCGAGATTTTGCAAAGCGGCCGGGGAAATTCGCGGTCGAGAGCATTTTCTGGCGACAAGCGATCGATTGGTCGGTGGATCACATTCCGGCGGTCTTTCATCGGCCACTGATTTGGATCGCAGCCTTCTGCTTTTTCTTTGT
>Ga0209328_10000352_pt1 | contig 11154 bp, 14 predicted proteins | sample JacPinW_OM3H0_M1_FD_187954 | JGI IMG/M metagenome (GOLD analysis project Ga0209328, IMG submission 187954) | Forest soil microbial communities from Algoma, Ontario, Canada - Jack Pine, Ontario site 1_JW_OM3H0_M1 (SPAdes) (version 2) | ecosystem: Environmental > Terrestrial > Soil > Boreal... | reverse complement strand
CGCTATGGCGGCGCCCTCAAGGACGTCCGCGCCGACGACCTGGCCGCGCTGGTCGTCAGCGAGGCGGTAGAGCGTAACCAGCTCGACCCGGCGAGTATCGAGGACGTCTATTTCGGTGATGCCAACCAGGCCGGCGAGGACAACCGCAACGTCGCCCGCATGGCGGTGCTGCTGGCCGGGCTGCCGGTCGAGATCCCGGCTGCCACGATGAACCGGCTCTGCGGCTCCGGGATGCAGGCGGTGGTGGCGGCGGCACGCGAGATCGAGACCGGAAACGGCGCCTGCTTTCTCGCCGGCGGCGTCGAGAGCATGACCCGCGCTCCCTACATCCTGGAGAAACCTCAGCGCGAGTTCGCCCGCGGCGCCCAGACTCTGCACGACAGCACGATCGGCTGGCGGATGATCAATCCAAAGCTCGCGGAGAAGTATCCGCCCATCAGCCTGGGGCAGACCGCCGAGGTGGTCGCCCGCCGCTACGGCATCACCCGAGAAGCCCAGGACGCGTGGGCGCTCGGCAGCCACCGCAAGGCGGTCGCCGCGCAGGAGGCCTGCCACTTTCGCAACGAGCTGGTGCCGGTCGGGCTGGCCGGTGGCGCCAAGGTCGAGAAGGACGAGGGTCCGCGGGCGGATACCAGCCTCGAAAAGCTGGCGAACCTCAAGCCCGCCTTCGAAAAGGACGGCACGGTGACCGCCGGCAACTCCTCGCCACTCAACGACGGGGCCGCCTGTTTGGTGATGATGGCGGAATCACACGCGCAACGGATCGGGGCGCGGCCCCTGGCGCGCGTCCTGGCCGCGGCCAGCGCGGGCGTCGACCCATCCGTCATGGGGCTGGGACCGATTCCCGCGTCGCGCAAAGCGCTCGCGCGGGCGGGGTTGCGGGTTTCCGACCTAGACTGTGTGGAGCTGAACGAGGCCTTCGCGTCCCAAGTGCTGGCCTGCATCCGCGACCTCGAACTCGACCCGGAGCGCGTCAACCCGAATGGCGGCGCGATCGCCCTCGGTCATCCCCTGGGCGCCAGCGGGGCGCGCCTGATCGCCACCCTGGTCCACGAGCTGGTCCGCCGCAAGGCACGCTACGGCCTCGCCACCATGTGCATCGGCGTTGGCCAGGGAATCTCGACCGTCGTGGAAAACCTCCAGCGTTAGCGCCCCGCGTCAGCACTGTCAACGCTCTGCGACGGTCGCGTTTGGCCCGCCTCAATGCGGCTGACGGATGATCGTCCCGAGGCCACAGTGCTCCCTGTAGGTTGTGTCATGCAACGCCGTCTGCTCGCCGCCTGTGTGGTGGCGGTGCTGTCGCTCGCTCCCGTTACGGCCCAGGCCGCGGGCGCGGCCGACGTCGACGCGCTCTGGAATCAGCCGCAGGGCGTCGGTGTCGACAGCGCCTTCTACGTCGTGCAGGCATGGTGGGATGGGGTGACGCGGGCCATGAGCGATCCCAACCAGCGCGGGCTTGATGAGCTCGCTCAGGCGAATGCGGATCTGCTCAATGCCTACTCCCTGCTGCAGCAGAAGCGCAGCGGCGATGGCCCGCAGCCGGTCGCGGTCATCGACCCCTTCCTCTCCGGCGTCTACAACTTCATCACGGGCTCGAATTCGAAAGCGCCGATCGGCTCACTGTTGAACTGGGCCAATCAATCGCTGCTCAGCCTGGAAGGCCGTGGATCGACGACGGATATCGTGCAGTCACTGCTCAAGGACTACCGGTCGCAACAGGCCGCTGCGGAGCGCGACCTGGCGGGACGGAGCGACCTCGTCGCCCTCTGGAGCGCGAACGCCGATCGTGACGGCGCGTTCCTCGCGCGGATCAAGGGCGTGGCGATCGCGTCAGATGGGCTGGCCGCCTCGCTGAACGACGCCGGCCACGCAACGATCGCGATTGCCGCCAAGAAACGCGCCGAAGGCCAATCGACAGGCACCACGGGCCAGACCGGTAACCAGCAGAACAACAACCAGCAAAGCGGGCAGCACCACTAGGCCGCTGCCGTCGTCAGTCGGCCGGGCTAGACCTCTTCGTCGTCCTGGACTCCTTCGAGCGTGAGCATCAGCCCGTCCTGGAGGTCGTACAGCGCGTCCATCGATTCCCCGATGGAGATATCCTCGGGTGCCCGGTTGCCGAGGGGATGCTCCATCTCCGCGGCGAGCCGCTGCACGCGGAACGCGAGGTCGGCCGGCAACTGGGTCTCTTCGGCAATATTCAGCATCTCGAGCTCGTCCAGTAGCCGATCGATGTGGCGAATCCGGTTGCGGCGGGCATAGCGCAACTCGCGCTCCGCCTGCCATCGCTCGCGTTGCGCGGTGATCTGGACCGAGGTCTGCTCGATCATCCGGCCGCTTCCGAGGGTTGTCCGAGCCATGCTTCCCGAGGGTTTACATTACTTTCAAATACGGAGTTGGTCAAGAACTTAAACCACCGCTTGATCTCATCGAAGGGTCCTCGCTGAGATCAATACGGGCGGGCTACCTGCTGGTCCTCCTCTCGGCGTTCCTCTTTGCCGCCGGCGGCAATGCGGTCAAGGCGCTGTTCCGGCTGGGCTACTCGCCACTCGTGTTGGCGCAACTCCGCATTGGGTGGGCCTTCGCCTGGCTGTTTTTCATCCTGCTCGCCATCCGGCCGGCGCTGCTCCGCGTCGACCGCCGCGAACTGCCCGCGCTCACGGTTTTTGGCACCATCGGGCTCGCGGGGGTGCAGTTGAGCTTTTACCTGACGATCGCCCGGATCAACATCGCGGTCGCCTTGCTCGTTCAGTACCTGGGGTTGGTCGCCGTCACGGCGTTCGAACGGTATCACCGTCGGCAGGCGGTCCCCGCGCAGGTGTGGGGCGCCCTCGCCATGGTGCTGGTGGGAGCTTTCTTCGCCGTCGGGGCCTACCAGCCCGCCCTCCTGCGCGTCAACCTTCCGGGTGTCATGCTGGGCCTGGTGGCGGCCGCGTTCTTTGCTTTCTATGTTCTGCGGGCGTCGACGCTGGCGCGACGGCTCAATACCTGGACGCTGCTGGTTTACGGCTTCGGCGCCGGCAGCCTGTTGTGGGCGGTGTTCGATGTCGTCAGTGGCACCGCTCTCCCGGCGGACTGGAGGATCTGGGCCGTCATGGCTCTGCTGGGCTTGCTGGGCACCCTCGTCGCGCACGCGCTCTTCGTCCTCGCGCTGCGAACCATCCGCCCATCGTCTGCAGGCATCGTGGCCACTGCCGAGCCGGTCTTTGCCGGCCTGATCGCGTTCCTCCTCCTCGGCGACCGACTGCAGCCACTCCAGGTCTTCGGCGCTGCCGTGATCGTTGCCGGGATCATCATCGTTCAGGCAGTGAGCAGCGATACGGCGATCACCGCGCCTCCCATCCAATGAGTGCGATGCTCCTCGACCAGGTTCGCGCCCGGCTCGTCGCCGGCGAAATCATCTGGAGGCTGCACTACGAGGCCTCCTGCAGCAGCACGCAGGACCTGGCCCGCGCCGCAGTAGCCCGCGGCGCCGAAGAGGGCTGGACGGTGGTCACCGACGTGCAGCGCGAGGGGCGAGGGCGTCAGGGGCGGTCCTGGGAGGCTCCGCCGGAAACGGCGCTCCTCTTCTCCACCATCCTCCGGCCGCCGCGCGACGTCCTCCCCTTGCTGCCCTTGCTGGCGGCGCTCACGGTCGCCGGCGGGATCGAGGTTTCCACGGGCGCGGTGCCCGACCTCAAGTGGCCGAACGACGTCCTCCTCCACGGCAAGAAGCTGGCGGGCATCCTGCTGGAACGCCCCGTCGGGGCGGATGTCGTTCTCGGCGTGGGCGTGAACGTCAACCAATCGCCTGGGGACCTCCCCGACGGCGGCACCTCCCTCGCGATCGAACTGGGTCACGAGCTGGAGCGCGAACCACTGCTGGCCGCCATCCTCAACGACCTCAGCAATGCTTACGAGCGCGCGGATCGCGAAGGGGTCAGGTGGATCGTTCCCGGCTGGCGGAGCCGGAGCTCGATGCTGGGCGACTCGGTCGCCTTCCATCGCGATGGCACGCTGATCCGCGGGATCGCTGAGGACGTCTCGGAGGATGGGGCGTTGCAGGTCCGCCTCGACGACGGCTCGCGGATCAGTGTCGTCGCCGGTGAGGTCGAACGCGTGCGGACGCCCTAGTCGTAGGTCTTCCCGTTGTCCTGGATGTAGCCACCCTCGTGGGTTCCCTTCGGATCATGGTGGGTGAAGTGGATCAACCCGCCCTGCGCGTTCCAGATGTACTCGCCGTGCACGATTACGTGATCGCCCAGGGCGACCGGGACCCGCGCCGCGATCGAGATGTTGTGCTCCACCTCGATAGTGATATCGCCGGACACGAGCTTGACGATGAACTGCTCGTGCGTGCCGGTGGCGCTGGTCCGGTCGGGCAGCAGCCGCACGACGGTGCCATCCGCGGTCACCTCGACGTTTGATTGGTGGTTGTGGAAGTCGGATACGATCGCCGCGTCATCCGGCTGCGCCGCCGCGCCGCACGCCACCAGCCAGGCGGCCGCCATGACCGCGGCAAATCGCTTCATCTCGAGAGTCTAAGGAAGGAATCACCGGATTCCTTCGCGATCGGCTAACTGACCTTGACGTCTCCCGTCATCGCGGCGTGGATGGTGCAGTGATACTTGAAATCGCCAGTCGAGTTGAAGGTGACGAAGAACTGGGCGCCTGCGCTACACAGGCCGGAGTCGAAGGTGGTGTTGTCCTCCGTGACGCTGTGCTGGGCACCGTTATCGATCCAATCCCACTCGACAGTCTGTCCCTTGGTGACCGACACCGTCGACGGCTCAAATTTGCCGATCGTGTTCGGGTCGGGGTTGATCTTGACGACCTGGGATGCGGTGCCGGTCGTGGTGCCGCCCTTGGGCGTGCAGGCGGAGCTGCCGCCGTCGCCACTCGAGCCGCCGCACGCGGCCAGCACAAAGGCGCTCCCAGCTGTCACGATTGCCATCTTCCAAACGCTCACGCATTGCCTCCTTGTCCGAACGGTTTACCCCTGGGACTGAGTCTACGGGGCGGCGACGCGTCGTCGCCCCGGAATCATCCCCGGCGGCGCAGAATCAGGTGACTGCCCTATTCGGGCAGGGCGTCGAACTCTCGGCGCGCGGCCCGCACCCAGAGCGCGGTCGCGGTTAGGGAGATGACCACGCCGACGATCAGCAGGACCAGGTTGAGGACGAGTCCGGTGAGGAGGAACGCAATCCCCAGCGCCAGCACGGCCGGCCAGATGCTGGGCGGCGGCAGGTGGATGGTGTCGTGGCTTTCAGCGTGCGACGCCTGCTCAGGTTCGCTCATGCGCCGAAGTTGTTGTAGATCAGGGCCCAGGCGAAAGCCAGGCCGAACATGATCAGCGCGGTGACGAACAGCAGAATGCCGAGACGAACATTCTTGCGTGCTTCCTCTCTATGCATCAGCGATCACCGGAAACTATAGCCTCCCGATCATGCGATCGGCCACCATCACCGCGAACAGTAGCCCGAGATAGGCGATCGAGTAGTCGAAGAGCAGCCGGGACCAGCGCTGCCGTTGGCTGCGGAGATTGACGAACGCGAGCGCGATGAAGACGCCACCGAGCACGACCGCCCCGGCGAGATAGAGCTGGCCGAGCGCGCCCGTCACCACGACCGCGAGCGTGACCGCCACCAGGACCACCGTGTACAGCAGGATCTGGCGACGGGCGACCGCATCGCCGCGGACCACCGGCAGCATGGGGACGTGCGCCCGCGCGTAATCGCCCTTGAGCCGAAGCGCCAGTGCCCAAAAATGCGGCGGCGTCCAGAGGAAGATGACGGCGAAGAGATAGATCGCCGTCAGGTCGACCCGGTGTGTCACGGCGGCCCATCCCACCACCGGCGGGACCGCACCGGCGGCGCCGCCGATCACGATGTTCTGGACCGTCGTGCGCTTGAGCCAGAGCGTGTAGATGAAGACATAGAAGAGCAGACCGCTGATCGCCAGCGTCGCGGCCAGCACATTGACCCAGAAGGCGAGCAGCAGGAAGGCGGCCAGGCCGAGCGCGATGCCGAACAGCAAAGCGTGGCTGGGCGCGATCCGGCCGTCAGGCAGCGGGCGGCGTCGCGTGCGGAGCATCTCACCATCGAGGTCGCGGTCGATCCAGCAATTGATCGCGCCAGCCCCGGCGGCGGCGAGCGCCCCGCCGAGCAGGGTGAGTACGACCAGGCTGGTCGATGGCCAGCCGCGCTCGGCCATCATCATCCCGCCCAGGGCGGTGATCAGCAGGAGTGGGATGATGCGGGGTTTGGCCAGGCTGACATAGTCGAGCACGACCTCTCGCGCGGGCCGCGGCGGCCGGCGAGCCGCATCAGTGACGCCGACGGATCCACCCGCGGCCGGCAACCGGTCCGCGATCACAGCCAGAACGACGGTGCCGACCCAGACCGCGCCCGCGAGTGCCAGGTGGAGACCTCGCAGCGCCGCCGGCAGGCGCAATGTGACGACCGCGGCGCCGACCGCAACCTGGAAGGCGAGCGCCGCCAGGGTCAGCGCGACCGCGGCCCGCACGGCGCGCTCTTCCCGGTACCGGTTCAGCAGGGTGAGCAGGCTGACGAGGATCAGCAGCCCAACCGCGGCGGCCAAACCTCGATGGAGAAGTTGAATAGCCGGGTACCCGTCGAAGGTAAGGCTGAAGCCGCCGCCGCAGAGAGGCCAGGCATTGCAGCTGCTGCTCGCGCCGCTGCCCACCACCAGTGAGCCGCTGAGGATCAGAAGGTAGGTGCCGCCAGCGGCGCCGCGCGCGAGGCGGACCAAGCCGCGATCGGCCGCCCTGGCAGGACGTGGAACGATTGCCGCGACCGCTGTGACGCAGACCGCCGCCAGGAGCGCCATCGCGGTCGCGAGATGAGCAAGCACGATCATCGGGGGCAGTTCGAGACGCACTGTGATCGCGCCGAGCACGACCTGGACGACGAGGAGGACCAGGGCGACCGTCGCTGGAATCACGATGTCGCGGCGCTTACGCCAGGCAAGCCAGGCGACGACGGCCGTGAGCACGATCAGGGCGCTCGTGAGCGAGGCGGTCGTCCGATGTGAGTACTCGATGATGGCGTGCAGATCGAGCGGTGGTAGCACGCGGCCGTGGCACAGCGGCCAGTCCGGGCAGCCGAGGCCGGAGCCGGAGACCCGGACGACGCCACCGAGGACGACGAGCGCGTACGTCACGAGCGCAGTGGCAACGCTCAGCGCCCGGAATGCCTTCATCGTGGGGCTAGGTGTGCTCGCTGGCGGTGGTCACGCCGCGGCGCAGGTCGCGAAGGGGACGCCCACTTCGGACCGGCGGGACGGTGTCGAAGTTATGCGCCGGCGGTGGCGATGTCGTCGCCCATTCCAGCGTATTGCCTTCCCAGGGATCCTTGGGCGCCGGCCGGCCGCCGCGGATGCTGAGCGCGAAGTTGACGATGAAGACCAGGATCGCGAGCGCGATCATGAACGCTCCGAACGTCGCCAGCAGGTTCCAGGGGGCCCAGTCGGTCCGGTTCGAATACCACATCGCGATTCGCCGCGGCATCCCTTCGAGCCCCAGGAAGTGCATCGGCATGAAGGTGAGGTTGAAGCCGAGTAGCTGCAGCCAGAACTGGATCTTGCCGAGCGACTCGTTCAGGTAGCGGCCGGTCATCTTCGGAAACCAGTAGTAGAAGGCGGCGAAAACGCCGAACACGCTCCCGCCGAAGAGCACATAGTGGATATGCGACACCACCCAGTAAGTGGCATGGATCTGGTAGTCGACCGCGAGTGATGCCATGAACACGCCGTCGACACCGCCCATGAGGAACATCAGGACGAAGGCGACTGCAAAGAGCATCGCCGCAGTGTATTTGATCGAGCCGCCCCACAGGGTGGCCAGCCAGTTCAGTACCTTCACGCCGGAGGGAACCGCGATCAGGGCGGTGGTCGCCATGAAGAATTCCTGCAGCGCCAGCGGGAGTCCGGTGGTGAACATGTGGTGGGCGAAGACCATGAAGCCCAGCACGCCGATGGCCGCCATGGAGAAGGCCATCGCGCGGTAGCCGAAGATCGGTTTCCGGCTGAACACCGGGATGATCTCGGAGACGATCCCGAAGGCGGGCAGGATCATGATGTAGACGGCCGGGTGCGAGTAGAACCAGAAAATGAACTGGTACAGCAGGGGATCCGACCCGTGGGTGAAGAAGTGGGTCCCAAGCTGACGGTCCATCAGCACCATGCCGAGCACGCCGGCAAGGAAGGGGCTGGCCAGCAGCGTCAGCGCCGCCGTGATCTCCATCGCCCAGACGAATAAGGGCAGCCGGAACCACGTCATGCCGGGCGCCCGCATGTTGTGGATGGTCACCAGGAAGTTGATCGCGCCCATGATCGAGGAGATCCCGAGGATGTGCAGCCCGAGGATCCAGAGGTCCTGGCCGATCCCGATCGCGTAGGCCTTCTCGGTCAGCGGCACGTAGCCGGTCCAGCCGGCGGCGGCCGCCCCAGTTTTGGTCAGGAGCCCGCTGTACATCGTCAGACCGCCGAGCGGGATCAGCCAGAAGGAGAGGGCGTTGATCCGCGGGAAAGCCATGTCACGGGCGCCGATCATCAGCGGCACGAAGTAGTTCCCGAAGCCCGAGAAGACGGGGATGATCCAGAGGAAGATCATGGTCGTCCCGTGGAGGGTCATGATCTCGTTGTAGGTTTGCGGCGCGAGGAAGTGATTGTTGCCGACGGCGAGCTGGGTCCGCATCAGCAGCGCAAAGATGCCGCCGACCAAGAAGAAGGCGAACGTCGTGTAGAGATAGAGGATCCCGATCTTCTTGTGGTCGACCGTGGTCAGCCACGAAACGATGCCACCGGCCGGGCGGGTTTCGCTCCGCGGTAGGGCGATGCTAGCCATATGCCTCCTTCAGCCTCCGCTCACGGTGACGGTTCCCCGCATGTTGTTCGCCTCGTGGAATTTGCAGACATAGGTGTAAGTCCCGGGCTTGGTGAACTTGACCTCGAACGTGTCGCCCTGGTTCATGGGGTCCGAACTGGGCACCGCCTGGTTGTCGAAGACGACGTTGTGGACCAGCGCACCGTTGTTCTTCCATTCGATGACGTCGCCCACCTTAGCGGTCACCGTGGCCGGCTCGAATTTCAGGGCATCTGTCTCGCCTACGTTGACGCCGGCGGGTACACCGCTCACCGCCTCCGCCGCGGCACCGCCGGGTGGGGCCGCGCCGCTGAGAAAAGCCTGGTAGTCCGCATCCGACACGGCGTCGACTTCCAGGAGCATGGAGAAGTGATTCAGCCCGCAGAGCTCATTGCATTGGCCGAAGTACTGGCCTGGCTGGCTGGCCTCGATCCAGCCGCTGTTCTGAAAGCCGGGCTTGGCGTAGATCTGCCCTCCCAGGCGTGGCACCCAGAAGGAATGGAGCACGTCTTTGCTCGTGACCTGCAGCCGCACGACCTGGCCGACCGGGATGGTCAGCTTGGTGACGCTGCTCCTGCCGTTCGGGTATTTGAAGGACCATGCCCACTGGATGCCGGTCACCTGGATGGTCTGCTGTGGCGGCGGCCCGTTTCGCACGTAATCCATCCGCAGCGTGGTACGGATAAACAGAAACGACACGATGACCACCGGGATGGCTGTCCAGAGGATCTCGAGGCGGGGGTTGCCGTGCACCTGGGCCGGCTCGCGATCGTCCTTGCGCCGGAAGCGCAGCGCGGCGTACACGAGGAGTCCGCCCACGATGACCAGCACCACCATCGCGATCCAGAAGATGCTGGTGTAGACGCTGACGATGTCGCAGGCGTTCGGGCCGGCGCAATCCAGCGGACCGACATTGACCGCAGGCACGCTCACGACAGTGTACCGACCGGCGGCGTCATCATCGGTGGAAAAGCCACCACCGCCCACCCGGTTGCCGCTCGCCGTTGCGTTCCTGAGCCGTCCGGCGGGCGTCGTGCATGGCGTCGTACCAGAAGGTCAGCGCCAGCAGGAAGGTGCTCATGAAGACCAGCAACGAAAACATCTGCAGCAACAGGGAGAGGAGCACCATCGCGCTGCCGTGCGGCTTCCAGAATGCGAGCAGCTCGCCGGTGGCACCCGGGATATTGAGAGTGACCAGGAAGAGGCCGACTACCCCAACAAGAAAGATCAGGGCTTTCCTCGGTTGACGGTTGTACAGCTGACCCAGACCCGGCACCGAGGAGAGCCAGGTTGCCAGCCGGACACTCGCCCGACGTTGGGGCGGCGTCAGGACCGGTGGACGGTGAAGCTCGACCACAGGCGCTGGACGGGCTACCGCTGGAACATGCGGTAGCAGTAGTAGGCGACCAGTAGCAGGGTGCAGACGCCCCAGATCAGTACGAAGAAGAAATCGCCGGCCCCTGGGTCACGAGAAAGGTTGATCAGCTCGACGAGGGCGGGCGCCATCAACCGCCCGCCTTATGGGCCTTGGTCACGTCCAGCAGGTTCTCGGCGAGGATCACGAGCGCGGTGAATCCCACGAGCACGGCGAAGGCGAGCGCCGTCCCGATCAGGTTCTTCAGTTGCTGGCGTCTCATCGGGGCCCCGCTCCAGCGTGGAAAAGCGGGGAGACAATTCGGGGTCCCCGGAGAATCGCAGATTCGACGGGGTGATTCATGGCTGGCTCGTGTACTGCTGCCACATCCGGATCCAGTGGACCAGCAGATTGATATTGTCGTTGAGCGGTTGGGGAAGAAGCTTGTTGACGCCCCACGCCGGCATGATCGTCCCCTTGTGTTCCTCGCCCGTGCTGCCCAGGAAGATGCAGCGGTAGTAATAGTCGTCGTTGAAGAAGCCCAGCCGGTTCTGGTCGTTGAGTGGCGGCCCCTTGCCGCCCTCACCGGTCGCCCCGTGGCATTGCGCGCAGTTGTTCTCGTAGAGCTTCGGCGCGTTGTTGAAGGTCCCAAAGGGGTCGGCGACAAGGTTTTGATGAGCGCCCGCCTGGTCCGTCGCCTGGCGGTTGCCGTTGTGGCAGATGATGCAACCGCTCTCATCGATCCCCAATCCCTTGTAGGCATTGGGGATGAAGCCGGTGAGCTGGGCGACGATGGGCTTGTTCGTCGAGGGGTCGGTGACGACCTTGCCGTTGGCGTCGAGCACCGAGTAAGGCACCATGAGTGGGTCGAAGCATTTGGTAGCGGCGGCCGGAGCCGCTGCGGGCGACGCGGCTGGTGACGCCGCCGGGCTCGGGG
>Ga0209328_10000351_pt1 | contig 11166 bp, 15 predicted proteins | sample JacPinW_OM3H0_M1_FD_187954 | JGI IMG/M metagenome (GOLD analysis project Ga0209328, IMG submission 187954) | Forest soil microbial communities from Algoma, Ontario, Canada - Jack Pine, Ontario site 1_JW_OM3H0_M1 (SPAdes) (version 2) | ecosystem: Environmental > Terrestrial > Soil > Boreal... | reverse complement strand
CCCCTTGTGGGAGAGGGTGGCTTCGCGAAGCGAAGACGGGTGAGGGGTTCTCTCCGCGGATAGAGACCCCTCATCCGCCCACGATACTTCGTATCGCGGGCACCTTCTCCCACAAGGGGAGAAGGGAAGAGGGGCCGGAACGCCTTTTGCAACATTGCAGCCGACGACACCGGAGCCATCAATGCGCAAATCCATCGTTCTGATTTCTATTCTGGCCAGCCTGTTCGCCACCACCGTGCACGCGGAAAACTGGCCGTCGCGGCTGATCAAGGCGGTGATTCCGTTCGGCGCCGGCAGCGCCACCGATGTGGTGCCGCGGCTGGTGTTCGATCGTCTCGCGGCGGAGCTGGGCCAGCCGATCGTGATCGAAAATCGCCCCGGCGCCGGCGGCGCGCTCGGTACCGCTCAGGTCGCGAAGGCCGAGCCCGATGGCTACAGCATTTTAGCCCATTCTTCCGCGTTGACGATTGCGCCCGCGCTGTTTCCCAATTTGTCGTTCGACACCACAAAAGACCTCGCCGCGGTGCTGATGATCGGCTCCAGCGCCAATGTGATGGTCGTCCCCAACGCGCGGCCCTGGAAAACCGTGCAGGATTTTATCGCAGACGCCAAGGCAAGACCCGGATCGATTTCGTTCGGCTCGGCCGGCATCGGCAGCGCGGTGCATATCTCGGCCGAGAAATTCCGGCTCGCCGCCGGCATCGAGGCCACCCATGTACCCTATCGCGGCGGCTCGGAAGTGCTGGCCGACATCCTCGGCGGCCGCATCGATTTCTACTTCGCCCCGCTCGCTCTGGCGCTGCCGCTGATCCGCGACGGCAAGGTGCATGCGCTCCTGGTGTCGACACCGCAGCGCGCGCCTGACTTGCCCGACGTGCCGACGCCGGCGGAGGCCGGATTGAAAAATGCCGAAAGCCTGATCTGGTTCGGCATCTTCATGCCCTCGAAGACGCCGCGCGATATCGTCGACAAATTTCATGCCGCGGGCGTCAAGGTGCTGACTGAGCCCGCGATGCAGGACAGCCTGAAGAAGCTCGGCGTCGAAGCCATGCCGCTGACGCCCAAGGAGATGGACGACTTTGTCGTCCGCGAAATCGCGGCCAACGCGGAAGTGATCGAGGCTGCCGGGATCAAGCCGTAGGCACCGGTCATTGCTGTGCGTATCTCTCCACCTGGTACAAAGACGTGGATGCCCGGGACATAGGCGAGCGGAAGCGACGCCGTCCTTCGGAAGGCTAAGCCCGGGCATGACGAGCTCTGCGATAAGCGCGCTTCCCTCGCGCGATTGCCGCAGGTTGAGGAAGCTGCAGTGTCTCATTAAGTTGAGGCCACGACATTCCTTCCTCCCACCCGGAAAAATCCCCCATGAGCGCTCTGTTTTCTCCGATAAAACTGCGCGGCCTCGCGCTTGCCAACCGCATCATGGTGGCGCCGATGTGCCAATACTCGGCCGAAAACGGTGAGGCCAATGACTGGCATTTCACCCACATCAACACGCTGGCGTTGTCGGGGGCTGCGATGTTCTGCATCGAGGCCACGCATGTGGAGGCGATCGGCCGCATCACGCCGGGCTGCCTCGGCCTGTGGAACGACGCGACCGAAGCGGCGCTGAACCCGATTTTGGCCTCGGTGCGCAAACACTCCAAGGCGGCAGTGGCGATGCAGATCGCCCATGCCGGCCGCAAGGGGTCGAGCCATGTGCCGTGGAACGGCGGGCAATTGATCCCGATCTCCGAAGGCGGCTGGCAGACGGTCGCCCCCTCCGCGGTGCCGCACAAGGAGGGCGAGACGGCGCCGCTCGTGCTTGACGCGGCGGGCCTAGCGCGCATCCGCGACGCGTTCGTTTCCGCCGCCAAGCGCGCCGACCGCCTCGGCATCGATGCCCTCGAAGTGCACGGCGCGCACGGTTATCTGTTGCACCAGTTCCTGTCGCCGATTTCCAACAACCGCACCGACCAATATGGCGGCTCCTTGCAAAACCGCATGCGCTATCCGCTCGAAGTGTTCGACGCGGTCCGTGCGGCGTTTCCGGCGGACAAGCCGATCGGCGTCAAGGTGTCGGCGACCGACTGGGTCGAGGGCGGCTGGGATCTGGCGCAGACGATTGAGTTCGCCAAGGAATTGAAAAAGCGCGGCGTCGACTGGATCGACGCCTCCTCCGGCGGCGCGTCGCCATTGCAGAAGATTCCGCTCTCGCCCGGCTATCAGGTGCCGTTCGCTCAAGCGATCAAGGAGGCGGTTGGCGTCAACACCATCGCGATCGGCCTGATCACCGAGGCAAAACAGGCGGAAGAGATCGTAGCCTCCGGTAAAGCCGACATGGTCGCACTTGCCCGCGGCATGCTCTACGACCCGCGCTGGGGCTGGCACGCCGCCGCCGAACTCGGCGGCCAGGTGCAAGCCCCGCCGCAATATTGGCGCTCACAACCCGCGACGCAAAAGGCGCTGTTCGGCGAGACCAAGTTCGGGGCAAGGTAGAACGAAACAGCGTTTCAGGGCTGGAGCATCATCATGGCGCTCGTCCGTCGGCTCACGATCGCCGCTGCCGCCTTCGGTCTTTTATTGAGCGGGGAGGTTATGGCCTTCGACATTGAAGCCCATCGCGGCGGACGCGCATTGTCTCCCGAAAACACCCTGCCGTCGTTCGCAAACGCCCTCTCGATGGGTGTCGACACGCTGGAATTGGATATCGGGGTAACAAAGGACGGCGCGATTGTCGTCTCTCATGAGCGCGGACTGAACCCTGACCTCGCGCGCAACGCCGACGGCGTCTATGTCGCGCCGCCCGGCATTCCCTTTGTCCAGTTGCAGCTCGAAGACGTCAAGAAATACGATGTCGGTCAAATTCGCCCGGGTAGCGCCTATGCCGCGCAATTTCCGGAGCAGCGCGTGGTGCCGGGAACACGGATCCCAACGCTGAAGGAAGTGCTGGAGCTGGTGCGCAAATCGGGCGACAGCCATGTGCGCCTCAATATCGAGACCAAAATCGACCCGAACCATCCGCAGGAGTCCCCGGATCCGCAGCGGTTTGTCACGCTTCTGCTCGAGTTTCTTCAGGCGGAGAAATTCAGCGACCGTGTCATGGTTCAATCGTTTGACTGGCGGACGTTGCAGCTGGTCCAGAAACTCGCTCCCGCGATACCGACGGTTTATCTGACACTGCAGAAGGGGTCGGCGCCGACGGTCTTTTTGGACAAGGCTTCGGATTGGACCGCGGGTTTCAATCCGGCCGAACACGCAAGCTCACTTCCCCGCACTATCAAGGCGGCTAGAGGCGCGATCTGGTCGCCGTATTTCGGCGATGTAAATCCCGCCCTGATATCGGAGTCCCACAGTCTCGGGCTTTCGGTCGTGGTCTGGACCGTGAACAAGCCCGAGGACATGGCGCGGATGATCGACATCGGCGTGGACGGGATCATCTCGGATCATCCCGAATTATTGCGCAAGATCGCGGGCGAAAAGGGCATCGCTTTGCCGAAGGGATCGCCGGTTACGCCCTAGCGACGTAGCCCGGATGCGCGCTTTGTCACTTCGCCCTCGCAATGGCGGAAAGCCCCTCCACGCCACAATTCAGCCGCAACCAAGGCAGGTACTTCCGGTTGCGCGTAACGACGCGTGACAAGACGAAAAAATTAACGAGAGGAAACCCCATGGAATTCGGATATTTCGCGATGCCCTCGCATCCGCCGGAGTGCGGGCTGAAAGAGGGGCACGACTGGGACCTTAAGGTGCTGCGCTGGCTCGATGAGCTCGGCTATCAGGAAGCCTGGATCGGCGAGCATCATACCGCGCCATGGGAACCGCATCCAGCGCCGGACCTCTTGCTGGCCCAGGCGTTTTTGCAAACCAAGAACATCCGTCTTGGCCCCGGCGGCTTCCTGTTGCCCTATCACCATCCCGCAGAACTCGCCAACCGCGTCGCGATGCTCGATCATCTCTCCGATGGCCGATTGAATTTCGGCGTCGCGGCAAGTGGCGTGCCGACCGACTGGACGATGTTCCACGTCGACGGCATGGCCGGACAGAACCGCGACATGACCCGCGAGGCGCTGGAGATCATCCTGAAGCTGTGGAGCGACGATGCCCCGTGGACCTACCAGGGCAAATTCTGGACGGTGACCAAACCCGATACCATGTATGATTTCCTGAAACCCCACCTCATGCCGAAGCAATTGCCGCATCCGCCGATCGGCGTCGCCGGTCTGAGCAAGAACTCCGATACGCTAAAGCTCGCCGGCGAGCGCGGCTTCATTCCGATGAGCCTCAACCTCAACCCGGCCTATGTCGGCAGCCACTGGGATTCGGTGGAGATCGGCGCCGCCAAAACCGGGCGCAAGCCGAGCCGGGCGGATTGGCGATTGGTGCGCGAAGTGTTCGTCGCCGACACCGACGAGGAAGCCTGGAAGCTTTCGGCCGGCGACATGATGGGCCGGATGATGAGCGAATACTTTTTGCCGCTGCTCGGCCATTTCGGCTTCAAGGATTATCTCAAGCATGCGCCCGATGTGCCGGACAGCGACGTCACGGTCGAGTATTGCGCCCGGCACAACTGGGTCGTCGGCTCGCCCGCAACGGTGGCCGAAAAGATCGAGACGATCTATCGCGAGGTCGGCGGTTTTGGGGTGCTGCTGGTGTTCGGTTTTGATTATAAGCACAAACCTGAAGCCTGGCATCATTCGCTGAGCCTGCTCAAGCAGGAAGTGCTGCCGCGGCTAAAACATCTCGGCGCGGAGCTTGGCCGCGCGGCGTGAGGCGGAAGGGATGATGCGGGACGGCGGCAAAGGGGCCGTCCCGCCGCACCTCACCGGGGCGCGGCCGTCACGGCTTCGGGCGGACAATGATGCGCGACCCGCAGCAGCCGGCCCTGCAGATGGCAATCGGGCGTGCCGACCGTCGTCAGGCTTTCGGCGTGGGCTTGAGCCCAATGCGCCCGGTGGTGGTGGTAGTGCTTGGCAGCGGCTGCGCTGGCGAAGGCCGCCGATGCGAGCACGAGACAGGATAACAAGGCGATTTTGCGCATCTTCTTACCTCCTCGATACACCTGACAACACCTCAATATGGTCTTTATTCATCATCCGTTGAGTGCGGGATCAAGAAATTACTGTTGCGGTAACCCTATGCGCTAGACCTGTCCTCCCGCACTGATTCCCATCCATTCGCGCCCTGCGCCATCATTCAAGTCCGTAGTGACGGTGGCAGGCCGCGCAAATCCCGTCGAGCTGATCGCTGACCTCCGAGACGGACTTCAGGTCATGGGCTTCCGCGGCGCGATAAGCTTTGTCCGCCGCGTCCGCCAGTTTTTTGGCGTAGCGGTTCCAGTCCGCATCACGCGCGCGCTCCGGGATCATCAGCGCATTCGTCGCCTCCGCCAACGTTGCCGCGCCGCTCACGACCTGCTCCCAGTCGTCGTCCGATTTGGGCGAGAGATCGTGCTCGCCTTTTGCGTCGATCATCGTTGCGTTGACTTTCCAGACGATCGCCGCGGCCGGACTAAGGACATGTTCCATGAAGGTCTTCATGTCGACATGGGGTTGAAAGGGCGGCATCGGGGCTCCGTCATCGGAGATCGAGGGCGCTGCGGCCACGAACGTGATGACGACCGCGATCATGGCGCGGGGAAGAAGACGGATCATCTCAGTGGACCTGCATGGTAAATCCGATCCAGCGCCCGCAAGTGACCACCGAAACCCACAGCAGGATCGACAATCCCCCGGCGAGCCGTGCCGAAAACGGCAGCGTCTTCTCCTTCTCCCACTTCGGCAGATCCCTGGCGCTGATGAAATGAAACACGACCATGTTCAGGCCGGCCGCGCAAATCAAAAGAATTTTGGCGACGAAATAGCCGTTCTCCAGATATTTGGTGGCATTGGAAATAAACAGCAGGCTGCCCGAGGCAACGGCCACCGCAAACGCGCTCCAGGTCAGCGGCAAAATTCCGTTTGTGACGCGGCTCACGGGCCGGTTAATGGAGGCGAGCCCAAGCAATCTCAGATCGACCACCAGGATGGAGCCGACCACCAGGCAAATCGAGAGCACGTGCACCGATTCGACCAAGGGAAACAGCAGATCGTTCTCGCGGATGTTGTCGGCGAGCGCGCTGTCCTCGAAATATGAAATGAGCGCGTAAAGCAGATGCATTACCCAGCCTGCGTGTAAGCAATCCAGCGCCCGGCGAACAGGATGCCGCACCAGACCAGGATCGAGACGGTCGCCGCGAACCTTCCCACGATCCGCCGCCAGCGATCCCTGTCCCAAGAATTCGGCGAGGACGATATCGATCGCTGCAGTCCGATCGTCAGTAATATGGCGACCACCAGCAGCGCCATCTTGAGATAGAAGGTGGAATTGAGCAGCGACCGCCGCGGCTCGCCGATGATCAGCAGGCTTCCCGTGACCAACAGGATCACGAGCACCGGCCAGATCGTCGGCAGGAAGCGCCGCGCCATCTCGGGCAGCGGCTCGTCGCGTTCGATGAGCCGCCAGATCCGAAGATCGACCAGGATCGCTGCGGAAAACACCGCGGCAACGCTAAGGATGTGAATGGTCTGAAGCGTTGGTATGATCCAGGTGGTGGTCTGGATGACGTGGCTGACCTCGGTCGCGGCCAGCCATTTGGAAAATTCGCTCAAGCCCAAGTCAAACATGGCGTCATTGTTCGGCGGGCGTCAGGCTGTAAGTCAATTCCTGACCGCTTGGTAGCGTGACTTTCAGCAAAAACCCGCCGGGATTGCCGTCGCGAAGCGGTGCATAACGAAAAACCGCGTGATCTCCCGGCTGCAGCGAGCGCTTGGTCCAGCCCGAGCGCGTCAAAACCCCAGGGCTCGAGACTTCGAATACCCAGGTACTTGCCGCCTCGCCGTTCTTGACGTCTTTTTCGATCACGAAGGTGATGTGAGGGTTGGTCCAGTTGACGGCCTTCACCGTGCCTTCCATGGTCTGCGGATGATCGAGATCGTAAGCCGCATTCGAATGGTGCGCCGCTGCGATACCACCACCAAGGCCCAAAACCAGGCCCGCGGCCAGAAGAACGATTTTCGGCGACATCCTTGATGACCCTTATTTCACTGTGTGGACCGAGCCGTACTGGCCTTGCGGATTTGCCACGAAGATGTCGTTACCGAACTGATCCTTCCCCGGGATCAGATCTTCTTGTTCGCACTCGCCCTCGGTAATTTCATAATGGCGGTCGGGATAGCGGCGGAAAATTCGGGTGGTTTTCCAGGTGGTCTCAAAAACCTTCGGCGCCGTGATTTCGAGATCGTCGTGGAGCACGTTCGGCTCCGCCAGATGTATTCGTTCGAGAATGTGCATGTCGCCATTATTGGGGATGCCGGCCGCCTCGCTGATCGCGATATAGGCTTGCGGCACGATCGCGGTGGTGTCGATCACCAGCGTGTCGCCGTCCCAATGACCGATCGAGTGGCCGTGAAGGGTCAAATCGGGGTCTTCGGGATGCGGACGGCCATCCATGTAAATCCGCCGCATCCGGTTGCCGTCGACTTCGCCCAGCATGGTGACGCGGCCGGGGGTCACCAGAAGCTCGAACGGATTGTGCGTGATCAGCATCCAGCTCGGCATGCCATGCGGCAGGCAATGGCTGAGGACGAGGAACGGCCGGCCGGCTTTTTCCTCGGCAATCATGTGCTGGACCTGAGTCAGGATATTCGGCTTCCAGGGCGGCATGTTCGCCGTTTCCTGACGCTTCTGATCTCTGATGTCCGGAATCCACACGCCGCTCAGGTCAGGCTCCCCAGCCAAGGCCCGGGAGACCACAAACACTCCGACCAGCGCCGCGGTACACCAAGAGATCGCGAACTTCGCAACGGTTTTCACGCTGACTTACCGCTCATTACAGAAACGCGCGTGGTCAAACCCAAACCCCGCTCGAAGCCACACATCGAGGGTACACTGAACAATTTGCTATGCAGCATCCTAGTAACCGCACTAGCGAAAGAAAAGCCGGTCCGGGGTTTCTCGACATCACCATTGCGGGAGCGGCGATTTTGTTCCCGGCGTTTGCCGATATTTTGCGCATGCCCGCTTTGCTGTTCTGGCGGCGAACCCCCCTCACATCCCGAACACCGCCACGGCGCGGATCGGCGATCCTGTGCCGTCGCGCCACTTCATCGGCAGGCCGATGAAGGTGAACGGGCCCTCGCCCAACAGCGCTTCCAGATTGCACAGGCTTTCGATGTGGGTGATGTTGAGCTCAAAGCACGCCTTGTGAACGAGTGAATTCACGCTTCCCTCGGGCCCCGGCCGCATCGAGTCGATGCCGAAATGCACGACGCCTTGGGCGGCCAGCCATTGCGTGGCCGCAACATTCACGCCGGAATTTTCCGTCGCGTATTCCTTACGCGGAAAGGTGCGCTCGTGGTGGCCGGTGCACAACAAAACCGTGCCGCCCTTCGGCACTTCTTGGCCTGAGTGCTTCACCGCCGCCTCGAGATCGCCGGGCGTGATCTCGGCGCGCGGTGCGATGTGGCGGAGATCGATGCAGATGCCCGGCACGATGCAGTTTTCCAGGGGATATTCGTTGATCGGCTGACCGCCTTTGTTGAAGTGCCTGGGCGCGTCGATATGGGTGCCGGCATGGTCCGGCATCGAGATGTACATCGAGGACAATCCATGCACATGGCCGGATGCAACGAACGACTCCTCGTGCGTGGTCCAGACGCCGTGGATGATCGGCGGATGGCCGGGATAGGTCGGGGTTTTGTGATAGAGCTCGCGGCTGAGGTCGACGATCTTCACGGGCGGGTCTCCGGCCTACTTCTTCGCCATCTGCGGCAGCGCGTGGATCGCTGCGATATAGCCTTGCGGTCCGAGCCCGCAGATCACCGCGGTGGCCGCGTGCGATATCTTCGAATGCCGGTGATATTCATCGCGGGCGTGGATGTTGGAGATGTGCACTTCGATCACCGGCCCCTCGAACGCCTTGATCGCATCGACGATCGCGATCGAGGTGAAGGAATAGCCGGCCGGATTGATGATGATGGCGTCGGCGCTCTCGCGCGCCGACTGGATGAGATCGACCAACTCGCCCTCGTGGTTCGACTGGTGAAAGGCAAGCTCGAGCCCGAGATGCGCCGCAACCTTCTCGCAATTCTCCTTGATCTGCGAAAGCGTCGTGGTGCCGTAGATATGCGGCTCGCGCACCCCGAGAAGGTTGAGGTTGGGACCGTTCAGGATCATCAGTCGTTTCATGGTGTGTTTCTCCTTGGGTGAAGCTTCCAGCCATCACCATCCGAACACACTTTTGAGCCCCGCGTAAATCGATCCACCGGCCGTGGCGACGATGCCCACCAGCGGTCCGGCGGTCCGGAGCAGGTCCTGAATGGTGCGGGCGCGGCGGCGGAGTTGTTCCTCGCCGACGTGCGGACCGAGGATGCCCGCGACCCGGTAGGCGAGCGCGTTGGGCTTGTTGGCGTGGATCATCGTCTTCGGCAGCACATCGAAGATCATGAAGCCGATGATGTTGCCGGTCACGAAGGCGAGCGCGATGCTCGCGGTGTATTCGATCACCTCGCGCCATTCGACCCAGGGCCCGGGAAGGATAGGGACGTTGTCGTTAAATCCGGTCACCGTGAGCATGGCGGTTACCGCGAGCGCGGCGGTCAGCAGGCCGATCAGGAAGGCGCCGCGAAATCCGATTTTTGGGCGGGCATAGAGCAAAAAGCCGAACGGCAGGGGAATGACGACCGAGGCGAGCCGCAGATAGAGCGGCGCCACGTTCAATTGGATTGTCACAATGATATGGGCCGCGACCAGGAGTACGATCGGCACCAGCACGTAGGCAACCGCGTGCAGGGCAAAGTAACCGAGCGGAGAACGAAGCCGCGAAAGCCTCGCGTTGACCCGGTCGATATCGCGCTGCAGCCTGTCGAGTTCGGCAACGGTTTCCTGGATTTCGAGGATCACAGGATGGGCCACGCGCAAATCCCGCGAGCAATGCTTGCAGGCGATGGCTTCATCCTTGACGGTTTCAGCGCAGAACGGACATTCCATCAGGCGGGTCGATGCTTTCTGCGGCGGATCAGCTGCTCGAGTTCAGCCCTTGCCGCCAAGAGTTCGCTGCGCAGGACGTCGCGCTTGCGAACCAGATCGTCGCGCTCGGTGAGCAATTTTTCCGGCACCGCAATGTCGCGGCCACAGGAACCGCAAACCCGCGCCTTCAAGACATTCTCCTGCAGGCAAAAAGGACATATCATCGACATCGCCTCAATAGATTTGGCCTCAGGGCGCAACCTTCAGGACAAAACTCGTGGTGCCGATGCGGCCGTCGGAATCCTTGATGTCGACCCGAACCATGTGGTCGCCCACCGGAAGCTCGACGTCCGGAATATCGATCCCCGCCGCCTGCACGAACGGCTTGACGCGGCCGGTCAGATCGACGTTCGGCGTTCTCATATAGGTGACCTTGACCGAGTCCGGATCGATCTTGGCGCCGCCATAGGATTCGAATTTGAGCTGAAGATGCATCGGCGAATGAATAGGCTCCTTGTCGTCGATGAGTTCAATTTTCGGACCCCTGGTGATGCCGCGCCGGTCGGCCGCAATCGCGCCCTTCGGCGGCGGCAACTTGGCTTCGTCGTCCGTAATCAAAACGTGCCCGGCATAGGCCGGCATCGACGCCGACATCGCGGCCCCGGCAAAACCGATCAACAATCCCACCCACAAAATCCGCACGATGATTATTCCTCTCTTTATAAGAAGCAACTCGTAGTTCGTAGGATGGGTTGAGCCCTTGCGAAACCCATCAACAACGTCAACAAAGTGATGGGTTTCGCAAGGGCTCTACCCATCCTACACGAATCCGTTTTACCGCGCGCCACCGTCGCCGATGATCGAATACGGCGCCCAGAACAACGGATGGGCATAGGCAAATTCGGTCGTGCCGTCGGTGCCGAGATAGCCCGGCCCATCCACCAGCGCCATCATGGCCTGCCGCAGCGCTTCGCCACGGGTCAGCTTCGGATCATCGGCCTGCCGCTTGAACAGGTCCGCGACCAGTTGGCGCGCCGATTGTGAATGAACCGACCAGTTGGTGACCAGGATCGCCCGCGTGCCGGCATAGAAGAAGGCGCGGCCAAGGCCGGAGGCTGCTTCCGCGCCGGCACCCGATCCCGCGCCGGTGTTGCAGGCCGACAGCACCACCCAATCGGC
>Ga0209328_10000350_pt1 | contig 11182 bp, 12 predicted proteins | sample JacPinW_OM3H0_M1_FD_187954 | JGI IMG/M metagenome (GOLD analysis project Ga0209328, IMG submission 187954) | Forest soil microbial communities from Algoma, Ontario, Canada - Jack Pine, Ontario site 1_JW_OM3H0_M1 (SPAdes) (version 2) | ecosystem: Environmental > Terrestrial > Soil > Boreal... | reverse complement strand
CTGTCGCCGGCCAGCGATACAGGCGAGGTCGTGGATCCGGGTGCTCGGAATGATCCAGCGACAGCAAGCTGGCAAAGCATCCGCTATCGAAACCTCCGGCGGCTCCTCTACTGGCATCGCGGACCGCGCAGTCGGATGGCGGAGCGGTTATCCTTCCGCAGCGACTTCCTCGGTCACCACAGTGAAGCTGCTGAGAGTGTTCAGGCCGAATGTCGTGGTGATTGCGACGTCCGCCGCATCTCGCCCGCGAGCGATCAGCACGCGGCCGATGCGCGGGATATTGTTGCGCGCATCAAAGGTGTGCCAGGCGCCACCGAGGTAGGCTTCGAACCAGGCTGCGAAATCCATCGGCGCGTCCGAGACCGGCACGCCGATATCGCCAAGATAACCCGTGCAGTATCGCGCCGGGATGTTCATGCAGCGACAGAAGGCGACAGCGAGGTGAGTATAGTCCCGGCAGACGCCGGTGCGATCGCAGTAAGCCTCCCAGGCCGTCCTGGTGGCGCGCGCGTGTTCATAGCCGAAGGCAATGTGCTGGTGAACAAAATCGCAGATCGCTTGGACCCGGCTCCAGCCGGGCGGAGTTTTCCCGAATAGCGACCATGCGATCTCCGACAGCCGGTCGGTCTCGCAATAGCGGCTGCCCAGTAGGAACACTAAGGCTTCGTCAGGCAGATCCTCCACCGCGTGCTGTTGCGCCCTGCTAGCGACCACGTCGGGTTCGCCGGTATCTTTCACGATCCCGTTGGCAGAGAGCCGAGTTCGTCCGGCCGGCGCTACGATCCGGTTGCACCAATTACCAAAGCCGTCGCGATAGGCGCGGATGGCGACCGACGGGCTGGTAACGAGGTGATCCGCCACCACCATGTCTGAGACGCGTGAGAAGTGGACATTCAGCATCACCAGCATCGGCGTCAGCTGCGGGCAGTCATAGAGCATTTCGTAGCCTATTCGGATCAGCATGGTTGGTACTTTCGCCGAGTTCGTGCCCGGATCATATCCGACTGTGGATGCTTTCCGCTACCTCCCGCTGCGATGGCAGACTTGACGCTAGAAAATAAAATAATCGATTATTCAAATTGGAAAAAATATTGGCATACCTCTTGCAATTAATAACAACCACACGATTTGTACAAACTAGAGGATTGGTCTGCCGCGCAAAACTCTGTACCGCGGAACCGCGTGTGGTAAATCCGACGAGTCGTAGATGCCCCGTCGGGTAGCGGACGAGTACTCTCAGGGCCGCGATCGGCGGCGGGAAGATCAGAGGAAGACTTTCCTCTGACACCGAGGCACGATTAATGAAAAAGTATCCGAGCTTAAAACCAGGGATCTGGGGTGCGGTAATCGGCGCGATCGCTATATCTGTGATTGGTTTCTCATCGTTCGGATGGACGCTCGGCAGTACCGCTGACCGAATGGCAAGGGAGCGAGCTCAGACCGCGGTGGTTGAGGTGCTGTCGCCGATCTGCGTCGAAAAATTCCGGCATCAGGCGGACGCAGCGGCAAAATTGGTCGAATTCGCCAAGGTTTCCGGATCCTGGGACCGGCGAGCGATCATCGAAAAGGGCGGCTGGGCGACAGTGGCGGGAAGCGATGTTCCGAACCCCGCGGTTGTCAGCGCTTGCGCAGAACAGCTCGGCGCTCGTCTGTAGGAATTCGAGCTGGCAGCGAGAAGCTATCGACGGCGACGGTTCGCTGCTCGCGACCCTGGGGCCTTACCGGCGCCAGTCGCTCGGCATGAGAGCTACCTGAGCCTTTGATGCGATCATGGCGCTACCCGCCCGATTTTCGCTGCTCCACTCAGATCTGAACGATTTTCTTTTCGCAGCGGTCGGCCAGGAACCAAATGGGATGCCGCTCAACGTTGTTTCGGGCTTGACCCGACTAGGCTTGGACCCCTGGGAGGAGGCCGGCCGGCTCGCGGCCTTACCAAAGGCCCTGGCGGCCGAAAAGCTCGCCCCGATCATCGCTCGGCTGCCCGTCGATCGACCGGACCCATCGAACGATTTGGCCATTAGCCGCCTATTGGTCGAGCTTCTGCCAGAACACCGACAGGCGGCGTCACCCGGTCGGCAGGCCGATGCGGAGGGCAAGAAATATATTCTGGCGATGATCCTGCTCGCCTGTCTCGCCCTTGCGGCGGTGGTGCTCTCCGGTGTGCTGTGATCTGCCGCCGGCACGCCGGCAACCCCGTTCTCTTTCACCTGAGGACCAATGAAATATCTCGTTCCGCCGATCGTCATCCCGGTCCTCTTGGTGATTGGGATCGCAGCATATGCATTGCTCAGGCCGCCGATTATTGCCGGGCATCCTCCCGTTCCCGTGGCGGCCTCGCAGCCTCGATAGGGCGGCATTGGCTGCGCTGCCGCAGCGACGTTATCTCCATTCCGAAAGGATCAGTATGAGGGAACACAAATACCGCGTTGGCCAGGCAGTGGAATTTTTTCCCGACCGTGGCGTCGACCAGACGGCTAAAGGCCGCTACAAAATTGTCCGTCTCTTTCTTGGAGAGGGCAATAGTCCTCAGTATCGCATCAAGAACGATGTGGACGGACACGAGCGGATGGTCGGCGAACGCGAGCTTGGTTCGCGATAATTCGGCGCTTCGGAATACCGTCAAGAGACGCCTTACCCTCCCTCTGAGCTGATGGTGGCGAGACCTTTTCGCACCATATCAGGATAGAGCGGCACGAGCGGGCTTGCTATGGTCCGCGAGCGGCATTTGGAGGGCAGCATGAGCGGGTGCATCGTCGGCTGGGCGCACAGCAAATTCGGCAAGCACGAGGGCAGAGACATCGAGTCGCTGATCGTCGAGGTGACGCTGGCGGCCTTGGCCGATGCCGGCGTCAACGCGGCCGATATCGACACGGTCTATCTCGGCACGATGAATGGCGGGTTTGTGCGCCAGGAGTTTCCGGCATCCTTGGTCTTCCAGGCCGATCCTGGATTTAGATTCAAGCCGGCGACGCGCGTCGAGGACGCCTGTGCCACCGGCTCGGCGGCGATTCATCAGGGCCTGAACGCGATCGCCGCCGGCAGAGCGCGCCTGGCGCTGGTCGTGGGCGTCGAGAAGATGACCGAAGTTTCCGGCGCGCAGGTCGGCGACATCTTGCTCGGCGCCAGTTATCGCAAAGAGGAGGACGCGATAGAAGGCGGCTTTGCCGGCATTTTCGGGAAGATTGCTCAAAGCTACTTTCAGCGTTATGGCGACCAATCCGATGCGCTCGCGCGGATTGCCGCCAAAAACCACAAGAACGGCGTCGCCAACCCGCTCGCCCAGATGCAAAAGGATTTGGGGTACGAATTCTGCCGCACCGTCTCCGACAAGAACCCGATCGTTGCCGGCCCGCTCAAGCGCACCGACTGCTCGCTGGTCTCCGACGGTGCCGCGGCGGTGGTGCTCGCCGACACGGCGACGGCGTTGAGCCTCAAGAAAGCCGTGGTGTTTCGTGCGGCCGAGCAGGTCAACGACTTCCTGCCGATGAGCCGGCGCGACGTCGTCGCATTCGAAGGACCTGCACTCGCCTGGAAGCGGGCGCTCGCTGCCGCCCGCCTCGGACTGGATGATCTCGATCTCGTCGAGACCCATGACTGCTTCACGATCGCCGAGCTGATCGAGTACGAGGCCATGGGACTGGCCGAGAGAGGCGATGGCGCGCGCGCCATCCTCGAGGGTTGGACCGAGAAGGACGGTCGACTGCCGGTCAATCCGTCGGGCGGTCTCAAATCAAAAGGGCATCCGATCGGCGCAACTGGGGTGTCGATGCACGTGCTGGCGGCAATGCAGGTGACCGGCACGGCGGGCGGGATCCAGGTTCCCGGCGCTTCGCTCGCGGGGGTCATGAACATGGGCGGCGCCGCGGTCGCGAATTTCGTCAGCATCCTCGAGCCGCTGCGCGGATAAACATGCCGGAGTTCCGCGGGCTGGTATTGCGCGAAGAGGACGGCCAAGTCGTGCCGCAGATCGAGGCGGTCGACGAAGCGCTTCTGCCGCCAGGTGAAGTCACTGTCAGGATCGAGTGCTCGACCTTGAACTACAAGGACGGGATGATCCTGCAAGGTCTCGGCCGGCTGGTGCGGACCTACCCGCACATACCCGGCGTCGATTTTGCCGGGACGGTCGAACACTCGGAATCTCCCGAGTTCAAGCCCGGCGATCCGGTTATTCTCACCGGCTGGCGGGTCGGCGAAGCGCAGTGGGGCGGCTATGCTGAGAAAGCGCGGGTCAACGCTTCCTACCTGGTGCGTCGACCTGACGGGCTGAGCACCCAGCAAGCGATGGCGATCGGCACCGCCGGGTTCACGGCGATGCTCGCGGTCATAGGCCTGGAGCGGCATGGCTTGCGACCGGATGCCGGAGACATTCTGGTTACCGGAGCCGCAGGCGGCGTCGGCAGCGTTGCGATCTCTCTGTTGTCGCGGCTGGGATATCGGGTCGTCGCCTCGACCGGCCGGCCGGAGCTGCGGGGTTATTTGACCGAGCTGGGCGCCACCGATCTGATCGATCGCGCGAGCCTCGCGGACAAGCTGCCGCGACCGCTCGACCGCGAGCTCTGGGCCGGGGCCGTCGACGCCGTCGGCGGAGCCACGCTGGCGACAATCCTGACTCAGTTGAAATACCGAGCGAGCGTCGCTGCCTGTGGCCTCGCCGGGGGCAGCGATTTGCCCGCGACGGTGATCCCGTTCCTGTTGCGCGGCGTCAATCTACTCGGGATCGATTCAGTGATGTGTCCGCGCGAGGAGCGGATCGAAGCATGGCAGCGGCTCGCTCGCGATCTGGCGTTCGATCGTCTCGAGCGGATGATTGAAACTGTGCCGCTATCCTCCCTGCCGGATCTGGCGCCAAAAATACTCAAAGGCGAAATTCGTGGCCGAATTGTCGTCGAGGTCGCCCGCTGATCGACTTGGAATTCTCGGGGATATCCTCGCGTTAGCGGGATATGCCCAATGCTCCCTCCGGGTTCCACACGATCACCGCCCCCGCCGGGCACTCATCGTTCAGCGCGTGCTCGTCGATGGGTGGACTAGCGCCAAAGCAGCCGCCACCTTTGGTGTCTTAGAACGTCAAGTCGATGCCTGGGTCGCCGATTACCGGCGGTACGGAATGGCGAGCCTGCGCCGCGAGGCGAGCGAGTCGCTCACGGCCACGATCGTGGAACTTACGGTCTCACGACCGGTTCGCGAAATAGCTTTCAGAATGGCGAGGGGATTTCGCCAGCTTTTTGTGGCCGAAGCGCTTTCCCGACCCCTGCCGCTGCGCCGCTCTAAGGACGACCGCATTTGCGGCGAATAGCCGGGCGCCTATCGGTGCCGGCAATTTTGCGGTAAGCTACAGTTGAACGACGGTTCTCGTCGGGGGCGAGAGCCTGCCGCTGGGGTGGGGCATGCGGGACTTCAACTGTGGGCGGCGCACGGTTCTGGGTGGGCTTGTGTTCGGTGCTGCCCTCGGATGGCGCCCCGGTTCGTCTGTGGCTCAGCCGGCAGGGCGCGGAGCACCGCCAACGCGGCGCCTTCCGACGGTCGTCATTGATCCCGGCCACGGCGGGGTGGATCCGGGCGCGATAAGCCCGAATGGCGTCCATGAGAAGGACATCGCTCTGGCGGCCGCATGGGAGTTTGCGCGCCAACTCGCCGCGAGGCGCGGCTTCCGCGTCGTGCTGACCCGAAGCACCGACGAATTTCTTCCCCTGCGGGAGCGGGTCGCTCGCGCTCGTGCGTGGAAGGCCGACCTGTTCTTATCGCTTCATGCCGATGCTCTCCCGGATATGGAAATGCGCGGTCTCTCGGTCTTTACCCAGTCGGCTCAGGCGTCCGACCGGGAGGCCGCGGCGCTCGCTGCCAGCGAGAACCGGGCCGACCTGGTCGGCGGGGTCAACTTGGCGCGGCAGCCGCGTGATGTCGGCAACATCCTGCTGGACCTCACACGGCGGCAAACCAGCAACCTGTCGATCGCCCTCGCCCGCCAGGTCGTCGTTGAGCTCGGACGAGCGGCCGTGCTGCTGGAAAATCCGCAGCGCTCGGCTGATTTCGCCGTGCTGACGGCCCCGGACGTTCCCTCGGCGCTCGTGGAACTCGGCTGCCTGTCGAACGCCGCCGAGGAGCGGCTGCTACAGCAGCGGGCCCATCAGCAGAAGCTCGCCCGCGGCCTCGTGCGTGCGGTCGAGGCCTATTTCGCCGCTCACGGGGTGGGTTAAGCTCATCGCCAACCAGGTACTGCCGCGCAAATTCGGTTATCCGATGAAGATCCGAATTCCGACGAGGGTTGATTTCACAATAGTCCGGGCGGTTTTTGGGGAGATCACGGGTACAATTGGTTCAGCGGCTCCTAAGGAGGGTGTTGCGGCCGGTCGGAGGAGCCGTCATGTCGGAAGAGCTCTGTGCCGTCGCGATCATGGCCAAGGCATCGCTTGCGGGAAGCGTCAAGACCCGACTTGTCCCCCCGCTGAGCTACGAGGAAGCAGCAGAACTCAACACATGCTGTCTCGCCGATGTCGCGGCAAACCTCGCCGCCGCTTCGGCACGGGCGCCGATCCACGCCTATGCCGCCTATCACCCGCTGGGCTCGGAGCGGTTCTTCGAGGATCTGCTACCGGACAACTTCAAGCTTCTCGCACCCAGGGAGCCGACGATCGGGCGCAGCCTATTCCACGCCGCGCGCGATCTCTTCGCCGCAGGCTACGGTTCGGTCTGCCTGATCAATGCCGATAGCCCAAACTTACCGACCGATCTGCTGGTGGAGGCGGTCCGCTGCCTGCAGGAGCCGGGCGACCGGGTTGTCCTCGGCCCGGCAGCCGACGGTGGCTACTACTTGATCGGTCTGAAGCAGTTTCACCAGCGGCTGTTCGAGGCGATCGACTGGAGCACCGAACGCGTCTATCGGCAGACGATGATGCGTGCTGCCGAAATCGGCGTACCGGTTGCGCCTTTGGCCGAGTGGTACGACGTCGATGACGAGGCGAGCTTGGCGGTACTCGCGCGCGACCTGCTGTCCGCTCCGGACGTGAAGGCAGATCATGACGGGAGCTATGCCGCACCTCGTACAACCGCGTTTCTCGCTCAGCTCGCGACCAAGAACGGCGGCGTGCGGCGTCTCTTCGACAGCCCCCCGCTGTCCTCCGCGTGACGTGAGGATCGCGCGAGAAGAGCGAGCGCGGGCGTGGATGTCACGGCCTTGGTTTTTGCTGCTGTTGGCCCTCTTGCTGCTGACCGGCGGGGCTTTCGGGCTGGCAGCTCAATTTGAGCATGATCTCGCCGGCTTTATCGTAGCAGCCTTGCTGCAGGGTGCGGTCTGGGCTGTTGCGGCGCTTGCCGTTGTGCGCGGCGCCGGTGAACGGCCGGCACTCACGGTGATCCTGGCGACGGCGATTTTGCTCCGCGTTGGCGCGCTTACCGCGCCGGTCTACCTTTCGGACGACATCTTCCGCTACATTTGGGACGGGCGCGTCCAGGCCGCCGGGATCAACCCCTACCGTTACATTCCGACCGACACTCACCTCGCGCCGTTGCGCGACGAAGCGATCTTTCCGAACATCAACCGCAACAACTACGCGCCGACGATTTATCCGCCGGTCGCGCAGATGCTGTTTTTCGTAGCGACCCGGCTCAGCGAGACGGTGACGGCGATGAAGCTCGTGCTCGTCGTGGTCGAGGCGATCGGCATTGGAGCACTTCTCTTCATCTTGCCGGCTGCGGGAGCGCCGCGGAAGAATATTCTCCTCTACGCGTGGCACCCGCTGCCGGTGTGGGAGATCGCCGGCGCGGGGCACATCGATGCGGCGGTGGTGGCCTTCGTAGCGCTGGCGATCGCGGCGGCTTTTGCCGGCAGACGGGCCTGGTCGGGGGCGGCATTGGCCGCCGCGACCCTCGTCAAATTCTTCCCTTTGGTGCTGGCGCCGGCGCTGTGGCGTCCGCGCAGGTCAAATCTGGGTGACTGGCGGTGGCTGGCCGGTTTCGCCGCGATTATCCTTGCCGCCTATTTTCCTTTTCTGGGCGTCGGATCGCGGGTGCTGGGGTTTCTGCCGACGTATTTCGCCGAAGAGAACCTCGCCTCGGGCAGCGGCTTCTGGGCTCTCAATCTCGTCGGCCGCGCCGTTCCGGTGCCTGTTGCGGCCTATCTCGCCGTGGCTACGACGGTCATGGCAGGTCTCGCCATCGGCGCGCTCTGCCGTCCGGCGGACCCGGTCGCTGGCATGCCTTGGGCAACTGCATTGGGCGCGGCGGCAGTGTTTTTCGCGTCCCCCCATTATGCTTGGTATTTTGTCTGGTTGGTGGCGCTGCTGTGCGTCGCCCCGTGGTGGCCGGCGTTCTGGCCGACACTTACCGCCGTCCTGCTTTACTGCCCCGCTGAAACCGGGCATATCCCGCTCGGGGTGGGATTCGTGATCTACGGCGGCTTTGCCATATTGGCGTGCGTCGACGTCGCCCGGAGATCCGTTTGGGCCACGAGGTCCGGAGGACGACATGACGACCACGGCGCAAGTTAAAGCCGACCCGCGCCGGTATTTCGAAGCCGTCGGGGACGCGCGCGGTCCGATCGCCGAGCAGGAACCGGTCTGCCTTTATCTCGAGACCACCAATCGCTGCAATCTCTTGTGCGAGACCTGCCCGCGCACCTTTGAGGACCTCGAGCCTCCTGCCGATATGAGCTGGGAGCTCTTCACCCATATCGTCGATCAGTTTCCGCGGATCGCCCGTGTGGTGTTGCACGGCGTGGGCGAGCCGATGATGGTCAAAGCGCTTCCCCGGATGGTGCGCTACCTCAAGGATCGCGGTACTTACGTCCTGTTCAATACCAATGGCACGTTGCTGACGGAGCGCAAGGGCAGGGAGCTGATTGCCGCCGGTCTCGACGAGCTGCGCGTCTCGCTCGACGCCGCGGAGCCGCGGAGTTTTCTGGCAGTGCGCGGCAAGGACATGTTCGCGAGGATCGTCCGCAATGTTCGTGCGTTTACCAGACTGCAGCGTATCGAAGGCATCAAACGTCCGCTCGTGTCGCTGTGGCTGACCGGGCTCAAGGAGACGATAGATCAATTGCCGGACTTTGTCCGGTTGGCACACGAAATCGGCGTCGCCGAGATTCATCTCCAGCGGCTGGTCTTCACGTCAGAGGGGCAAGGACTTGCTCGCCCCAGGTCTGCCTTGTTCGAGAACCTCAGCGGAGACGAGGCGATGCGACTCGAGCAGGCGGCGGCACTCGCCGAAGCATTCGGGGTCCGCTTCAACGCCTCTGGCGCCACCGAGCCTGGAACGAGCCTGAAGCGAGGGGCCGAGGATCAGCCTTGGTCGCTGTGCCGGCGACCTTGGTCGTTGATGTACTTCACGGCGCACGGGCGGGCGATCCCGTGCTGCATTGCGCCGTTTTCGATGCGCGGCTATGACGGATTCACCCTGGGCGACGCAACACAGCAGAGCCTGCGGCAGATCTGGAATGGACCGCTCTACCAGGAATTTCGCCGCGCGCTGATCAGCAACGAGCCGCCGGCCGCCTGCGCATCGTGCGGTGTCCGCTGGAGCCTGTGAGCGAGAGGCGACGGTCGCGCATCGCCGCGATCATCCCGGTCCTCGACGAGGAGGGGGCAATCGGCCAAGTCGTTGCGGCGATGCCGCGCGGCTGGGTTGACGAAATCATCGTGGTCGATGGCGGCAGCCGGGATGCGACGGTGGCCGAGGCTGGTGCCGCCGGTGCCACCGTACTCGTCGAAAAGGAGCCCGGCTACGGTCGGGCCTGCGCTAGGGGTGCCGCCGCGGCAGGCGCGGGAGGGGCTGAGATTCTGGTGTTTCTCGATGGCGACGGTGGCGACCGGCCTGAGGCGATCCCGAGCCTGGTCCAGCCGATTATCGAAGGCAAATACGATTTGGTGATCGGCTCCCGCACTCGGGGTATCCACGAGCGCCGCAGCATGGGAGCCCATCAGGCGCTCGCCGGCCGCTTCATCGGAGCCGCCATCGGCCTCCTATACGGGGTGTGGTACAGCGATATGTGCGCATTCCGGGCGATACGCGCCGACGTGTTCGCGCGGCTCGACATGCGCGAGATGACCTATGGCTGGAATCTCGAGATGCAGATGCGGGCGGCGCGCGCCCGCTTCAGGATCCTGGAATTCCCAGTGCCGCACGGCCGGCGCCTCGCCGGCCGCTCGAAGGTCGCCGGCACCCTCCGCGGTAGCACGAAAGCCGGTTTGCGAATCCTCGCTACATTTGCGCGGGTTGCCTGCGAGCGGCGAGAGCGATGACGCAGAATATCTATGACAACGAGGAGTTTTTTGCGGGATACAGCCGGCTGCGTCGTTCGATCGAGGGCTTGGGCGGGGCTCCGGAGTGGCCGGCATTGCAAGCCCTCCTTCCCGAACTGCGTGGGCGCGCTGTCCTCGACCTCGGCTGCGGCTTCGGCTGGTTTTGCCGCTGGGCGCGACAGCAGGGCGCTGCTCATGTGCTGGGTATCGATGTTTCCGAAAAGATGCTGGCGCGCGCCAGAACCACCGCCGACGACCCGGCGATTACCTACACCAGGGCTGACATGGAACAGCTCGAGCTCCCCGCAGACTCGTTCGATTTGGTCTATAGCTCGCTCGCCCTGCATTATCTCGAGAACCTGAGCGGGCTCATATCGCAAGCGTATCGCTCGCTCGTCCCCGGTGGGGCTTTGGTCTTTTCCGTGGAGCACCCCATTTTCACTGCTCCCGCCGAGCCGAGCTGGTCGCTCAATGCGGGGGGTCGCAAGACTTGGCCCGTTGACGGCTACCTGGATGAAGGTCCGCGTTCGACGGATTGGCTGACTAAAGGAGTGATCAAGCAACATCGGACCTTTGCAACCTACATCAACATGCTTGTCGGACTTGGGTTTCTCATAACCCATGTCGCGGAATGGGGGCCGACCGCGGCGCAGATCGCGGCACAGCCGAGCTGGGCAGATGAGCGACAGCGCCCACCGTTCCTGCTCGTAGCGGCAGCACGCTAACTGTTTTCGTTGGCCTTGCGGGTCAAGGCTAGGACCTCAACCGAGCAGTGGCCCGAACCGGGACCCTCTGTTTTCGCTGTTTTTGCAGGAAATTATCAGCCGTCCACATCGCCTTCCCCGCAGAAATCCTGGAGTTCCTGCGATGCGGCGGAGCAAAGAACAGCGGATAACAGCGGGCGGATCCGCTGTAAAGTCCTGCAAACCGGCAAAGCCAGTCTCGCG
>Ga0209328_10000349_pt1 | contig 11185 bp, 9 predicted proteins | sample JacPinW_OM3H0_M1_FD_187954 | JGI IMG/M metagenome (GOLD analysis project Ga0209328, IMG submission 187954) | Forest soil microbial communities from Algoma, Ontario, Canada - Jack Pine, Ontario site 1_JW_OM3H0_M1 (SPAdes) (version 2) | ecosystem: Environmental > Terrestrial > Soil > Boreal... | reverse complement strand
ACTGCTGGTCACCGCGCAGAATCAATATTTCGTAGCACCCGACAATGGCGTCCTGTCCCTGGTTTACGAGCGGGAGCAAGACAACCTGACTGTTCGCCATGCCACTGCCGAACATTACTTTCTGCAACCCATCAGCAAGACATTTCATGGCCGGGACATTTTTGCGCCGGTGGCAGCGTGGTTGTCCAAGGGCTGGCAAACTGCGGCCATGGGTGAAGAAATTCAAGATTTTCAGCGCTTCACGCTCCCCCGTGCCAAACCGGTGGACGGTGGGTTGCAAGGTGTAGTGCTGCGCATCGACGCATTTGGGAACGTAATGACCAATTTTCGCGCGGAAGACTTGCCCGAATCAGCGAAAAACGGCGGCGGTCTGAATTTAAAGGTAGGCACGCACACGATTTCGCGACTGGTGGACACGTTCGCGAGTGGTGCGGCGGATGAGCCGATTGCCTACGTGGGATCCAGCGGCTATCTCGAGATCGGCATCAACAAAGCAAATGCGGCGAGAAAATTAGCAATCGCCCGCGGCGCTGCCGTGATTCTTCCTAAGAGTTAGTTCTCGCCAACTCACCGTCTCGCGCGTAACCAAAGTCGCAAATATTCCCTGCATGCAATGAAATCAGCGCGAGCTCTCCAGCGCAGCCATTTGCGAACGGGTACGCGGATCTAGCCAGTCCCGCCAGGCGTCACCTAACAAATTAAAAGCCAGCACCGCGGTCATCACGGCCAGCGCCGGAAAAACCACCATATGCGGGGCGTCAAACAAGTGGCTACGCGCATCGTTGAGCATCGACCCCCAACTGGGTAGCGGCGCGAGCACACCTAGTCCCAGAAAACTCAACGTGGACTCCGCGAGGATTGCCCCGGCCATGCCAATGGTGGCCTGAATCAAAACCGGTTGCAAAATATTCGGCAGGAGATGGCGCACCAGAATGTGACGGTGTGATGCACCCAGCGAGCGCGCCGCAAGCACAAATTCCAATTCTTTGGCTTTCAAGACTTGCGCGCGCGCCAATCGCGCATAGCCAGCCCATCCAGTGATGATCAACGCGAGAATAACTTTGCCGATCCCGGGGCCGAGGAAAGCCGCAAATGCGATGGCCAGCAGTATTCCTGGAAAAGATAGAAACGCGTTAATCAGCAGCAGGTTCACAAAACGATCGAACCAGCCGCCCGAATATCCGGCGAGCATGCCGATGATCAGTCCGATAGAACCGCAACCGCACACCACGGAAATGGCCACCAGCAAAGAAACGCGCGCGCCAAAAACGGTTCGCGAAAGAATGTCGCGGCCAAGCTCGTCGGTTCCCATCCAGTGAGCGTGCGAGGGTGCCGAGAGCCGAATCGGCAGATTCTGAGCGGTTGGATCGGCAGGAACGATCCACGGGGCGAGCAAAGCTGCGAGGATCAAGATGACTGCAGCAATGAATCCGGCGCGAGCGAGGATGCTCTGCCGCAGAAATTGCCGCAACGATGCCAAGACGCTCAAGAGAGCCGCACCCGGGGATCGATGAGCGTGTACAGTAGGTCGGTGAGCAAATTTACCACCACGTAAGAAACCGCGATGACCAGGATGCAGCCTTGAAGCAGCGGATAATCTCGCGAGGAAATCGCCTGTACCGTCAGGCGGCCGATCCCGGGCCAGGAGAAAATAGTTTCCGTGACGATGGTGCCGGCCAGCAATGTTCCGAATTGCAAGCCAAGAATAGTTATAATCGGAATGAGCGCGTTGCGAAATGCGTGGCGAAACAAAACAGCGCCAGGGGCCAAACCTTTGGCGCGCGCGGTTCGCACGTAATCGCTGGACAACTCCTCCAGCATCGACCCGCGCACCATGCGCGTAAGAATCGCCGCCAACGCAGCGCCCAAAGTCGCAGCGGGAAGAATGTAATAAGCCAGTCCACTCCGTCCGGACACTGGCAAAAATCCTAGTTCGATCGAAAAAAGCAGAATCAGCACAGGCCCCAGAGCGAAATTGGGAATCGCAAGCCCGAACAGTGTAAACACACCAACAGCGCGGTCCGCGCCGGTGCCCCGGCGATGGGCCGCGAGCACACCAGCAGGAATAGCAATCGCCGCGCAAACGAGAAGCGCCAGGAGCGCAAGCTGCAACGTCGCCGGATAACGCTCAAAAATAATTCGGCGCACTGGGGCTTGAAATTTTAATGAGTTTCCCAGATCGCCGTGCGCCAGTTGCGAAAGATAATGCCCGTACTGTACGGGCAGCGACACATCAAGTCCCAACGAATGGCGGAGTTGCGCGAGCTCCCCGGGAGCCGCGCCTTCACCGAGCATCTGCTCCACAGGGTCGCCCGGGACCATGTGAATCATCAGGAAGACCAGCGTCAGCACCAGCCAGAGCGCCGGCAAGGTCATGAGAAAGCGTTGGAGGAAATAGCGCAGCATTTTTTGAATTTAATGATCCGGTGCCGGTGTGAAATCAGGAATCAGTATGAGCAATTCGTGTTTCCTTTGGCGGACGGGGCGGTGCTGCAGGTGTGTCGCTAAACTTGGCGGGTTCAACGCCAGGGTGAATACGTTGGATCTTAACGCGTGCCACACGCTTGCCGTCCATTTCCGCAACAGTAAAACGCCAGCCGCCGTATTCGAGAGTCTCGCCTCCTTTGGGAATAAATCCCAATTGCGCCAGAACGAATCCTCCTACCGTGGCATAAGCTGGGTCTTCCGGCAGCGAAATGTTGTACTGCGTGTCCAAATCGCGCACATTCAGCGCGGCATCGAAAATAACCGCGCCATCCGCCAATGTCAGCGGCTGCTCGACTACGTCAAATTCGTCATGAATCTCACCCACCACCTGTTCGAGAATGTCCTCCAAGGTAACCAATCCAAGAATGCTGCCAAATTCGTCTACGACCATGGCCATCCCGACATGGCGTGCACGAAGCTCGGGGAGCAGTTCGCTGGCAGGTTTGGTCTCCGGCACGATCAATACTTCTCGCAGCACCCGCCTCAAATCGAACGCCGGCGGCGGTAGATTTTCTGCAGCCCGACGCTCGCGATCGAGCAGCACCCACAACATATCTTTAATGTGCACGAAGCCCAGAATGTGATCTTCAGATCCGCGATAAACCGGAATTCTTGAGCGTTGCGTAGTGGCGAATGTGCGCATCACTTCATCAAGCTTAGACTCTACTGGAAGAGTGTGCATATCCGGCCGCGGGACCATAATTTCCCGCACCTGCACTTGCGTCAATTCGATGGCGCTGACAATAAATTTTTCTTCACCCACAGCCAGCAACCCGCGCTCGCGCGCCTGTTGAATCTGGATTTGCAGCTCTTCCGTGGAATGCGCAACGCCGTGCCCGGGCGCCGCCGTAACCCCGAGGGCTTTGATGATCCCGTTGGAAGTAGCCTCCAAAAGATAAATCGCCCAGCGAAAAGTTTTTAGAAACCAATGAAACGGCAAGGCGATCAACAATGCCACACGTTCGGCGCGCGAAAGGCTGATGGTTTTGGGAACCAGTTCCCCGATCACCACGTGCAGCGCACTGAGGAGTGCAAACGCCACCGTCAGCGCAACGGCGTGCGCAATTAGCGCAGAGTGAGTGCCCAGAGTGCCAGGCCAGATCTGCTGAAACAATTTCGCGAGGCTGGATTCACCGAGGGCGCCGATGGCCAAACTGCAAAGTGTAATCCCCAACTGCACGCCGGAAACCACGCGGCGCAGATCGCCCACCAGAGTTTCCACCACCCGCGCCCGCAGATTGCCCTTGGCAACCAGTTGCCGCACTCGGGATATTCTGACCGCCACGAGAGAAAACTCCGCGGCTGCAAAAAATCCATTCAGGACGATTAGCGCCAATACACCAATCAAGCGCAGCACAAACATAGACAAACGGTCCCCTGCGGCATTGTAGCAGCAGACAAATGCCAGGCGGTGGACGTTGCCTGAGGATGCGCGGTCTTCTACACTCGACTGGAAACGTCTAGTGACTAAGGATCAACTTGCGTAGCGTTCGACGGGTCTCACTTAGGCTATTGCTAATTTTTGTGATTGCTGCGGGGACCGTAATCTGGTGGTTTGTCTATCGTCCGCTGCCACAGATCGACGGAACTATCGTTGTAAATGGATTGCACAGTGACGTGTCTGTCGAGCGCGACCGCTGGGGCGTTCCGCATATTCGCGCAGGTTCTGCGGAAGATATGGTGGAGGCGCAGGGCTACGTGATGGCGCAGGATCGCCTGTGGCAGATGGATCTGTTACGCCGTGCGGCCCGCGGGGAACTCTCCGAAATATTCGGCCCGACTGTACTATCCATAGACAAAAAGTTTCGCACGCTGGGCTTTGGGCGGGTAGCGGAGCGCGAGGCTGCGGCAGCTAGCGGTGAACCCCGCGCAATCGTCGAGGCGTATGCTCGTGGTGTAAACAGATTTATCGAACAGCACCAAAATCAGCTGCCCCTGGAATTTTCTCTTCTGCGATACAAGCCGCAACCCTGGACGCCCACCGACACTTTTGTCATTGGCGGCTATATGTATCAGACGCTTACTGATCAGTGGGAAGACAAATTAGATCGCGCCAAGGTAATTGAGCGCGTCGGGCCGGATCGCGCCAAAGATCTTTTTTCCCAGGAAGCCGCGCTGGACCACTTTATTGTCGGCAATCCGAATGACAAAAAAGACGGTTCCCAACACGCTCACGGCGGCGATGATGAAGAAGATGACGACGATATGGAATCAGATGACGTCATCAAGGCCAATAACCTGAGCCCTAACGCGGGTGAAGACGGAATCCCGCCGGCCGTTAGTTCGATGTTGTGGCCCGTGGTAGGCGATTTTCTGTCCGGCACAAACCGAGAAATTCGACGCTCACTGGGAAGCAACAATTGGGTCGTCAGCGGCGCACACACGGCCACAGGAAAACCACTGCTGGCCAACGATACGCATCTCGAATTAAGCGTTCCGTCGATTTGGTACCAGGTTCATCTGAGCGCTCCAGGATGGAATGTTGCAGGGTTCACCTTTCCAGGAGCACCACTCGTGGTCATCGGTCACAATGACAGCATTGCCTGGGGGTTTACCAACAACGGGGCGGACGTTCAGGATTTATATATCGAGACGTTCAATCCGGCTGCTCCGGACGAATACCGCGTAAATGGCACTTGGAAAAAAGTGCAGACACTCGACGAAGTGATCCACGTAAAAGGGCAATCTGACGAGCACTTCGCGGTAGTGTCAACACGCCACGGCCCTGTGGTGCGACGCGACGGCAATACAGGTTACGCCCTGCGCTGGACGGCTACTGAACCGGGCGCTCTTTCAAATTCCTATAACTGGCTGGGTACAGCGAAAAACTGGGACGAGTTTCGCAAAGCAATTAGACAGTCGTGGGGACCTGCGCAAAATGCCGTCTATGCTGATGTAGCCGGGAATATAGGTTACGTAATGTCCGCAAAGGTTCCCGTTCGAAAGAAAGGTCACGATGAGGTGCCGGTCCCCGGCGATACCGACGACTACGAATGGACGGGGTACATTCCATTCGAGCAATTACCCCAAGCTCTAAATCCGGAAAGTGGCCTGATTGTCACCGCCAATGCACGCGTCACCGGCCCAGATTACAAACCTTACTTGACCGATCGCTGGGAAGAGCCGTATCGCACGGCTAGAATTTTTGATTTGCTCCAAGGCCGGCACGATCTGCGTCCTGAAGACATGCTAAAGGTCCAGAACGACACCTACAGCTATCCGCACATGTTCCTGGCCGAGCAATTAACCGCAGCTGCCAAGAACGTGCCGCCCAAGGACCCGCGAGCCCAGCATTTAATTCAGGAATTAAAAGACTGGAATGGCATTGCCAGCGCGGATTCGGTAGAAGTTTCTTTCTTACAAGCCTTGCGAAGGTCACTGCTGGAGATGATTCTTGAGCCTTATCTCGGCAATGATACTGATCTATACGGGTGGCGCAGCATGGCGTTTCTGCAGAAAGTTTTGACCGAGCGGCCCGCCAAGTGGCTTCCCCCCTCTTACAAAAACTACGAGGAGCTACTAACCGCGGCCGCGGATCGAGCGGTTTCGAAACTCGCCGCGCAAACGAAAAGCCGGCGGTCAAAGGATTGGCCGTGGAAACAATTTAATTCTCTTCAAATGCTGCATCCCATGGGACAAACGGGCATCCTCAAACTGCTCTTCAGCGTCAGCGACAAACCGCAGTCTGGAACAGTTTACAGTGTACGGGCTGCAAGCAAGCGTCACGGCCCGTCAGAGCGTTTTGTCGCCAATCCCGCCAACTGGGATGACTCCATACTGTTAATCACTCTTGGAGAGTCCGGGCAACTAGGAAGCTCGCACTACGCCGATCAGTTTTCTTTTTGGTATGAAGGAAAACCGATTGTGATGCCCTTTAGCGATGCGGCCGAAAAAACTACTCGCAAACACACCTTAACTTTAAAGCCGGGACCGTGATTCGAGAGAGGAAAGGCTGAGAGTCAATTTGAATTCAGTGCTGGTCGCGCGTGGCCGGAGATAGAAATCGCTGCCACACCATAAAGCGATTGTGTCCCTTCTCGCGCGTGCCTTAGAATGCTCACATGTTGTCTTCATGGCGATTACAGATGGCTGGCGTTAATTGGCGGCACTTTTGTAATCCGAAAGACAAGGTCGACGCGTGAATTCGCCTGCACCTAAAAAACCAGAGGCTCCTAAGAAACCTGATTTCGAGCGTTCTCTAGGTCGCCTAGAAGAAGTGGTTCGCCGCCTCGAGAGTCCACAACTCTCTCTCGACGAGGCGATGCAGCTTTTTGAAGAAGGCGTTGCTCTTTCCCGCGAGTGTCAGAAACAGCTGGAAGAAGCCGAAGGGCGTGTTGAAATTCTCCTGAAGAAGGCCGATGGGAAACTGGCGCCCGAGCCGTTTGAACCCGAAACCGAGAACGAATCTTGAAATTGCACATCCTCCCGCCTGTTTCAGTGCCCTCGCGATGAACCTTCCCGATTTTTTTGAACAAGACCGGCTGGCAGTTGACGCCGCACTCAACCGCTTACTTCCAACTGAAACAACAGAGCCGGTGTCGATCCATACCGCCATGCGCTACAGCGTCTTCGCCGGCGGCAAACGCATTCGCCCCATTCTTTGTCTGGAGGCCGCCCGCATTTTTGAGCCCGATGCCAAACCTGACGCTTCCCCGGCCATGAACGCCGCTTGCGCCATTGAATTCATCCATACGTATTCCTTAATTCATGACGATCTGCCCGCGTTGGATAATGACGATTTACGCCGCGGCAAACCGACCTGCCACAAAAAGTTTGGAGAAGCGACGGCAATCCTCGCGGGAGATGGATTACTCACGCTCGCGTTTCAGATCATCGGCGAAAGTTCGACGAGTGCCGAGCGCACTCTCGCGATTCTGCAGGAAGTGAGCAGCGCGGCCGGCACGGTGAAGGGTATGGTCGGCGGGCAGGTTGCCGACCTCGAAAGCGAAGGCAAGCACGTAGAGCCACAAACCCTCGAATATATTCATCGATCGAAGACCGCGGCGCTCATCCGGGCAGCTGTAAGCACCGGAGCAATCAGCGCGGGCGCAGGAATCGCCGACGTCGCACGGCTTCGCAGTTTTGGCGAAACGATTGGCTGGGCCTTCCAGGTAACCGACGACATTTTAGATGTGGAAGAATCTTCCGCGGCTCTTGGTAAGACCGCGGGCAAAGACATTGCGCAGCAAAAGGCTACCTACCCGGCGGTGTTCGGTGTAACGCAATCGCACGAAATCGCCGCTAAGCTCGCGAACGACGCCATTGCGCAACTGGACTCTTTTGGCGAGCGGGTCTCGCGATTGCGGGCTCTGGCAGAATTTCTTGTGCACCGCCGAGCCTGATCCGTTTTTTATCAACGCTGCGGCTCTCCATGAAAAGACAGACCCCCCGGGCGCGCCTCGATAACTTGGTAGTAGCACGGGGCCTTGCTTCGAATGCGCAAAAAGCTCAAGCGATGATTCTTGCGGGCGAAGTTTTCGTAAATGGAGTTCGCGTAAGTAAGTCTGGTACGCCTATTGCGGAAGACGCTCTAGTAGAAATAAATAGCCGGGAACAACGATTCGCCAGTCGAGGCGGGTTCAAACTTGAAGGAGCTCTGCAAGATTTTCACCTCGATCCCACCGGTAAAATGTGTCTGGACATTGGATCTTCGACTGGCGGGTTCACCGACTGTTTACTGCAACATGGTGCAATTCGTGTCTATGCAGTTGATGTTACCGTGGACCAAATTGCCTGGAAATTGCGTCAGGATGCGCGCGTCGTGCGGGTAGAACGCAATGCAAAGGAGCTTAGCGCACACGACATCCCAGAATCGGTGGACCTGGTAACGGTGGACGTATCCTTCATATCCGCTGGGAAAATGCTGCCACCAGCCGCAAGCGTGGCCAAGGAAGACGCCAACTTTTTGATTCTGGTGAAGCCGCAATTCGAATTGCGCCGTGAAGAAATAGGTCCGGGTGGGATTGTCGCCGATGCGGCCCTGCACGAAAAAGCAATTTCAATCGTTCAGCAAGCGGCCGCATCCGCGGGCTTGGAATGCCTGGGCGCACAGCCCAGTCAACTGGCGGGCGTAGAAGGTAATCAGGAATATTTTCTGCACGCACGCAAAAAGTCGCTAAGGTAGAATCGCTCACACACATGCAGACCGTACATGCTTTTCGAAATATTGGCATCATTTCGCGCCCAAGGCGCTCCAATCTCTCTGAAGTGGTTCCACCTTTGCTCGTGTGGCTCGAAGCCCGCGGCATTCACGTTGTCTATGACCAGGAGACTGCAACCTCCCTTGCAGAACCGTCCGAAGGCCGCAGCCGCGAACAAGTTGCGGCAGCCTCAGACCTGTTGTTGGTTCTTGGCGGCGACGGAACGTTGTTGGCGGCAGCACGAGTGGCCGCGTCGAGAGGCATTCCTATCTTGCCCATCAACATGGGAAGTCTCGGTTTTCTGACCAGTTTCAGGTTGGAAGAACTTTATCCGGCGCTAGAAGATATCCTTGCGGGCCGGCTAACTATCAGCGAACGGGTCATGCTCCATGCTGAGCTGCAACGCGGCGACAAAATTCTCGACAAGCAAACCGTGGTGAACGAAGTAGTGATCAATAAAGGCGCGCTGGCCCGCATGATCGAGTTGGAATTGAGCATCGACAGGGATTTTGTCTGTCGCTATCGCGCCGACGGCCTGATCGTCGCGTCGCCGACTGGCTCTACTGCTTATTCTCTCTCCGCGGGCGGGCCCATCGTGCATCCAGCCGTCGAGTCGTTCATCATCACGCCGATTTGCCCGCACACGTTGAGCGACCGGCCGGTGGTGGTAAGCGACACATCGATAATTGAAGTGAAATTGTCGGCCGGAACAGAATCGGTATTCTTAACGCTTGATGGGCAGAAAGGGATTCCCCTGCAAGCCACCGATCGCGTGCGGGTTTCTCGCGCTCAGCAGCTTTTAAAGCTTATTCAAACCCCGAATAAATCGTATTTCGAAATTTTGCGTAACAAGTTGAAGTGGGGAGAAGCGTAGAACAAATCGCGGCATTTCAAGACAGAGTGTCAGGAAGGAGCAAATCCTTAACCGTTTCACGCCGCCTGATTAGCTGTGATTTTTTTCCATCGATCAAAATTTCTGGTGCGCGGCATCTTCCGTTGTAGTTCGACGCCAGCGACATGCCATACGCGCCGGTGGCCCAAATTGCCAGTACATCTCCCGTTTTAACAGGCCCAAGCTGCCAATCATGCAGAAAACAATCTCCCGTCTCGCATACAGGGCCCACGATATCGACTAGGTCGCTCTTCGAACCCGATTCCGACCCATTGCGCATGACCCGCGTAATCGGATGCACGGCACCATAAAGCGAGGGCCGCATTAAATCATTCATCCCTGCATCCACGATCACAAACGTCTTTTTGCCGTTGCGCTTGTTATACAGCACGCGCGTTAGCAAAACTCCGGCAGGCGCGATGATGGTGCGGCCCGGCTCCAGCAAAAGATGCAGCCCTAAAGGTCGAACCATATTGGCGATCATTCGAGCATATAAAGCACGAGCAGGAACTCTTTCATTTGTATAGCGAATTCCCAACCCGCCGCCAAAGTCGAGATACCGCAATTTGATTCCGTTCTTTTTCAATTCGCTAACGAAGTGGATGATCCTTTTCAGCGCCTGCTTGAACGGCTGTGGCGAAACAATTTGCGATCCGATGTGCGCGCTGATTCCCTGCCAGCTAATCCATTTTGAACTGGGGTGCGTGAGGTATAACCGCAGCGCTTCATCCCAACCGAGCCCGAACTTGTGTTCCTGAAGCCCCGTCGCGATATGCGGATGGCCGCCGGCCAATATGTCGGGATTCACCCGCACAGATACGCCAGGTGGCATGCCCCCGCGTGCTACATGGCGCGCTGCTTCTTGCTGTAAGACGTCCAACTCTGCTTCCGATTCCACATTAAATAGCAGAATGCCTGAACGTCCGCGACGGCGTGCGCTTGGATATCGCAACGCATCTCGAATTTCCTCGCGTGTCTTACCCACGCCCGAATACACGATGCGATCACCGCGTGCCCCGACGCGTCGAAGATGTTCGAGTTCTCCGCCCGAAACAATATCGAAGCCGGCGCCAAGCTTGGCAAGATACTTCAGAATGGAAAGGTTGCCGTTAGCTTTCATCGCAAAACACAGCGTATGAGGCACACTGGCGAGCCCGGTGTCCAGTTCGCTAAATGCGTCGGTTATGGCCGCGCGGCTATACACATAGGCTGGTGTTTCGAATTTCGCTGCTGCGTCCGCGAGCGACACGCCTTCGCAAAAAATCTCTTCATCACGCGCACTCCCGCCGGATTTTGGCTTCCAGCGAAAATGCGGACTGAATGTGGTTGGATCTATGGCTTTCAGATTGGAGTACGGCTTGCTAATGGTCATCTAACTTTGGCTATAACCAGCGTTCGATCATCCGCCAGCGGGGCATTCTGCGTAAACCAGTCCACCTCACGCAGAATCAGGTCGGCCAGCTCCGTGGCTTGTAACTCATGGTGCTGTTCAATCAACTTGCGCAGCCTCTCGGTGCCAAAAAATTGCCCTTCGGGATTGGTACTCTCCGCGATGCCGTCAGAATGAAAAACCAGTATATCGCTAGGCTCCAGAACGCCATTCCACTCGTCGTAATTCACTTCTTCAAAGATTCCCAGTGGGAATCCGGTTAACTCCATTTTTTCG
>Ga0209328_10000348_pt1 | contig 11202 bp, 11 predicted proteins | sample JacPinW_OM3H0_M1_FD_187954 | JGI IMG/M metagenome (GOLD analysis project Ga0209328, IMG submission 187954) | Forest soil microbial communities from Algoma, Ontario, Canada - Jack Pine, Ontario site 1_JW_OM3H0_M1 (SPAdes) (version 2) | ecosystem: Environmental > Terrestrial > Soil > Boreal... | reverse complement strand
CCCACATCGTCGCCGGCGTGCGCGGCGGGTTGACGCTCGGCTCACCGATCACGCTCGAGATCGCGAACCGAGACTGGGAGAACTGGCGCCAGGTCATGGCCGTCGATGCCGCAGAGGTCAAGCGCAAGCCGATCACCCGAGTCCGTCCGGGCCACGCGGACCTGGCCGGCATGCTCAAGTACGGGGCGAACGATGCCCGCGATGTCCTGGAACGGGCTAGCGCGCGCGAGACGGCGGCTCGTGTCGCGGCGGGCGGCGTGGCGAAACTGCTGCTCCGGGAATTCGGCATGCAGGTGCGCAGTTACACCCGCTCCGTCGGCGCCATCGAGGCGACCGTACCTTCGCCGATCCCCTGGGAGGAGGTCGAATCCTCGGCGGTCCGCTCCCCGGATGGAACTGCCGGCGAGGCGATGGTGCGCGCGATCGATGCGGCGCGCGAACGAGGCGACACGCTCGGCGGCGTCTTCACCGTGATCGCCGAAGGCGTCCCGCCCGGCCTGGGCAGCTACCGGCAGTGGGACACCAGGCTTGACGGCCTGCTCGCCCAGGCGATCGTCAGTATCCCGGCCTGCAAGGCGGTCGCGATTGGCGATGGGGTGGAGGGGGCGGGCCTGCCCGGCTCGGAGGTGCACGACGTGCCCGTCTATGACAATCGCCGCCTGAGGCACGAGACCAATCGTGCCGGCGGACTGACCGGCGGCGTGAGCAACGGCGAGCCGCTGGTCGTGCACGGCTACATGAAGCCGATCTCGACCCTGCTCAAGCCGTTGGCCACCGTCGACCTCAAGACGAAGGAACCGGCGCGGGCCCATTACGAGCGCAGCGACATTTGCGTCGTGCCGGCCGCCGGGGTGGTGGGGGAGGCCATGGTGGCCCTGGTCCTCGCGGGCGTGCTGCTCGAGAAGTTCGGTAGTGACTCCATGGCGGAGCTCCACCGCAACGTCGAGGGTTACTTGCAGGAGATGCGGCGTTGAACAACGTCGTACTCGTCGGCTTCATGGGCAGCGGGAAGTCGACCGTGGGCCCACACCTGGCGCAGCGGCTCGAGCGCCCGTTCGTGGATCTCGATGATGTGATCGAGGCGGATGCGGGGCGATCGGTCGCCGAGATTTTTTCGACTGAAGGCGAGGCCGGATTCCGGGAGCGCGAGTCGCGCTGCCTGCAGCGCGCCCTGGAGCGCGACGGCTCGGTGGTCGCGGTCGGCGGCGGTGCGCCAATGCGCGACGAGAACTGGGCCCGCATCCGAAGCGGCAACACGGTCGTTGCCCTGCTGGCGGAGCCTGGTGAGCTAGCCCGCCGCCTGAATGGATCGAGCGATCGACCGCTGCTGCAGCCCGGCGCCCCGTCCGCTATCGCCACCTTGCTACCGAACCGGCTTATCCGCTATCTCGAAGCGGATGTGGTCGTCAAGACCGATGGCATCGACCCGCTTGAGGTTGCCGAGCAGGTCCGCGACCGGCTCTCCGGGGGAGCACCGCAGCGAATCCTCATTGATATTCCGGGCTCACCTCACGATGTGACCGTCGGTCACAGTCTGCGCCACCTTGTACCGGCCGCCCTGCAACGGATGAACACCTCAGGGACCGTCGTCGTGATCAGCGACGAACACGTAGCCAAGCGGCATGCCAACCCGCTCACAGAGGCCTTGATCGGCACCGGCCTCACCGTGCAATTGCATCTGGTGCCGCCGGGGGAAGCCGCCAAAGAACTCGGCGTGCTGGCGAGCATTTATGAGGCGCTGGCGGCGGCAGGCGTGGATCGACAGGGTGCTCTCATCGCCCTGGGCGGCGGCACGGTTGGGGATGTGACCGGATTCGCTGCCGCAACTTGGATGAGGGGGATTAGATATTTGCAGCTGCCGACCACGCTGCTGGCCATGGTGGATAGCAGCATCGGCGGCAAGACCGCGATCAACCTGCCCGCCGGCAAGAACCTGGTGGGCGCGGTTCACCAGCCCTCGGCGATCTTCTGCGACCTCGACTATCTCGCCACCCTGTCCGACGCGGAGTACCGGGCATCGTTGGCCGAGGTCATCAAGGCCGCCCTCATCGCCGACCGATCGTTCGTCGACTGGCTCGTCGCGAACCTGCCGGCGGTGCTGCGGCGCGAGCCACCTTCGGTGGGCGAGGCGGTTCGTCGGGCGATTGCGATCAAGGCCGCGGTCGTCGCCCATGATCCCCAGGAGACCGGTGTCCGCGCCATCCTTAACTACGGGCACACGGTCGGTCATGCGCTCGAACGCGCGGCCGGATTCGGAACGCTCCGGCACGGCGAGGCGGTCGCCTGGGGCATGGAGGTGGCGGCGCTGATCAGCCTGCGCACGGGTGCTTGTGGGCCCGAGACTGTCGCGGTGCAGCATTCGCTTCTGGGTGACGCCGGTCTGCTCGCCGATCGGCCAGCCGTGGCTCATGCCGAGCTGCTCGAGGCGATGCGCCACGATAAGAAGTCGCGGGCAGGCGAGCTCCGCTGGGTTCTCCTGCGCGAGATCGGTCGGGCGGAGTATGGTCAGTCGGTCGAGCCGTCTGTGGTCGAGTCATCGCTGGCGGAGGTGCTACCCGCGTGAAAGTCCTCGTGCTGAACGGTCCCAACCTTGGCACGCTCGGGCGGCGCGAGCCGGAGGTCTACGGCACCCAGACCCTCGCCGACCTGGAAAAGCTGCTCGCCGAGCGGGCGGGTGAGCTCGACTTCGAGCTTTCCTGCCTGCAGTCGAACCACGAGGGCCAGCTGATCGACTGGATCGAAAAGGACGGTGCTTCCTGCGACGCCATCATCATCAATCCGGGGGCGCTTTCGCACTACAGTCTCGCGCTCGCCGATGCGTTGCGCGGCTCGGGCAAGCCGGTTGTCGAAGTTCACATCTCGAATGTCTTCGCCCGCGACTCGGAGCGCCATCGGATGGTGACGGCCGCGGCCGCCCAGGGTGTCATCTCGGGTCTTGGATTCGAGGGATATCTGGCGGCCCTGGATTTTCTCGCCGCAATGAATGGGTGAGAGTTCGGTCAGGGTGGCGTGGGTATGCCGAGCAGGAACTGGAGCCCAAACATCAGCACTATTGCTGCAAGAACGGCGAACACCCAATGCCACCATACCCGGGGTCTGGGCAACCTGCTCCACGGGAGCTCTGGTCGAAGGCTAGCGAATCTCCGACTCCAGACGATCGTCGTTGGGAAGGCAACCAGCGATAGCGCGACAGCCACAAAGAACCCACCGAAGAGCACTCCAGTCGCCAGTCCCTGAATGCAGCTAACACCCTCCACATCTGTGCAAAGCGCACTACTCTCATGCAGCTGCGCACCGAGGACCCAGGCAATTAGAGCCATGGGGCCGACGAGCAGCAAACGCAACACGAGAACATCCACCCCCTGCCTTCCGGCTCCCAGAACGAGCCCGCACAGTATGATCTGCGCGATCAGCGCCGCTGCTGGCCAGCGCTCTGGCGAAACCAGCATCGGGGGGATTAAGAAGACGGCCCACGCTAGCAGAACGCTCCCGATCAGCCAGTTTCGGTGCCGCGAATTCGGAGAAGTAATATCCGCGGTGATCAGCGAGGTCCTCATACCCACCGTGCCGTCTTTGCTGTCAGCATAGGGCCGCGTGTCGCGCATCCTGTGATTCGGTTGGGCTGATCGCATGACAGATCGGTCGCGCGAGTCCACGGTCGAAAGGCCCGTGTGGACCGCGGAATTTCCGCTCGTAGGCCCGGCCGGCGAGGTGATCGATCTCCGGCGGGTCTTCCTCTCGCACGGTATTGCCGAATTGCCGCCGATGCGGCTCGACCAGAAAGCCTGGACCTTCGAGATTACGGTGCCGCTCGCTGGCACCGGCGCTCGGACACTGGTGATTTCCCAGGCCCGTCCGGGTCAGGGGCTGATCTCGGTCCCGGGTCAATCGCCGACGGCGAAGGTCGCCGCCGCCGTGATGGCGCAGGTGCGCCACGTCCTCAGCCTCGACCTCGATCTAACGCCCTTCTATGCTGTGGCGGCCGTGGACCCGGATCTCGCCTGGGTTCTGATGGGCGCGGGCCGGATGGTGCGCAGCCCGACGGTGTTCGAAGACGTCGTCAAGACGATCTGCACCACGAACACGTCCTGGGGCGGGACCACGCGGATGGTGAACGCGCTGGTCGAGCATCTGGGGGAGAAGGCGCCGGGCGCGCCCGCCTCCGGTCCCTACGGGCGGGCCTTCCCCACGCCCGCGGCGATGGCAACGGCGCCGGCTGGTTTCTATAAGAAGGTTGCGGGCACCGGCTACCGCGGCCCCTATCTCAAGACGCTCGCGACCGACGTGGCCAGGGGTCGGGTCGATCTCGAGGGGCTTGCGGGTGCGTCGCGCGACGATCTGCCGGACGATGACGTGGCCGCCCGGCTGCTCGCGCTCCCTGGTGTTGGACCCTACGCCGCGGCGCACATCATGCTGATGCTGGGGCGGTACGACCGGCTCATTCTGGATTCGTGGACTCGACCGACCTATGCGCGGCTGCTCGGCCGAAAGCGCCCAGTCAGCGATCGGACCATCGAGCGCCGCTTCAAGCGGTACGGGCCGTACGCCGGGTTGGCCTTCTGGCTGTTTCTGACTCGGGATTGGTTGCCAGACGACGCTCCGTGAGATCCTTGGGTATAACCATGAGCATGGCGGAGCTTCGGGTGCTGATCGTCTCCGCGAACCCGCTGGCCCGCGGCGGACTGGCGGTGTTGGTCGAGGGGATGAGCGGCATGAAAATCGTGGGGGCGACCGGAGTCGCCGAAGCCGCATCGCTTGCCGGCCAGCTGCTCCCTGATGCGGTGCTCCTGGATGCCGGTGAAGGCGAAGCCGAAGAGCTCGATGCCATTGCCCGATTGGCCACCGCCCAACCAGGCTTGCCGATTGTCGCGCTGGCGAGTGACCACGGCGCGGTCTCGCAGGCGCTGACCTTCGGCGCGTCCGCCTTGCTGCCGGCCGCGGTGGATGGCGAAACCCTGGCGGCGGCCTTACGCGCCTCCGCCCGCGGGTTGGTGACCATTGCGCGCGCCGACCTGGCGACGCTGCTGCCCCAGGAGGAGCGCATCGAGCCGTCGCTCCGGGCACCGGCCGAGGCGCTCACACCGCGGGAGCTCGAGGTGCTGCAGTGGATGGCGCGAGGCCTGACAAATCGACAGATCGCCCGCCGCTTGCAGATCAGCGAGCACACCGTGAAGTTCCACGCCGGCGCGGTCCTGGGCAAGCTGAATGCACGCTCGCGCGCCGAAGCCGTCGCCCGCGCCATTGGGCTGGGCTGGATCCTGGTGTGACGCCGGGGCCCGAGCGCCACCGGCGTCACCTCAACGATTGTTAGTTCGAGCTGCCCGAACTGCCGTCCGACTTATCGCCGTTACCGCCTCTTCCAACCAGCGTGCCATTGACATCGATGTTGTCGAGCACAGCGAGCCCGAAGAAGTCCGGACCGGTGTCCTGGCCCTCATCGAACACGATCTCGATGCTCTTAACAGCGAGTCCGGATATGTTCTCGAGCACGCCCGTAGCCTGGTTGTAGCCTTGGAGTGCTCCGCCGGCACCGCCCCACTGAAGGCGGATCCAGCCGAGGCCGGGCACCTGGGTCGTTGCCGGTGGCGAGTTGCAACCGATGAAGTAGGATGCCCCGTTCTGCAAGGCCACGTTGAAACGTGGCGCGCCCGCTCCGCAGTGCGAGCCGCTTGGACCGAGGGAAGTTCCCGACCCGGGCTTACGGATGTCGTAGCCGAGCTCGGTCAGCAGCGTGCCCTTGACCCCGACTAAATCGGCGACTGCCGAGGCGTCGTTGAGGGTGGGGCCCGTCTTTGCCATCAGCAGCCCCTGGTTACCCTGGTCGCTCGTATCCCCGGTCAGACAGGCCGGATCGCTGTACTGACTCGGGGGAAGAAGGTTGTACGGTGGATTCGAGTCGAACAACCTGACGGTTGCCTTTGTTGGGCAGCCAATCCCCGAGAGCCAGCTAGCATTCACGAGCTTGGTGTGGAACGGGTCAAAGGCCCGTGGCTTGACGCTGAACCCCTCGCTGTCGGCGGCCACGGTCACGCAGGTCATGGTCAGCGCCAGAAACGCGATGATCAACGGAATTCGCTTCACGCTCGCCCTCCTTCGTCTACCCCAGACGAAACGACGCGACCTGATACCTCCCGAACCCTCTTCTGGCCTCACCCCCTTTGAAAGCCCGGCCACGGAGGCAGTCCCGCGGGCCAGACCCGTTTATTGCTGGTTTAGTTGCGGTTAAGTTTACGGGCTGTCGCGGCCAATTGTCACTAGCGGGAGATCGATTCTCGATTGACAACGTAGACTAGGCCCGAGCGGATGGCAGTTGACGCGGAAGGCTATGGCTATGGTTCCCACGAGGAAGGGCTCGATCGGCTGCTGAATGACGCCCGGGTGCTGTCGCCGGCCGGCATCGAGCGCGCCGCCTGGGGCTGGGACCGGCACGAGGACCCGGCCGCCATGCAGCGGTTCCGGGACGCCGAGCGAGCCGCCCTTCGCATCCTCGAACAGACCAATCGTGATCAGGCCTGGGATGACGCGAAAAAGCGGATCCTTGATCTGACCGAAGGCCGGACCTCGCTCGTGTCGTGGAAAGCCGAGCACGGCGACGTCGGACACAAGGGCGAGCACGCCTTATTGGGCGCCGCGCTCGGGATCCTGGCGCGCGACCGGCTCAACCACGAGCAGTACGCCACGCTTGTGCGACCGATGGCCGAAGCGCTCCCCTGGCTGCTGCCCGAGGCGCCGCCCGAACCGCGCCGATGATGATCGCGCCGCGCATTGATCCCGCTGCCGCCAAAGCGAAACTGGATGCCGGCGAAGCGGTCTCGCTCGATGTCACCAGCTCTTTGGTGTACCCGGCCGTCAGCCACCGAATACCCGGAGCCATCCGCATCCCACCCGAGCCCATCATTCGCGGCCTCCAGGCCGCCCGGCCGGCGGCCGAAATTGCGAAGTACTTCGAGTCGGTGCCGCCGGACCGCGAGGTTATCGCCTACTGCACCTGACCCGATGAGGGCACCAGCGCCCGTGTGGCGCAATTCCTCCGACAGCACGGCCGCCAGGCCTGGGCTCTACGCGGCGGGTTGGCGGCGTGGCGTGCCGCGCAATATCCCATGGAGTCGAAGCACGCCGGCCACGCTCCCGGGCCGGAAGAAGAGTGCCCCGACTGTCACGAAGAAGTCGGGGCACACCTCGCCTGACGTCTAGTCGGTCAGCTCGTAGACGACCGCCACGTCGACGGTGACGTTCATCTGTCCGGCCTGCACCGGGGCGCCGCCGCCACCGCCCCCGCATTGGCCGCCCGCACCGCACGGCGAATACGATGATCCGCCGATCACTTCCGAAACCGACAGCACCTTGCCGAGGTGGCGCCCGGCGAGGCCCGCCCACTCCTTGGCCCGAGCGGCCGCCGCGTTCATCGCCGCCTGGCGCGCCCCTTTCAGTTGGCTGGTGTTATCGCTCAATTGGAGCGAGATGCCGCTGATCTGGATGTCGTTGCCCACCGCCCCCTGGGCCGCCCCAAGGACGGTGCCAATGTTGGCGATGTGGTGGATCTTGACGTTGACGGTGTTCGAGGCCCGATAGCCAATCACGTTGTACTGCTGGTCTTGATAGACGTTGATGCCTGTGGTCTGGACATCGACGTCCAGGACGCCCTGACCCTTGATCGCCTTCAGCAGTGCCGTCATCTCGGTGTTCGCGGCGTTCATCGCCTCTACCGCTGTTCCCTGCCTGGTTGACACCCCAAGGCTGATCAAGGCGTTGTCCGGCGTCGCATTCTGGGTTCCTTCACCTACGACGGTGATGGTGTCGCGCGGGCCGGCAACGGCGCCGGCGCCGACCGAGGTCTGCGTCGATCCGCCCGCGCCGGCTCGAACCGCCACTGCCGTTACCGCCGATGCCGCGATCGCGATCAAAGCGCCGATGACGATCAGGATTCCACGCGTGGCGAAGGTAGCTCTTAGCGATTGCATGTGTCGTTTCTCCTTCAAATGAACTCGGCGAGATGAATCATCCGTAAGAACGTGACCTCGGACCAAAGCGTTACACCTGCCCTAACGGGCGGCTCGTTTCCCGGGCGTCTGGGTGATGACGCCGGCGGATCCAGGCGATAGCGTGTGGGTATGGCAACCCTCTCCGATCTTTCACGCGAAATTGCTGAGCTCGTCGGGCGCCTCGCTTCCAGCATCGTGCGGATCGACGCGCGCCAGGGCCGACCAGCCACGGGCATCATCTGGGCCGACAATCTCGTGCTGACTGCGGATCACGTCCTCGAGCATGAGGACACCATCCAGGTAACCGGTTCTCAGGCGGCGGTGAAGGCCGCTGTCGCCGGCCGTGATCCTGGCACCGATCTTGCCCTGTTGAGGACCGAGGGGCTGAAAGGCGCGCCCGCACCACGCGGACGGTCGACGGACATCCGCCCCGGCCACCTCGTGATCGCGCTCGGTCAACCCGGCGATCTGCAGGTGACGTTTGGGATCGTCAGCGGACTGTCAGGTTCATTCCGAAGCTGGCGGGGCGGTCAGGTTGAACACCTCATCCAGACGACGGCCGAGCTGTTGCCGGGATTCTCGGGCGGGCCACTTGTTGACGCCGAGGGCCGCGTCATCGGCATCAACAGCTGGAACTTTGGACGCGGCATCAGCCGGGCGGTCCCGGTCGAGACCGCCGAGCGGGTCGCCGAAAGCCTGAAGACCCACGGCCGGATCCGCCGGGCTTACCTCGGCTTGGGCGCGCAGCCGGTCCGGCTGAGCCAGGCGCTCGCCGGCCAGATCGGGCAGGAGAGCGGCCTGCTGGTCGTGACGGTTGAGGCGGGTGGCCCGGCCCAGACGGCGGGCCTGCTGCAAGGCGACACGATCGTGGCCATCGACGGCGACCCAGTGCGGCAGCTTGACGAGCTCTTTGGCAAGCTAGGCGCGCTCGAGGTCGGCTCGGCGCACCGGCTGGGGGTGGTCCGGGCGGGCGAGCGCAAGGACATCGCCATCACGGTCGGCGAACGCCAGAGCTAAAGGGGCTTCGTTCGAACCTAGCCTGAGCTGGGTACGCTAACCAGCATGTATTGGTGGCACGGCGGCTTTCACGAGCCGGAACCGGGGGTCAAGCTGGAGTGGCCGCTGCTGAAGCGTGTCTTTAGCTACTTCATCCCCTACTGGCGTCTGGCCATGGTCGTGCTCGCCTGCATCGGCGTAGCGGCGGCGCTGGGACTGATCCCCGCGCTCGTCACCCGTGAACTCATCAATTACCTGACCGCGCGCAACGGCGCATTTGGGTTCGTCGCGCTCTTGATCGGCATCCTGGTCGGGTCATCCTTGCTGGGCGGCCTGATCGGCGTCCTGCAGTCGTACTTCAGCAACCGGATCAGCCAGAGCATCATGTTCGACCTCCGCAACCAGCTGTTCGACCGCGTGCTCAAGCAGTCGATGGCGTTCTTCACGGGCACGCGGACCGGAGACGTGATGTCCCGGCTGAGCAACGACGTCAACGGGGTGCAAAGCGTCGTCTCCGACACGATCTTCAGTCTCGTGAACAACGTGGTCATTCTGGGCAGCACGGTGGTCCTGATGTTCGCGCTCGATTGGAAGCTCACGATCGCGGCCCTCCTCGTGCTACCAGCATTCCTTCTGCCAACGCGCCAGGTCGGCAAGGCGACGTTCCAGGCGCGCAAGGCGACCCAGGGCAAGCTGGCGGAGATGACCGCCTACATGCAGGAGACCCTTGGGATCTCCGGAATGCAACTGGTCAAGGCGTTCGTGCGGCAGAGCGCCGAAACCCTGCGGTTCCGCAAGCTCAACGACGAGCTCCGCCTGCTCAACATTCGCCAGTCGATGATCGGCCGCTGGTTCTTCATGCTGATGGGCGTGCTGGGCACGGCCGGTCCGGCCGTGCTCTGGCTGTTCGGCGGATACCTGGTGGTGACGGGCCAGGAATCGTTGGGCACGGTGGTCACCTTTGCGACTGTCCTCCTGGGCCGTCTCTATGGCCCGGTGGGCTCGCTCGCGAATCTGCAGGTCAACGTTGTCGGTTCGCTCGCGCTCTTCCAACGCATCTTCGAGTACATGGATCTTCCGGTCGTGATCGATCAGAAGGCTGACGGGGTCCACCTCGGCCAGGCGCGCGGCCAGGTCGAGTTCGACCAGGTCACGTTCCGTTACGGGGCGAGCGACCGCCCTGCGCTCAAAGACGTTTCCTTCAAGATCGAACCTGGCCAGCTGGCCGCGCTGGTCGGCCCCACCGGGGCGGGCAAGACCACGATCACTAACCTGCTGCCCCGCTTCTACGATCCACAGCTCGGCGCCGTTCGGCTGGACGGCCACGATGTTCGCGATCTGACGCTCGAATCGCTGGGCCGCCAGGTCGGAATGGTCTTCCAGGACACGTTCCTCTTCCATTCGTCGATCCGCGACAACCTGCTCTACGCGAAGCCTGATGCGACGGAGGCGGAGATGGTGGCCGCCGCCAAGGCGGCCTATATCCACGATTTCATCGCGTCACTGCCGGAAGGCTACGACACGGTGGTCGGGGAGCGGGGGCATCGCTTGAGTGGCGGCGAGAAGCAGCGCGTGGCCATTGCTCGCGTCATCCTCAAGGACCCGCGCGTTCTGATCCTCGACGAGGCAACCTCCAACCTGGACTCCGAATCGGAGCACTTAATCCAGGTGGCGCTGCGGCCGCTCTTCGAAGGCCGCACCTCACTGGTCATTGCCCATCGTCTCTCGACCATCCTGGCGGCCGACGTCATCCTGGTCATGGATCATGGGGAAGTGGTCGAGCAGGGGCGCCACGCCGACCTGCTTCAGCAAGGTGGACTGTATGCGCGACTGTATCACCGGCAGTTTGAGGCTGCCGACGAGCTAGCAACCATCGCCTGACAAGGGAAGGAGAATCGAATCAACGATGGCAACCACACAAGTCTGTACGCATCTCGAGCTAATCCGAAATCCGCAGCCGCACACCAAAGGTTGCGAGGAATGTCTGAAGATGGGTGACACCTGGGTCCACTTGCGGCTCTGCGAGGTCTGCGGACACGTCGGGTGTTGCGACTCATCGAAGAACAAGCACGCGACCAAGCACTACCGCGCGACCGGCCATCCGATCGTCAAGTCACTCGAGCCCGGCGAGAACTGGATGTACTGCTACATCGACGACGTCATGTTCGAGGTCGACTAAGCCGGGCACCGACCGATCAGCATTCCGCGATCGCCGCGGATATCG
>Ga0209328_10000347_pt1 | contig 11204 bp, 11 predicted proteins | sample JacPinW_OM3H0_M1_FD_187954 | JGI IMG/M metagenome (GOLD analysis project Ga0209328, IMG submission 187954) | Forest soil microbial communities from Algoma, Ontario, Canada - Jack Pine, Ontario site 1_JW_OM3H0_M1 (SPAdes) (version 2) | ecosystem: Environmental > Terrestrial > Soil > Boreal... | reverse complement strand
GATCCGCTGGCAAATTTTACTCCGCGTCCAGAAGATCCGCCTCAACTTTCCCCGGCTCTCGGGCCTGTTTTTGATTGGCATGTTTTACAACCAGTTTCTGCCCGGCGGCACCGGCGGCGATATTATTAAGAGCTATCTGCTTCTCAAGGAGACGCCCGAGCATAAAGCCGGCGCGCTGCTCGCAGTTGTTTTCGACCGATTAATCGGACTGGTCGCGCTGGTCACGATCACGGTGACACTGGTGAGTATGCGGTTCGATTTGCTCTCGCGAACGCCGGAAACGAGAAATTTGCTCTGGCTCCTGCTCATTGTGCTCGGAATTTCCGTCTCGGCATTAATCGGAAGCTTCATTGTCAGTGGATTCAATCTTTTTCATCTTTTGCCGCACAAATTTCCCGGCCGGGAAAAGTTAATCGAAATCGCAGCGGCCTATCATCTTTACGCGAGGCACTGGGTCGCGACGTTCTTCGCCTTCACGGCGTCGCTCGTGGCGCATCTTGCCACCTTCACTACTTTTCTTTGCGTCGCTTACGCTTTTCATGCGGGCGTAAAATTGATCGATTTTTTTGCGGTGCTGCCGGTAGAACGCACGTTGACGGCCTTGCCAATCAGTTTTGCGGGCGTTGGTCTGCGCGAACAAATTCTTCAGGTCATGCTCCATAATCTTTGCGACGTTCCGATTGCGGTCGCGAAATTGATCGGAACGATGAGCTTTCTCGTGATTCTGGTCTGCTGTGCGCCGGGCGGCATCGTTTACTTCTTCTACAAACCGAGCGGCGTCGCGAAACGGGTGCCGCTGCGCGAAATGCAACGTGAAGTGGCGACGATGGAACATGAAATCCAAGAGCCGCAGTAAAGTGCGAGCCGCACGGGCAGCATCGCGCGAGCGCAAGTCGCACACTTCTCGGCCATTTGTCAGCGCCACGTTCGCAATGACGGTGGACGGAAAAATCACCACCCGCGATTTCGGGCCGGTCGACTTCACTTCGCGCGAAGATAAGGTGCACTTGTTTCGACAGCGCGCGCGGGCGGATGCGGTCCTGCTTGGCCACAGCACGCTCAAACGCGACAACGTTCGTCTCGGTCTGCCGGAGGATTTGAAAGAAGCGCGAATCAAACGGGGACAAACGTCGGGCCCGTTGCGCGTGATCGTTTCCAACGCAGGCAGGGTCGACAACCAGCTGAAGATTTTTCAGTCCGCTCCCGCGAAAGCGGGAGCAGTCGTGATTTTCTCGACCAAACGAATGCCAAAAGAAGTCCGAACCGCCTTGCGCGAGAAGAATGCGACGCTGCACCTGAGCGAAACGAAAGATGTCGACCTTGTCGAGATGCTGCGGATTTTGCGGCGCGATTACAAAGTTCGCCGGGTCGCGTGTGAAGGCGGGCCGATTCTCTTTCGCTCGCTGCTCGAGCTCGGCTTAGTGGACGAACTTAACCTCACGATCGCGCCCTATTTGTTTGGCGGCGCAGACGCGCCGACGCTCACGGGCTTGAGCAAAGAATTTCTGCCTGCCAGCATGCATTGCGTGATGACCGACATGCGCGTGGTGGGCGATGAGTGTTTCCTGACTTATCGAATTAAGTCGCGTCGCTAATCGCGCGCTTTACTTTTCCGGCTCGCGGGCGGCGCACGAGTTCCCCGCCGCAGTTTGGGCAAATCGAGCTCAGCGAAGTCGCGCACTTACGGCAGAACGTGCATTCGTAGACACAAATGTAAGCTTCGGCATCCGCGGACAACGCGCGGCCGCACTTTTCACATTCTTTTTTCATTTCCAGCGCCATCTGGACATGGAAGCGCGGTTTTCCTTTGCGAGCAACCGTCCGACAAGATGAATTCCGGAGAGCTGCAATCCCTTTCCGTGTAGCGTAACGACTGCTAAGTTTGTCAGGCAATGCGCCTCTGGTGGATTGTTTCAATCAATACAACCGTTGCGTGCCTCTCAATCTCAGCGTTCGCAAGTGCGACAATCGAGGGACGAGTGGAATTGCCGAAGTCGCATTCGGCGCCGGTCGTGGCCAAGCGTTACGAGATCGTGACGGTGGGCGGGGTTCTAAAAACAAGTCCACCGGTGGGTATAGTATATTTAGAAGGCAGCTTCCCAAAGCCAAGCGCGCTGCCTAAAAAGGAAGTTGCACAAAAGGACCTCGCCTTTCTGCCCTCACTTCTGCCCGTCCAGGTTGGAACAAGAGTGGAATTCCCAAATCTCGACGACACGTATCACAACATTTTCTCCTATTCGCCGGTCAAACGATTTGATCTTGGCCGATATCGACCGGAGGAGAGGCCGATCCCGTCAGTAGTATTCGATAAACCGGGGCTCGTGACCCTTCGTTGCGAGATTCACGAGCACATGCGGGGACTCATTCTCGTTATCGACACTCCCAATTTTACTCTTACGGATGCAGACGGCCGATTTCGATTAAGCGGACTTCCTTCGGGTCGCTACACCTTGAAGGCGTGGATCGACAGTAAAACAACGCGCCAGCAATCGGTAGAACTGAAGAACGGAGCTGTCGCGCGCGTCGACTTCCCGTGAAGCCGTCGCCTCAGACAGATAAACCCGGCGTGGCACGTTTTCGAACGAAGCTGGCGGCTGCGATGATGGTCGTCGTCGCAGTGATGACGGGACTCGGGCTGTATTTTGCGCAACGCAACGTCGCCGCGAATGTCGAACGCAGCTTGCAGCAGGACTTTCAGAGCCAAGTCTCCGCGTTGGATAGGCTTCAGGAACTGCGCAACGCAGCATTGGCAGAACATTGTCGTGCGCTCGCTTTGAAACCGCGTATTCATGCCGCGCTGGAAGACAACGCTCGCGATTTACTCTACCCAAGTGCCAAAGATGAGTTGCGCGATTTGATGGAGGGCGACGAGCTAACAACGGAGCAATCCGCCCAATCGCTGCATGCAAGATTCTATCGATTCTTGGATGAAGCTGGGTCCGTTCTGCCGCCATCGAAACCAGAGGAGTTTGGACAATTAGATGAGCAGACAGAGGCCGCGCTGGCCCTCAGGCAATTACCTCAGACGCAGCAGATCGGTTATCTCGTGGAAACGGGCAATCGATCCGAGCCAATCATTGATGAGATTATCGCCGTTCCGATTTTTTCGTCCGACACGGGCGAAGTCATTTCCGTGCTCGTCGTTGGATTTAAACCCTTCCAACTCGCCGGCAACGGCACGCTTTCCGGAATGAAAAGCGGGATTTGGGTCGGTGGTCACTTGCACGTCGCCTCGCTTTCCGATTCTGCCGCAGCTCCCCTAGACGCGGAATTAAGCAACGTGATCGCGAAATCTGGTCGGGCGCAGAACAATTTCATCAGCCACGCAACTGGCGCGCCTGAACTGTTGTTTTACAAACGACTGAATCCCGACTCGCTGTTTCCACCGGCTTACGAGGTTTGCATTTACCCGCTGGCCGGCTCGATCGAACGCCAGCATCGGCTGCGCTGGCAGATTGGGGGCGCGGGCATTTTGCTTTTGCTCGGTGGTTTTTTCGCGAGCCATTTCACCGCGGCCCGGCTTTCGGCGCCAGTGGAGAAACTAGCGATAGATTCCGAGATGAATCGCGAGCACCGAAGACGCGCCGAAGCTGCGCTCGTTTCTACCAGTGAAGAACTGAAAAGATCGACCAGGTATTCGGCAGACGCATCACACCAATTGAAGACACCGGTAACGGTCCTTCGTGCGGGTCTCGAAGGATTGCTCGCCCGCGAAGACTTCAAGCCTGAAGTGTACGAAGAGCTTTCTGCTCTGTTGCACCAGACCCACCGATTGACGGGAGTGATCGAAGACTTGCTTCTCCTTTCGAGGATGGACGCCGGACATCTGCGGATCGACGCCAAGTCGGTCAACTTGAGTCATCTCGTTGAACAATGGCTCGATGATCTCGGGGCGCTCAGCGATGGTCAGAACACAAAGATCGAAAGACAAATCCCATCGGAGTTGTACGTGGCCGGCGAGGAACGTTATACATCATTAATTGTCCAGAATCTGTTGGAAAATGCGCAGAAGTACAACCGGCCGGGCGGTTGGATCCGTGCCAGCGCACGCCAGGAAAACGAGCATGTTGTACTGACAGTTAGCAACAGCGGGCCGCCAATCCGGCCCTCTGCTCAGAAGCACATCTTCGAACGTTTCCATCGCGACTCCACGCGATCTGCAGTTTCCGGCCATGGCCTCGGTCTAAATCTGGCCCGTGAACTTGCGCGGTTGCATGGAGGCGATTTAAGGCTTCTTCGATCGGAGAACGACTCGACCGAGTTCGAAGTGCGACTTCTCGCGAACCGGCCGAGCCAAGACCGGAGTTCTTTATCTTAGATGAAACTATTCACCGCGCTCAGCTTCTGCGCTGTGACGGCCACAGCTCAAGCGCTCGACCTTGAGGACTTTTTCGAACGGCTCGATAACGCGCTGACCGCGACTGCGTTTCAGGGCAATTTTCGGGCGAGGCTGAGCGGAACGTTGGATCTGGAGGCTTACCATTTCCAGCAGCCGGCTCCGGGATTGATCGATAGTAACATCGACAATCTCTTCAACCCCCGTCTGACATTTTTTCTCGATGCCCAGGTCGCTTCGCAACTTTATTTCTTTGCCCAATCGCGAATCGATCGTGGCTTCGATCCGACGGCTCAAGGCGCGCAGGTGCGACTGGATGAGTACGCACTCCGCGTTACGCCGTGGGAAGACGGTCGCTTCACATTGCAGATCGGAAAATTCGCAACGGTCGTTGGCAATTGGGTCCCGCGGCATTTGTCCTGGGACAATCCATTTGTTGATGCGCCGTTGGTTTACGAAAATGTCACGCCCATCCGTGACAAATCCGCACCCACGTCGGCTTTGGATTTTGTCAGCCGATTTGATGGCTCGAAATACGAGTTCAATCCGGTGATTTGGGGCCCAAGCTATGCCAATGGCGTCTCTGTTTCGGGGAAGCTCGGCCAATTTGATTACGCAGGCGAAATCAAAAACACCCCGCTATCTGCCCGCCCATCGTCCTGGACCATTACCCACAGCGGGTTCGACCAACCTAGTTTTGATGCGCGCATAGGGTTTCGGCTCAGTCCAGCTTGGAACTTCGGCTTGTCGGCTGGCAACGACGCCTATTTTCGTTCGGAAGCCGACTCGACCTTGCCCCGGGGACGCGATCGGGATGACTACCGCGAGTTCCTTCTTGGTCAGGACGCAAGTTTCGCCTGGCACCATTTGCAATTGTGGGCGGAATTTTACGAGGCCCGTTTCGAGGTGCCGCGTGTCGGTAACGCCGACACGTTCGCCTATTATTTTGAAGCCAGATACAAATTCACGCCGCAATTATTCGGCGCACTGCGCTGGAACCAGCAGCTCTTCGGCAAGATCGACATTGGTCCGACCAGCCAGCAGTGGAGTAACGATCTGGGACGACTCGATGTCGCGGCCGGATATCGCTTCACAGCGCACGCCCAACTCAAGGTTCAGTACAGTTTTCAAAAGGAAACTTCAGGACCAGGCAACGATAACCACCTGCTCGCCGCGCAATTTACGGTGCGTTTTTAAGCCGCGTAGCCGATGTTCGATTCATGCGTGTTCTGGTAGTCGAGGATGAAGTGCGATTGGCACGGCAAATTTCCTCCGCTCTGACCGAAGACAGTCATGATCCGGTGATCCTTCACGACGGTGAAACAGCTTTGGGGATAGCGTTGGAGAGCGCATTCGATTTGATCGTGCTCGATGTTGGGCTGCCTGGAATGGACGGCTTTGAATTCTTGCGGCGAATTCGAGCGCAACATCTGACCAGCCGCGTTCTCATTCTGACTGCTCGAGGACAAGTCAGCGACCGCGTCACCGGATTGCAGCTGGGGGCGGACGATTATTTGCCCAAGCCATTTGCCATGCAGGAACTTATCGCCAGAATTCGCGCGCTTGGCCGGCGATATCCGGAAGAGCCTGCGCTTAGGTTGCGCGTGGGAGATCTGACATTCGATGTCGCGAACCACGAAGTTTATCGCGGCGAGCGGCGAATCGAGTTGTCTGCCCGGGAGCTGACATTGTTAAAGGTGCTGATGCGCGAGGCAGGTCGCGTCTTTACTCGAACCGAACTTTGCGAGCGCGTCTGGGAACATCCGCATGAGTACGACACAAAGCTTGTCGAAGTCTTCATTGGCCGATTGCGCAAGAAGCTCGGTGAGCCGCAGCTCATTCGCACCGTGCGTCACGTTGGCTATTCGATTCGCGAACCATTCTAGAATTCCGAGCCGCAGCAGGTAACAGGCGTGTTACTTTTTGAATCTGGCAGGCAATCGGATGGGCGCGATTCTGCGATATGAAAACGCTCAACTCGCCAACAAAGTCAAAGGTCAATGGCCCTGCTGCAAACGGGCATGAACCTTCAGTCTCCAACAAACTCTCTGCGAAGCGCGTCGTGGCGCCGAATGCTCTGCCTCGTCGTTCATTTCTTCGACGACTGGGAATCGGCGCGATGGTATTGGCGCCGGGCGCCGCGATGATCGGCGCGGTTGGTAAAGCATCCGCCAAAAACAGTAATGGACCGCTCAGTCGCGGCGACGCAGCTATTCTGCGGTTTCTCGCCGCGGCCGAGATTCTCGAGAGCGATCTATGGGAACAATATTGGGAACTCGGGGGCGTACCCTTTGGGGAAAACGTCGACACCCCTCGCGGAGAATCAGCGCCGGTCTTCAACGGAGGGAACGCAGCGTACATCGCCGCGCTGCAAGTTCTCGACGGTGATATGCCTCAATACATCGCTGACAACACTGACGACGAGTTCAGCCACCAGGCCTTCATCAGAGCTTACTTAGTCTCTAAAGGTGCCTCGACGGCAGATATTGATCTACTTGCAGGGCCAACGTTCCGAACCCTTCCTGGCAGCTCGGCAACCGGATCATCCGGCAAGAGACGGCTCACAAACCTCACGCAACTCACGATAGATACCAGTTTTTGGGGTAAGTACCGCAGCGATAGCAAAAATCCGGATCTCGATTTCGCCGCAAAATTTGCCGAAGCCGTCCCCAGTTTGAACAAAGGAAAGCATACAGCAATTCCGAGAACTGATGCCGACGCGAGCAATGGCGACCTTATCCAGGCCATTGCTTACACGGCTGGGTTCCATTTTGCCTTTATTGAGCAAGGCGGCACCAGCCTTTATCCTTCGTTGGCCCAGAGGGTGAGCGATCCGGAGGTTTTGCGAATCCTGCTCAGTATCGGCCCAACCGAGACAATGCACTTCCAGACCTGGCAAGATAAGGCGGGTAATGCGAATACAAATCCCAATGGTCCTCCGGGCAATGCGCCGTTTACGGTGTTCGATCCGGTAAACCAGTCCACGGTCACGTTTTTCGATCTCCATTTCGATCAACCGGAGACGTTGCAGGCAAACTTGATCATGCCTGAGCCGTGCCCGTTCCTCAGCAGAACCTTCCCCAACTGTTCAATTATTCGCCCAACCGCAACAAAGGGTGCGGCGATGGCGGCGGTTAAGGGTTTGAAGGACGACGGGCTCTTCATCGGCCAGTCGCAAGCATTCTTTAACCTGCTAAATCGCTTGGCAGTGGAAGCGGACGCCACAGAGCGCGAGGATTAATCGCTCAGTTGAATAGCGAGAGCTCTTAACGGGCACACAGAAATCCGCAGGGTCCAACACCCTGCGGATTTGTTTTACACAACACGCGACATCGACGATTGATCCGGGTTAAATTTGTCCCGGCATTCATTTTAGATGTACAAGACGAATTCAATCATTATGCAGGCGCCGAAGATGTCGATCTTCGAGACGGCGGCGAATTTGGAGTTATGGCCGAAAATTTTGCCGCATTACCGCTACATTCGCTATCTCGAGCGCAGTCCAAATCGCAACGTGGTCGTGATGGCGGCTCGCCGGTCTGGAATTCCGATCAAGTGGACTTCCGAGCAAATTATCGATCGCGAACGACTCGAAGTTCACTTTCACCACTTGAAAGCGTTTAGCAAAGGAATGGATGTCGTCTGGACGTTCGATGAAAAGCCAGATGGCGTGCTGGTGACGATCGTGCACGATCTGCATTTCCGAATTCCCGCCCTGGCGCCGATCGCCGAACCGATTATCGGCGATTTCTTCACCCACAACGTTGCCAATAAAACTTTGCGCTGTATGAAGAATTACCTGGAAGCGCGATCAAACAGAGTAACTGCATGAACCGACGACGCGTTGTTATCACCGGCCTCGGCCCAATTACTTGCATCGGCAAAGGCGTCGATGGTTTTTGGAACGGAATCCTGGCTGAGAAAACCGGTATCGGTCCGATTTCAAGTTTCGATGCGAGCGGGTTCGGTGTCCGCGTCGCGGGCGAGATCCGCGATTGGAACCCGGAAGAATTTTTTCCGACACATCGTTTGAAGCGACTGGATCGCTACGCCCAATTTTCAGTCGCGTCGGCAAAACTGGCGCTCGATGACGCCGGAATAGAATACTCGCACGACAAACCGCAAAATCGGATCGGCGTCAGCTTCGGGACGGCGCTCGGCGGCGTTTGCAAGGCGGAAGAGCAATACATTCGATTTTTGAAAAAAGGCGCGCGTGGAGTTCAACCGACGCTCGCGGTCCAGGTTTTCGGCGGCTCGGCCCATTCGAATATCGCGATTGATTTTGGATTTCGCGGTGTCGGCACGACCAATTCAAATAGTTGCGCCAGCGGAACGGTCTCGGTCGGTGAAGCGCTTCGTTACATTCGCGACGATTTTGCGGACGTCGTCGTGGCCGGAGGCGCCGAAGCGCCGCTAACGGCGATCACCGTCGGCGCGTTCGACATCATCAAAACGATGAGCCGTTGCGAGGATCCACAGCTGGCGAGTCGACCGTTCGATAAATTACGTGATGGATTCGTCATGGGCGAAGGCGCCGCGTCGTTGATTTTGGAAGAACTGGAACATGCGCGAACGCGCGGCGCGAAAATTTACGCCGAAGTACTCGGTTACAGTTTAAACAACGACGCGTTTCATATGACGACGCCGTTACCAAGCGGCGATTCGGGTATCCGCGCGATGCGCGACGCGCTCGCGGACGCGCAAGTAACGCCCGAGCAAATCGATTACGTAAATGCTCACGCGAGCTCAACCCAGCTGAACGACAGCGCTGAGACGATGTCGATCAAAGAAGTTTTGGGCGAGCACGCCAAAAAGATTCCGGTGAGCGGAACGAAGGGTTACCACGCCCATCCGCTCGGCGCCACCGGCGCGATCGAAGCCGCACTCTGCGCGTTGGCACTAGATCGACAATGGGTGCCGCCGACGATCAACTATCAAAATCCCGATCCGTCGTGTGATCTCGACGTCGTTCCAAATCACGGCCGCGACGCTGAACTCAATTATATTATGAGCAATTCGTTCGGCTTCGGCGGGATTAACGCCTGCATCGTGATGGGCAAAGTCACGTAGGTCGGTTCACCGAACCGCCCGCGGGCGATTGAGGTCAATCGCCCCTACCCAATAAATCCGGGCGATTCTGTTTGGTGCGCTTGAGCGCCTGCTCTTTGCGCCACTTCGCGATCTCGGCGTGATTTCCCGAGAGCAGAACATCGGGAATTTTCCAACCACGAAATTCTCCCGGTCGGGTGTACTGCGGACCTTCGAGCAATCCGGTGCTAAATGAATCGTCGATCGCGGAATGCTCGTGACCAAGAACTCCGGGTAGCAAACGCACGACGGCGTCGATGAGCACGACGGCGGCGATCGCGCCGTTCGTCAGAACATAATCACCGATTGAAATCTCAAGATCGACAAGATGCTCGATCACGCGCTGGTCAACTCCCTCGTAATGACCGCAAATGACGATGAGATGCGATTCTTTCGAAAGATCTGTCGCCATCGCCTGATCTAAACGACGGCCTGCCGGCGACATCAGAAGGATTGTGGAATTTTGAGTTTTCAGTTCTTCTACCGCCGCGAAGATGGGCTCCGGTTTCATCACCATCCCCTGCCCGCCGCCGAATGGCGCGTCGTCGACGATGTGATGCTTATCGGTCGTCCAATCCCGCAGGTTATGAATGCGAAGATCGACAATCTTATTCTCCTGCGCCCGTTTCATCATGCTCTCGCTCAACGGCGCGCGGCAGATTTCAGGAAATAAAGTGATGATGTCGATCTTCATTGAGAAGAAACGTCGAACGCCCAACGCCCAACGTCCAATATCGAATCGATACGGAAACTACTCGACGATTTCGAGCGTGGCGCGTTGACCGTGACGCGACGCGGAACTGTTCAGCATGGCGCGGATCGCGTGAATCGTTTGGCCGTTGCGGCCGATGATTCGGCCAACATCGCTCTGGCGCAGCTGCACTTTGAAGATCGTCATTTTGCCGTTCGGAATTTCCGTCAGTACCATGTCGTCCGGAAATTCCACGAGTTGTCGAATGATGAACTCGAGGAATTCCTTCATGTCGACTCAGGAGGAGGCAATGTCTCAACGGCCGGAGGCGGTGGCTCAGACGCCACCGGAGCAGGGGTAGCCGCTGGCTCTGTTTCAACCGGTGCCGGAGGCGGCGCTGGCTTTGCCGCGAGGGCAGCTCTTTTTTCTGCCGCTGCTGCTTCTTTTTTCGCAGCAGCTTCTGGATTCTTAATCTTCTTGATCAAACTGCGAACGGTATCCGACGGTTGTGCGCCCTTGCTGATCCAATGCTCGATCCGATCGAGCTTCAGCGTGCTGTTTTGTCCGGTTTTCTTCGGATCGTAGGTGCCGACGATTTCGATGAATTTTCCATCGCGCGGACTGCGTTTGTCCGTGACCACAACTTTAAAATAGGGTCGGTTTAACGCGCCTTCTCTTCGTAATCTGATTGCAACTGCCATATTATTTTTTCATTCGCGCCATTTGCGCCATCATCTTCTTCATTTTGCCCGTGTTCTTCATCATTTTTTTCATCTGATCGAAGCGTCGGATCAAATCGTTCACCTCCGTGACGGTTGAGCCGCTGCCGCGAGCGATGCGCTGACGACGCCGCGCATTTAAAATCTCCGGGCGCGTCCGCTCCTCGCTGGTCATCGAAAGCACGATGGCTTCGGTGCGCTTGAGCTGCTTCTCGTCAATCGAGAGGCCCTGCACGTTACCCATGCCCGGTAGCATGCCAAGCACATTTTCGAGCGGCCCCATTTTCCGCAGCATTTTGAACTGCCCCAGGAAATCGTTGAAATCGAACGATGCGCTCCGCAGTTTTCGCTCGAGGCGCTCCGCGTCTTC
>Ga0209328_10000345_pt1 | contig 11211 bp, 9 predicted proteins | sample JacPinW_OM3H0_M1_FD_187954 | JGI IMG/M metagenome (GOLD analysis project Ga0209328, IMG submission 187954) | Forest soil microbial communities from Algoma, Ontario, Canada - Jack Pine, Ontario site 1_JW_OM3H0_M1 (SPAdes) (version 2) | ecosystem: Environmental > Terrestrial > Soil > Boreal... | reverse complement strand
CCGGTGATCGTCGACGCCGACGCGCTGACCATCCTTGCCGCCCACCCCGATGCCATCGCGTCGCGGTCCGCGCCGACGGTGCTGACCCCGCACGCCGGGGAGTTCGCCCGGTTGGCCGGCTCGCCGCCGGGCGACGACCGTGTCGGTGCCACCCGCCAACTGGCCGACAAGTTCGGCGCGACGGTTCTGCTGAAGGGCAACGTCACCGTCATCGCGGACCCCGACGGGCCGGTGTATCTGAACCCAGCGGGCGGATCGTGGGCGGCCACTGCCGGATCCGGCGATGTGCTGTCCGGCATGATCGGCGCGCTGCTGGCAGCCGGACTGCCCGCCGCGGAGGCCGCCGCGGCGGCCGCGTTCGTCCACGCACGCGCCGCGAACCTCTCGGCCGCCGACCCCGGTCCGACGCCGGTGCCAACGTCCGCGGCGCGCATCCTCGCCCACATCCGCTCGGCCCTCGCCTGTTTATAAGAGCCCCAACGAAAGGATCCCGTCATGCCACGCGGTGTGTACATGTCACCCTCGATCGCCCCGGCCTACACCGGACGGATGGCGTGCGCATCCATCCCGTCGCTGCGGCTGCCCGACGAGCCGATGGACCCCGACGCCGCCTACCGGTTCATCCACGACGAGCTGATGCTCGACGGCAGCTCCCGGCTGAACCTCGCGACGTTCGTCACCACCTGGATGGACCCGCAGGCGGAGAAGCTGATGGCCGAGACGTTCGACAAGAACATGATCGACAAGGACGAATACCCCTCCACCGCGGCGATCGAGCAGCGGTGTGTGTCTATGGTGGCCGACCTGTTTCATGCCGAGAGGCTGCGTGATGACGATCCCAACAGCGCGATCGGAGTGTCCACGATCGGTTCGAGCGAGGCGGTCATGCTCGGCGGGCTGGCGCTGAAGTGGCTGTGGAAGGAGCGCGTGGGCGACGGGTGGAAGACGCGCACACCCAATCTGGTGTTGGGCTCCAACGTCCAGGTGGTGTGGGAGAAGTTCTGCCGCTACTTCGAGGTCGAGCCGCGCTACCTACCGATGGCCGAGGGCCGCTACGTCATCACACCCGAGCAGGTGCTCGACGCCGTCGACGAGGACACCATCGGTGTTGTCGCGATCCTCGGCACCACGTACACCGGTGAACTCGAGCCGATCGCGGAAATCTGCGCGGCGCTTGACAAGTTGGCTGAACAGCCGGGAAAACCGGATGTCCCGGTGCACGTGGACGCGGCCAGCGGCGGGTTCGTCGTACCGTTTCTGCACCCGGACCTCGAGTGGGACTTCCGGCTGCCGCGCGTGGTGTCGATCAACGTCAGCGGCCACAAGTACGGGCTGACCTACCCGGGAATCGGCTTCGTGGTGTGGCGCAACAGCGACTGGCTGCCCGACGACCTGGTGTTCCGGGTCAATTACCTCGGCGGGGACATGCCGACGTTCACTCTGAACTTCTCCCGCCCCGGCAACCAGGTCATCGGCCAGTACTACAACTTCCTGCGATTGGGCCGTGCCGGCTACGCCCGGGTGATGGAGTGCCTGTCCACTACCGCGCGCTGGGTGGCCGATCAGCTGGAGAAGAGCAAACACTTCGAGGTGATCTCGGACGGATCGGCGATCCCGGTGATCGCGTTCCGGTTGGCCGGTGATTTCGGTTACACCGAATTCGACGTGTCGGCGGGCCTGCGGTCCTACGGCTGGCAGGTGCCTGCCTACACCATGCCCGAGGGTGCCGAGAACGTGTCTGTGCTGCGCATCGTCGTGCGCGAAGGGTTCTCTGCCGACCTGGCCAGGTCGCTGTACGAGGACATGGCATTAGTGGTGCAACACATGGACGAGCTGAAGCCCGGCGGTCAATTCAACCACCAGCAGCTCTTCGCGCACTGACCGGTGCAGACGGCCACCGGCCGTCTTCTGGGACAATCGGCAGCGGTGAAACGGATGCAGACAGTCCCACTGACCACACAGGTGGCGCCCAACGTCGTGGCCGAGGCCGTGATCGACCTCGACGCGATCGCCAACAACATCCGCGTGCTGCGCGATCACGCTGGGTCCGCGGCGGTGATGGCCGTGGTCAAGGCCGACGGCTACGGGCACGGCGCCACCCCGGTGTCGCGTGCGGTACTGGCCGCCGGCGCGACCGAACTCGGGGTGGCCACCATCGCCGAGGCGCTCGCGTTGCGCGGCGACGGCATCACTGCGCCGATCCTGGCGTGGCTGCACCCGCCCGGCACCGACTTCGCGCCCGCGCTGCGCGCCGATGTCCAGATCGCGGTGTCGTCGGTGCGTCAGCTCTCCCAGGTGCTCGACGCGGCCGCACGCACCGGCGTGACCGCAGCCGTGACGGTGAAGATCGACACCGGGCTGAACCGCAACGGCGTCAGCGCGGCCGAGTACCCGGCGATGCTCGACGCGCTGCTGCGCGCCCAGTCCGATGAGGCCCTGCGTGTGCGGGGATTGATGTCGCATATGGTCTACGCCGACGATCCCGATCATCCGACCAATAACCTTCAGGCGCAACGATTTTCGGATATGCTCGGCCAAGCTCGATCCAGTGGCGTGCGCTACGAGGTTGCGCACATATCCAATTCGTCGTCGGCGATGTCGAGGCCCGACCTGGCCTACGACATGATCAGGCCTGGCATCGCCGTGTACGGTCTGAGCCCGATTCCGGAACGCGGGCAGATGGGCCTGGTTCCGGCGATGACGTTGAGATGCCCTGTGGCGCTGGTCAAACCGGTGCGCGCGGGCGATGGGGTGTCGTACGGGCACATTTGGGTCGCCGATCGGGACACGACGCTTGCGCTGATGCCGATCGGGTACGCCGACGGGGTGTACCGGGGACTGAGCGGCCGCTTCGACGTGCTGATCAACGGCCGCCGGCGACCCAACGTCGGCCGGGTCTGCATGGACCAGTTCGTCGTCGACCTCGGACCCGGCAAGACCGGCGTGCGCGAGGGCGACACTGCGGTCCTCTTCGGCCCCGGTACTGACGGCGAGCCGACGGCTCAGGACTGGGCGGACGCGCTCGACACCATCCACTACGAGGTGGTCACCAGTCCGCGCGGCCGGGTCACCCGCGTCTACCGTAAGGGCGGAACCATTGAGTGACGAGGCATCCCGGCGACCGAGGCGCGCGCAGCGTATCGACGATCGCCTTGCCCGCTCCGTGGCGAAGAACGCCGCGAAACTGGCCCGGTTGGCCAGTGGCGAGCAGCCGCGGCGTGGGCGGTTCAAGGATGCGCGCTGGATGGCGGGCGTCGCCGGGCTCGCGGCGGTCGGCACCCTGGCAGGTGTGTCCGCCGCGCGCTCGATGGGCAAACGGGATTCCGTCCACGACCCACATGCGACAGAGGATTTCACGCTTCTCGACTTCGATCGCGCCAGCGTGGTCACGACCGCCGACGGTGTGCCGTTGGCGGTTCGGGAGGTGGGTCCGTCCGACGCCCGGCTGACGGTCGTGTTCGCGCACGGCTTCTGTATGTGCATGGGCGCGTACCACTTTCAGCGTGCCCGCCTCGAAGAGGAGTGGGGCGACCAGGTCCGGATGGTGTTCTACGACCAGCGGGGCCACGGCCAGTCCGGGCGGGCGCCGATCGAGACGTACACCGTCGAGCAGCTCGGCCGCGACCTGGAAAACATTCTGGAGGTGATGGTTCCCCGCGGGCCCGTCGTGCTGGTCGGCCACTCGATGGGCGGCATGACCATCCTGTCGCACGCACGGCAATTCCCGCAGCACTACGGCTCTCGCGTCGTCGGCGCCGCGCTGATCTCGTCGGCCGCCGAGGGGGTAGCGCGGTCGCCGCTCGGGGAGATCATGAAAAACCCAGCGCTGCAGGCCGTGCGATTCGCCGCGCGCTATTCACCGCAACTCGTCCATCGCGCCCGCGGCTCAGCGCGATCGCTGATCGGGCCCGTGCTGCGCACGGCGGCGTACGGCGACGAGAACGTCAGTCCCGCAGTGGTGTCCTTCTCGGAGAAGATGATTCACGACACGCCGATCGAGACGATGGTCGAGTTCCTGCACGCGCTTGAGGTACACGACGAAAGCGCCGGCGTCATGGTGCTGGCGAAGATTCCGACGATGATCGCCTGCGGTGACCGGGATCTGCTGACATTGGTGGCCGATTCGCGCTCAATGGCGGCAGCAATGCCGAAGTGCGAGCTGGTGATCGTTCCCGGTGCCGGACATCTCGTGGAGCTGGAGCGCCCCGAGATCATCGACGACGCGCTCGTGCGGTTGGTGGAGCGGGCGACACCACCCAAGCTTGTCGCGCTCACGCGGCGGCTACGGGACAAGGTCCGCCGCAGTGGGTGATGAGCGCTTGCGCGAAGAACCGCAAGCCGGTGAGGACAGCACTGCGACGCTGCCCACCGCCGAAGACACGTTCACGTTGGGTGCTCGCCTCGGCACAGACCTGCGGGCGGGCGATGTGGTGGTGCTGTCAGGTCCGCTCGGTGCCGGGAAGACCGTGCTGGCCAAGGGGATTGCGCATGCGATGGGCGTTGACGGCGCCGTGATCTCGCCGACGTTCGTGTTGGCGCGGGTTCATCCGGCCCGGCAGGCCGGTGCGCCCGCGATGGTGCACGTGGACATGTATCGGCTGCTGGAGCACACGGGCGCCGATCTGCTCGCCGAGCTCGACTCGCTCGACCTGGACACCGATCTCGCCGATGCCGTCGTCGTCGTCGAGTGGGGCGAGGGACTCGCCGAGCGGCTCTCCGAACGCCACCTCGACGTCCGGCTGGGCTATGACGACGACTCCGACGTGCGGACGGCGACCTGGCAGTGGACCCGGCAGTGATCGTCTTGGCGCTGGACACCGCGACCCCGGCGGTGACGGCGGGAGTGGTGCGCCGCGATGCCGGCGAGCACGTGCTGGCTGAGCACGTGACCGTTGACGCGCGTGCGCACGCGGAGGCTCTCACTCCGAATATACTTGCTGCGCTTGCTGATTCGGGTCAGGCGATGGCCGACCTCGATGCTGTCGTGGTGGGCTGCGGGCCGGGCCCGTTCACTGGACTGCGGGTCGGGATGGCCACCGCGGCTGCAGTCGGTCACGCTCTGGACATTCCGGTCTACAGCGCCTGCAGCCTCGATGCCATCGGCGTGCGCACCCGTGGAGACGTCCTGGTGGTCACCGACGCACGCCGGCGCGAGCTGTACTGGGCGCGCTACCGCGATGGAATCCGGATCGAGGGCCCCGCGGTCAATGCACCAGCGGACGTCCCGTGCGAGGGCGCAAACGCGGTGGCCGGATCCGCGGACCACGCAGCGATGTTCCCGCTGCCCCGTCTCGACGCGGAACACCCGACGCCGGTCGGGCTGGTGCGTGCCGTTGACTGGACCGCCGACCCGGGCCCGTTGGTGCCGCTGTATCTGAGGCGGCCGGACGCAAAAACCCTCGCCGAACGCCAGGTGGTCACACGATTGGCCGATGGTCGTCGCGCAAGCGGCTCATCGGTGCCATTTGCTCTTCGCGCAAGCGGCTCATCGGTGTCTTTTCCTCTTCGCGCAAGCGGCTCATCGGTGTCGGTCACGATCGACAGGTTGACCCGCGCCGACGCAGCGCGATGCGCTGAGTTGGAGGCGCAGCTTTTCGACGGCGACGACCCGTGGTCCGCCTCGGCGTTCGTGTCCGAGTTGGGGCGCAGGCACAACCACTACGTGGCCGCCCGCACCGCCGACAAGTTGGTCGGCTACGCAGGCATCACCCGGCTCGGGTTGCTGCCGCCGCACGAATACGAGATCCACACCATCGGTGTCGACCACGCGTTTCAGGGCCAGGGCATCGGGCGCCGGCTGCTCGACGAGCTTCTGGACTTCGCCGACCGCGGAACCGTGTTCCTCGAGGTCCGCACGGACAACGCCGCGGCGATCGCGCTGTACCGCAGCGCAGGGTTCGTCGAGGTCGGGCTGCGCAAGAGGTACTACCGGGCGAGCGGCGCCGACGCCTACACGATGCGGCGGGAGCGCCGTCGCCCGGCCCGGAGACAGGCACCGTGACCACGGTCCTGGCGATTGAAAGCTCGTGCGACGAGACCGGCGTCGGCATCGCCGAGGTCGGCCCGTCGGGTGACGTGAGGCTGCTGGCCGACGAGGTGGCGTCCAGCGTCGACGAGCACGCCCGGTTCGGCGGCGTGGTTCCGGAGATCGCGTCGCGCGCCCATCTGGAGGCGCTCGGCCCGACGATGCGGCGCGCCCTGGCCGCCGCTGGGATCGAGCGGCCGGACGCGGTCGCGGCGACCATCGGGCCGGGGCTCGCGGGTGCGCTTCTGGTCGGTGTCGCCGCGGCAAAGGCGTACGCGGCCGCGTGGGATGTGCCGTTCTACGCGGTCAACCACCTCGGTGGCCACCTCGCCGCCGATGTGTACGACCACGGCCCGCTGCCCGAGTGCGTCGGACTGCTGGTGTCCGGCGGCCACACCAACCTGCTGCATCTGCGATCGCTCGCCGAGCCTGTCATCGAACTGGGCAGCACAGTGGACGATGCCGCCGGGGAGGCCTACGACAAGGTGGCGCGGCTGCTCGGACTGGGCTATCCCGGCGGCAGGGTGCTCGACGACCTCGCCCGCACCGGCGACCGCGACGCGGTGGTGTTTCCCCGCGGCATGACGGGCCCCCGGGACGACCCCTGCTCGTTCAGCTTCTCCGGGTTGAAGACCGCGGTGGCCCGCCACATCCAGCGCCACCCGGACGACTCGCCGGCCGATGTCGCGGCGGGCTTCCAGGAGGCGGTCGCCGACGTACTGACCGCGAAGGCGGTGCGGGCGGCCGAAAACCTCAGTGTTGGCACGTTGCTCATTGCCGGCGGGGTGGCGGCGAACTCGCGGCTGCGCGAGCTCGCCGAACAGCGTTGCGCCGCGGCCGGGCTGACGCTGCGGGTGCCCAGGCCGCGGCTTTGCACCGACAACGGGGCGATGATCGCGTCGCTCGCGGCGCATCTGATCGCCGCCGGCGCACGCCCGTCCGCGCTGGCCGCCGCCGCCGACCCCGGGCTTGGAGTGGTGACGTCGCAGGTGTTCTAGGGCATGCTTGAGTGCTAGCACTCGCATGTATAGAGTGCTAGGTGGCAGGCGCGCTGCCTCTTGGGTCGGCACCCGCGACGACGGCGCAAAGGCGGTGGCGCATGCCGGAACCTGTAATGCCGAAAGGTCTGGGGACTGCCCCGGGCCAGGACACTCCGGCCCGGGAGAGACCCGGGCCGCACCCAGATAGTGGAGGGCTCACACCGTGGCGAAGGTAAAAATCAAGCCACTCGAGGACAAGATCCTCGTCCAGGCCAACGAGGCCGAGACCACGACCGCATCCGGTCTGGTCATTCCTGACACCGCCAAGGAGAAGCCGCAGGAAGGCACCGTCGTGGCCGTTGGTCCCGGCCGCTGGGATGAGGACGGCGAGAAGCGGATTCCGCTGGACGTGTCCGAGGGTGACACCGTGATCTACAGCAAGTACGGCGGGACTGAGATCAAGTACAACGGCGAGGAGTACCTGATCCTGTCGGCCCGCGACGTGCTGGCGATCGTCAATAAGTAAGCACCCGTGTGTCCGCCCCGGCTATCCACCGCGTGCGCGCGGCGGATCGCCGGGGCGGTGCGCGTACTAGGGACGGGAATCTTCGATGAGTAAGCAGATTGAATACAGCGAAACCGCGCGCCGCGCGATGGAGGCGGGCGTCGACAAGCTCGCTGACACCGTCCGGGTCACGCTCGGTCCGCGCGGCCGGCATGTGGTTCTGGCCAAGGCGTTCGGCGGGCCGACGGTCACCAATGACGGGGTGACCATCGCCCGCGAGATCGACCTGGAGGACCCGTTCGAGAATCTCGGCGCACAGCTGGTCAAGTCGGTGGCGACCAAGACCAACGACGTCGCAGGCGACGGAACCACCACCGCGACCGTGCTGGCACAGGCGCTGGTGAAGGGCGGACTGCGGCTCGTAGCGGCGGGAGCGAACCCGATTGCGCTCGGCCAAGGAATCGGCAAGGCAGGCGACGCGGTGTCCGATGCGTTGCTGGCCTCGGCAACTCCGATCAGCGACAAGAAGGCGATCGCGCAGGTTGCGACTGTGTCGTCACGCGACGAGCAGATCGGCGAGATGGTCGCCGAGGCGATGACGACGGTGGGCCACGACGGCGTCGTCACGGTCGAGGAATCTTCGGGGATGAACAACGAGCTGGAGATCACCGACGGCGTCCAGTTCGACAAGGGCTTCCTGTCGGCGTACTTCATCACCGACTTCGACGCGATGGAAGCCGTTCTCGAGGACGCGTACGTGCTGCTGCACCGCGACAAGATCAGCTCGCTGCCCGACTTCCTGCCGCTGCTGGAGAAGGTTGCGGCGGCCGGCAAGCCGCTGTTGATCATCGCCGAGGACGTCGAGGGTGAGGCGCTGTCGACGCTCGTGGTCAACGCGATCCGCAAGACGCTCAAGGTCGTCGCGGTGAAGGCGCCGTTCTTTGGCGACCGTCGCAAGGCGTTCCTCGAGGACCTCGCCGTCGTGACGGGCGCTCAGGTGGTCAACCCGGACGTGGGCCTGCTGCTGCGTGAGGTCGGACTCGACGTGCTGGGCACCGCCCGGCGCATCGTGGTCACCAAGGACACCACCACGATCGTCGACGGCGGCGGCAGCGAGGACGCCGTCGCGGCGCGGACCAAGCAGCTGCGCGCCGAGATCGAGACCACCGACTCCGACTGGGACCGCGAGAAGCTCGAGGAGCGGCTGGCCAAGCTGGCCGGCGGCGTGGCGGTGATCAAGGTCGGCGCCGCGACCGAGACCGCGCTGAAGGAACGCAAGGAAAGCGTCGAGGACGCGGTTGCGGCGGCAAAGGCCGGTGTGGAAGAGGGCATCGTCGCCGGCGGCGGATCTGCGCTGATACAGGCGAAGGGTGCGCTCGACAAGCTGCGGGCGAGCTTGTCTGGTGACGCGGCACTCGGCGTCGACGTGTTCGCCGGCGCCCTCAGCTCGCCGCTGTACTGGATCGCGGTGAATGCGGGCCTGGACGGCTCGGTGGCGGTGAACAAGGTCGCCCAGCTGCCTAAGGGCCACGGGCTGAACGCGGCGACGCTGGAATACGGCGACCTGCTGGCCGACGGTGTCATCGACCCCGTCAAGGTCACCCGGTCCGCGGTGCTCAACGCAGCGTCGGTGGCACGGATGATCCTCACGACGGAGACCGCGATCGTCGAAAAGCCGGAGGACGAGGATGAGCACGCCGGCCATCATCACGGCCACGCGCACTAAAGATGTCGTAGTCGAAGCACCCTCGGGCTCTTGCCCGAGGGTGCTTTGTTTCTAGGGCGATCGACGACCTCCGCGACTGTGCGGCTTCTTACGCAACACGCCGCAACGGCGTAAAAATACGCACACTCGGCGACGGAGTAGCCGGGAGCCTCCTCGGCGGCGACTTCGAAGTGGGCCGGCAGCGCGGGCAGGGCGTCGCGGTCGGCGTCCGCGACGGGCAAATTGATCTCGCCGGAGCGAAAGCGCGTGTTGTACGGCGCGATCGCGTCGGTGATGGCGCCGTCGATCTCGCTGAAGAGGTCGAGGCACTGCAGCAGCGCGATCATCCCGGAGTCGGCGAACCAGTTCTCGCGGAAGTAGAAATGCCCGCTGTGCTCGCCGCCGAACGGGATGTTCTGCTCGCGCATCTCGGGCTTGATCAGCGAGTGCCCCACCTGGGAGCGCACCGGGATTCCGCCGTGCGCGAGCACGGCCTCGGGGACGCTGCGCGAGCAAATCAGGTTGTACAGGATCTTCGAGCCCGGATACTTCTTGAGCGTCGCGACGCCGACGGCGGCGGTCACGATGCTGCCGTCCGGAAACCCGCCCTTCTCGTCGACGATGAACATGCGGTCGGCGTCGCCGTCGAACGCCGCGCCGAGGTCGCAGTGGTTCTCGAGCACTGATTTGCGCAGCGCGAGCTTGTTCTCGTCCTCGATCGGCGACGCCGGATGGTTCGGGAACGTGCCGTCGAGCTCGAAGAACAGCGGGATCACCTCGCACTGCGGCAAGTACTTGAACACGTACGGCACGGTGAGGCCGGCCATGCCGTTGCCGGCGTCGATCGCGATCTTGTACGGCTTGATCTTGGTGACGTCGCGGATGAAGGACACGCAGTGCTTGCCGAAGTCGTCGAGCACCTCGCGCGAGCTGACGCTGCCTTTGCGGCCCGCGTCCTTGAAATCGCCGGATGCGGCGAGATCGCGCACGTCGCCCAAGCCCGTGTCGAGCGAGATCGCCTGCGCTTGCTCGCGGCAGAACTTGAGCCCGTTGTACTGCGCGGGGTTGTGCGACGCCGTGATCATCACGCCGCCGTCGAACCCGTAGTGGCCGACCGCAAAGTACAGCGCGTCGGTGGAGATCAAGCCGATGTGCGTGACGTCGGCGCCGCCGTCGGTCGCGCCGCGCGTGAGCGCTTCGAGCAAGTCCTCCCCGGACGGGCGCATGTCGCGGCCGATGCAGATGTTCGTGCGGCCGAGGGCCTGCACGAACGCGCGCCCGATCCAGTACGCCACTTCGGGGGTGAGCTGGGTGCCGACGATCCCGCGGACGTCATAGCTCTTGAAGATCGACGTGTCGAACGCATTGGGCATATCTCGCATGCTTTCGGAGCGCAAAACGGCCCCACCTGGGTTGCGCATCCTGCGCAACCCGCAGCTGCGGCTGCAAGCGCGACCGCATACATCGTCCAGCGGGCGGGTACCCGACGCTGCGTGCGGGGTTCGCAAGCCGGCTTCTCGCTGATCGAGATCGTCATCGGGACGGCGCTCTTCGCGGTCGTCGCGTTCGGTGCGTTCGAAACCGTGCGCCAGCTCGCCGCCAACGTGCGCCACCTCAGCGAGCGCCACACGGCGTACGCGTCGCTGGAGCGGCTCACCGCGCAACTGCGCGCTGAGGCGCGCAGCGCGACCGCGATCTGGGCGAGCGCGCCGGCTGCAGGCGCTGGGCACGACGACTGCGTGCAAGCGGATTTCTTCACCGCCGACGCGGCGGGCCCGAAGTTCTGGAGCTATCGCAACTTTCCGAATCACACCAGCGCCGACGCCGTCGCGGGCGACGCGCTGCAGCGGCTCGCGGCGACGGCGCCGATCGCACCGTGCGACGCCGCGCAGACGGGCACGGTCGTGCTGACGCACCTGCGCACTCCGTTGTCCGTGACGACGATCGCGCCCGGCGCGCTGGCCGCGCACCTCGACGGCTACCTCGCGCAAGGCGA
>Ga0209328_10000344_pt1 | contig 11238 bp, 13 predicted proteins | sample JacPinW_OM3H0_M1_FD_187954 | JGI IMG/M metagenome (GOLD analysis project Ga0209328, IMG submission 187954) | Forest soil microbial communities from Algoma, Ontario, Canada - Jack Pine, Ontario site 1_JW_OM3H0_M1 (SPAdes) (version 2) | ecosystem: Environmental > Terrestrial > Soil > Boreal... | reverse complement strand
CTTACCTCGCGCGGTGCGCTCGACGAGCGCCGCGAGGGCACGACCGCCGAGCAGCAGCAGCGGCGGAATCATTGGGTCGGCGTAGCGAAGAAAGACGGAGCCGCCCGCGCCGATCAACAGGAAGTAGACGACCAGGAACGTCAGGATGATCAAGTCGGCTGGCTGGCGGCGCCAGGCGGCGTAGCCGACGCCGATCCCCGCGAGCAGCAGGAGCACCGGATCGATGCCAAACCACAGCGCAACGCTCAGCTGGACCCAACCGATGTTGGGTGCGCTCGCCCGTCCCAGGTGCTGAAAGATGTAGCCGATGCCATGCTGCGTCATCGCTGGGTCGAGCACCAGGAAGGGGGACGTGACGGCGAGCGTGACGACGCCAACCGCAGCAATCAGTGCGAGGCGTGCCAACAGCCGCGGCCACCGGGTCAGCTCGGCGCGGGCCCGAAGCGTTTGGGCGGCGGCAATCCCGGCGAAAACCAGCGCCCCGTTGTACTTCAGGCTGGCCGCCACCCCCAGGCAAATGCCGTTGATGAGCAGCGGGCGCAGAGCGCGCAACTGGATCGTGCGATAGGCGACGTACAGCGTCGCGACGGTGGCCAGCGTCAACGGGATGTCGAGCGTCGCGAAATGGCTATCGCGCACATGGAGGAAGGCGACCGCCAGCGCGGCGGCAGCGAAGAACCCGGCCAGCCAGCCATAGGCCCGGCGCCCGAACTCGAAGACGATCAGGACGGTCAGACTGCCCAGTAGCGCATCGAGGACGCGGATCCCCAGGTAGCCCGACGCCGGGTCGGAGACCAGCCCCAACAGACGGAACGGCGCTAGCCAGGCCGCCGCGACATAGAAGTAGAGGTGAGGCCAGTCGGCGAAGTGCGGGTTCAGGACTCCATGGAAGACGCCCATGGCCCGACCCACGGTGACGTCCTCGTCCGGCCGGTAGAGGGCTGGCAATCCGAAGTTGATCCCCCAGAGCCGCAGGCCAGCGGCGACGACGAGCACGCCGGCAACCGCGCCGGCGGCAAAGCGAGGCGGCCGGTCCGGGCTAGCTGCCGACGAGGTCCGGCCGGGTGGGGCCGTAGATATCGACCGGCACGGGCGTGGGCTCGTGCTTCCTCGCCTCGAGCTTCTTCACCGCGTCGATGGCGGCGGTGGTCGCGTCGCCGACGGCCGTCGTGATCTGCCGCGTCAGCTGCGAGCGCACGTCGCCCGCCGCGTATACGCCTGGAAGGCTCGTCTGCATCGTCGAGTCCGTCACCAGGAATCCGAGCGGGTCGTGCTCGACGTGCTCCCGGTGATCGAAGAACTGAACGTTGGGTTGAAAGCCGATGAAGACGAAAAGGCCGGTGACCTTCAAGGGTCGGGTCTGGCCGGTGACGACGTCTCTCAAGGTGATCTCTTTGACCTGGCCGCCCTCACCCTTGACCTCGGTGACGGTCGTGTTGGTGATCAATTCGACCTTCGGATGCTTGCGGGCTGCCTCGACCAGGATGGCCTGGGCCCGGAACTGCTCGCGCCGGTGAATGATGTGGACCTTCTTCGCGAAGCGAGTCAGAAACACCCCTTCCTCGAGTGCCGCATCACCGCCTCCGACGACCGCCACCTCCTCTTCCTTGAAGAAGGCGCCATCACAGACCGCGCACTGCGAGACCCCGCGACCCTGGAATTCGCTTTCGCCCGGAATCCCCAGCTTCAGTGGCTCGCCCCCAGCAGTCAGGATCACGTAATCGGCGACGTACTCGCCGTCTTCGGTCGACACCACCTGCTTGTCGCCGCGACGGTGGATGCCCGTCACGCGAGCGGTCTCCAGGTCGACGCCGAACTTGACGGCCTGATCCGCCATCCGTTGGGCCAGCTCCGGCCCGGTGATGTGGTCGAAGCCGGGATAATCTTCGATCGCCTCGGTGTTGAGCAGCTGGCCACCCGGCGCGCCGCGCTCCAGCACCACGGTTTTCACCCGCGCTCGCCCGGCGTATAGGGCCGCGGTCAAGCCCGCCGGCCCGGCGCCGATGATGACCACGTCGTACTGGCGCTCTTTTTCCATCGCTTGCGAAGCTCCCATGTTATCTAAGCCTTATCCCATCTCCAGTATTCCCAAATTGGTCTTCCCTCAGCGAGCCTCACCGGAGCGTCGCGCAGCGTAACCCCGGGCGGTATATAACTGCGGAAGTGGATGCCTGAGGACCCTACGACCGGCGCCGCGGTGTTCGCTCCCTCCGGAAAGGTCGTGGCGTTGCCTCAGGTCGGCGCCACCCAGGATCGGGACCATCTCACCTGGGCGTATCAGACACATGTCACAGCCATCTACCAGTACATCTACAGCCGAGTCGGGAACCGCCCGGACGCCGAGGACCTCACCGCCCAGGTGTTCATGAAGGCGATCACCGGCATGCGTAATGACGTCTCGGTCCCCGAGCTGCGCAGCTGGCTATACCGGGTGGCCCAAACCACGCTCGCCGACCACTGGCGGGAGTATTACGCCGAGGACGCCGGGGAACTAGAGGACGACGTAACCCGATCGCCGGCGCCGCGGGAGAATCCCGAAGCCGTACTCCGGGTGGACTCCCTGCTCGCCACCCTTCCCGAAAGTTACCGCCGGGTACTGGAGCTCCGCTTTCTGCGCGGCTACTCCGTGCGTGAGACCGCCCAGGAGCTCAACCTTAGCGAGACGAACGTCAAGGTATTGCAATTCCGGGCCCTTAACCGGGCGGGCCGGGAACGCGGGAGGGCGACGTGAACGACGATCCCGAGCAGCTCGACAAGCACGTCGAGGACCTGCTGCAGGACCGCCGGCCGGAGCGCACGCCGCTCGGCGATGAAGCCGCGCTACGGGCGCGGCAAACCGCCGCGATGCTCCGCGCCGCCAAGCCGGGGGCCGGTCTGCCGTCGAAGGAGTTCCTGGAGCGAATGCAAGGCTCGATTCAGGGATGGGTTGGAGAGCGGTCGGCGCGCCCGGAACCGACGGCGCGGCCCAGCCGTCGCACGCTCCTGCTGACCGGAGTTGCCGGGATCGCGGCCGGGGTGGCGGCGACTGTCGGGATCGACCGGCTGGCAAAGAGCCCGACACCGCCAAATAACCAGGCGCTGGTGCAGAACAACGGAAGCTGGAAACCGGTCAAGGCCCTGGCCGACCTCCCGGAAGGGGAGCCCGTCGCGTTCCGGTCCGGAGCCATCGAAGGCTTCCTGATCCGGCAAGGACAGGAAGTCAAGGGTATCTCCGCCGTCTGCACGCACATGGGCTGCATCCTCAACTACAGCAAGTTCCGCAAGCAGATTGAATGCCCCTGCCATGGCGCCACCTTCCAGACGGACGGTCAACCAAGCGACCAGTACAACTCGCCCCTTCCACCGCTGCCCTCATTGAACGTGCGCATTCAGCGCGGACAGGTCGAGGTCTACACGGTCTAGACGTAACGCACCCCCGTACCATCAACTATGGTCATGGGGCTAAAGCGCTGGGGATCGGCGGCTACCGTCGTAACGTGGTCGGCACTGCTGCTCGCCGCCTGCGGCAGTCAGACCAGTGGGACCGCGGCAACGGCAACGCCCACGACCACGCCCTCGCCCTCCCCAACCCCAACTGCCACACCATCCCCAACGGCCGCGGCCGCGCCGGTCGTTCTGACGCAAAGCGTGGGTGCAATGGGGACGGTCCTGGTTGCTGCGTCAAACAGCCACACGGTCTACACCTTCAATAGCGACACCCCCGGCGTGAGCAATTGCACCGGCGGGTGCGCGACCACCTGGCCGCCGTTGACCATCGCCAGTGGGACGACGCCAACCGGCGGTCCGGGTGTGACCGGGCAATTGGGGACGATCAGCCGCAGCGACGGCACGCTGCAAGTGACCTACAAGGGCTTGCCGCTCTATTTCTTCCACAGTGACAGCAAGCCGGGCGACACGAAAGGCAACTACACCGGCTGGAGCCTGGTCAAGCCGTAGCCGCCGCTGGGGTTCAAAACCGCTGGTCGGCATCCTTGGCGATGTCGACGGACGGATCGTTTCCGTAGCGCCCCCGCCGGTTTTGGATTAGGCCAGCGGTCTTATAGGCCACTGACGCCCCTAAAGGCAGTCGCCGACTTCGCCGCGATCTGGGCCCGACATGACGTAACTCCCATCGACCATCCGCCGTTGCTCAGGCATGAACCCGCCCGGCCGGGGCACCCAGCTCCTACTGTTGGTGGCCATCGCGATGCTGTTCTCGGGCTGCGGCCGGTACTCCGTGGCCCCCACGGGCACTTCGCGATCTAGCAGCTTGGCTCAGCTCGTCCCGTGGGTGGACCGACCCTTGCCCGCCTACGTCGGCCCTAGCCCGACGCCCTATCCCACAAGCGCTTCGCCTTGCCGCACGACGCAGCTGCGGATTGGTGGCACGCATACCGGAATCGGCATGAGCCAGGCCGTCCTAGAGGTGTCAATCGTGAACACTGGTCCTGCAGCGTGCCTACTGCAGGGTCAGCCGCGAGTCAGTGGCATAACGGGCTCGGGCGTCCGAGTGACGCTGCCAGCACGGCCGGGACCGACATTTGCGGGCGCGCTTGTGTCAGCGGATATCGTGCCGGGCGGCCAAGGTTACCTCGATCTCGGCACAGGCTCGGCTTGCGGCACTGGCGCGGACCAGATGCAAAGCACGACGTACAGAGAGCTTGCCTTCATCATGCCGGACGCCGGCACGATGAGTAGCCACCTGACTTTCAACGCCGGTAGCTGTGGCGTAATCGTCGACCAACTCGGCCTGCCAATGACGGCTGAAGGCCAACCCTCTCCCGGGCCGCTTGCCGGACTGACCGCGCGCCTCGATGTCCCCTCATCGGTCGCGGCCGGAAGCGTCCTGGATTATGCCGTTACTCTGTCTAATCCGACGGCCCAGCCCATCGCCCTCAGCCCCTGCCCGGCCTACACGGAATGGTCGTCTGCCTTGATGACACCGGAGTCGAAAGAACTGCCGGGTCTCACTTATCAGTTGAACTGCGACACAGTGACTTCGATTCCGCCGGGCGCCTCCGTCAGATACGCGATGGAGCTCGACATTCCAGCTACCGCGCTCGTCGGGACAAGCAAGTTCGGCTGGCAGCTCGACGAGCCCGGTGGCCCGTACGTCGGTGGTGCGCTAGAGGTCAGAGCCTGACTGCAGGCCCGGGACCTTTGATCTCCTCGACCGTCGTGCGCTTCGTTGGCTCGTGCTCGCCTGCGCCCCGCCGGTGGAGAGACCTGTCAATTGAATTTCCACGACAGCAGGACGTTCGTCGACTCTCGGGTCCCACCGGCCGCGGCGTAGGTTGCCAACGCCGCGGCGTTGTCGTCGTCGGTCAGCACCCACATGCCGTAGCAATTCCGCTCGCGGGCAAGCGCGGCAAGCGCCTTGACCAGGGCAGTGCCGCAGCCTCGGCCACGAAAGCTGGGATCGACGCCCAGCTCGTAAAGAAACATCTCGGTTCCTTTGTCGGGGTGGGTCATCTCGACGCCGGTCACGAAGCCGGCGATCGCCTCGCCCTCGTAGGCCACCAGGATGTGATGGCCTTCGGAGTCGAGAAACTTCGTTCCCGCTGCGGCCTCCACAGCTTTGTCGAACTGCGGGCCGACCTTCTCGAGCGCCTGCTCATCACCCGGGCCGAGTCTCCTGATGTCCATGCGACGAGGCTATTTCGACGACCCGATCCAACCGGCGATCTGGGCCCGTGAATTGAAGCCGAGCTTGTTCAGAATGCCACGGACGTGGCTCTCGACGGTGCGCTCGGAGATGAAGAGGCGCGCGCCGATCTGCTTGTTGCTCAGCCCGTCGGCGACGAGCCGCGCGACCTCTGCTTCTCGCTTCCCGAGCAATCCGGTGGCAGCACCATCCGAAGCCGCGGCGGCACCGTGAGCGGGCTCACCCAGCGCGAGTTCGATGGCCGCGTCCCGACTCAAGCGTCTTCCGGCTTTGAACTCAGCCTGGAACGTCGATGGCCCGAGCGCTGCGATCGCGGACGCCTGCGCCTGAGCGAGTAACGGGATAAAGACGGGCATCACGCTCGCGCCGATCCCAGTTCGGATGGTTTCCCCGGCCCCTAGCAGGCGGGCCGCGAGCCGCGCCTGGCCGGAACTGGCGGCGTTGCAGCCCAGTACGTCGAGCAGGTAATACTGGGCCACCCGGTCATCGATCTGGTGGGCGATCCGCAACGCTTCCTCGTACAACGGCTTCGATCCATCGAGATCACCGGCGAACAGCGCGGCGGCGCCCTGGTTGGTGAGCATCATCTCGAGGCTGTAGAGGTCACCCGCTTCTCGGCTGAGACGCGTGCCCTCGGCGGCCGCGGACCTCACCTCGTTAAGATCGGCCTCGAAGAGACCCCTGAGGGCTCGAGCCTGCAGCACGGAGAGCGTCGCGGAGTGGTCATTAAGACCCGCGCTAACGGTTTGAGCCTCGTCGAGCAAGCGCCCGGCCGACGCGCGATCACCGGCAAAGGTCTCCGCGACCGAGGCCATGGATAACGATTCCGCCAGCACACGGAGCTGTCCCGCCGCTCGAGCCGCCGTCACGGCGTGTGCAAGCGCCGGCCTGGCCGCGGTCGGATCAGCCTTCAACACGGAGAGGAATCCGCGCATGAAGTAACCCGGGGCATACGACTGTGGACCGCCACCCGCGGACCCGAGCAACTCATCGAGCCACCGGACACCTTCCGTGGTCGCACGCGTGATCCAGTACCAACCCACAGAGCTGGTGAGCTCGACTCCGCGCCCGAAGTCACCGCGATCGAGGCATTGCTGAAGGACTGCTCGAACATTATCGATCTCAAGATCCATCCATTCCAGCCACTCGACAAGCCCGTAGCGGGCTTTCGGTGCAACTCGTAGGCACCTCGAGTGGTAGTAGTCGATGCTTCGCCGTTGGACGACATCCTCCTCACCGGCCTCTCGCAACTTGAGCCCGGCATATTCGCGCATCGTCTCGTGCAGGCGATAGCAAGCGAGGCGCTGCCTGTCTTCTTTGATCACGAGCGATTTGTCGACAAGCGATGACAGGAGGTCGAGTGCGTGCGCTGCCGGCAGTTCGTCGGAAGAACACACCGACTCGACGTCTTCCAGGGTGAACCGGCCGGCGAAGACGCACAACCGCCTCAAGAGCGTTCGCTCGCCCTCCTCTAGCAGGTCGTGGCTCCAGTCAATCGTCGTCCGAAGCGTTTGATGACGCGGTAGCGCAGCCCGGCTTCCGCCCGTAAGCAGACCGAACCGGTCGGTCAAGCGATCGAGGATCTGCTCCGGGGTGAGGACTCGGGTCCTCACCGCCGCGAGCTCGATCGCCAGCGGCAGACCGTCGAGCCGGCGGCACAGGTCGACGACGGCCGCCTGGTTCGAGGCGGTGAGCTCGAATTCGCCCGATGCTGCCTCCGCCCTCTCGGTGAAAAGCATGACGGCCTCGTTCTGTCGCAGCTGCGTCAGAGGCTCGGCCGAGTGAGCTGCGGGTAGGGAAAGCGGCGGAACGGGAACGACGTGCTCACCAGGCACCGACAGGGGCTCGCGGCTGGTAACAATCAGGCGCACACCCGGCGCCGTGCTGATGACTTCGCTCACGAGCTGAGCGGCGGCTCCGAGCAGGTGCTCGCAGTTGTCGAGCACCAGCAACAGCTGTTTATCTTGCAAGTAGGAGAGGACGAGTGCCGGCGGCCCGGCTGCTGACTGGTCCCGCAAGTCCAGCGCTGCCATGACGGCGTTGCTCACCAGCGCCGAGTCCCGAACGTCAGCAAGCTCGACCATCCAGGCGCCATCCCGGAAACCACGTCCAAGGTCGGTCGCAATTCGAATCGCCAGGCGGGTTTTGCCGACTCCGCCCGGCCCGACCAGGCTGACCAGGCGGGCGGCGCTGAGCTTTTTCCTGAGTTCGGCAAGCTCGCGGCGGCGGCCGATGAAGCTCGTCGCCTCAGCCGGCAGGTTGCCCGGCCGGTGGGTGGGCCTCGCCATGTGAACACGAAATTACTACAGGATGCCGGTGGACTCAGTACCGGATCAGGTATTCGACGGATTTCGGCGCTCCGTCAGGTCCCTAGGCTAGGGAGCATGACGCCGGAGCACCCGATCCAGCGCGTGGAAATCAGTTTTGTCGGGCCCCCTCCCACTCGACAGATCGAGCGTGCCTCGGGCGTCAGCGAGGTGGAAGTTGACGGTCCCACCCTGCACTGCCTGGTCAGCGGCAGCTTTCAGCCGTTTCTCGAGGCATTGCGCGGTCACGAGGTCATCAGCCTCGCAACATCGCCTCAACCGACTCGAATCAACTCAGTAGAGGTGGACAAACATGGTAGGTAGTTACCCGGTGCAGTTCGACGTCGACTTCCCTGCGCGACCGCTTGATCGGTTCACTACGGTCTTTCGGATCTTCGCGGCGATCCCAATTCTTCTTTTGATCGGATTGTTGACGGGAGCGACGCTTCGTGACAGCGATCACTCGACGACCTACACCTTGGCCGGAGGCGGCGTCGCGATCTTCCTGCCGCTCGTCCTGATGATCCTGTTCCGCCAGAAGTATCCCCGCTGGTGGTTCGACTGGAACCTCAATGTCCTTCGCTTCTCCAACCGCGTCACCGCGTATCTGGCCTTGCTCGATGATCGCTATCCGTCAACCGACGAGGAGCAAGCGGTGCACCTCAACTTCGCGTATCCCGATGTTCGCCAGATGAACCGCTGGTTGCCCCTGATCAAGTGGATTCTGGCCATCCCGCACTACGTCGTTCTCTTCTTTCTCGGCATCGCCGCCGTGGTCGCCGTCATCGTTGCCTGGTTTGCCATTCTCTTCACGGGTACCTATCCACGGACGCTGTTCGACTTCGTCGTTGGCGTCATTCGATGGGGCAACCGCGTCAACGGCTATGCCTTCGCCCTGGTAACCGACCAGTATCCACCCTTCAGGCTGAGCTAAGTGCGAGCCGTTGCTCCAGCGTCGCCGCGCCCCAGGGCACGGATTACCGGTGTCGTCTACTTGCTTTTCTTTCTCACGGGAATACTGGGCGCGGTCTTGACGCCAGCGACGAATGGGCTTGGTGGTGTACCCGGCGACGCCGCCGCGACAGCGCACACCATCCTGGCACACGAAGTTCTATACCGGTGGGGTTGGGCGCTCAGTCTAATCTCGACCGCCTTCTATGTTGCGTTGATTACCCTCTTCTACCAGTTGTTCAGGCCTGTGAGCAGAAGCCACACGTTGTTGGCTACCTCCTTTGGCCTCGTGGGATGCGCGATTGGCGCTTTCGGCGGCCTCTTTCAACTTGCCCCGTTGGTAGTCCTCGAAGGCAGCCCGTACTTGAGCGCTTTTACCGCGAACCAGTTGCAGGCGTTGGCGCTGATGTTTCTCAACTTGAATGCTCAGGTCGGCAACATCGCCCTGGTGTTTTTCGGAGTCTTCCAGCTCTTTCTTGGCTACCTGATTTTCAGGTCGACGTTCTTGCCTCGAATCCTCGGTGCGCTGATTGCGTTGGCCGGGGTTGGCTGGCTGATCTTTCTTTCACCCACGATCGCGAACTCTCTGTTGATCTACCTGGAAGTCCTCGGCTTCGTCGCGGAAGCGGCGCTGATGTTATGGCTCCTCGTGCGAGGCGTGAACGTTCAACGGTGGCAACAGATTGCCAGCGGATCAAGTCAGGACGCGTGAGGACGTATGGTAAGGGTCATCATGGCTCGGATTTCGTGGATCGAGGACGGCGACGCATCAGGTGAGATCGCAGACCTTTACCGCGAGCTGAAGCAAACGTCGACGAGGGGAAACGTTCCCGACATCCTGCGGACGATGAGCCTGCGACCCGACTTCTTGCGTGCCATCGACCAGGCGAGCCGGTTGCACTTCACCGACGGGGCGCTGAGTCGAGCGGAGCACGAAATGATCGCCTCCTACGTCTCGGCGCTGAACCGCTGCCATTATTGACTCAGCAGCCACGCCTGGTTCCTGCAGTTGCAGGGAGAGCAATACTCAACGGCGGCGGCGGCGCTGCGCGACGGGGACCTCGACGCCGCCAATCTGTCGGCGAAACACCGACTCCTCCTGGAATTCGTCGAAACGTTGACCCGGCACGCCTATCGCATCACCGACGAGCAGGTCGAGCGGCTTCGCGAGGTGGGGTGGACTGATGCGCAGATCGCCGAGGCGGTCTACGACGGCGCCCTCTTCAACCTCTTTGTGCGCCTTGCCGATGCCTTCGACATCCACCCCGACCCGTCCTACGATGCTGCGGGCATTCCCAGGGTCCTGAGTCAACCCGACGAGGCCTGAGTCCTAGCCGCTTCCCGGTGTGTCGGTCGCCGCTACTGCACCGTGGCGCTGTCCAGCAACTGGGCAACCAGTGACGAGCTCGGGTCGTCCAGCAGAAAGAGCAAGTCGTAGTAACGGCTGGTCGTGGTGATCCTGACCTCGTGGACGAGCGCCGGACAGCCGCTGCCGGCCAGCTTGACGCCGAAGACGCGGTCGGTGGCGGGAAGGTCGCCGACGAGGACCTGCTCGGTAGAACGTGCCGTCCAGGTGGACCGGCCGGGAAGGGGAGCCGACACCTTGGTTTCCGTCGGCGCCTGGTCTTTCGCGCCACTCTCCAGGTAGAGCAACGCCTGCGGCCCGCCCCTGTAGTGCGCCTCCGCCTTCCCCGGTGCTACCGACTGGAACTGATAACCGACGGGCAGCCAGATCTTCAGCGAGTCGGTCGAGGCCAGGCTAATCGGGTAATTGGTCGTATAGCGCCCCACCAGCCAACCGTCCCGTCCGTCGCCCAGGCGAATCCGATACCAGATGCCATCAGGACGGCCCTGTTCCTCCTGGACGGTCAATTGCGTTCCGGTGGCCAGCGTCGTGAGGCGGGTCGCCGAAGACGACGGCGCGGCCCGAACGTTGACCCCGTCCGAGGCATGGATCCAGGCGCTCCGCGGGATCGTCTGAACCTGTTCGATCCGGCGGACCACCACGTCGGGACACGTGCCCGTGGCGGAGGGGGTGACCACCGTGGTCGCCCCCGGCGACGTGTGGGAGCCGGATAGCGACAGCGCGACGTGATGGTCCCAGGGCCGGAGCACGGCGAGCCCAACCTCAGCGCCCAGCAACGTGAAGACCAGGCCCCATAAGGCCAGCTCGAGCTTTTTCACGATCCTAGCCGCGTCCCGGGTTGTCGGGCGTCGCCGTCACGGTGGCCGCGTTTGAGGTCTGGGCGGTCACGTTATCGATGGAGCACGTCACCGTGGTCGTCGCGTTGTACGCGACGTCCGGCACGACCCGCGCCTGGCAACTTCCGAGCATCT
>Ga0209328_10000343_pt1 | contig 11305 bp, 7 predicted proteins | sample JacPinW_OM3H0_M1_FD_187954 | JGI IMG/M metagenome (GOLD analysis project Ga0209328, IMG submission 187954) | Forest soil microbial communities from Algoma, Ontario, Canada - Jack Pine, Ontario site 1_JW_OM3H0_M1 (SPAdes) (version 2) | ecosystem: Environmental > Terrestrial > Soil > Boreal... | reverse complement strand
GGCGGGATTGACGACGATAATCAGGTCAGCGGGCAAACTGCGATCGGCGCTGGCGTGTCCGTGAATCTCAGCGTTGATCGCGTGCGCGACCGAGCGCTCCACGATGAGTCCGCCAAACGAATGTCCGAGCAGGACGCTGTATTGATTAGCAGTGCCGTGTTTTCGGGCAGCCTCCGAGACGGCGGCGATCGCGTCGTAGCAATCGTAGTTACTTGCGATGCGTTCGGCGATGGCCTTGCGGTTCCAAAAACTGAGTTCCTTCAAGACCGGGATCGGAGTCAACTTACCGCGCCAGGCGAGATAAATGCCCACGACATTGAATCGGGCATCGCGAATGGCGGGCGCGGAATTGAGACGCCCCAGTAGCCCGGAGAATTTTTCGACATCGCCGGACTCGGCGTTGTTCTGCCAACCGTGAACGTAAGTAATGACCAGCGGTCGGTCCGTTTTCTCAACCAACTCAACCGCGTTGGTGAGTTGGGTCGCGTCCTGATAAGAGCCTTGCTCGCCAAATTCGATAAAAGCGAGTTTGTATCCCGTCCCGGTGACGACCGAATTGTGCGGATTGGCGGCGGAGTTCTCGCGTAAGGGCGAAAGATGAGTGCATCCGGAAAGTGAGCCGGTACAAATGCAAACCGCGATGATTCGTAAGGGGGACACGAACGATGTCGATCTAGCAATTTCATCCAACAACGACAAGTTGAATCCGTGACGACTTCTCCTGCCGCATTTGTTCCCACGTCAGGTGGGCCGGCCCCAGCGATTTGGGGCCTTGGGCTTTTTATTAGCGGCGCGGACTTTCCTGTTGTGAACGGCTGACCGAATGAATTACAATCGGCGCCTTGTGAACGCACCTCGTCTTGTCTGTTTAACCACCTTGCTGACATTGCTTTTCGCGAGCGGCGCCTACGCCGACGGGACCTATCAGCGCACTGAGGACCGCAAAAAAACGCTCGTTTGGAATAACGATCCCCAACCCGGAGATGCCGCAACCTGGTCGGGTGGTCGCGACGCGGACGGCTACGCAACAGGACCCGGCAAACTCCAATGGTCTCGGATTGAGCGAGGTTTTCAGACCGGGTCGAACATTGCTGCCCGAAAGCGAGCCCCAATCAGCAGTTTTTCGGGGACGATGGTACATGGGAAATTCATCGGCGGTGTCATGACCGTTGATCACGGAAAAACGTATCACGCGACGTTTGCCGATGGTCACAAAAAAGGGCGGTGGATCGCGGGACCATTAGTTTCGAAAGCAGAACGCGTCGAAGCCGCAGCCCCGGCAGAGAAGTCAGAGGCCGGCGAGACTGCAAAACCGACAGAAGTTGCGAGCCAGGCACGCAGTACGGAAAAAGTTTCCGAAGAAAAGACGCAAGCTCGCGTTGCGGAAGAGTCCACTTCGGATGTTCCAGCAGCAGGACCCGCTGAAGAAAAATCAGAAGTCCAGAAATCCGAAACTAGTGAATCAACGACGAGCAAAGCAGAGAGACCCGCGGCCACGCAAAAAGCGGCTCAACCGCTGATCGCTCAAGCTTCGACCGAAGAGACAGACCAATCGTCTACGCCGCGAGCACCCGTGACCAAGAAAGCCGCACTTCAGCCCGGCGCCGTCCGCGCGATTGAGCGGCCGACTCGGACCGTTACCAAAAAATCGGAAGCTGAGCCGGTCATGCGGGCTGAACGCGCGAAAGCTGAAAATACCGACAAACCGTCGAAGATCGCGAAACCCGCTGCATCTCAGCCACCGAAAGCGGACATACCGTTAAGTGAAGATATTCCGGCGGAGGGCCCGGTCGCGACTGGAGCTGAAAAAATCCAAAGCCCAAGTTCAAAATCTGCGAACGCCGAGGCTCCTGCCAAAAAAGAAACGCCGGTGGACAATTCGATTCGTACTCTGACCGGACCGCCGTCATCGCTTCACGTCAATCCGCCTCCGGAAGCAAACCCGCCGACGCAAATTCCGACGCCTCCAATTGCATCCGTTTCATCGCCCGCGGCTGGTCCAAAGTTGACAGCGGTACAAGCAATGGACATCGCCGATATTGAAGCGCGCACAAAAGGTTACGATCTGGGCGAGTATCAATTACCGAAAGCCGAATACAATGCGGCCAGCGACACCTGGTCGGTCGGGTACGTTGCGCGCGACGGTGACACGACGGACAAAAGATTAAGCGTCACAATCCAGGACAAAACCGGCAAAGCGGAAGTTAAAAAATAACCGCTGCGGCGAGATTTTGTCTTTACGGCAATTCCGAGGACGGGTTGATCGACACGCCCTTTGAGTCGACAGGTTCACGAGTGACGAGACGATTGATTTTTTGCTGGTTGGTCGTCGCTTTGTGTTTGTCGACGCCAGCACGCGCGGTCATTCTTTTCGGAACAGCTGATCCCGCCGCGAACACCACCGCGCCAACCAGCCTGGCTGGGAGCGGCTGGCAATATGAAGGACAATTCGGTGCTTACCTCGGTACACCCATCGCATCGAACTACTTCGTTACCGCCAAACACATCGGCGGCGGTATCGGTCAGACATTTTCCTTTGGCGGGACCAATTACATCACCACAGCCGTATTCCCGGATCCAAACAGTGATCTGCAGGTTTGGCGAATCGGGGGAACATTTTCTTCGCATGCACCGCTTTACGGCGGTGCCGTTGGCAGCGAAGTGAATCTTGGTCTGGTTGTCTTCGGCCGTGGAACGCAACGCGGCAATCCCGTATTCGTCGGCAACGACTCGCACCTCGGCGGATGGCTTTGGGGATCGACCGATGAGGTTCAGCGATGGGGAACCAATGTGATCGGCTCGATCGTGATGGACTCCACCTATGGACAATTGCTGCACGTGCCGTTCGACATGAGCGCCGGGCCTAACGAAGCGCACTTGTCCGCAGGCGATTCCGGCGGCGGCGTATTTGTTTTCAATAACGGTACAACTCGATGGGAGTTGGCTGGAACCAACCTCGCCGTCGACGGACCGTTCAGCGCTTCGTCGACCGGCACAAATCAATTCAACGCCGCAATGTTCGATACCACTGGCCTCTTTGCGCAGGACGGTTTCGGAAACTGGGTAAGCGCGCCAAATCCGAGTGCGTTTTACGCCACCGAAATCGCGGCCCATCGCGGTTTCATCGAGTCGGTCGTCATGCAACTGGTGAGCGCGGTGTCGCGCAAGACCCATGGCAATGCCGGCACGTTCGATGTCGATCTTCCGGAAACCGGTGCGCCTGGAATCGAATGCCGTTCTGGCGGAGACACGAACAGCCATATGCTTGTATTTACGTTTACTAACAACGTCTCCGTCCAGGGCGCAGCCGTCAGCGCCGGGACTGGTAGCGTCAGTAATTTCACCGCCGTCGGGAAGCAGGTCACGGTGAATCTGACCGGCATTACTAATGCGCAGACGATTGCGGTCACATTGCTCGGTGTGAGCGACGGCACCAACACCAGCGACGTTGAAGTAACCATGGTCGTGCTCCTGGGCGACACGAGCGCCAACCGTGCGGTGAACTCGACCGATATTGCGCAGACACAATCGCAATCCGGCCAGCTCGTAACATCGACCAACTTCCGCGAAGATGTGACCGTTAACGGTACGATCAATAGCTCCGATATCGCACTGGTTCAGTCCCAGTCCGGCACGGGCGTACCAACCGCGCAGGCGCAGACAAATCTTGAAGCCTCTGCGCCCAATTTCCTAATTCGGCCACTGCCTGCGCGGCCGGTAAAGAATTCACGACCTGCCGTGCCTCACTCAGCGCCGTTGCGCCAGCACTAGCCAAAGCGAGCAAGAATCGGGTGGGCTACATCTCGGCGCGATGTAAGTTGTTTCAATACTCCATGAGTCAGTCAAAGGAACGGGATTACGTTCTCGGGACTCACGACGAGGAACTCGAGCGATTGGGAGTCCAGCATCGCGCCTGGCGCCCGGTCGTTTTGGATTGCTGGGAAAAGGCGGGGATTGCTGTTGGACACCGTGTGCTCGATGTCGGCGCCGGTCCTGGCTATGCGACTGTCGATCTTGCGGAGATTGTTGGACCCACCGGCCATGTAGTCGCGGTTGAGCGGTCGAGTAATTTTGTCAACGCGATCAGGAACGCGATTCGAGCGTATTCACTCTCGAATGTCGATGTTCACGAACTCGATCTGATCAATGACAACCTGCCGCCCGGCCCTTTTGATTTCACCTGGTGCCGATGGGTGCTCTGTTTCGTCTCGAATCCGGAATTGCTGATCAAAAAAATTGCGAATGCGCTACGCAAAGACGGTCGCGCGATTTTTCACGAGTACGGCCACTACACGACCTGGCGATTCTTTCCTCAGCGCGCGAGTTTGGAAGAATTCAGATCTCATGTGATCGCCACCTGGCGCGAATCAGGCGGGGAACCGGACACCGGGCTCCAATTGCCGTCATGGTTAACGAAGAATGGGTTCGCAGTGAGCACGGTCGTGCCGCGAATTTTCTGTCTTCGACCAAACGATTACATGTGGCAGTGGCCGGCGCAGTTCATTCATGTCCACCTCTTGCGATTGCAAGAGCTCGGTCGAATCGACGCCGCGTTTGCCGACCAAGTCCGCGCAGACCTGGCCGCGGCCGAGAAAGAAAAAGATTCGTTCATGCTGACCCCGCTCGTACTTGAGATCGTGGCGGAAAAAGTGTAGCCACAGGTCGAAGCCGGTCCGAAACGTCGCATGAAAGATCTAACGCAGGGCTCAGTCACAAAGCACTTGCTCCACATGTCCGCGTTCATGGCCGTGAGCATGACGGTGCAGACGCTATATTTGCTGGCCGATCTCTTTTGGGTGGGACGCCTCGGCAAAGAAGCGATCGCAGCCGTCGGCGTCGCCGGTAATCTGACCATGATCGTGCTGGCGTTGACCCAAATGCTCGGCGTCGGAACAACTGCGTTAATCTCGCAAGCCGCGGGTCGCAAAGACCAGCCGCACGCTGAGCTCGCGTTCAACCAATCATGCATGATGTCGATCTTGATCGCTCTCGCGCTCGGCATTGTCGGGTTTCTGTCGATGAACGCTTATGCCAATTCGCTGAGCGCGGACGTGAACACCGCGGCGTTGGCGAAGGCTTATCTACTCTGGTTTCTTCCGGCGTTGTTGCTGCAGTTCCCCCTGGTCTCGATGGGCTCGGCCTTGCGCGCGACCGGAATTGTTCAGGCACCCGTGATTTTCCAAGTGATCAGCGTCGTTCTGAACATGATGCTCGCTCCGTTCCTTATTTTCGGATGGATTGGATTTCCAAAACTCGGCGTAGCCGGCGCGGCGCTTGCAACCTTCATTTCCATTCTCGTCGCCGATTTGCTCATCATTTGGTACTTCGAGAAAAAATATCACTACCTGCGTTTCCGATTCCGGCTTTTCCGTCCCCAGATAAAAATTTGGAGCGCGATGCTGCGAATCGGCGTGCCCGCTGGGGCTGAGTTTGTCCTGCTCTTTGTTTATATCATGATCGTCTACGTGATCATCCGCAATTTCGGTCCGGCGGCGCAGGCGGGATTCGGTGTCGGCGCGCGCGTCATGCAAGCACTCTTTTTGCCGGTGGTCGCGCTCAGTTTCGCGGTCTCGCCGGTGGTCGGACAAAATTTCGGCGGACGTCAGGCCGATCGCGTCCGGCAGTCGGTTAAATCGGGACTCGGCATTGCCGCTTTAATGATGCTCGTGCTCGCTTTGATCACCTGGCTGGCGCCGGGACCGATGATCCGATTTTTTTCAAAAGACGCCGCCGTGATTCAATTCGGGAGCGAGTATCTCCGCATCGTCGCTTTCAATTTCGTCGCCGCCGGAATTGTCTTTACCAGTTCGAGCATGTTTCAAGGACTCGGTAACACCGTGCCGCCGTTATTAAGTTCAGCGTCGCGCCTGATTCTTTTTGCCCTGCCGGCGCTGTGGCTCTCGCGCACACCGGGATTCAATATCAAACTGGTTTGGTACCTCTCAGTCGGGTCACAGCTGCTCCAGGCCGGCATGAATTTGTTGCTGCTTCGCCACGAGCTACAGCGAAAACTAAGATTCGACGATGGCACAGAATTCATTCCGGCAAGCGCAACTGCATCCTAGAATACTCACGCGACAAAGGCACAAAGTTACTCGGTGCGCGTTGCTGGTTGCAGCCACTCTGTTCCTTTTTCCCGGAATCGAAGCAGCCACGCTCGCGGGGCATCAAGTTCAAGGCGGCGGCACGCTCGACCTTCAATTTCCGATCAACAATTACCTCCAGGAATTCGCAGCTCAAGGCGGAAACCCGAGACCAACCACTGGCCGCGCGTTGCTCTTCTTCCCGAAAGGATTCGATCCCGCGCGGTTGTGGCCGATCCTGATTGTCACGTCAACGACCGACCTTGATCGTACAAGTATCATGGACGCGCCCTGGTATCGAGATGCGGCGATGAAGGAGGGTTGGATTGTTCTCGCGACCGACGGGACCATTCGGCCGCGCGCTGACTCACTTCAATGGCGATTGTCGATCTTGACGGCCGGATTGCAGATGATTCGAAATGATTGGCCGCAATCAGCGCAATGGCCGGTCGCGTTCGCGGGATTTTCCGGCGGAGCAAAGCGAAGCGGCATTCTGGCACCAATGCTGGCGAGCAACCGTGGGTTCAAAATCTGCGGTTTGTTCCTGGCCGGAATTAATTCCGATCGAGTCACCGCAGCCTATAAAGAGTATCAATCGCCCGCGGACTTCTTGAATACGCCAATCTGGATCAGCAGCGGCACAGCTGACCAAATCGCGTCTTCCGGTGCGCAAGAGGGCGTGTATTATTCGTTAAAGCGGACCGGTTTTAGGCAGGTGCGGCTAGAAAGATTCTTCGGCGGACACGCTCTCAAAAGCGTCGAGATTCAACGTGCCCTGCACTGGTTCCGAGAGCTCGGAAAATTCTAACCATTCTCGCTGAATTCGGCCTTGCATTCGATGAGGCCAGTAACCAGCTTTCTGCCTTCCGTTTTTCAATCCTGAATTTATGCGCTCTCGAATTCTTCTTTTTGTGTTGGTTTATTGTTCGTTGTCGATTTTTGCGGCTTCGGCCCAGTCACTGCCGAACACGACGCGCCTGCTGCGTTTTCCAACGACGAATGATCGCGAAATTGTTTTTTGTTACGCGGGCGAGCTTTACACCGTCGGCAAAGACGGCGGCATCGCGCGACGTTTAACCAGTGGCCCCGGGTACACTTCCTTTCCGCGCTTTTCGCCGGACGGGAAACAGGTCGCGTTTACTTCGGAATACGATGGGAACCGCGAAGTTTACGTGATGCCGGCGGAAGGCGGCATGCCGAAACGACTCACGATCTCGGCCACGCTTGGTCGCGATGACGTTTCGGATCGCATGGGACCAAACAACATCGTGATGGCGTGGGAGAACACGAAGCCGCTGATCGTGTTTCGTTCGCGGATGAAATCGTTCAACGATTTCATCGGATCGCTATTCACCGTCGGCCTGGACGCCGAACTGCCGCAGCAAGTGCCGGTGCCGCGCGGCGGATTCACTTCTTTCTCACCGGACGATTCAAAAATGGCATTCAACCGGGTCTTCCGCGAGTTCCGGACCTGGAAACATTATCGCGGAGGCATGGCCGACGACATTTGGATCCACGATTTCAAAACCGGCGCGACTGAAAACCTGACCAACAATCCGGCGCAGGACATCTGCCCGATGTGGGGACCGGACAACAAAATCTATTTCATCTCCGATCGCGACGGCCGGATGAATTTGTTCGTTGTCGATCTTGCCTCGAAGGAAACGAAACAGCTGACCAACTTCAAAGATTTCGACATTAAGTTTCCATCGATCGGGAAGGAATCGATCGTTTTCGAGCAGGCCGGTTACATCTGGCGATACGATTTGAAGAGCGGCCAGACCACGCCGCTGCCAATTGAGATCAAGGAAGATTTCGCGATTGGACGATCGGCGCTGGTTGACGCCGCAAAACACATCGAGTCGGTAAATCTCGCGCCTGATGGCGAACGGACGATCGTGGTCGCGCGCGGCGACCTTTTCTCGGTGGCGGCAAAGAACGGCACACCGCGCAATTTGACCAAGACATCGAACGCCCATGAGCGCGATGCGGTCTGGTCGCCTGACGGGAAATGGATTGCCTACAATTCGGACGCGACCGGGGAAAATGAATTGTACCTCCGCGCGCAGGACGGCAAAGGCGACGCGGTTCAGCTGACCAGCGGTGCCGACACTTATTATTACCAACCCCTCTGGTCGCCCGACAGCAAGAAGCTGCTCTGGAGCGATCGGTTGCAACGGCTGCGTTATGTCGATGTTGCCACCAAAACCGTGACCCAGGTCGATCAGGACAAATGGGGTGAGATCGAAATTTTCAATTGGTCGCCGGACAGTCAATGGATCGCGTGGGGCCGGCCGGAGGAAAACGGATTGTCCCGCGTTTATCTCTACTCGCTCGCGAGCAAACAACAGACCGGGGTGACCGACAATTGGTACGGATCGGGCGAACCGGTGTTCAGTGACGATGGAAAATATTTGCTGCTCAGCTCAGCGCGCGACTTCAAACCGACATTCGGCGACGAGGAATTCGCGAACATCTATCGCGACATGGAACGCGTTTATTTGGTGACGCTGTCAAAGGAAACGGAGAACCCGCTCGGGCCGAAAAGTGATGAAGTAGGAAAGGCGGAACAAAAACGCGAGAAAGAGAAGGCCAAGGAAGCGGAGGAGAAAACGGTCGGCGAGAAAAAACCGGAAGAAAAGAAACCCGAAGCCGCCAAGCCCAAGAAACCGGTGGTGGTTAAAGTCGACACCGACGGAATTCAAAACCGCATCGTCGGACTCGAGATCACGCCTGGAAATTACCGGAACATTCGAATGGTGGATGATCGCATCTTTTACCTCCGCCGAACCGCTGGCGACGACATCGGCGAGGACGACGATGACGGCGATGGCCGCGATCGGAAATCACATCTCTGCGCCTACAGCCTAGAAGATCGCAAAGAGACAGTGCTTGGCGATGCGAATGATTACCAGATCACGTTCGACGGCAAAAAGGTGCTGGTAAAAATCAAAAAGGATTACGCGATCATCGATCTGCCGAAGGACAAGATCGAGATCAAGGACCACGAGCACAAAATCGAAGGTTTGGACATGCAGCTCGATCGGCACGCGGAGTGGAACCAGATCTATTTCGAATGCTGGCGGCACATGCGCGATTTCTTCTTTTCGCCAACGATGAACGGCGTCGATTGGAAAGCGATGCGCGACAAATACGCCGCGCTCGTTCCGTTCGTGAATCATCGCAACGATCTCACCTATTTACTCGGCGAATTGATCGCGGAATTGAACAGCGGCCACACCTACGTCGCTGGGGGTGATCGCCCCGACACGCCGCGAGTGAAGCTTGGTTTGCTCGGCGCGGAGCTTTCACGCGACCCGGCCACGCGCGCTTACAAGATCGATCGGATCTTACCCGGAGAAAACTGGGACAAACACACGCGCTCGCCGCTCACGGCCATAGGCGTGAACGTGAAAGCCGGTGATTACATTCTCGCCGTCAACGGCACACCGGTCTCCTCGCTTCCAAATCTTCACCAGGCGCTGATCGGCACGGCTGACAAACAGGTGATTCTGCGTGTGAACTCGAAGCCATCTGACGCCGGAGCGCGCGATGTGACGGTGGTGCCGACGGCAAACGAAGGCCCGCTCTATTATTTAGACTGGGTCCAAAAGAACATCGATTACGTGACCAAGAAGACCGGCGGCGAAGTTGGTTATCTTCACATTCCGGACATGGGACGTCCCGGCCTGAACGAATTCACCAAGCTTTATTTCCCGCAAATCCGTAAACACGCGTTGATTGTCGATGTTCGCGGCAACGGCGGCGGCTTCGTTTCGCCGCTGGTGATCGAGCGACTGCGGCGCGCATTCGTGATGGTGGGAATCGCGCGCAACGGAATGCCGCAACCCGATCCAGCGCACGCATTCATGGGTCCGATGGTCACGTTGATCAACGAATTCTCCGCATCCGACGGCGATATTTTTCCGTTCCGCTTCAAAACGCTTGGTCTCGGCAAATTAATCGGCAAGCGGACATGGGGCGGCGTGGTCGGAATTCGGAATTCGCTTCCCCTGGTCGATGGCGGGAGTTTTTTCAAACCGGAGTTCGCGCTCTATTCCAAAGATGGAAAGGAATGGATCATCGAAGGTCACGGTGTCGATCCGGATATCGTGGTCGATAACGATCCGGCCAAAGAATTCAAAGGCGAAGATCAGCAACTTGATCGCGCGATCCAGGAAATCGAAGAGGAGCTGAAGACGAAACGCTATGAACTTCCATCGCCGCCGCCCTATCCGAACCGCAATCCTGCGAAATCTGGCCCATAGATCGACATCTGTTCATTTGAACTTGCATCGGTGACCTACTGCACCGATGCTGAGTTCATGCTGACTGAGCGACAGAAACGCGTTCTTGATTTCATCCAGCGGGAACAACGCGAAAAAGGAGTCACGCCGAGCACGCGCGAGATCCAAAGCCATTTTCGTTTCGCCAGTCAAACTTCGGTGATGCAATACCTCGCCGCCCTCGAGCGGAAAGGATTTCTCCAACGCCATGCCGGCAAAGCGCGCGCATTGATCACGCCGGTGCAAAGAGTGCGGATCCACGACGTCCCGATCTACGGCCAAATTCCGGCAGGCATGTCGGCGTTGACCGAACAGGACATCGAAGGACACGTTTCGCTCGATACGCGCTCAGCCAATGTTGCCAAAAATCACGGCACCTTCGCGCTGCGAGTGCGGGGCGATTCGATGATTGGGGCGCACATTTTGGACGGCGACGTCGTGATTCTGGAACAGAGCAAAGAAGTCCATAACGGCGACATCGTGGCCGCGTTGATTGACGGTGAAACAACCTTGAAACGATACGTGGTGGACCATGGCCGGCCTTATTTGAAAGCAGAAAATTCGCGCTATCCAAATCTCATCCCAGTCCGCGAATTAAAAATTCAAGGCGTAATGGTCTCGCTGGTGCGCAAACACGAACGGCGGAAGAAACAGTAGCAGGGAGAGGATGTCGCGAAGCGGCAGGTGAGGGCTTTCGCTAAAAATGTTCACTTGAACATATTCGGCTTTGCGCCATTGTTCGCTCGTGGGAGCGTCTAATGAGATTGATTACGTCACCTCCCGGCGCCGTAACCCTCGCGGGCTTTCCCGTCCATCTCGCTCGGCTCCCGTCGGCTCGATTGTCGATCTTCGGAAATTGCTGGCCGAGCGTTTCCCTCACCCCACTTCTCCACCGACATCTCTTTTACAGACCGGTTTGTCTTTTCTGGATCAAAC
>Ga0209328_10000341_pt1 | contig 11318 bp, 11 predicted proteins | sample JacPinW_OM3H0_M1_FD_187954 | JGI IMG/M metagenome (GOLD analysis project Ga0209328, IMG submission 187954) | Forest soil microbial communities from Algoma, Ontario, Canada - Jack Pine, Ontario site 1_JW_OM3H0_M1 (SPAdes) (version 2) | ecosystem: Environmental > Terrestrial > Soil > Boreal... | reverse complement strand
GCGGCTTCATGCGGATGATGGCCCGCACCAAGGTCGAGGAGTTTGCGCGCAAGATCCGGGCCGAGACCATTACGGGCGAGGTCGTCGAGGGCGGCCTCGTGGACGCCCGGATGATGATGGACCAGGCGCTGAAGGCGTACTCGCCAGAGGTGGTCGAGGCGGCCATGAAGATGCATGGCCACCAGGACGGGAACGGTGACGAGCCGCGCGAGCCTTCGCCGGGGTGGACCGAGGATGGTGTCCGGCGGCTCAACGAGGTCGAGATCCGCGCGGAGGAAAAATTCGACCCGTCGCGCGCTCGCGAACTTGCCCAGCACGCCGCGGAATCCCGGGCGGCGCGAACTTCGGAGGCGATCAATGCCGCGTTCCTGGAGCGCTTGGGGATCAAGATCGGTTACGGACACCCGCTCAGCCCGAAAACGTTCGAGCACCACTTCACCTGGTCGCCCGAGGCGGAGGCACGCCTCGCCAACTTGCCCTCCTATTGCCGGGAGTTGAGCCGCTGGCGGGTCGAGTGGACCGCGGCCAAGAAAGGACTCGGCCCGGTGATCACGCCGGAGGCGATGGACGTGAAGTTCGAAATGTGGGACGAGGTTTCGCAGGCGCTTCAGGAGAAGGGTCCGCAGATGCCGTGGGAGCCGGATGCGGAAAAGCGGCTCGAGAACATGCCGCCTTTTGTCAAAGGCCAGGTGATGGCGGCGGTCGAGGGCAACGCCCAGGAGCTCGGCGAGGAGCGGGTCACGACCAGGGTGATGGATCTTGTCATCCAGAAATGGATCGAGACCGGCGATTTCCATGAAGGCCGATACGGCTTCCGAGCCTAGCCCGCTCGCGGCGACCGGCCTGACCCGCACCTATCGCGGGGGGAAGGGCGTCTTCGACATCACGCTCAAGCTCGCCGCGGGCGAGGTGATGGGCTTGATGGGCCCGAACGGCTCGGGGAAGACGACCCTGCTCCATATGCTGGCCACTGCCGCGACGCCTACGGCCGGCCAGGTCCGCTGGTTCGGCAACACGAATCCGCGCGACCCATCGGTGCGGCGGCGGCTGGGTGTGATGCTCGACCAGCCAGCGCACTTCGACAAGATGACCGGTTACCAAAACGCCTGGTTCTTCGCTCACCAGTTCGGGCTGTCCGACCAGCTCGCCCGCGACCGGCTCGATGAGCTGTTTCGCTGGTCCGGCCTGTGGGATGCACGCGAGCAGCTCGTCGGCGAGTACTCGCTGGGGATGAAGCGAAAGCTCAACCTCCTCGAGGCCCTGGTCCATCGACCCTCGATCCTCCTGCTCGATGAGCCGACGCTCGCCCTCGATTACCGCGCCGAGCTCGACCTCATCGAACGGCTCCAGCTGCTCAGCCTGACCGGAACGGCGGTGGTTCTGGCAACCAACGACGTGCATCTCGCCGAGCGCCTCTGCGACCACGTGATCTTCCTGCACGATGGCCGGCTGATCCGCGAGGGTCACGTGCCCGAACTGCTGACCGAAGTTGCCGGGTCGAAGGAAGTCCAGCTTCAAGTGACCTCTCCGATCGCCCTGGAGAGCCTTCGCGCGTTGCCCGCTGTCCAGGCCGCCAACGTCGAGGGCGATACGGTGCACATCATCCTGGCGCGCGGCGCCAACCCGGCCCAGGTGCTGGCGGTGCTGAACGGCACGGCGGACATGGTCAGCAACATGCGGGTTCGCCGGCCGAACCTGGGAGACGTTTTCCTGAAATTGACCGGCGTGGCTTTGCCGGCGGTCGATCGATGACACGCGCGCCTTTCCACACCGGGGCGCGCTGATGATGCTGCCCGGGACGATCTGGCAGCGGGAGCTGGTGGAGTTTGCCCAGCGGCGCCGGGCGCTCGTCATCAAGCTCGCCTTTCCGCTTGTCTTCGGCATTCCACTGGTTATCGCCGCCCCGCCCCTCTACGCGGCCGTCACCCTGACGATGCTGATCGCGATTATTGGCGCGCTCGGCGCGGGCGCCGTCCTTAGTCGCGAGCGATTGAGCGGTCTGACGCTGCGCTATCGAACGCTGCCCGTCACCCCCGGGCGCCTGCTGATCGAGCGGCTCTCGACCAGCGCGGTCATCGACCTGATGCAGGTGATGCCGGTGCTGCTGTTCGTCGCGCTTCGCCACCCATCCGAATTCGCCTGGTGGCCCGCGCTCGTCCTGAGCACGGCTGCGGTGCTCCTCATCGGGAACCTGATGGGGGCCGTCGCCAGTACGCTTTCCGACTCCCCGGGTGAGGTGATGCTGTATGTCTTCATCCCTCTCCTGCCATTGCTCTACCTGTCGGGTGTCTTTACCCCGCTGACGCAGCCGGCGCTGTTGGTCGTCTCGCGCTTACTTCCGTTCAGCTACCTGCACGAGTCGCTGCTCGGGGCGCTCGGCGGTCAGCCCAACTTGCTGCCCTGGGAAACCATGCTCGGTGGTTTCGGCTTCCTGGTGGGTGCCGCCGGCCTGACCGGTCGCCTCGGCCGGCGCGTTCTCGAGTCGGACTGATCGGCGAATGCTGAGCCCGAGCGTCCTGGCCAGTTCCTATTCCATCAACCAGCCGGGGATCCAGCTCCCTTTCATCACCAATCGCTGGGCGGTCGGCATTTTCTTCCTGATCCACATCATCTTTGGCTCCTTCACGATGGGTGCCCTCGTCCTGGGTCCAACCTACGAGTGGATCGGGCTGCGCCGCGAGGACCCGCGATACGAACGGCTGGCTCGCTCGCTGGGCAACGTCAACCTCAAGATCTTCAGCCTGGGCGCCACGCTGGGCGGCTTCGCCGTCATCGTCCTCACCGCCTTGTACCCGACGTTCTTCGTCTCGCTGATCACGCTCTTCTTCTGGCCGGCGGTGGTCGCCTTCAGCATCTGGTTCCTAACGCTTGGCGGCATCCTGCTCTACAACCTGCGCTGGGACCGCTTCCGGCTGCGCAAAGGCGCCCACATCCTGATCGGGTACGCCACCGCGGCGACGGAGCACATCTTCCTCGTCATCATCGTGGCTCTCGACAGCTATCTCCTGACGCCGCAGCCCGGCCAGGGTGTGAGCGCCTTCTTTAATCCCTCGTACTGGCCCGAGCTCGGCCATCGCTTCGTCGGCAACCTCTCCTGGGCGTCCTTCTTCATCGCCGCGGTGGCCGCCGTGTATGCGGCCGCCAGCCGGGTGCCCGCCAACCGGCTTTATTACCACTGGGTGGCGCGCACCAGCCTGGTGGTCGGGTTCGTCACGCTCGTCGTCCAGATAGTGCTGGGAGCGGTGTTCGTGGAAAGCATCAAGCAGGCGTCTCCCGCCGCCTTCCACTACTCGCTCGAGGGGCCCTTCGCCTGGCTCTGGTTGGTGCAGGCCACCTTCATCGCGATCCTCCTGGTGGGCAGCAACCTGTATTTCTGGCAGTCGCGGCCAACGTCGCCCGCACCCTTCCTGACCGGCGTCGTGGTGGTGACATCGCTGGTCACGATGGCACCCGCCGTGCTCTTCCCCAAGGGGTTGTTCTGGCTGCGCTACGTCGCCCTCACCGTCGCCGTGCTGCTGAGCCTGGTGCACTGGCTCATCTCGCGGCCCCGAGCCCGGGCGAAGACGCCGGATCTTCGGCGATCCAGCCAGGTGACCCTCGCCGTCACCGGTGCCAGCGCGCTGCTCCTCTTTCTCCTCATGGGCGTCATCCGGACAACCGCCCGGAGTGACTACACCATTTATGGCGTGATGAAGGAGTCGGACAGCTACGGGATCTTCCAATCGCCGTCCAAAGGCTTTTATCCGTAATGGGCTCCCTCCAGACGTTCTTCTACCTGGCACTGATCTCGGCCGTCATGATCGGCCTGACGCTGCTCTTCATCGGCATCGTGGCGGTCGGCCTGGTGCGCTGGTTTCGCCATGCCGGCGGCCAGACCCCGCTCACCTTCTGGCTGATCGGCGGCGCCGTGACGGTGGTGCTGCTGGTGATCGTCCTGGGCACGGGCGGTGTCCTCTACGGGTTCATCACCTATGGCGCATCGTGACCCGCGGCGGCTGAGCCGCCGTCAGTTTGCCGTCCTTGGGACCCAGGTGTCCGGCGCCGTCGTCGCCGTGCTGCTCGGCATTCCGATCGTCGGCTTCCTCATCTCCCCCCTCTTCCGGCAGCAGCAGGTCGTCTGGCGAAAAGTCGGCGACATCGCCGGCGTCCCGGACGGCGAGCCGACCAAGTTCGACGTCGCCTTTCCGCTCGACGCGTGGACGACCGCGGAGGCCAACCTCGCGGTCTACGTGGTCAAAAGCGGAGACAACACCAGGATCTTTTCCAACGTGTGCACGCATATGCAGTGTCCGGTGCGCTGGGATAGCGCGCTGCACCAGTTCCTCTGCCCCTGTCACGGCGGGCTCTACGACATCAACGGCACCAACGTCGGCGGTCCGCCACCAAAGCCTTTACCCCAGTACGTGCATCGCATCGACGGCACGACCCTGTTTGTCCAAAACCGCTTCACCGAGGAGCTTTAGTGATCCGCCGGCTCGGGGCCGCTTACGACTGGTTCGATGAACGAACCGCGATTCGGAGCCTGCTACGGAAAGGCCTCTACGAGGCCGTGCCGGTACGCGGGGCATGGTTCTACACGCTGGGGAGCGCGACCCTGGTCCTCATCCTTCTGCAACTCATCACCGGCATTTTTCTCACCCTGTTGTACGTCCCGTCGGTCACGGAAGCCTGGTCGAGCTTGAACTACCTCAAAGAGCACGACGCGTTCGGCTCGATCGTCCGTGGCATCCATTTGTGGTCCGCGTACATCCTGCTGTTCGTCATCGGCCTGCACATGATCCGGACCTTCTTTTCCGGCTCTTATAAGCGCCCGCGAGAACTCAACTGGGTGACCGGGGTCGGACTCTTCGTGCTCGTACTGGCCATGGCGATAACTGGCGCCTTCTTGCCGTGGGACCAGGCGGCGTACTGGACCGCCGTGGTTGTCACCAACGTCCCCGCCTACACCCCGTTCATCGGCTCGTTCATCCGCGCCCTGTGGCGTGGTGCCGACACGGTAGGGCCGATCACGCTGAGCCGCAGCTTCGGCATCCATGTCTGGCTGATCCCAGCCATCCTCTTCCCGTTGATTGGCGCACACCTCGCGCTGCTTCGCAAACACGGTGAGTTCGGCTCGTACATCAACTACCGCGGCGCGTACCGAAGCCGCGAGGGCGTGGACGTACCGCCGGCGCCGGCCCAGCGGCCGATCGAACCCCCCTATCCGGCCGCGCCGTCCGACGAGCTCTGGGCCGCACCCCTGCAAACCGAAGACTTCTATCCCCATCAGACGTTCAAGGACGGGATTATTTCTGCGGCACTGGTCGTCGTGGTCTTCAGCCTGGCGGTCACGATCGGCGCACCGCTGGAAGCGATCGCCGATCCGGCGACGACGAGCTACACGCCGGTGCCCGAGTGGTTCTTCCTCCCGCTCGATGAGCTCCTCGTGCTGGTGCCGCAGCAGCTGATCCCGCTCGTCCTCGTCCTGCCGACCGGCGGGGTCTTGCTGCTGCTCGCGCTGCCCTTCATCGACCGTGGCCCGGAGCGCAATCCCTTCGAACGCCCGGCGGTGATGGTGCCCGGCGCGTTCGCCGTGCTGTTTGTCGTCATTCTGACTCTGCTCGGCTCCGGCCGGCTCTTTAACCTGTGAGCGCCCTGCTCGCCCTCATCGCCCCGGCGCTCCAGGTGCTGGCCACGCAGCTGCCCGCGCAGGCCCCGCAGGGCAACAACATCGTCGGCGCACAGGTTGCGATTGGCAGCCTGTTCTCGCTCCACATCCTGATCGCGGGCCTCGTCAGTGGCGCCGCCGAGTTGGGACCGGCGATCGAGTTCCTCGGCTACGTGCGCCAGCGTCGCAATTACGACCGTCTTGCTCACGGGCTGGGCCGCTTCATCACCTACTACTTCAGTGTCAGCTCAACGATCGCGATCCTGTTGATCACGGTCCTGCTGGTCGGCTTCTGGGGTCATTTCTGGACAACGATCGTGACGATTGGCTGGTGGCCGTTGTTCATCGAGGCCTGGACCTTCGTTCTGCAGGTCAGCCTCGCCTATCTCTGGTACTACACCTGGGAGCCGATGCGCGCCCTCAAGGGCGTGCACATGGCGATCGGCGGACTGCTTGCGATCGCCTCCTTCCTGCAGGTCTTCATGATCGACGTGATCGCGAGCTACATGCTGACGCCGACCAATCCGCAGAATCCCGTCCGTCTCGCGCTGAATCCCACCTCGTACCCGCTGACCGTGCACCGGACAGTCGGCAACCTCGCATACATCGGCTTCGCCTTCGGTGGCTTCTGCGCCATCCGTTACCTGCGGTCCAAAACCGCCGAGGACAAGCGCTTCTACGACTGGGCTGGGAGCTTCGGGTTGCTATGGGGCGTCTCGATGACCTTGCTCCAGCCTGTTATCGGCTACTCCTACGCCAAGGAGATCCAGCTGCACAGCTACGGCAGCTGGTACAAGATGATGTTCGGCACGCTGAGCCCGGTGTTCCTCTGGCAGATCACCTTGCTGGGGATCATGTTCCTCACGGCCACCATCTATTTCGCCCGTCGATTGCGGACCGATGAGGCGCGCGGCTCGGGCATCCTCAAAGTGCTGTCGGTTGGGATGCTGCTGACCGTCTTGCTCGCCGCCCAGCCCTACCACCTCGGCCTCACCTATGACTCCGTGGCCGCCGCCGGTCTCAACCGACCATTCTGGGAAGGCGGCCTGATCAACCCGCTGGGATCGATGATCCCCTGGAAGGTCCTGGCGCTGATGTTCTACACGCTGATCGCGATCGCGGCGGTCGTCTGGTATCTACGCGGCCTGCCGGGCGTGGTGTGGGGAACGGCCCGCCGCGGCGAGCAGCGAATCCTGATACTGATGACAGTCTTCACGATGCTGATGATGGTCACCATGGGCTTCATCCGCGAGAACAGTCGGGGGCCGTTCCTGATCTCCGGCGAGATGACGATTCAGGGCCAGCAAGACGTGCCGACCGCCCAGCCGACGCCGACGCCGGCGCCGCAGTCCACCCCCTAGCGCCTACATCGCGCAGGGGCCGACCGACGAAACGGGCTCGGTCCGTCCCTGGGCCTGGTCGATATCGGGTTGCACCTCGGCATCGGTCAGGGCATATGCCGTGCCCTGCTGGCTGGTGGAGGCGGCGAAGATGACGCCCACCACGTTACCGTCGAGGTCGACCACCGGTCCGCCCGAGTTGCCCGGCAGGACGTCGGCTTGCAGGATCCAGATGTGCCGCACGACCAGGTTTTGTCCGTAGATGTCGCGTCCCTCCGCCTGCACCTCACCGTTGACCACGGCGGGACTCACCTTCTCATTGCCCCCGCCCGGGTAGCCGATCGCGGCCCCCTGGGTGCCCGGCCGCGCGGCAGCCTCGCTGATGGGCGCCAGCGCCAGCCGCGGCACATACAGGATCGCCACGTCGCGCTCGGGGTCGAAGACGACGACCCGGGCATCGAGGAGCGTCCCCGTCGTACCCTGCACCTTCGTTTGCTGGGTCCCCGCCACCACGTGGGCGTTCGTCAACACCAAACCGGGACCGACCGGAAAACCACTGCCGTAGACGATGCCGCCACAGCCAAGGCCCCGGATCCTCAGGGTTTCCGAGGCCGCGGCCTTGATGCCGGGCGTGTTGACCGAGGCGGGCAGCGGCAGGGGGGATGGGGCAATCGGCTCCAGCCCGGCAAATGCGGCCGAAAAGTTAACCCCGGAAACGATCGTCTCGACGCGCGCCAGGAAAGCCGGCGGTTTGGGAAACACAGAATCCAGAGTCCGCAGGATGGCGGATCGCTGAATGGCGCTCGCCACCTGGGGGGTGGGACCGCCCTTAAGGCTCAGTCCGAGAAACCAGGACACGGAGAGCAGCGCAACCGCGGAGAAGGCGGCGCCGGCATAGCTGTCGATCCGGCCACTTTCCGGGTGCGCCAGGAGTCGAAGCCGGATCGGCTCACCAACCCAGTAGCCGACACTGCTGCCGATGGCGCCGAGCACGATCAGGACCAGCACGGCCCCCAGCGACTTCACCGTCGAATCGGTGATGTTCAGCGCGTCCATCAGGAGCGGCGCCAGGGCGGCGCCGATGAGCACGCCGATCAGGAGACCGGCATATTGCGCCAGCGAGAGCCAGAAGCCACGGCGATAGCCGCTGGCGATGGCGAAGACGAGCGCCACCAGGATGAGGAGATCGATGATGGTGAAGCGCATCAGGCGTGGATGCGAAGGTCGCTTCGAGGCTTACCGACACAGATGAGCGCGTAGCCCTCGGCAAGCTCCTCGTTGCTGATCAACCAGGCCTCGGTCTGGTCGATGATGCCATCGACCTTGACCATGCAGGTCTTGCAGCGGCCTTTCCGGCAGTCGTAGGCGAGCGCAAGACCAGCCCGCAGCCCGGCTCCAAGAATGCCTTCGTTCTCGGCCACGTCGACCGTCGTCCCGCTTCTCACGAAGGTGACGTGGAAAGTGCGCCCCATCAGCGGCTCCTGATGGCCGTGATGACACGAAAGAGGTATTCGCCGGCGGCGACGAGGACAAGGACCAAACCCAAGGCCACCAACCGCGGCCGTAGCCAGCTTCGGTAAAAACTGCCTCGCCAGGCTGGGCCGAGCAGGAGCGCGAGCGCGATGCCGGCCACGGCGATCAACAGGGCAATACGAAACGCGGTCGACACCGCGCTAGTCTAAGGTCTCGCTTTCGCTACTCGAGACCGATGACGTGCTTGAACTTGTCGAAAAAGCCCTTCTCGATGTGTTGCGGCTTGCCGCTCACACCGCCCAGCTGGCGTAGTGCCTGCTTCTGTTCCTCGGTCAAGTTGGTGGGAATGACCACCCGCACAAAGACCAGCTGATCACCGCGACGTCCCGTGCGCACGTGTGGGACGCCGCGGCCATGGATCCGGATCGTCTTCCCGTACTGCGTGCCGGGCGGAATCTCGATGCGCTCCGGCCCGTCCACGGTCGGGATTTCCACCGTGTCGCCCAACGCGGCCTGCGCCACGCTCAAGGGTAGCTCGTAGACGACATCGGTGCCGTTTCGCTTTAACACCGAATGGGGTTTGACCTGGATGACGATGTACAGGTCACCCGGGCCGCCGCCGCGCGGGCCCACCTGGCCTTCACCCGTCAGCCGGATTTGTGAGCCGCTGTCGACGCCCGCTGGAATGTTGACGCGAACCTTCTTTTCACCGGGCCGGTGTCCGCTGCCGCCGCAGGTCCGGCAGGGCTTCTCGATCACCTTGCCCTCGCCGTTGCAGCGGGGGCAGGCGGCGACGTTGACGATCTGCCCGAAGATCGACTGGGTGGCACGCCGCACCTGGCCGGCGCCGCGGCACTGCGGACAGGTCTGCGGCGACGTACCTGCTTCGGCGCCGCTTCCCTTACAGGCCTCGCATGGCTCGGCCCGCGGAATGGTCAGCTCGCGCTCGACGCCGAAGACCGCCTCCTCGAAGGTCAACCGCAGGTCGAGGCGAAGGTCATCGCCGCGGCGCGGGCCACTGCGCGCGCGTCCGCCGGCCGCCGCGCCAAAGAACATGTCGAAGATATCGTTGATGCCCCCGAAGCCCGTGCCCCCGAAATCGAAGCCCGGCATGCCCTGGGTGCCGGCGTGGCCGAAGCTGTCATAGCGCTGTCGCTTGGCCTGGTCGCTGAGGACCTCGTAGGCCTCGTTGACCTCCTTGAAGCGGGCTTCGGACTGCGGGTCGTTGGGATTGCGGTCGGGGTGGAACTGGAGCGCCAGCTTCCGATAGGCGCGCTTCAACTCTTCGGCGCTGGCAGTCCGAGAAACGCCCAGGACCTCGTAGTAATCCCGCTTGATCGCCATAGAGGAGTACTAGGACTTTAACGCGCGAGGGTGAGCAACCTTGACCAGCGTCGGCCGGAGTACCCGCTCGTGGAGCCGGTAACCGGGCTGCATTTCCTCGACGATCGTCCCTTCTTCGTGCTCGTCGGTCTCCTCCCGGGCAATCGCCTCGTGCTTCGACGGATCGAACTTTTCGCCGACGGCCGGAATGGCCGAAACGCCCTGCGCCTCCAAGGTGTCCTCGAACTGGCGCACCACCATGCGGAGGCCGGTTAACCAGTTGCGGTCGCTGCCTTCGGGCGCATGGTCCAGCGCGCGACGGAGATTGTCGAGGATGGGCAGCAGCTTGCGCAACAGCTCCTCGTTGGCGTACTGCGTGCGGTCGGCCAGCTCCTGCCGGGTGCGGCGCTTGTAGTTCTCGAAGTCGGCGGCGAGCCGCTGATAGCGCGCGAAGTTCGCCTGCGCCTCGTCGCGCGCCGCCTGGAGCTCGGGATCAACGAACGGCGGGACCGCCTGCTCGGCATCGACCGCTGAGCTGGCCCTGGAGTCGACGACGCCAGGGCGGCTATCCTGACCGCCTGGCTCCGGCTGGTCGGGTGATCGGTGCTGGGGTGGCATGTCTTGCTTTTTACCCATAGGCCTGGCCCACGAATCAGTTGCCGAGGTGGGCGAGCACTTCAGAGGTAGCGTGACTCACCAGCCGCACCCGGGCCACCACCTGGCCGTAATGCATGCGGGTCGGCCCGATCACTCCGATCGTGCCGCGGATCCGATCGGTCATCTTGTAAGTGGTCAGCACCAGGCTGCACTCGCGCAGGCCGCTGCTGGTGTTCTCGCGCCCGATGATCATCTCGACGTCCTTCTCGAACGCCACCTGCTGCAGGATGCTCGCCAGTTGGGCGCCCTGCTCGAGCAATTCCATGAGCTCTTCCAGCCGGCCGACCTCGACGAACTCCGGGTGACGGAGGAGATTGCGCACACCGTCGTGCAGCACCACCGTCTGTCGCTGTACCTGATGGGTGGTGATCGACTCGATCAGCCGCTCGATGATCAGGCGCTGCTCGGCCTTGTCGGCACCCAGCAGGTCCAGGCGCCCCAAGAGCTCGTCGGCAGTCTGACCCTTGACCTTCAGGTTCAGCATGGCGGCCATCCTGCTCAGGTCCTCCTGGGAGGTGGCGCGCTCGAGATGCACCACCTGCTGCTTGATGAGGTTGCCCTCCAGCACGAGGATGATCAGGACCGACTGGGGTTCGAGCGAGACCAGGTCGATGTGCTTGATCCGGGATTCGCTGACCTCGGGAGCTGTGACCAGTGACACGTTCTCGGTGACCAGGGACAGCACCATCGCGGCCTTTTCCAGGATCCCGTCGACACTGCGCGGTGCGCTTTCGAACTCCTGCTTCACCGTCCGCCGGACCGTCGGCGAGGCGGCCTCCGGCTCCATCAAGAAGTCGACGAAATACCGGTAGCCACGATCGGTCGGAACCCGGCCGGCCGAGGTATGCGGCTGCTGCAGGTATCCGGTGCCCACCAGG
>Ga0209328_10000340_pt1 | contig 11322 bp, 8 predicted proteins | sample JacPinW_OM3H0_M1_FD_187954 | JGI IMG/M metagenome (GOLD analysis project Ga0209328, IMG submission 187954) | Forest soil microbial communities from Algoma, Ontario, Canada - Jack Pine, Ontario site 1_JW_OM3H0_M1 (SPAdes) (version 2) | ecosystem: Environmental > Terrestrial > Soil > Boreal... | reverse complement strand
ATTGCGGGATGACTTTGAAATTTTTTAAATCCGGCAGCGCGATGGCGCCGGCGCTGCCTCGCAACATGCGCGGAAGATTCGGGCCCATGGCCACGGCGCGAAATGGCGAGGCATTTTCTTCGGGTATGGTTTGCAGGGCGCGGTCGAGCCAGCCGTCATCGGTGGCTTTGACGCCGGGCGTGCCGGATTCCATGAAATCCTGAGCGTCGAAGTGCGAGCGTGTAGGATCCGGCGAACCGGCAGCATGGACGATAGCCAATTGATTTTTGTGAAATAGCGGCTCGAGTGGCGCGAGGCTGGGATGCAATCCGAAATATCCGTCCAGATCGATGGCCGTTTCTCCCACCACACCGCGCTGCGGCTGCGGAATAGCAATGCTGGGCCGCAAGCGGTAATAATTCGGCTCAGCAAAAGGTACGACTATATTTAATCCGTCGGCTGCGCCTCGTTGAAACAGCACTACGAGCTGTTTCTTGTTGGGCATCGGTGTGGCTGCAACCGCACGCTGCAAAAACGCGGGCATGGCGCTCAGACCGACCATGGCCACGCCGCCCTGTTTCAAAAAATATCGCCGCGAAAATCTCATGTGCGACTCCTTCTGTTACAACAGCAACTCAAGATGAACTCGAGATTCAACCTGCGGTTAGCGTCTTTGAAATTCCGGAGCGCCCAGCACCAGTCCAGTTACCACGCCAAGATCAACTTTTTTTACCGGATCATCGAGCTTGGCCTGCAAGACTTGTGGACTGTCTAATTGCTTTTGCAGCGTCTCTAGCGTCGTAGGACCGGCTTGGCCGCCTAGAAAAATTTGCAGCGCGCGTTGCAGCGCGACCTTCGGCTCGGTGGCATCGACGCCCAGCAACGAACCGACGTCGGCGCGCGAACCACGAACTTTATTGCCGGACAGGGTCAAGGAAAAATTAAGGCGATTCAGGAGGGCGCCGGTATTCACCCACGCTTCCGCGTTGTCCGCGTACCCGGTTGGCGGCTGGCATTGATACAGCGGCTCGCCGATGCGCCCGACCCATTGCACCAGGGGCATGGCGGTATCTACATCAGTGCCCAGGGCACGCACTGCCGAAATCACCAGTTCAAATGGCGTTTTGATTTTTGCGCGGTACGCTTCGCGGGACCAAAACTCCGGCGAATAAATCATGGTGTGCATCACGGCGCGAATATCGCCGTCGCTCGATTCAAATGTTTTGGCCATGCGCGCCACTAGGGGAGCCGGCGGATTATCAGATACAAAGCGGCGCGCCAATTTGGTGGAGATAAATTTGGCGGTACTGGGATGACGCGCCAGCAATTCGATGGCTTGCTCGCCGTCTTTCATTCCACCGACGTGAATTTTCTTATTCAAAACGACTTTGTGGCCGGGATCGTGCAGCTTTTCGTCAAATTTAAATTCGGGATTCAGCCTGGGCTTGTCGATGGTCCAGCCGGTGAAGCAGCGCGCGAGTTCGGTTACATCTTTTTGCGTGTAGCCGCCTTCCACACCCAAAGTGTGAAGTTCCATCAGTTCGCGGCCGTAATTTTCGTTGAGACCACGTGTGTTTTTCTTCGCTTGCGGGCCTTGTGGCGGTTGCGGCCAGGGCCGCCCGAAGCGGCCGCGATTTTGCTGCATGGCACGCAGCGCGGCCTGGCGCCGCGCGGCGTTAGGATCGGCGCTTAGAAAATTATCGAGGTAAAAAAGCATGGCGGGACTTTCGGCTGTCGCGGTGACTAAATCTTTGAATTTGCCCAAGGTGTGCGGCTGGATCACGTCGCGTTCGTACGAAGTGAGGTACCACTTGTCTTCGCCTTTGGCCGCGTACACGTTGAAATGGTTGAACCAGAAATCGTCCATGACCTGCTGTAATTGGCGCTCGCTGTAAATTGCGCGCATCACTTTGGCCATGGCCAGTTCTTCAATCACGCGCTGCGGCTTTTTGCTGTCGTCGGCAATTACGCGCGGTACCGCATTGGGATCCGGCCCGCTTAATACATTTCGTTTTCCGGCGCCGGGCGTGGTCACGTTGCTGGCAAGATTGGGGTTCGACGGCGAAGGTTTCGTCTTCATGGAGACGGGAACGCTGGCCTTGTCCGCGACGTTTACTTCAGCGGAATTACTGGGCGCGGATTGACCGCCAGCCGCGGAAGAACTTGACGGCGCCGGCGCAGGGGCCACCCCGTTTGGGTCAGTCGTCCTGCTTGCGTCCGGGGCATTTTGCATGTCCTTGCCGGCGGCGTCTGCGCGCTTGGCAGCCTGGATGACGGCTTGCTTCGGCTGCGGATATTCTTCGATCAGCTGCGCCGAGGACATGGACAGCGTGGGAAGATTCTCGAGACGCGCATTCACTGCTTTATCGTCAATGGTATTTGAAGCGAGTTGTTGATCGATCCATTTGGCCAATCCCATTTGGCGCACGCGATCGACATCGCCCGGTCGCGGTCCGTAGGCAAGGCGGTTCATGGCGTGAAGAATGGCTTCATCAGCGGTGAGTTCGGTGATGGGCAAGCCCTTCAACGCGCGATCCTGTTTCGGTCTTTTGTCTTTCGCGGCGGGAATAGCGGCAGTGGCAGGAACATCAACTCCCAAAGACAATACGCAGGCAATCGACAAAAACGCCGCGAGCAAGGCCTTGGGCCGCAGAGAAACCGTCGTAACTTGGGCGTGGCTGGAATTCTTTGGCAGCACCAGTTTTGCGTGGCTGGGCTTCATTCGTGCTCCTTACAAGATTAACCCTACAGGCAGGGGTAAGTTGCATGCCCAGCTTGCGCTGTGTCGAATGCGGCCCTTCTGGAAGGAGCTCAAAAATAACGTCGAACAGGATTATGCCGATGGGACGGACGAAGCGATTAATATTCGTTGGGCGAAAAAACGATTTACATCACGTCGAAGTCGACGGTGCGATTTGGAGCTTTGTTGCCGGCTCCGTCTACGGCTTGCATCACCAGGGAGTAGCTGCCGGGCGTCAAGTCTTTCACATTAACTTTCAGACCGACGGGCACTACCGGGTTGCCCTTTTTAATAAATGTATCGACAGGGACCACTCCGGTGAACATCACTTCCTTCTTGCTGGCTCGATCGAGAATGCGATACCCCATACCTATCTTCGGTGGGCTATCGGAAGTCAGCAATGGCTCGTAAATCTCCGAATACACCACCACGTTTCCATCGCGTTTGAAGCGGTTCGTACCGGAAGGCAAAACCTGCAACCCCTGCACCACCAGGGGTGTGCGATCTTCGAGCAAGGCGGAATCAAGGCTGGTGGGTATGTCGCCGAGTCGTTGAACGCTATCGGTCAGGGCCACGCCACCGAGGCTAAAGTGTTTTCCATCGTAAGCGTCAATCTGCAGCGGCATTTCGAATTTTCCAAAAGCGTCTCCGCCGGCGCTAAGCACCACGGTTAACTTGTACGTTCCGGGAGAGGCGTCAAACTGGTTTTGATAGCGATACGGATTCTGGGCGAACTGCTTCCATTCATCCTTTTCCAGATTGAGATTGACGGTGTCACTGAAACGCGCCCCTACCGATCCATCGGAGCGGTAGACGATGCCGAGAACATTCAGGTTTGCGTTGTATTTTCCTTTTTCTTTATTGAAATGCACGGCGTCGGCAGGAATTTCCATCGCCAGACTCACGCGCGCGACATTTGCCGAAGTATAAAAATACGGAGCCTGCATGCCACCGTGTATCGAACCGCCTTGCGCTCCAGTTGCCCGCGATTCGAGTTGTTTTTCGAGCGGCTTTCCTTCGAGGACGTTGCCGGTTCTCACATTGCAATATCCGCTGCGCGAGCGCACATTCGTTCCTCCGTGGTTTAACTTCACCTTCAGCGTATGGCATGAGCCTTCCGGCGTGTCGCTGGGCACATATCCCAGGATATAAAATTCACTTTGCTCTCGCCCGATGCGCTGCAATCCACCGAGAAGATCGTTGGTGTTGAAGATGGTGAATCCGCCAGTGCCTTCCGCTAACATCGCCAGGATTTGCTGATTCGTGGACGCCGATTGTGGAAACGGTGGAACGATGGTGCGCGGCTGGTTGTACGGCGAATTGAAATTGTAGGCGCCCGGGTTGGCGACTCCTCCACCACCGGAGGTGCGTCCCGCACCCGTGCCCGTGCCGCCCGGAGTGCCGCCGGTGGTTCCCTTCCCGCCCGCTCCTCCGGTTGCTCCGGTTCCGCCAGTTCCTCCAGGTGCTCCGCCTGTCCCGCGTCCTCCGCCAGCGCCGCCTGTTCCTCCGGGCGCTCCGCCTCCGCCGGCCCCACGGCCTCCGCCTGCGCCACCTGTTCCGCCTGTTCCGCCACCGCCGCCAGGCCGCTGCGGGTCGGGTTCAGCGGAGGTAGAGAAAGAGGCCAGCATCAATCGCGGCCCTCCGATATTAGATCTTGAGGCAGTGCCGCTCCTGGCATCTTTGCTAGCGGCACCACCGGTGTTCAGGTGTGCGCTTCCTCCCGGTATTCCCCCGACTAAACCTCGCGCGTCCAGAGCATAGATGGCCACGTTAGATTTGTTACACGCATCAATGGTTGCGGTTAGCTCCGATTGATTCTCAGGATTTAGCGCGAACCCTCCGGAAAATAACACCAGCATTTTTCTGCCCGGCACAGTTCGCAGGTTCTTGGCCAGGCTGCGTACCGCCAGCAACACGCTGCGCGCGCCAAAATCAGCCTCCGCATTGCTCAATGAAGATAGCCCCGCGGAAGCGACGGTCACTGGCTGCGGGTCAGGAACATTGGCGTTGGGGTTTACGGAGGAAGTTTTCACGCCCTTCACCGCGGAGCGCAACAAGTCGGCATTGGCGGTGAAATTCTGCACGATGCGCAGCGCACCTCCAAAATCCACCACGGCCATCAAATGGTCGCCATCTGCGTTGGCGGCGATGAATTGATTCGCGGCATTGCGGGCCTGAATCTGGTCGGGCGTCTGCATGGTGGAATTATCGAAAAAAAGAATCAGGTAGCGTTTTTGGCCGCTGGCCTGGATCGCGGGATCAGAGCCGGTGGAAAAAGTGGAGATGGTTTGTTCCTTGTTGTCTTCATAAACTTTGAAATCGCTTTGCTTCAGGTCGCGAACGTACTCGCCTTTCTTGTTGGTCACTACGGTATCGACCAGAACCAAGCGAGATTCTTTCTTGATGACCACATTGCTCTGGGGCACGGTGGAATCTGGCTGCGGTGATTGTGGCGCCGCTGATGATGCATCTTTTGGCGCGGCTTCTTTAGGCGCGTCTTTAGGGGCTTCGACGGTAGGCGGTGCCGGGACCGGAGCGGGAGGATTGTCCGACTGCGCATTTAGTCGCGCTTGCCAGATGAGTAGCGCAACTGGCAGAGCAACCATCCAGCTCAGCCGGCTGACTTTCGTAATCGTGTTCATGGCTATCGCCTCCTTACCTACAATCAATTCGGAATTACTACCGCGCCATTGCGCGCCGCCATCTGCGATCCTTCACCGTCGCGAACCACTAATCGCACCATGTAGCTGCCTGGCTTCACGTCATAGCTGGATTTCAGTGTCAGTCCGGAGCGGCTCAACCGGTTGTAAGTGGTGTCCAACAATTTCATCTGCACGGTTTTCTCGCCGCCGGTTACTAAATTTCCGTTGTCGTCGAAAATCGCCGTGGCAATGGTAAGGACGTCGGCATTGCGGCCTTCTATTTTGCGAAAGTGTATGCCCTTTATGTCGAAGTGCGTTAAGACGGAGAGGCGCGCGGAGGTGGCATCCTTTTTGAAGAATTGGGTTTGCACATCTACCGGCATGTCATGCAATTCTTCCTGCGAAAAAATGGCTTCGCGGATTTCCTGCTTGGCCGCTTCCACAGGGTTGGGGATGGTTTTGGGGGCGTAATATCCGTTGCGCGCTTGAATTGCATATTTCTGTTTGCTGGTGAGGGAAACTTTCAGGCCGTGAAAGCGCCCGTCCACTTTTAAATTTTGCGGTGAAAACCCCAACAGGTAAGAAAGAGATGGCGCGGCAACCGCCTGGCGCAGGCCTTCGTCCAGGTCGTTGCGATTGTGAAAAAAGGTGCCGCCGGTGCCATAAGCCAATTGTTCCAAAACCTGATCCTGGGCCGTCTGCGCCTGCAACCGGTAAGAAACTTTGAACCCGCCCGTACGTGCCGAATCGCGTGGCGGATCGGCGATATCGCCACTGAGATCGGGGGTGTAGAGTCCCCGAGCATCGATAGTATTTACAACGATGCCGGCGTGGGTGGCCCGGTCTATGAGCGCAGAAGTCTCCGACCACAATGTGCTGGGAATAAAACCTGGTGACACGAAAACCATCACGCGTTGCCCGGGCATACCCGAGAGCTGGCCCATGGCATCTTCAATATGCCGGTAGGCATACTCAGTTTCCTGATCGCCAAGAGCCAAGGATCGCGCAGCAGCGCTCTGCGCCATGGCGATCGCCTGCGAGATCTTGGATTCGTCGCCATTGAATGCGCATTGCACGGCATCTTCCGCGGCTAGCGACAAAGCTTGCGAGTCATTCTTATTTTGAATGAGGTCGGCCTGGTAATAGGAAACGTCGGGGCAGTCATGGAATCCGGTGCCGCCGGCGGTGGGATGAGGCACGAGGGAATACAGAGATTTGGCCAGCAGTTCACGGTCGGCGGTGAACTTTAGCTGGAACTGACCCGACGCGCTAAACATGGCCACGCGATCGGAAGGCGCGAGGGCTCCGAATAATCTCGTAGCGGCGTCGCGTACTACGCTGGTGTCCTGCATAGACATGTGCACGTCATCAAACATCACGGCCACAAAGCGCTGCGCTAAATTCTTGGCTGCAGTGTTTAGGTCCTTCGGAGTTGCGCCTGTTTCGTCATTGTCGGCGACCGCGGAGGCCGGCTTGAGAGCCTGGGATTCGGGAGTTTCGACGCTGAAATAGGTGATCGCTTGCGGCTTGCGGTTATCGAAGAGCTGAAAATCTTCCCTGCGCAGGTTGGTAACGACTTTGCCTTTCTCGTCGCGCACGACCACGCGCACCAGGACTAGATTTACGCGGACTTTAAAAGTGGCCGGACTGTCTTGACTGACGAGTTCAGAATTCTCCGAGGACTGTTGCGCGTTGGTGGCTTTTGCTGCGTCTTGCTTGACGCTTTCATCCTGTGCCGGGGGCGCAGAGTCGCTGGCAGATGACGCGGCGGGTGCCGGATCGAGCGCTGAAGAATTTTGCGCACGCAGTACAGCGCAAAAGCTGAACAAAAGTACCGTTGTCAAGAAACAGAAGACGCGCCGTGCGAAGGGAAATAGCGGCATCTTGGGGCAACTCCTGCCCTTAGTAAAAACAAGCCCGCAGGAACTGGGGTGGTTACGCGTCCACGGGGGTAACTAATCTAACGGTTGGCTCGACTATACGCCCGGCCGAATTTTGCTGTCAACGCGCGCCGGGGATGGGAGATAGGAGGGAACGAAACTACCCTCTGCGGTATTGGCGCGTTGGATCTGTGCGGCAGGTGAGAGCAACGCAACACAGCATTTTCACTTGTCCCATTCGATTCTGAGTTCTTCCATGAGGTTCACAATCCACTGTATGGATCCGGTGGCTTCGATCCCCACCCGCACCGGTCGCGGAAGGTTGGTATAAAACTCTCGCACATTGTCGCCTGCGTGCTTGAGAGTCGCCTTCACTACTTCACCTGTGGCGGTGTCCAGCATCGCCAACGTCTGCTGGCCAGCGTGTAAATCACATCCTATAACTTTCACCTCGGCCTCCTTCGGTCCGAGCACTATTAGGGTGAACAGCGAAACAGTCTACTCGGGCCGTCGCGAGGCCGGCGTCGTTAAGACATCAATCGGGCAGTGAGAGTGTGACGCGTCGGGTCGCACCGCATCGAGGCGTTAACGACTTCGAACCATCGTGATCGAGCGCACTGACGAGCGCATAAACTAGAACTGTATGGGAATTCTTCGCAGGTTTAGATCAGTTGTCCGCGAAAATGATTTTATCGAAGTTGGCGAATGCCAAGACGGAACCACGTCGTGGTTCCGTAAGGCAAGCGCGAACATGCGATTGTGTGTAGACGGCGTAACGAACAGCGCAACGGTCTTTTGGGCTAGTAGCCCTGGGCTGCTAGCCTCAAAAACGTTCCGCACGGTAACTTCGCTGAAAGACTGGTTTGCGCTCAAGGCTGTCGAGCATACCCCGCCTAGTCCCGAGAAAAATGACCGATGTTCTACGATGAGGGCCCAACCTACGAGGCGTCGCTCTCCATGGTGATTGGTCTGTCTAAACTGCATTAGGGCCGTACTACATCACCCGGGTATGAGTAGAACGTGCCATAGATAATTGCATTCGGATTATTTCTGGTTCTCTCTAATATGTGTTGCAGTTCGTCGCGAAATTCGCCAGCTTCCGGTACGGGATTCGCCCTTTCAACGCACAGTGGCTGGCGGGCGTCACTGGATGGCGGTTGCAGTGGCGGTGACAGATGAATCTCCGCCAGTCGCTTGACGGCATCCTGGTGGTGGCTGAGCAGATTGGCCATCTCCTGGTCCAGTTGACTGATCTGCTGCTCGAGGAATTGCAACTGTTCAAGTGCCATCTTCAGCAGACGTCGGTACACCGGTTTGAGGTCCGTGCACGCGCCGAGCGCATCACACAATTGTTCCGGCGTGGCTCGCAACTGCTTATCGGCCAAGGTGGCCAGAGCCGCTGGGTTGGTTTCTCCGTCAGCCAGTGCCTTCAGCATGCGGCGGGCACTGGCACCAAGCAAATTCGAAACCAGGCTGGACAACTTAATGTGAGCCTCTTCCAGAAGAGACTCCAATTGGTTTTGCAGTCGCATGTGATCACGCGTCAATTGGTACTTTCTCCGCGTCACCGTCCGCCACAGACGCTGTTCGGCATCGGGCACAAAGCTCAGAGTCAATTCCCGAGCCACCAGCCGCTTCACCAGACGTTCGGCATCGGGGAAATCTCTCTTGCGTCCCCGTCGCGCGCGATTGGACTGCGCCTGCGCCAGATGCAACGATCCCGACATCCGGCCTGCGTCTTCCCCCTTCTGGCGTATTGGTTACCAGTACCGTTCCAGTGCTTCCCACACTGCTTTCCAGTATTGGGCCGTTGATTCCATGACCACTTCCTCGACCTCTTGCTCGAGCAGCCATGCGGCCAGTGATCGCAGTTGTTCGGGGTTACTGCCGAAGGTTCGTCGCTCAAACTGGTACTGACCGTCGATTTCAACGTCCGACACAACTACGGCCAGCATTCTTTTATGAACATCAATTCCCGCTATCCTGTAAGCCATGAGCTTCCTCCCTAGCGGGAGCGGAGAGCGTGCCGTAAGGTACAGTAACCAGGGTTACGGGCTATCGCCGCTCCCTTAGGGGGACGCCACGACGCCCAATTATTCGCTCAATCACGCACGCTCCGGATCAGACAGTTTAACAGCCTCGACTTCTCCAATGTGGTTACGACCTCGCCGCTCCGGACCGCTGTAATCTTACCTCGGTGTGATTTTCATTAGGTTTCGCGGGCCCCAGGCCCTAAAAGGACAGTTTACTCGGGCCGAGGAGCCGACATTGTTATGCAATCATGTGGTTTTTGGCCCAAATCACTTGGATGAAAACCGTCTCTGTACTGAAGTACCAGAAATTCCCAGTGACGGCCTACCATTCAGGCGAGTACGGCTGAGCTATAGCCTCGCATTCTAACCTGGAGCAAACTGTCTCTTGTAAACAACAGGGACACGTGAACGAAGCAAAAGTAATCGAACCCCAACACAAGGACCTGCGTAATCACCCGCGGATATTCGCGCCGAAGGAGTTGGTTGTGGTGTGGCGCTCAGGGGACCAGAGTGGTGCATCTTGCCTGGGCACGGTTGGACTGGGGGGACTGTTTTTGAAGACTCCCAAACCGCTGGCCGCTGGCTCTGCAGTCGAACTGGTGATTCAAGTCTCGCCGAGTACACCCGGTACAGATGTACGTGCCCGTGCCGTCGTTTACAACGTGAAACCGGGAGAGGGCATGGGGGTGAAATTTGTACAGATGCGCGGAGACGACCGCTTGCGTCTAAATCAATTTTTGCAGATGCAGTTTAAGCGCTTGAAATCAGCCCAATGAAGTGGCGTTCGAAGTCAGCAATGCATTGTCTCAGCAGCCCTCACGTAACGTCGGGGGCGTTGCAGGCCAACCAGTAGTCACGATACGCGCATATGACTCTGGCTAAATCTACCGTTGAAAGAGCCCCGGTCACGTTTCGTGTCTTGTGGCCTCCAGGCGTAGCATCCTCATGTGGTCTTGTGAGGGCTAGATGGCGTCGAAGCCCGGTAAAATTCCCGTTCATGAATCTTCAAAACCGAATCTCGGAAAGAAAATTATCGCACTGAGGACTTTTCTAAAAATAAGTCAATCGGAACTTGGCAAACGTGTCGGTACGTCTGCAATGTCGATCTCAAGGTGGGAGTGCGACAGTCATCGCCCCACAGCGCACTATCTAATTAAATTCGGGCTCCTTTCAAATCCCGATGACTGCTGGTTCTTCTGGGGACAGGCAGGATTAACCGTCGCAGACGTAATGCGCGTCATGCCTCGGTCCAAAGGCGGTCGCTTGTGAGTATTCCTCCGCCTAACAGCAACCTGAAAGTCACATCGTGTTCTTCAACCGTCCTATATACGTTTGGAACATTCCCGACGACAGGCTGAACACTTCTTACCTCATATTTTTTCCCTCTACGTTCAATAACTTCGCCCTTTTTGGGAATGGCCATTCCGCGAAATGGGGCCGCCGGGTCCCATCCACGTTGTTTTCAGGTTCTCGCCATACAGGAAGTGCGACATTTTCTTTCTAGAGTGAAACAAGTTGGCGAAGGCGTAAGCATCGCCTTCCGTTACGAACTATTCGCAGCTTCCTATGACAATTGATGGTGGTGTGGTCGACTATACGGCCGACGAATGTTGTCAACGCGCGCTGGGGGTGGGCGATAACTTGGCCCATTCTGAGTTGGCTTGCTGGAGGATGGGGGCGCTGTGGTCGGCATCTTTCCAGAGAGTGAGGAAACTGTTGTAGGCGGCGCGGGATTTGACTGTGTCACCTGTGAGGGCGTAGGAGCGGGCGAGTCCGAGATGGGCCAGCGCTCCGATGGGTTCGTTGCCTACGACGCCGCGCCAATCCAGGATTTTCTGAAACTCGGCCACCGCTTGAGTTCCCTGATGAGAAGCGAGAAACGCTTGGCCTCGAATATAGATTGGATAGAGGTTGATCCAGAAAGTGCCATTGGCGGGAACGCCGAGTTCGTAAGGTAAGGCGACTGCAAGTGCTTGAATAGCCTTCGCGGCATTTTCATGCGAACGATCAGGCGAGTGGTCAGCGGCGCTGAGAAAAAGCTGTCCGTG
>Ga0209328_10000338_pt1 | contig 11393 bp, 9 predicted proteins | sample JacPinW_OM3H0_M1_FD_187954 | JGI IMG/M metagenome (GOLD analysis project Ga0209328, IMG submission 187954) | Forest soil microbial communities from Algoma, Ontario, Canada - Jack Pine, Ontario site 1_JW_OM3H0_M1 (SPAdes) (version 2) | ecosystem: Environmental > Terrestrial > Soil > Boreal... | reverse complement strand
CGGCGTCCAGCTCGTTTACTGAGCGACGCTTTCTCTCGACAACGTTCAGTGCGCTTTCGACGCCGGCTTGTGCGGGAAAATCAAAATCAACGCGACGATCACGACCAGGAGCGCGAGCGATGCGGTGTAACGGCTTAACGCCAATCCGCCTTGCGCGTGCGGCTTGTCGAGAAAATCGCCGACCACTGCGCCAAGCGGGCGAGTCAATATGAATGCTGCCCAAAACAAAATGACGTGTGAAACGCTCGTGAAATAGTAAAGGAGCGCCGTCGCTAGGAGTAACCCGCCGAAAACAGCGGCCGCACCGAGATAGCCCATTTCATTGGTATCGGCGACCCAATCGCCAAGCGCCGTACCGAGTGTTTGCGAGAACATGATCGTCACCCAGTAGAACACTTCGACCTTCGGCGTGCTCACCGTTTCGATCGAGATGCTGCCGGTCGACCAACGCCAGATCAGAAGCGATGCAATCACGAGAGTCAGCAAGATCGTCGAGCCGCCGGTGTAGCCGATGCCGAGCGACCTGGTGCAATAATCAGCCAGCGTGGTGCCGACCGTTGTCGTTGCGACGATCGTCAGCCAGTAGAGGAACGGGTGAAATTTCTCCGCCTTGATCTGGACGAGGACCGCGGCAACAAAAATAACGCCGAATATTGCCGTGCCGACAAGATAGCCGGTGCCTTTGGCCGCGGCAGTAGTTTCGCCAAGCCACGACATGGTGACGGCGTCGCCGCCGGTCTCGCCCAGCGTGGTCGCCAGGATCTTAATGATCCAGAACAACAGCGTAACCAGCGGGACTTTTGCAACGAGCTCCGATTTCCTTTCGTCCATTTTATTCTCCAAAATCATTGTTCGCTATTATGCCGGGCAACGGGTCACCACCTGCCTTGCCCAAGGTCGTGGCGGTGGACGATCGGCAAAACGATTGTAGACGCCAGGAAAAATTGAAGTGGGTCAAAATTAAATCGCCTCCCGGTTATGGAATCGCCGTTAGCCAATGATGCAGCGCGGGCGCGACGACCGATCTTGAACAACGGTCACTATTTCGGCAACAATCCCATGTGAACTGGTTGCGATCAGTCGCTGATTTTTTCGGGCTCAAGCGCAACCTGGCCATCCTTCTCCTCGCGATTCTTGTCATTAGTGCGGGAGAAGAACTTTGGATGCGGTTCGTGCCGAAATTTCTCCAGGCGCTCGGCGCGGGCGTCTTTGTGATTGGCCTTTACGACGCAATTCGCACCTTGCTCGGCGCGATTTACGCCTATCCCGGCGGTGTCATTGTCGATCTGTGGGGACATCGGCGTGCGTTCTTGATGTTCAACATCGTATCGATTGTCGGCTACGCGCTCGTTCTGCTCATTCCGCATTGGGGCGCGGTCATCGCGGGCATGTTTCTCTTTCTTTCGTGGAGCTGCTTCTCTTTGCCCGCGACTTTTTCGCTGGTGGCAGCTGCGTTGGAAGCAAATCGCCACTCGATGGGAATCGGCGTTCAGATGGTGATCAGACGTTTGCCGATCATGATTGCGCCATTTTTTGGCGGAATATTGATCGATCGCTTCGGCGTGGTCGGCGGGGTTCGGATCGCTCTCGTGATTTCGATCGTTCTTTCGGGCGCGACGATTCTTGTGCAGCGAAAATTACAAGACGAACCGAAGCCCGAAGCAGCGCCGGAGGCGCGGTTGAATTTCTGGGATAGCTTGCGGGCGTTCAATTCGCCGATGCGGCGGTTGCTCTTGAGTGACATCCTGGTTCGATTTTGCGAACGGGTTACGTACGCGTGGGTTGTGATTTTTGCCATGGATTACATCGGCGTGAACGCAAAAGAAGTTGGTGTGCTGATCACGGTGGAAATGCTCGCGGCGACGCTGTGCATCATCCCCTCGTCCTATTATGCCGATCGTTACGGTCGCGAACCGTTCGTGATCGTGACGTTCATCATGTTCACGCTTTTTCCGATCAGCTTGCTCCTTTCGCGAAGTTTCGTCGCCCTCCTGGTCGCCTTTGCAATTCGGGGATTGAAGGAATTTGGCGACACATCCCGCAAAGCCCTAATCATCGGATATTGCGATCCGGCTCGGTGCGGGCAAATGATCGGCGCTTATTACTTAGTACGCGATCTCGTCGTCAGCTTCGGAGCTATTCTAGGCGCGTATCTCTGGAAATTGGGCGCAGAGCTAAATTTTCTTGGCGCCGCCGCGCTCGGAATTGCCGGCACCATTTTTTACATCAAGACGATCCGAGACCAGCACGAGGACGAGTTGGAAAATATGAAAGAGGAAATCGCGCGCCGCAGGTTCAAGTAAGATCGTCATGTTGATCTTGTAATGGGTCTGTCCAGTGAACAGTCATTCTTCAGCAAGCCGCCAGTGTGGGCAGGAGTGGTCTTCGTCGTATCGCTTGCTCTCTATAGTTACACGCTGGCGCCAACAGTAACGCTGGTTGACAGCGGCGAGCTCATCGTCGCGGCGCGCTCGCTCGGGGTGGCGCATCCGCCCGGCTTTCCGCTTTACCTGATCTTGGCTCACATCGCATCGGTCGTGCCGATTGGTTCTGTGGCGCAGCGCGTCAATTTCGCTTCGGCTCTGTTCGCAGCGCTCGCCTGCGGAATGCTCACGCTGGTGGTCGCTGAGTTGTTGAAGCTCAACGAAATTGTTGCCGCGGTCGACCGGCCGGGACGCAAGACTACCCGCAAAGAGAAAAGATCTCAGCAACCTGCTTCGGAACTCAGACGCGAATCTAGTCAGCTATCGATCCTGGCATCATCAGTTGCCGCCGGTTTGCTTTTCGGTTGTGCTCGCACTCTCTGGGCCTATGCGACCATTGCCGAAGTTTACACACTCAACTCACTGATCATCCTGGCTGTTTTCTTCTTCCTGCTGCGCTGGCGACGGCGAACGCTCGAATCGCGCGGTTTCGCGACGCGCGCACCTTCCGGCGAGAATGCGCATTGCGATTATTTTTTGTATCTCGCGGCTGTTCTCTTTGGCCTGGGGCTGGGCGTTCATCATGTCACCGTTGCCCTGACTCTGCCGGCTTTAGCGGTGATCGTTTACCGAACCGAAGGGGCAAAGTTCTTTCGTGGAAAAAGACTGATCTTTGCCGCGCTCTGGGCGATCGGCGCCTTGCTCGTTGTTTACAGTTACCTTCCATTCGCTGCCGCGCGCGAGCCGATCCTGAATTGGGGCAATCCACGCTCGCTTTCCGCAATTTGGGCCCACGTGACCGGCCGGCAATATCAGGTTTTCCTGTCCTTCTCTCCGGGAAATATCGGTAGTCAATTGCCGCAGTTCGGCACGTTGCTTCTGCGCGAGTTCAGCCCACGCTGGCTTCCACTTGCGCTCGGCTTTGCCATTGCTGGAATCGTGGCGGTGTTTAAGCGCGACCGAACGACCTTCTTTTTCCTGCTGTTCATCGTGCTGGCGGACGTTGGTTATGTTCTGAACTACGACATCGCGGAAGACAAAGATGCCTATTATCTGCCGACCTTTATCGCGGTGGCGATTGCGGCGGCCTTCATCGTTTGTTGTGGTGGCAAAAATTCAACCGCCACAGAGCCTATCTGATTGTCGCACTGGCCATTTTGCTTCTTCCAGCGCTGGCTTTCGCGAGTAACTGGCCTTTCAACAATCGCCGACACTACTTCATCGCGCAGGATTACGTTGAAAACATTCTTAACAGCGTCGAACCCAACGGCCTCTTGTTAACACTCGATTGGCAGGTCGCGTCGCCGATGTTGTATGCGCGCGAGATAGAACGGCGCCGTCCCGACGTGCAGGTAATTGACGTTCAGCTGCTGCGCCGCTCCTGGTATTTCGATTACCTCAAACGCGCCTATCCTGAATTGTTCGAGCGATCGCGCGATAAGATCGACATCTACGTCGCTGAGCTTAAACAATGGGAACGGGATCCGTCTGCTTATGCGAAGAGCCCGAGTTTGACGCAAAGCATCGCATCGAAGTTCTTGTCGATGTGTGAGTCGCTCGTTACCCACCACCTCGATATGGCGCCTGTCTATGTGACGACCGACGTGTTCCTGTTGAATCAGGGACCACACGCCGACCTCACAAATTGGCTAAAGACGAACTACCAAGCAGTGCCGCGCGGGCTCATCTTCGAACTGCGTGCCGACAGGGGTTTTCACGATTCGGGGCCGCTGCGACTGCAGACCCGCGGCTTGGCGGATGGAACGATCCGCTTCGAACCCGATGACGTCGTTAATCTCAAAGTGCTTCCTGTTTACAAGACAATGCTGGTCAACCGCGGCCGTTATCTCGCTCACTTCGGTCAGCACGCACTGGCGATAGAAGCTTTTGCGCAAGCGCTGGCTCTCGATCCAAGTTTCGACCTCGCGCTTGAAGGGATGAAACAGAGCATGGCCGAGCGGGAAAAGTCCGAGCAATCGCGGCCCTAAGCGGGCTCGCGTTTATTTTGGAACTTCGCTCGGGTCGCCCAAATATTCCCAGCGCTGGAGCGAGATTGGAACGTTGCCGTTTTTCCAGACGAAGTCGTGGAATACGCGCAGGTTAAATTTGTCGCCCTCCTTGATTCGCGCTTCGGCCAAAAATTTTATGATCTGAAGTTTGCCGATTTGGTAATCGATTGCCTGGACCGGTCCGGTTGAGAAGGCGATCGCTTCCTGTCGCGCGGTCTGCTCGTCCATCGGAACTTTTTCCTGCAAATATTTTGCGGCCTGCTCAAGAGTGAACTGCCCGAGCGCGAGCTTCACATCCACTTCTACGCGTAGAGCGCGCAGTCGCATGAAGTTATAGATGATCTCGCGCGTGTGCGGGCTGTCATCGAACAATCCGGCCTGAAGCATCATTTCCTCCGCGTAAAAGCCAATCCCCTCGTTCGGGCCGGAGTCATAATAATGTCGCCGGATCGGGTCCTCGTGCTTCCAGGAAAGGCAAAGTTGAAAATAATGACCCGGAATCCCTTCGTGCACGCAGATCGGCCGCGGATCCATTGCGGTGGCGCGCCAGAAATAACCGAGCTTATCGGACGGTTCGGGTACATAGCGAACGCAGTTTTCATTCAAACGCGACGGTGAAGTGAAATCGTCGGTCTCGCTAAATCCAAGCACGCGCAAATATTCGGGCGTCGGCCGCAAAGTGTAATGCTGGATCCAATCGGGGACGCTAAGAATCTCGTGCTCGACGAGGAATTTTCGAACTTGCTGCTCCTTCGCCGCCGCGTCCGCGATCCACTTGTCGATGTTGTCGGCAATCTTCAGTGGCGGCACATCTTTATTCCGATTTTTCTCGTAAGCCTCAAACGCTACCGCGCGATCCCACTCCTGGCGGCCCATCGCCAGAAGTTCTTCTGGCGAATACGGCATCAGCGCGACATTTTTCAAAAAGAAAACGTAAGCGTTGCGACCGAGTGCGGTTTGCTGCGGCAACGCCGACAATTTTTGCTGAAGCGTAGATCGAAATTTCTCGAGCGCGTCCGCGGCGCGGTCGACAGCAGAATTCAATTCAGTCTCCGGCAAAGTTGTCGATCCTTTCAATGCCCCAGCGATCTTGCGAAGCCGATCGCCCACTCCATCGAGCGCCTGAATTGCAACTGCGGCAAAGGGCGCCGGCGGTTTGTCCAAGTTCACGCCGCCCTGTTCCAGGATCGCCGGAATGTTTTGAATCCGAGTTAGGATCTCGCGACTGCGCGCTTCATCGTAGGGCGCTGGAACCGTTAGCGCTTCGGCGAGAGCGGTCAGTGTTTGCTCGATGTAAAATGTCGGATCGCGTTTCCAACGCGGATTGATTTCGAGCTCCCAATGAACACGCGCGAGCACCGATCCGATCAATCTGTAATCGACCTGTTTCGGAACCGTCCAACCGTGGATGTCGATCTTCTTCCAGCGCGACTCGAACTCGGCCAGATTTTTGCGCCGCTTATCGATGCTGGCGCGCGACCAATCGCGCATTCCTCCCGGGCGCTCCATTCGGGGCACATCGTCTCCGTTGAACGGCGCATATTTGGCGCGCCAGGTCCAGAAATCGTCGACCAGTTTATCGAGCGAATCGGTCTGTTGCGCGGGAAACAGCGATGCGGTGGCAATGAGCAAGGCGATTGCGCAAAAATTTTTCATGGCTTGAGCACTAATCCGCATTTTGCCGGACCGCGATTACCGCCGGAGTCCGGTCCGGCCGATACATCGACGCCCCGTAACAAATGGCAGCAGTATTGGGTCGCGCGTAGCGAATTTTTTGCAACTGCGCGTCCCAGTGTTCCACGTAGGAGCAATTGGCCGTTTTGCTGCTGTTAGGAATCAGTATGTAACGATTTTCGGTCAACGTGAGAAACGCCGACTCTCCCGGCAGCGGAATCGGCGCCGCCCAATTTGGCGAGAGCCGCACCAGGCGCGGGCCGTTGAGATCGAGCGCCGAGCAAGCGTCGCCGTCAGTGCTGTTCAAATGCAGACCGAAGAATGCCACTCGAAGCAGACCTTCAATCAGAAATACCCGATCCGGATTTTGCCGCTCGTGCAAGATTTCATAGACCCCAAAGAATCCGGGCAGCGCTCCGAAGTCGGCCTGAATTCCAGTCTTCAAATAACGGATCACATAATGTTTGCCGTGATGTTCGCCGTCGATCTGGTCGTCGGGATCTCTCGGATCTTCCCGCAAAATCAGTTCAATTGAACCGTCGGGCGTTTTGTAAGTCCGTCGGCCACCAATCAATCCAGGGTGCCTCGGCGACGCGGATGCTTCCGGCGCTGACGACGCCGATTCATTTGGTTTCGAGGCAGCGCGATTTGTAAAGTAAAGCGACGTTTTTGTCTGTTCGTACCAGTCCGGCTCCGAGTCGAGCTTTTTCAAACCGCCGCCCAGAGGTTCGATGCTCCAGAATTCGATCGGACTGTCCGTTTTTTCCCTGCTGAAAACAATGTTGGTTCCGTCGAGAGCGAAGATAGGATCGACATCCTGACCGGACTTATCGTTGGTCAATTGGCGCAAAAACTTTCCGTCCTCCCGATACAAATAAAGATGCGAATGGCTGACGCCTTCAGCCTGCAAATATCGGATGGCAACGACGATCTCTGAAACGGCGCGCGCGTTTCCCGCGAACATCAAAACCTGCGCTGCCGCGATGACCGTTGCCGAACGTAACTTCATCAACGCAGCGGCAGATTGATCGCGCTGGCGTGCTCGGCGTCGTGATAAATTTGCACGTGGCATGTGTGCGCGTCTTTCACCGTTTCATCGGCGACCACGCCGCCGGAGCAATAATTCTTTTGCCAGAAAATCGAATTCACCGCGGTCACGACCAGGCGCAGCCGGCTGCCCTTCATTAACTTTCGGGCAACAAACAAGCCGGGATTGAAATCGCATTTCACGATCTCGCCTGGCTTGACGAGCTTCGCTTCGCGCAACGACTCGCGGTAGCGCAGCCGGCGCACATCGCTCCACAAGGAAATGCTCGTTCCGTCGGTTTGGATTTCGTAAAGGTCCGCTTCAAGATCGACATCCGGGGTGTCGATCGACATCCAAACTGTGACGGTTGGGCAACCGATGAGCGGTGTTTCCTTTGACAACGGATCGGTGTGATAAACAAGGCCGTCGTCTCCGATACTGAGTGGCAGTTTTTGGTCGAGAGCTGCGGTTTTCTCGTTTGATTCAATTCCTTCGACTTCTTCACCGCGCCGGATGTCAAGCGGATCGTAAACGAATTTGTCCGTGCCGCCCTTCGGCTTTGCTTCGGTCAAGGTGCCGCAATGAAAGACCCCATTAGCCTCGCCGCTTTTTGAATCGAAATAAAGCGTCTTTGGGTTGGCAATTAGATTTGCGTAGCTGTCAGTGTACTTCCACTCGCCGTTGTCGCCTTTGTTTCCCGACGGGATCAGGTAATACGCGACCTGATTCTTGAGGAACGATGGCTTCGCGCCGTTTTTCATTGTCCAGTCGTACCATTGACGATGCAGATCATTCAGATCGACAAGCGCGTCTTTGCCGAATTTCACGCCACCGACTTCATCAGTCGGTGTGCGCGTGCCGGCGTGGTCCCACGGACCAATGATGAGAAAGTGTTTCGCGCGCGTTTCGGGTGACGCGTTCGCGAGGTGATTGCGGTAGAACGTCATCGCGCCCAGCTCATCGCCGTCGTACTGCCCGGTGATCGTTAGGAGGGGCAGGGTGAGTTTTTTGAATTGATCGACAGTCGGAATCATCGCGTCGTAGTAGGCGTCGGCGGTCGGATGTTTCAGGATCCGTTGAAAGTTGACCGACGGATTCCCGATGAAGGAGTCGAACGTTTTGAACGCGATGTGTTTCTTGTAAGCGTCGAGATACTTGGTGCGCCAGAATTTCGAGTCGCCGAAGAGATTCATCTGGCTGGCTTTGCCACTGGTGTAGGTGAACCATTGCATGTCGTACATCTCGCCGACGTTTTGGAGCGATGGATAATCCAGCGGCGGATGGGCGGCCGCGGCTGGAACGATGGTCGCCAAATGCGGCGGTAATCCCTTGGCCGTCGCCCATTGATCAAACCCCGCGTACGATCCGCCCCACATCGCGACCTTTCCATCGCAAAATGGTTGTTGCGCGAGCCATTCAACAACGTCGTGACCATCGTGCGGTTCTTGCGCGAAAGGTTCGAATTCACCGCCGGAATTTCCCCGGCCGCGAACATCGACCAACGCAAACACGTAGCCGTGCGACGCGAAATACGAAGCGCGTGGGTGATACGTGTCGGAGATGTAGGGCGTCAGCGTGAACACGACGGGCATCTTGGGCGCTGAACCGTCCGGCTTTTTAGGCAAATAAAGCGTGGCGTTGAGCTCGACGTTGTCTCGCATCGGGATCTTCACGCCCCAACGAATGTCGTAATCAGTCGCGGGCGGCGGCGTTGGGCTGGCTTCAGATTTCGGTTCCGGCGAAGGACCTTTCTGTGGATTTGTTTGCGCGGTTGCCGGAGCTGAGATCGACATCGTCAACAGCGAAATGACGAGTAGAAGGCGTAAAGTCATGCGAGGAATTGAACCCAAACGCCGCGCGCAAAACAACGCTCAAATCGCGCTAGCGCCTTGCCTTATTGGCGTAAAGTTTTTATACCGCCGGGATGCACTTTCCCGCTCGCACCCGATTAGCTTTTCTCCTTCTCGTCTTGGCCAGCTCAACACTTGCAACGCAAGCTGCCGACAGGGTCGTCGTTCTGAAAGCAGCGCGTTTGTTCGACGGAAAGTCGAAAGCACTCGTGCAAAACGGCGTAGTGATTGTTCAGGGCAACAAGATCGTTGATGCCGGCAGCAATTTGCCCGCGCCGCCTGATGCACAGGTCATCAATCTGGGCGACGCGACACTTTCGCCGGGATTCATGGATGGTCACACTCATCTGACTCTCGATTTCTCGGGCAACTACAACGAACGGCGGTTGCGCGAGATCGACCAAAATGTTTCCGAGCACGCGATTGCGGCGACCCGATATGCGCGCGTGACAGTCGAAGCCGGTTTTACGACCGTGCGAGATCTCGGCAGCCGCTTCGTCGGCAGCAAAGAATTTGTCGATGTCGCGCTACGCAACTCGATCAACAAAGGCGTGATCGTTGGACCAAGAATGTTGGTAGCGACGTTCGGAATCGGCGCGACCGGCGGACATTTCGATGCCACATCGGGATTTCGCGACATGCTCTTTGGCCGCGAACCCGATTACAGCGACGGAATCGCCGACGGACCGGATGCGATCCGAAAAGCTGTGCGGTTTGAAGTGAAGAATGGCGCGGACGTAATCAAGGCCGCCGTGTCGGGTGGCGTCCTCTCGCTGGCAGACGAGGTCGATACGCCGCAACTAACTCCCGCCGAAATGGCCGCACTGGTCGACGAATCGCATCGCTTGCGCAAGAAAGTGGCAGTGCATTGCCACGGGGATCAAGCGGCGAAAGACGCGATTGAAGCCGGTGTGGATTCGATTGAACACGGATCCTTCATGAAACCGGAGACACTCACGTTGATGAAAAACCAAGGAACCTATCTGACGCCAACGTTGATGGCGACGGAATGGATCATGAGCAAGATCGACAACTACCCGCCGGCTTTGCAGGCCAAAGCTAAAGCAGCCGCGGCGGCGCGCACGGAGATGTTCCGCAGCGCCGTGAAGGTGGGAGTGAAGATTTCATTTGGGACCGACGCGGCTGTTTTCCCGCACGGACAAAATGCAAAGGAATTCAAATTGATGGTCGATCTTGGAATGCAACCAATGGACGCGCTGAAAGCCGCGACCGGAAACGCTGCCGATCTTTTCGGAATCGCGCAAAAAACCGGAACGCTTGAGAAAGGAAAGCTCGCGGATGTGATCGCGATGCCTGGCGACCCAACCAGTGACATCACGGCGACCGAACGGGTTTCGTTCGTGATGAAAGAAGGGAAAATTATCCGGAACGGTCCGCCCAGCGCACCGCCAGTCGCCGTTTCAGCGGATGCTCCGCCGGAAATTCCAGCCGATTAACGAAATATATTTCCGCTAACCAAAGCGACGTGAGTGTCGTTGGGAACCACTGCCACCCGCGCCGAATCGCTCGAAGCGTTAATGAAATAAAGCGAAGCTCCCGGGCCGACGTAGACGGGATAGAAAGTGTAAGGCTGCCCGTCGATGAACTGGGGATTTCTCCAATCGATCGCTATCGCGCGGGAAACAGAACGAGAAGTTACAGCGACTGAATCACTGAAGTTGATCGATCGCGGATCGCGAAAGTCACCGCGATTGTCGTAGTCGACGCCATTGTAAGGCGTGAATCGCCAGTTTCGGACTCCGTTAGTCGGAAACCAATCTGATGTGAATACTTCACCTTCGCTCAGAAGCGGAATGGTCCGGCTAACGATCGTTTTCGTTCCGATATTGTCGATCAATGCCGGTTGGATATGGTCTTCGCCGGCGAAGCGGTACGAATAAAAGGCGATCTCGTAATCCAGGCCGCCCCACCGGCTTAAATTAATTGCATGACCGAACGCCACTTCGAAAACGTCAACGCGCGGGTAATGATTTTGGGGTTCGGCCGGTAAACCATTGGTCGGGCGGGCCGGTGCTGCCTCAGCGGACGCCACTTCTTCTTTCGACGCGACCAGTTTCGAATCGCGAAGCGACTGGATCAGGGAATCGCTCGCGCCTTGTGATTTGAGAATCCCCTCCTGCGGCTCAGTTAAAGGATGCAAAAGCTTTCGCTCCGCCACCTCATTTTTGATCGAGAATTCCGGCTCGTGCATCCGGACGAGGAGCGACAACTCGCTAAAGCCGATGGGCTTGGCTGGGAGTTGCGAGGCAAGGAACAGGGCGGCGGCGGCAACTAAGAATCTATAATGAGTGGGGCTTTTCATAGCACCCGGGTTTTACCAAGACCAGTAGAGGTTTTGCAAGCTAAAAGACGAGCCTCGCGACCCGCGAAACACCTTTGACAGAAGATA
>Ga0209328_10000337_pt1 | contig 11396 bp, 10 predicted proteins | sample JacPinW_OM3H0_M1_FD_187954 | JGI IMG/M metagenome (GOLD analysis project Ga0209328, IMG submission 187954) | Forest soil microbial communities from Algoma, Ontario, Canada - Jack Pine, Ontario site 1_JW_OM3H0_M1 (SPAdes) (version 2) | ecosystem: Environmental > Terrestrial > Soil > Boreal... | reverse complement strand
AATCGCGTTCACTGCAGGGTTCCATTTTGCTTTTATCGAGCAAGGCGGCACCAGTCTGTATCCTTCGTTGGCTCAGAGGGTCACCGATCCGGAAGTCTTGAGAGTTGTGCTCAGCATCGGCCCAACTGAGACGATGCACTTCCAGACCTGGCAGGACAAGGCGGGAAATGCGAATGCGGGCCCTGGGCCTGGACCCAATCCGCCGTTTACGGTGTTTGATCCGATAAATAACTCATCGGTGACGTTCAACGATCTGCACAATGGAGCGCCGGAGACGTTGCAGGCAAACCTGATCATGCCTGAGCCATGCCCATTCTTAAGTAGAAAGTTTCCGAACTGTTCGATTATTCGTCCGACCGCAACAAAAGGGGTGGCGATGGGGGCGGTTAAGGCCCTGAGGGACGACGGACTCTTCATCGGGCAAACGCCGGCGTTCTTTAACCTGCTCAATCGTTTGGCAGAAGATGCGGACGAGGCGGAGCGAGAGGATTGAGTGCCGACTTGAATAGTTAGGAGTCGAAAAGGCAACGACAAACAGAAATCCGCAGGGTTCGATCCCCTGCGGATTTTTTATTTTGCCTCGAGATTGGCCGAAAGAACCGCCAACAATCGACGAACTATGATTCATGCGTTCTCGACTGATTCATTTTCTGCTTTCGAATTTCTACTTCCTGCTTTGTCTCTGAGCTCGTGAGCGAAGCGATACCGTTACTCCGAGTTGATCCGCGTTTCCAAGATCGCGAACGCCAGCCGGGTCTCGATCTTCTCCGCGCGCTCGCTATCGTCGTGGTGGTTATTTACCACGCCGGCATCATGGGATTTCCGATGCCGGGACGTGTCCATCGCTGGGGCTGGATCGGTGTCGATCTTTTCTTTGTTCTCAGCGGCTATCTCATCGGCGGACAATTGCTCGCGCCGCTCGCGCGTAATCAGTCAATCGACCTGAAACGTTTCTTCGCCCGTCGCGCGCTTCGAATCATGCCGGCATATTTCGCCATCCTCGCGATTTATTTTCTGCTGCCGTCATGGCGCGAATATCACGACATGGCGCAGCCGCTCTGGAAATTTTTGTTATCGATCCAAAACATCGCGCTCCACGGTGGCACGGCTCTCTCGCACGCGTGGTCGCTCGCGGTTGAGGACCAATTCTATCTGGCGCTGCCCTTCATCTTACTTTTTGCAAATCGCTTGCCGCCCACCGCGATCTTCATCCCGTGCATGATCTTCTTCGGCGGGATTTTGCTCCGAACATTTCTCGCGTATCAATATCCGGCCGAGATTTCCGGTGTCGCGTTTCGTGATTATCAAGTGTGGATCTATTACCCGACCTGGACCCGGCTCGATCCGCTGGTGTTCGGTGTCGCCCTGGCCGCGATCGAGAAATTCCGACCGCATTGGTGGACGAAATTAACAAATCTCGCGCCGTGGCTCTTGTTGCCGGCTCTTGCCCTGATTAGTTACGCATTGTGGATGGGTGAAGGCGAATACCTCACCGTCACCTCCGTTGTCTGGCAATTTCCGTTGATCGCGCTCGGAATGGCCGCGCTCTTCGTTTGCGCGCAGAGTGATCGCCTACCAATTCGTCGCGGGCGGATTCCCGGCGCAGCGTTTATCGCCAGCATCGCCTACAGTGCGTATTTGGTTCAAAAGCTCGTCATCCATGGCGTCGCCGAGTTCTGCCGGGCTCACGACATCGCGCTGACATCGACATCAGCACTCATCGGCGTGGAACTCTGCGTTTATGCCGTGGCCACAATTCTATTTCTCGCGGTCGAACGCCCGTTCCTCCAACTCCGTCACCGCATCGCTCCGCGAAAATAAAATCTGCTTCCTGCTTTCTTGCGTTCCTGAGCGATAATTCTTCATGAAAACGAGAGGACGAGTTGCGCTCGTCACCGGCGCGAATAAGGGAATTGGATTTGAAGTTGTGCGCCAGCTGCGGCGCGAAGGTTTGCATGTGTTCCTCGGTGCCCGCAACGCGGACGCTGGAACGGCGGCCGCCGAAAAACTCGATGGTGAGGGAAAAAAAGAAAAGGACGACGGCGCTGTTATGTTCTTGAAGATCGACATCACCAACATCGACAGCATCAAGCAAGCAGCGGAGGAATTTTCGAAGCAGCGCGATCGTCTCGACGCGCTGGTGAACAACGCGGGAATTCTGCTCGACGACGACAAAGATATCCTCAGCATCACGCCGGAAATTTTCGAAACCACATTGCGGACAAACACGCTCGGCGCGTTGCTCGTGTCGCAAGCGTTCGTTCCGTTCCTGAAAAAGAGCGACGCGCCCCGCATCGTGAATGTCTCCAGCGGCGGCGGACAATTGAGCGATGGTGGCGGTGATTGGGCGCCCGCGTATTGCATTTCGAAAACCGCACTCAACGGCGTCACCGTTCAGCTCGCCGCTAAGTTACCGAACTTTGCGGTGAACTCGGTCTGTCCGGGTTGGGTCCGCACCGACATGGGGGGATCGAACGCCACCCGCTCGGTCGCCGAGGGTGCTTCCGGGATTGTGTGGTTAGCGTGTGAAGCTCCGCAAAATCAGAGCGGAAAATTTTTCAGGGATCGCAAAGTAATCCCCTGGTGATCCGGATCAGTGGTGTCCGAGAAGGTTTGTTACCGTCGTTGTCGCGGTTGTCGCGACTGTCGTCACCGGTGTCAGCGTCGTACTTGTCAGTGTCGAGGTCGGTGTTGCGGTGGTAGAAGTCGGTGAGCCGGTGATGGTGCCCACGAGGCCGGATGTCGTCGAAGCTACGGTTGAGGTTGTGCCGGTCACAACTCCTGAAACTGTCGCCACGGTTGTATTAACGGTAGTCGGTACGACGGACAGGGTGCCGGTGACAGATGGAACCGCCAAGTCTAGCAACGACGCAACTTGAGTTGTGCTCGAGATCGGAATCGAGGTAACCGTGCCCGTCGTGGTGGCGAGCAAATTAGTTGTAGTCGCGGTTGTCGAGTTCAACAATGTATTAACCGTTCCAACCGTGGATCCGAGAGTCGAGGTCACCGCGGTGCCCGCATTGTTCACGATCGGCAACACATCGTTCTTCACCAAGCCGACTGGTGATTGCAACGTCGCTCCGAGCAATCGGCCGGTCGAACTTGTGAGTTTCGCGAGCTGATCGTTCGTCGCCACGATGACATTCGTGCCTTTGCCGATGACAAGGTTGGTCGGAACAAGATTTGTCTTTGCCAACTGCTGTTGTTGGTCCGCAATGGCCGCCTGAATCAAATTTGTGCTCGGCAACGGTTCGGCGCCCGGAAAATTTACCAGGGTCGAAGTCTGGACGACATGTTGAAGATCGACATTCACCGGTTCGGGAATGTTTTTGGCGTCCGGTCGCATGATCACCATTTTGCCTGCCGTCAAAACCACCGAATCGCCGAGGAGTCCGTTTCGGGACAACCGCAGACTGCCCTCCAGGACCATGACCTTGATGTATTTGGTTGGAATGTATTCCATCATGATGGTGGTGCCGGTGATCGCCGCCGTCACTGCCGCGGTATGAATCTTTGCGCCGCCGAGCCCTTTCGGCACCTGCAGCAGCATCGAGCCCTTCTCCAAAGTCAGGTCGCGCGTGCCGGTCTTAAAGCTGAAGAACGTTTCCGCGCCGAGTCGGGTTAGCGTGTCATCTTGAAATAACAACTCCGACCGCGACTTCACCCCGGTCTCCACTCCGAGATCGTCCTTCACCACGTCGCGGACTACTGCCGGCCGTTCACCATTTTGCGGATCGACCAGGCTAACCTGGTTAATGATCTTAGTGACTTGCGCTTCGGTCAGGGGTCCGGCGACCGCGATGTGAGCTGAGAAAGTGAGTGAAATGAAAACGACGGCGAGTGCAGACAATATCCTCTTGGACATAGGTGAAAAGCAGCTTGGTTTATAATTACCATAATTTCACGAGCCACTGCAACTAGAATCTTATGCCCACCCTGACCGCGCCGCCCACGCTAAGCGCCTCATAGTCAAAGGCCCCCCGGTTCGAATCATTCCGGGCGCCGGACAATGTCGTGTCCACTCTCAGCCAACGGGTCACCGCGATCCCCGCGTTCAACGACAACGTCTGGTTGTGATCGATTCGTCCATCGTCGGCATAAAACTGCGCCGCGTACCGGTAGAGAAGATCGACGCCGAACGAACGCGTGACTTGCAGATGATAGGCAGCCTGCGCCGCCGCCTGATCGCGTTGTTGCGAATGAGGATCGGAGATTCCGGCGATCCCGCTCACGCCGGTCGTCAGAAAATGCGAGCGGTTAAACACAAAGGTGCGTTGCGCGCCCAGGGTGAATTCGTGGTCTTGCAGCAACTCGCTGCCGTGTCTGTTGATGAGCTCAGTAAAATCATAGCGGCCGAATGCGACCACGCCGTGACCGCCGGGGACGATCCAGCTCAAACCGGTTCCGCTCGAGATGCGCTCGAAGTCCAGTTCGCTGGCGCGATCGTGCCGGAAAATTGATCCGGCGATCGAAATTTCACCAAAAAGTCCGCGCGCTATCGTCGGGCGCCAGGCCGCTCCGCTGTTAGCCACGAGAAACACGTCACTGCGGGTGTGGTTCGGCGTAAGATCGACATTGTTTGTGTAAAACACGGACACGTCGTCGAACACTGCGAACTGCTTCGACCGTTCCTGACTCTTCAGGATTAACTGTGTGCCGAAACTTTCGTCCCCGGAGGTCGTGCTTTCACTGGCCGCCTCTTCATCCTCCGGTGCGACTGCTGAGGTCCCGGTGGTGGTCGGCGGCGCGAATAGTCGCGACTCGTTAATCGACGAAACCGCCTGCTGCCCACGCGCCAGCTCGACGCTCGCGACCAGTGCGCACAACAGGAGAACAATCCTCTGAAACACTCCTCACATTCAGCAGTCCACATACCCTTTTGACCGGGCACGTTTCCCGCTCCGACTCCAACAATATGTCGCGACGGCGCACTTTCATCGCCGCCCTGCTCACCGCCGTCTGCGCGGCTGCTGCAGTGTGGCTCGATCTCGATCGTCCCGGCTACTACGCCTCCGTTGAATATCGGCTGCGCGACCTGATCGCTCGGGCCGGCCGGACTGCGCCTCCGAATTCCGATCTCGTTTTCCTGGCGATCGATTCCGATTCGGTCAATCTCGATCCATCCCTTGACGTCGAAGGCTTGTTTTCCTCGGCTGCCGGCGACGCCGAATGCCGGCGCGGGCTCGAGCTCATGACAAAACCGTGGCCGTGGAACCGCGAGATCTATGCAGTGATCGCGCGGCGACTCCTCAATTCGGGCGCCAAGCTCGTGGCGTTTGATTGTCTTTTTCCCGAGCCGTGGCCGGGCGACGACGCATTTCGCAGCGCTCTGGATGAATTTGGATCGCGGATCGTCATCGGCGGGAATTTCGTCTCCCGAGTTAATGCCGATATGTCGCGCATCGTGCCGTCGAGCTACCAGCCGCCTTCAGAAACTTTGCTTCCTGACGCTGCGGGTCCGGACGATCGCGTCGGCTTCACGAACTTTTTCACCGGCGAGGATCAAATCATCCGGAGCATTCAATACCGTGTTGCGTTTCGAGATCGTGAAAATCCCACCGCTTCCTATCTCTCACTCGTTGCTCGCATCGCAGCGAACAGTGAGCACGGGGAGAGAATTCCGCCGGGTATTGGTGAGCGCATCATCCGCTTCACTGGCCCGCGACGGGTTGCTTTTCCGCCGCATCCAATCTTCGAAATTCTTGTTCCCGAATATTGGGAACACAATTACCGCTCGGGCGAATTTTTTCGGAACAAGACGGTGATCGTGGGGGCCGAAGGGAAATGGAAGAAGGACGAGCTCGACACCCCACTCGGTGCGATGTCCGGAGCGGAAATCCATCTCAACGCACTCAACGCCTTGTTGCACGGCGAATTTCTGCGCGAGCTTCCGCCGATCGGCTCCGTTGCCGTCTCCCTGCTGGCGGCGTTAATCGGTGCAATGCTTTCGCTCGGCATTCGTTCCCCCTGGATCCGGTTTGGCGCCCTTGGCGCAATCGATCTAGCAGCTCCGTTCGCCGCGCTCGGCTTTTACAATTATGCGTCGCTTTATCTTCCGTGCGTCACTCCGTTCGTTGCCATCAACGCAACCGTGTTTCTCTGTCTCGTTTCCGATTTCACTTTCGAGCGCATCGAGCGACGCAAACTAAGATCGACATTGAAAGCGCGGGACGAGCTCACCCAGATGATCGTGCACGATCTGCGCTCGCCGTTGACTGTCGTCAGCGGATACATCGAGGCTTTGGAGCACGCCGCCGCCCGGAAGTTCAGTCCGACCGAAGCCAAGTTCGTCGCTGAAGCGCACCGCGGCGCCGACAAAATACGCGACATGATCACGACCTTGCTCGACGTCAATCGCCTGGAAGCCGGCCAGATGCCGCTGCAATTGCAGGCCAACGACATCGCCGGGATTGCGCGTAAAGCCGCGGATCATTTCGCGCCGGTGTTGAGAGGCCGCCAGCTCGATTGTGAAATCCCGTCTGCTCCCGTTGTTGTGAGTTGCGACGAAGACGTCATCCGCCGCGTGCTTGAGAACCTGATCAGCAACGCGATCAAGTTCACTAAATCCGACGGCACGATCACGGTGACGGTCGAGCCTAACGAATCGGAGGCGACCGTTTCGGTTAGCGACGACGGCCCCGGCATTCCGACCGATCAACACAAGCGCATATTCGAAAAATTCGGACAAACCGAAACCGGTGCTGCGAAACAACATTCCACCGGCATCGGTCTCGCCTTCTGCCGCCTCGCAGTCGAAGCCCACGGCGGCAAGATCGACATCGAAAGCGAGCCCGGAAAAGGCAGCACCTTTTACTTCAGATTGCCAATTGCAACTGTGGAAAAAATGGATTCCCGCCGTACAGCCGCGCCCGCCACAAAATAAAGGCCAGTGCGGCTCGGACTCACTAGTCACAGCTCTTGCTGAGGTCGAGCTGGCGTTTGGCATGGGTAGCCAAACTTTACGGCGGGAGTCACCGACGCTTGCGAGCGTGACTAGGGAAGCCGGGCGGGCGATAGGGAAATCGACATCACGACAGCTTTCCTGCGGCAGTATTCAGTCCGCTCGACGACCTGCCAGCCAAGTTTGCGGTAGAGCCCTTCGGCTGAAGGCGTCCAAAGATAGAGCCGAGGAACATTCAATTTTTTCGCTTCTTCGACGGCGCGATGCATGAGCATTGATGCCACGCCGCGGTTTCGCCATTCCGGCAGCACCAAAAGACCGCCTAACCACGGATCTAGATCTGGCCGAGTATCCATGTCGTGAAACTTTAGTGACACCATCCCGACGAGATCGCCGCCATGAAGTGCGATCAGTGTGAGCGGTAACCGATCAGTGTTCATTCGCTCCCGATAATTTTTCAGACAGTCCTCCAATGTTTGTTCGCGCTTCTGATAAACGTCTTGCCACTCTCTCCAGGACAACTGCGCCAGTTGCTCGAGGAATTCAGGGCGATTGGCCAAATAATCAATCCTGATGTCCGGCTTGCTCACAATTCCACTCGTCACTGGTCACACGTCACTGTTTCAGAACCAGCGGCGCACGTCGCGTTTCAATTCCAGATACGGCTCGCCAAATTTTGCCGCGAGATATTTCTCTTCGCGCAGGACGACTCCGTGATGGAGGATCAAGAAAAGGGGAACGACAAACAAGAGCGTGATCCAGTCGTTCAGGAAAAATCCGAGCGCCACCTGCAATAAACAAAGCGCCAGATACATCGGGTTGCGCGTGAACCGGTACGGCCCACCGCGCACCATCGTTAATGCCGGCTCGGACGGATTCACGTTTGTCCCTGCCTTCTTGAATGTCACCACCGCTGACAACGCCATGGTCGGCGCAAGAATCACGAGAACGATCCCGCAAACCAGACTTGCGCGGTAGCTCATGATCGGCACCTGGATGACAAAGAAGTGAACCAAAACGCCGCTCACCGCGCCAACCGCCCAGATCAACGGCGGAAAAGCAATGACCCCGGGATTATCGTTGTCGTCAGTTGTCACTGGTCAGAGTTCGCTTAGGCAAAATCGCTGCCCGACGACGTCTATTCGATGACCTCACGATCCGCAACTCATTGGTGAACCCTTACCGACAACAAAACCTCGGCGAGCAAGCGCATTTGCGCAGCTCGGCCTTCCTTGGGCTCGTTGCGGTCGCCCTTTTGAGCCACCACTCCGTCTTCGCTGCTGATCAGCCGCCGCCGGAGTCCGTCCGTTTTTCCAGTGGCGACGTAACTCTTGCCGGAAGTCTGTTTATACCCACCGGGAAAACGCCGCATCCGGGTGTCGTTCTTATCGGTGGGTCAGGGAGCGCGCGGCGCGGCGGCTTGCAGGAGTATGCGCAACATCTTTGCTCACTCGGGTTCTGCGCGCTGACCTATGACAAGCGCGGTAACGGAGAATCGAGTGGCGATTGGACAACCTCTTCCCTTGACGATCTCGCAAGCGATGCGGCGGCAGCGATTAGCTATCTAAAGAGACTGCCGCAGGTTGATTCCAATCGCGTCGGGGTCTGGGGCGTTAGCCAGGCTGGATGGATCATTCCAATTCTGTCGACGCGTGAACCGGAACTGGCCTTTGCCATTATTGTTACCGGCGGCGGCGCGACCCCGCGCGAGGTCGAGATGAATTCGTACGAACGCGCTTTAGATGAAGAAAAAGTCTCCGGCCAAGATCGCCGTGACGCAAAAGCGCTGTTGGCACGCTACTTTGAATGGCTCAAGACCGGTGTCGATCGCGCCGGATTACTCGCCGCCGTTGAACAGGCGCGTTCCAAATCGTGGTATTCCGTCATATCGCTCGATCAGATTCTTCCCTCCGATCGGTTTCGACCAAAATGGCAATGGGTAGCGGAATTCGACCCGCTTCCGCTGATCAAAACGATGCGGATTCCGGTGCTCGTGGTCCTGGGCGGGAAAGACCATTTACTGCCGGTCGAACTTTCCGCACAACGTTGGCAAGAAGGTCTGGCCGCGGCGGGGAATGTGGATGCTGTGGTAAAAGTTCTTCCTGAAGTAAATCACGCCGGTCGTCTCGGCGAAATGCACAGTAACGATAGCCCGATCAGTCCCGAATACTTCCGGCTCGTGAAAGATTTTCTAACCAAACAAATTGTTTTGCCCTACTCGCGCTCAACGGGATTATCCGACGAGGTATTCGTTTCCATACTTCATCTGCTTTCAATCTAATCGATTCAGAACAAGACTCGCTGGAAAATCGAATCGAACTCGTGAAGCCGGCGGTGTCTGATCTCTGATTTGCGTAGTGTCGTCGATCAGGCGACTGGCGGTCCCGACGTGGATACTCTTTCGGTTCAATTTCTCGCCCAAGGCGAACAATCCGCCGATGCCGTCATGACGCGGCTGGTCATGTTCATCCGTGCGGCAAAGCAAACTCTCGATTTTGCCGTTTACGACATGCGGTTCAGTGATCCGCTCCGCGCTCAGCTTGTCTCGGCTTTGCGCGAACGCGCAGAGGCAGGCGTGCAGATTCGCTTTTGCTATGATGGCGACAAGCCGCCTCAGGCAAATGTCGCCGCTGGTCAGGACCCGGCTCCCGCGGGCACAGGCGCATTTGTCCAATCGTTAGGCTATCCGTGGCATCGCATTGGCGGGATGAAACTGATGCACAGCAAATTTATCCTGCGCGATCAACAAGCGGTTTGGACCGGCTCGACCAACATGACGTATGACGCCTTCACCTTGATGGAGAACAACATTCTCCAGATCGATTCGTCCGCGTTAGCTAATTACTACGCTCAGGATTTCGAACAGCTTTGGGAAAAGGAAAACTTCGATCACACCGGCGACATTCGCACTGCGCCCGAGCCGCTGACCTTTTCCAATCAATCGGCCGAGGCACGCGTTATGTTTTCTCCGGGCTGCGGGTTGGAAATCGATTCCGAAATCGCGAGTCGTGTGCGGGCGGCGCAACGGCGTGTCCGCATCTGCAGCCTATTAGTCAATTCGGGCACGCTCATCTCCGAGCTCGGCAACTTGTTGCGAGGCGGCCGGGTCGCGGTGGATGGGATCTACGATCGCACCCAAATGGCGGAGGTTTACTTGCAGTGGCAGGAAGTGCCGTCGAATCGTTGGAAGATCGACGCCCTTAAAGACATTATCGCGCGCGCCGGCCTGATCGGCAAAAACTCAACGCCTTACACACCGACTGGGCACCACGATTTCATGCACAACAAAGTTCTCGTCATCGACGACACCGTGATCACCGGTTCCTATAATTTCTCTCGAAGCGCCCAATTCAACGCTGAAAACATTCTCTTCATCGAGAGCGCGCCGCTCGCCGAAGCCTACAGCGCTTACATTGATCACCTGAAGTCGAAATACGGATCCTGACCTTTGCCGTGGGTCGCTATTTCCCATGATCTGGCGTATAGTCTCCGATGTCTAAGACAGCCAGTGCTTCTTTCAAGCGTCGCATACCCGACAACGTAACCGAGGAATTGGTGGCCGTGCTTTCGTCCAGGGCGTCGTTCGAGTTCAAGCCCTTGTTCGACATCATCCTGCTTAAGCTTCAGGAACGAAAAGCGGCCAGCGGCGGGGAAGAAATGCTGCGGTTGCGCGTTTATGAAAAGCTTCAGGGCCTGGTCAGCCAGGGCGCGGTCAATCGAACGGTCAACGGGCTCACCAAAAAATACAAAGGCGTCGCCCCGCGCATGGCCACGCTCAAAGCAGAAATGAAAGTGCTGCGTAACGAGTGGGCTAAAAAACTTCGAGCCAAGGCCGCCGCGCGTAACTGATCGCAATTGTCTGTTCTCACAATCGAATGGAGCGGTTGGGAACCGCGACGTGGCCGGTAACCGCTGCGAGGTAGCTAACCTGACCGCTGTCCTCTAAACTGTTGTGATGTACGGTGCTAACAACTGGCGCAGTTCGTCAGGCACGTAGCCGCGTTTTGCGCGCATGTGCACGATTGGTAGCGCCGAGGCCGCAAGGACTTGGTCCACGAACCCGTCCCGCTCTTTTCGCTTTTCGCCATCGTGTGACGAGTCATCCAATTCAACGGCTAGGACCGGAGCGAGATCCGTGTCGCAGATGACGAAGTCGAGATGTTTGCGATCGATTCGATTTAGGTGAGTCCGCCAGGCGCCAGTTCCTTTCGTCACGTAAACGACATCAGCGAGTCGCACCTTGGCAAACAAAGTGTAGTTGGGCGCCAAGCGGCGCAAAACTTCGTAAAAGGATCGCTCTGCAGACGAGAAAAAATATTTCTTTCTCGCGTAAGGGAGAGGATCGGATTTCGGAGGTTGCCAATCCAGATCGAAGACTGACCGCGTCCCCGCCGTGGATTTCAACAGTGCTTGAATCCCCACGGCTAATCCCAGGATAATGCCGATGAAAATAGCCAAGACAAAAAGAGAGATCATCACACAGGACTGAGCAGAA
>Ga0209328_10000335_pt1 | contig 11425 bp, 10 predicted proteins | sample JacPinW_OM3H0_M1_FD_187954 | JGI IMG/M metagenome (GOLD analysis project Ga0209328, IMG submission 187954) | Forest soil microbial communities from Algoma, Ontario, Canada - Jack Pine, Ontario site 1_JW_OM3H0_M1 (SPAdes) (version 2) | ecosystem: Environmental > Terrestrial > Soil > Boreal... | reverse complement strand
ATATAGATCGCCATCGGTCAGCGTGTCCGACATCAGGCCGAGCAGGTAAACCGCCTGATCGTTCGGATTCGTTTTAGAAAAGGTCGGCGGACTCGGCAAATCGACCGGCAATTTCCCGGTCGCACGTTGGATGGCAGCCTGCACATCGGTCGCCGCGTCGGTGATGCTCTTGCTCAGAACAAATTGAAGAGTCAGTGACGTGTTCCCCTGAGAGCTTTGGCTCGTGATGATGTCGAGCCCGGGGATTTGCAGGAATTGTTTTTCCAGCGGCGTGGCGATGTTGTTCGCCATCGTCACCGGATCCGCGCCGGGGTAGGCACAGGTGACTTGAATGATCGGATAATCGACCGCCGGCAGATCGTTCACCGCCAGTTGGTTGTAGGTCGTAATTCCCGCGACGATTACGGACAACGTCAGCAAGACGGTCATCACCGGCCGGCGGATGAACGGACCGGAAAGTCCGGTGCCTTTAACCGGAACTAATTTAGCTTCTTTCGACGCGGCAGATGTCGATCTTACATGATGTCCATCTTGCGATTCGTGTTCGCCATCCGGCGCGCCGTCGTGTTGATCTGAGCGCTCCATACCGAATCGGAATTACATCGAGCTCTTTGCTGCGGCGCTTTGGCCACCCGGAGGATTTGCCGCGCCGTACGGTTTGGGATCGACTTTTGCCCCGGGAGCTAGCGCGAGTTGTCCTGTCACGACGACTGTCTCCCCAGGTTGAACTCCGCTTTCGACCACCATCAGATCGCCATCTTGTCGCTGTCCGGGTTTTACCGGTCGAAGATCGACCGTGTTGTCGGGCTTTAGAACAAATATGAACGGCCCACTTTGACTGATCTGCACCGCTTGGGATGGAACCAGCCGCGCGTCTTTAATCGTGTCGAGAATGAAACGAACGCGCACAAACTCCGACGGCCAAAACGCGTGGTCCGGATTTGGCGTCACCCCGCGCGCTTTCACGGTTCCCGAACCAGGCTGGACCGCGTTGTCGATGAAATACAGGTCGCCGACGCGCGGCGGAATTTTGTCGTCCGGCGAATTTGTTTGCACTTTCACGTTCGGTCCGCCGAGATATTTCCTCACTAGCGCCAAATCCGTCTCGGCAACGGTGAAGTCGGTGTAAATCGGATCAAGCCCCTGGATCGTTAACAAGATCGCGCCGCCGCTGCCGGCATTGCCGTTCACTACATTGCCGGCATCGACAAGTCGCAAGCCCGCACGGCCATTGATCGGTGATTTGATGTAGCAAAAATCCACATTCACCTGAGCAGCCGCGACCGCTGCTTCGGACTTGCGTGCGTTTGCCTGAGCAGTGTCGAAATCCTGCGGTGCCGTGACGTTTCTCGCGCGCAGCTCCGTCTGCCGCTTCAATGTCACCTGGTCTAACGCGGCTTGCGCTTTCGCCTGGTCGAGAGCGGCTTGGTACGGTCGCGGATCAATCGTGAAAAGCAGATCCCCTTTCTTTACATCGGCCCCATCCTGAAAATGGCGCGCAATAATTTGTCCGCTGACCTGCGCCTGGATCTGAACTGTTTCGTAGGCGGCGCAGGTCCCGATTTCATCGAGATAAAGCGGCACATCTTTGCTGATCACTTTCGTCACGAGCACGGGCCGAACTGGCGGCTGCGTCGTTTTCGCAGTCTCCACTCCGCGTTGCAACGTTCGCGCGACCGCGAATGCCGCCAGGATGACGAAAAGGAAAATACCCCAACGCGGAATGCGCTGTTTTTTGTCGCCGGTGATTTTCACCCTTCTCCTCTCTTGAACTTCCGTGGAGGCGCCATTCCCAGATTCTAATCGAGTACCCATGTCAGTTTTGGCCGTTCTTTCCAACTCGAGACCTGGTTGCATGTTTTCCGTTCCCATTCCCCTTCTCCGCTTTTTGCCGGATCTGTGTCAGCACGCGCATGCAGGTGCGAAGATCGGCGGCTGAAATCTCATCGAGTAACTCATGACGAAGTTGGAAAGCCGCGCTGCTGATTTGTTCGATCACGCGTTGCGCCCGCGGCGCCAAGTGCACGGTTTTACAACGGCGGTCGTGCGAAGCGCTGCGCCGCGCGACCCAATTTTCGTCTTCGAGCCGATGCAACAACGTCACCAGGGTCGGTTCTTCGATTCCCAATAACGCGGCAATTTCTGATTGGGTCAAAGGACCAGGCGCGACTGATAAATGCATCAGCGTCCGCCATTTGGCCTGGCTCAAACCCATTGGTTTGAGTCGCTCGTCCAATTTCAGTCGCCAGGCGCGGGCGGTGCCGTGCAAAAGCCGACCAAATGCATCGATATTGGAGCTCAATTTGTGAAATTAGTTAGTATGCTAACTAATTCCAGTTCAAAAGCACTGTCAATGCCACGCCTACTCGATCTTGAGCAACAAGATCGATTCTTTCCGGTAGTCGGTCGAACGCATGATACGATGCGGCTGGCGCGGTTCCCAACGCTTGCTTTCCAGTACCTCCTGTTCCCGTTCCGGGCGCACCAGCAGATAGCGCGCGTCGACTGGCACTTCCTCAATCTCGTTCGCGTAAACGAGTCTGGAGCGCATGTAAAAAAAGATCGGCTGATAATTTGGATCGAGCGCATAAACGGTCTCCGATTGCGGAATGGTGGATTCAATCTGGGCAGCGAGTCGTTTGATTCGTTGCCGCCGGTCCATTTTCGGAACAATCGCAATCGCATAGGTCCACATTGAAAGGCAGGCCAGGACGACGATGCCGATAATCGTGCGGCGGCGCGCCTCAAGAGAAAACGATTTGCCGCCAAGCCATCTCGGCCAACGAAGATTTTCCTCGCAGAAAGTCATGGCGAGCAACCAACACGCGGGCACGAGTGCGGGCATCCCGTAGCGGGGAATCGAGCCCGGCACAAGATTCACAATTACAAACGGAACGAGCGCGCCCCAAGCGAGCGCCCTCGCAAGTTGTCGATCTTTCTCCGCGGCGAAATTCTCGAATCGCACCAGCGGCAGAAAAATCACCCAGGGCAGAAGATAAAGAACGCCGTGCGGAATATTGAAAATCCATCGGCCAACTTGGAAATCGGTACCGCGGAGCCGGCCAGTGAATTGTTGCGACCATTTCGTTGTCGCCGTGGCGTGACCCGCGGCTTCCAAGAATGGAATCGCCCAGGCCGCAAAAATTCCGAGCATGATAAGAATGCCGGCGAAATGCGCCGGATGAAACAACGCTCGCCACTTGCGCTCTTTCCAAACGACCGCAATCACGACGCCGTAAAAGAATAAGAGATGAAGCGGTCCTTTCGCCAGCCAGCCGAGTCCAAGAAAAACAAACGGCACGGTCCAAATCAGCCACGCCGATTTCTTTTGCTCCCAAAAACTCAGCCAAAAGATGATCGCGAGTGCGCAAAGCGAAACATAAAGCCCTTCGATCTCAACGAGTCGCCCTTTTTCGATGATTCCGGCGTTAATCAGCCAGATCAGCGCGGCGATTGTCGATCCACGAGGACCCAAATTGACGCGGGCAACAGTCACAAACGCGATTGCGACCAAAAGAACAGAAATCACCGACGGCATCCGCGCGGTCCACTCGTTCCGGTGGCCGAAGACTTTGAATGAGGCCGCGACCAGCCAATTGATTAGCGGCGGTTTGCGAAAGTAGGTTTCGCCGCCAACCTGCGGCACAAGATAGTTGCCGGTCTCGAGCATCGTCATTCCGGGCAAAATTCGGCGGCCTTCTTCGCCTTTGATCGCAAGGGAGCCGAGGGCCGGAAAATAAAGCGCGGCCCAAAGGAGAATGACTATTAGCAAGTTGGCAGCACGAGACGTCATTGAAGATGAGATGTTGGACGCTCCGCGAGCGTCGTTCAACCCCGCAGCTTGACGCTCTCTCGCGCGAAGGGTAAGTTCAGCGTCTAGTCCGCGCTGATTGGAGTGGGAAATGATGTCCCACTCCTTTTGGTCTGCGGACTGGATGTTTTATGAACGCTGAATTCATTGCCATGCTGGATTACCTGGAGCGGGAGCGCGGGATCAAACGCGAAATCCTGCTCGAAGCGGTTTCCACAGCACTGCTTTCCGCATCCAAGAAGAGCGTCGGCGCCGCGCGCGAGCTGAGGATCGACATCGACCCGCGGACCGGCGACATCCGCGCGCTGGCCAATCTCCTCGTGGTCGACGAAGTGACAAATCCGCAGGACGAGATCGCGCTCGCCAAAGCGCGCCGGATCAAACCGGACGCGAAGGTTGGCGACACCGTCGAGATGGAAGTGACGCCGCGAAATTTCGGACGCATTGCCGCGCAAACCGCAAAGCAAGCGATGATGCAGCGCATTCGTCAGGTCGAGAAGGAAATGATTTATGAAGAATTCAAGGATCGCGCCGGCGAAATTGTCAGCGGTACTGTGCGCCGCTTCGATCGCTCTGACGTGATTCTTGATCTTGGAAAATTTGAAGCAGTCATGCCGCAGCGCGAACGCGTAGTGGTGGAAGATTACAACGTCGGTGACCGCCTCCGCGCCTATGTCGTCGCCGTCGAAAATGGATTGCGTGGCCCGGAGATCATTGTCTCGCGCAGTCATCCGAATTTTGTCCGCCGCCTTTTTGAATTGGAAGTGAGCGAAATCGCCGATGGCACAGTTGAAATCCGCGGCATTGCACGGGAAGCCGGTTATCGAACGAAGATTGCGGTCTGGAGCGCAAACGAAAAAGTGGATCCGGTCGGCGCCTGCGTCGGCATGCGAGGGTCGCGTGTGAAAAACATTGTCCGAGAACTAAACAACGAAAAGGTCGACATCATTCGTTGGAGCTCCGATCCGAAAGAGTTTGTGCTCGAAGCGCTCAAGCCGGCGAAGGTGAAGAATCTCACATTCGATCCGGAAAAGAAGAGCGCGCAGATTTCGGTGGATGAAGATCAGCTTTCGCTCGCGATCGGGAAAAAAGGACAGAACGCGCGTCTGACTTCACGACTTACGGGTTGGGAAATCAATATCGACAAAGACACGTCGGCGACGACGGCGGTGGAGCAAAAAGTTGCGCAAGCGGCGCAAACTCTCGCGGGTGCATTGCCGATCACTGAAGAACAAGCGGTGACGTTGGTGAAATCCGGCTTCACCAATCTGGAAGGCTTGCATGCCGCCGATGTTCAAGATTTGGTAGACATCCTTGGCGTGGACGAAGCAAAGGCGCGTGAAATCCACGACGCCGTCCATAAGCAAGATGTAACGCAAGAAGCGGGCTCGGCTCAAGGGGCTTGAGCCATGAGTGAATCTCCAAAATGGCAACAAAGACAAAAGCAAAAACGGCGACAAAGAAATCTGCCGCCCACAAACCAGTTGCCACGCATAAGCCTGCCTCGGCCAAGGGTAAGGTTCCGAAAGCGAAGGTAGAAGCGCATCCGAGACCGGCGCACGCTCCGGCACCGGCGAAAGCGCCGGCCCATCGCGCTGCTGAAGAAAAGCCTCACGCAAAACCAAGCACCGGTCATCGCGCCTCCGTCGAGAGCGTCTCGCTAATCGACAAGAAGCATCCGCAGAAAAAAACTGCTGATGGCGAGATAAAAAAGAAAACTACGGTTCTGCCGCCGATCTCGCGGATTCGCGCCTCGCTGGAAGCACCGACCGCGCCGCCCAAAAAACCGGAACCGGCGCAACCGGCAACATCGACGGACGGAGCAGCAGTCGAAACCGCTGCAACAGAGGCCGAGGCGCCGGCGCAAAACGTCATTCATATCAAGCCGCCGATTATTGTGAAGCAGCTTGCGGTCGAGCTTGGTTTGAAACCACATCAACTCATCGCCGAGCTGATGAACTTCAACATTTTTGCGAACATTAATCAGACGATCGAGCCGGATATCGCGTCTAAGATCGCCGAGAGTCACGGTTTCGTTCTCGAAAAAGAGCGTCGCGAAAAAGGCGGGGGCGTGCACAAGGTTGAGCAAGTTGTGGTCGCGCCGCCGCCGCCCGTCATTGAAAAGGCGGAGGAACTTAAACCTCGTGCGCCAATCATCACTTTCATGGGTCATGTCGATCACGGCAAAACGTCGTTGATGGACGCGATCCGAAAAACGCGCGTGGTGGCGGGAGAAGCCGGTGGAATTACTCAGCACATCGGCGCCTATACCGTCGATCACAAAGGGCACAAGATCACATTCATCGACACGCCTGGTCATGCGGCTTTCACCGCGATGCGTGCGCGCGGCGCGAACGTCACCGACATCGTCGTGCTGGTCATCGCTGCGGACGACGGCATCATGCCGCAGACGATCGAGGCGATCAATCACGCCAAGGCCGCGCCGCATGTCGAGATTATGGTGGCAATCAACAAAGTCGATTTGCCGTCGGCCAACATCGACAAGGTAAAGAAGCAGCTCCAGGACCGGGACCTGACTCCGGAAGATTGGGGCGGCAAAACCATCGTCTGCGAAGTTTCAGCAACACGCGGCACGGGAATCGATCACCTCCTCGAGATGATGCTCTTACAGGCGGAAGTGATGGATTTGAAAGCATCCCCGACCGCGAGACCGCGCGGCACCGTCATTGAAGCGCAAGTGGAACCGGGCCGCGGCCCGACCGCAAGCGTGATTGTGCAGATGGGCACGCTCAAAGTCGGCGAACCGTTCATCTGCGGAGATTACTCCGGCAAAGTGAAATCGCTGATCGATGATCGGGGCAAACCGGTTAAGGAAGTCGGCCCTTCGACGCCGGTGAAAGTTCTCGGATTTACGGGACTCCCAAATGCGGGCGACGAATTCCTGGTGATGGAATCGGAGCGTGCTACGAAAACTCTGAGCGACGAACGTTTGGAGGCGAAACGTGCCGAGAAGTTGACCGTGCCGCAACGTGCGACGCTGGAAACTCTTCTTGAATCAGCCGCTGGCATAAAAATTCTTCGTCTTGTTCTGAAATGCGATACCCAGGGCTCGGTTGAGGCATTGACCACTGCATTAATGCAAATCGAAAGTAAGAAAGTGGATCTTGAAATGATTCACGCCGGTGTCGGCCCGATTTCGGAGTCAGATATTTTGCTGGCGAGCGCGTCCAACGCCGTTGTCGTCGGCTTCAACACCAAAGTTGAAAACATGGCTGTGTCGGCGGCGAAACGTGAAGGCGTTCAAATCAAGCTTTACAGCATTATTTATGAATTGCTCGATCAGATGAAAGACGCGATGGCCGGATTGCTCGATCCGGAATTCCGCGAAACGGTTCTCGGTCATGCCGAAGTGAAGCAAGTGTTCGAGCTAAGCAAAGGGATCGTGGCTGGTTGTTTGGTCACGGACGGCCGCATCGCTCGCACTGGGCGGGCGCGAGTCATTCGAAAACGGCAACCAGTTTACGATGGTGGACTATCAACGCTCCGCCGTTTCCAGGACGACGTAAAAGAAGTTCGCTCCGGGTTGGAATGCGGTATCAAGCTCGGCGATTTCAGTGAATACCAGGTGGGCGATATCATCGAATGCTATCAGCTCGAGGCTATGGCCCAAAAACTCTGATGGGAATGAAAGGGCCAAATGAAACATCGCATGCTGCGGGTCAACGAAGTCGTAAAACGGGAGCTCAGTGGAATCGTTGCGCGCGAAATTAGTTTCGACGGCGCGCTTGTTACCATCAATTACGTTGACGTCAACCCCGATCTGAAGAGCGCGCATGTTTTTGTTAGCGTCCTCGGGTCGGAAAAGGCTGAAAATGTAATGACGAGGCTCGAAGAGCATCGCGTTGCCTTTCAATCCGAGCTCGCGCGTCGGGTGACCATGAAATTCACACCCCATTTGCATTTTCATCTCGACGAATCGATCGCTCGCGGCTCGCGCGTGGTCGAAATTTTGCAGCAAATCGACGCCGACAGCGAAAAATCCGAGTGAGCGCAGCTAAGTTCGAGCAAATCGGCTGGGCCTTGCGCGAACATCAGACGTTTGCGGTTCTTGGCCACGTTCGCCCGGATGGCGATGCGCTCGGGAGCCAGCTCGCGCTCGGTCTTTCTCTCAAACAACTCGGCAAAGACGTTCGCATCTGGAACGAAGAAGGCATGCTCGAGAAGTACAGGTTTCTGCCGAATGCGAACCTTCTCACCAAACCACCGGCTGAACCGGAAGATGTCGATGTTGCAATCGCACTCGACACCGCAATTCAGAATCGACTCGGCACAACTCTGCCCGCAGTCCGCTCGGCAAAACTTTGGATCAACATTGATCATCACCCGAGCAATCCGGGTTACGGCGACCTCGCTTACATCGATCCGAAAGCGCCGGCCACCGGCCAGATTCTCTTCGAACTGATCAAAAGCGAGAAATTCCCGATCGATGCTGCGGTCGCGGAAAATCTCTACGTCGCGATATCCACCGACACTGGCTCATTTCAATATCCAAACACCACCGCGCGCACTTTAGAGATCGCGGCCGAGCTCGTCCGCGCCGGCGTCGACGTCGGTCGAGTTAGCCAATTAATCTACGAAAACTATCCGCGGCGCCGGGTCGAACTGTTGCGCGATCTTCTCGGCACGATGCGATTCGATGCGAACGACCGGGTCGCGAGTTTTAGTTTGAGCCTGGCGACTGCGAAAAAACTCGGAGTGCTGCCGGAAGACAATGAAGGACTCATCGATCATTTGCGCGCGATCCGCGGCGTCATTGTCGCCGTATTTCTTGAAGAACTGCCCGAGGGCAAAGTGCGCGTGAGCATGCGTTCAAAAAGCGAAAAGGTGGATGTGTGTGCTATCTGCGAAAAATTCGGTGGCGGCGGCCACGTTCTGGCCGCGGGAGCACGTGTCCGCGGCTCGCTCGCGGAAGTCGAAAAGAAAATTCTGGAGGAAGTTTGTGATGTCGTCAGTCGTAACTCCTGACGGCGTCCTGCTGGTGGACAAAGCCGGAGGGATGACCTCGCATGACGTGGTCGCGCTCCTTCGGCGACAGCTCGGAATTAAAAAAATCGGCCATTGCGGAACGCTCGACCCAATCGCGACCGGATTGCTTCTCTTAACGATCGGACGCGGAACAAAAGTGCAGGATTTGCTGATGAGCGAAGACAAGGAATACGTTGGCACGCTTACGCTTGGCACGGCCACGAGCACGCAGGATCGAGAGGGTGAAGTCACAGAGACAAGACCGGTGCCTCAATTAAACGAGACCGAAATCCGAGCGGCGTTTGAAAAATTCCGCGGCGATTTTTATCAGATGCCACCAATGGTCTCAGCGAAAAAGCATTGCGGCGTGCCGCTCTACAAATTGGCGCGCCAGGGAAAAGTGGTGGAGCGGGAGCCGCGCTTCGTTCACGTCTATCGCTATTCGATCGATCGGATTGCGTTGCCAGAGATCGACTTCAGCGTGTTGTGCAGCAAAGGCTTTTATGTTCGCACCTACGCGCACGACATCGGCCAGCTGCTTGGTTGCGGGGCGCATTTGAAATCTTTGCGACGAACACAGTCTGGTCGATTCGATGTTGGCAACGCGATCACCGTCGACCAAATCAAAGAGCTGCCTCGCGAGGAAATCGCGCAGCGAATTCTTTCGCTGCCACAGGTCTCGCGCATGCGCGGCGCCTGAGCGGAAGATCGACAATGGAAATTTTGCGATCGATTCCGGAGCTCGAGCGATTGCGCAGTCCGGTATTTCTCGCGATTGGCGTGTTCGACGGCGTCCATCGCGGCCACCAGGCCGTTATTTCAACATCAGCGGATCACGCGGGCGCTGCGAATGGAACGCCAGTTGTGGTCACGTTCGATCCGCATCCAGAAAAAGTTCTGCGGCCAGAAGCCGCACCGCACTTGTTGAGCGCAACCCAACATAAAATCGCTCTGATCCGCGCCCTCGGCGTTGAGCACTTGCTCGTCATCACTTTCGACAAACCGTTCGCCGCCACCGAGCCGGAAGATTTCGTGCAGAAATTAGTCGCTCATTCCAAACCGCTCCGCGAAATCTGCGTTGGCCACGAGTGGTCGTTCGGAAAAAATCGCCGCGGCAATCTCGATCTCCTGAAAAGACTTGGGGCGAATTCTAATTTCGACGTGGTTGGGATTCCGCCGGTCAAGATAAACGGCGCAGTCGTGAGCAGCACGGCGATCCGGCAGGCAATTGAAAAAGGTGATCTGACGAAAGCTGCCGAAATGCTTGGTCGCGAATACACTATTCTCGGAACGGTGACGCGCGGCGACAGTCTTGGAAAGAAAATCGGGTTTCCGACGGCAAACTTGAGCGCGCATAGCGAGCAATTTCCGCCGAACGGCGTTTATGTCGCTGAAGCGCGGATTGATGGCGACTTACATCGCGGTGTAATCAACCTTGGTATTCGGCCAACCGTAAGCGCTGGAAAATCCGAGCGGGTGCTCGAAATTCACTTGTTCGATTTCAATCGCGACATTTATGACCGCGATGTCGAAGTTCGCTTCTTGAAATTTCTCCGTCCGGAAAAGAAATTTGAAAACCTGGACGCACTCGTTCAACAAATCCGCCGGGACGTCGAACAAGCGCGCCTAGTTCGATAAATTATCTAAGTCGATATTTCGCGACGCCGACTTTCTTGATTCCCGGGACGCTTCTGCCGGTGCCATTGAACCAGACGTAAAGATTCGCGCTCGGCACCTTCAATTTTTTCGAAAGATCGCCGACCGTCGCGCCTTTCTTTCCGGCCGAGCGCAACGCTCGCAGGATTTTCTCTTTTAACGCGCCGCGTTTGCTTCGCCGCCGAATCGGTCCACCAGGTGAACGAGAAACCGTAACCGGAGCGCGCTGGTCGCTTTCACGCGACGGGATGCCGAACTTGTTCTGGACGCGGATCATTTCGCGATCGATTTCCTGGATCTGCGCCATCAAACGTTCTTTGTGCTCGGTCAGGCGGACAAGTTCCTTAAGTGCCGAACTCGGGATGTCTCTTAGCATCCCCTACTCTACGGCTGGGATCGACAATGCAAATCTAAGTCGAATCTAAGATTGGATCTGGCTTGTCTTAGACATGGCAGCAAAGATGCCGCCCGCCATAACTAACATCCCGCTCGCCAATGCGAAAACGACGACCCACAGCGTCGGAATCGTGGTCAGTTTGAACATTTCGACCAAAATAAAACGGCCGCCGTCGGACAGAACGTATGTGAGCGCACTCGCCAGGGCGCTCATTCCGACCAGAATGAGCGGCCGCAAAAACTGACCTGCCTGCCGCGGCGCGGGCAGCTGTTGCAGAACACGCGCGGTAAAGCCGTCATCCTGGATATAAGGCGCAGCTTCCTGCAGCTTTCGATCCAACCAATCTTGTTCAATCTGCTCGTTCATTGTCAGTGCGCCCAGGCCGCCAAGGTTTTCTTCAATTTTTCCCGCCCGCGCAACACGTTTGTTTTGACGGTCCCGAGCGGAATTTCGAGCACGCGCGAGGCTTCGTCGTGCGATAAGCCGTTTTGACAACACAGCAAAACCGCCGATCGCTCATGCAACGGAAGTAAACTTAGTGCATGCATAAGATCATGTCTTAGACCCGGATCGAC
>Ga0209328_10000334_pt1 | contig 11450 bp, 13 predicted proteins | sample JacPinW_OM3H0_M1_FD_187954 | JGI IMG/M metagenome (GOLD analysis project Ga0209328, IMG submission 187954) | Forest soil microbial communities from Algoma, Ontario, Canada - Jack Pine, Ontario site 1_JW_OM3H0_M1 (SPAdes) (version 2) | ecosystem: Environmental > Terrestrial > Soil > Boreal... | reverse complement strand
GCGCGTTCCGCTCGATGACATCGACGAATTAGATCGACAACTGCGTTCGCGCGATGTCGCCGCGTTTGTGATCGAAACCGTTCAAGGCAAAGGCTGCCAGACTTCGAAGACCGATTTCTTCCCGCGCGCACAGGAACTCTGCCGGAAGTACGGAACGCTTCTGATTTCGGATGAAGTGCAAACTGGACTCGGTCGCACCGGGAAAATGTTCGGGTTTCAACATTGGAATCTGGAGCCGGACATCATCACCCTCGCGAAAACGTTAAGTGGCGGCTACGTCCCGTGCGGCGCGATCGTGACCCGGCGCGACATTTACCAGAAAACGTTTTCGCGGATGGACCGTTGCGTCGTTCATTCGACCACGTTCGGTCGCAATAATCTGGCGATGGCCTGCGGACTCGCGTCGCTGGAAGTGATCGATAACGAAAACTTGATCGAGAACTCAGCGAAGATGGGCGCGCTGTTGATGGAGAAAGTGGAAGCGCTCAAGGAAAAGCATTCGTTCATCAAAGAAGTTCGCGGCAAGGGGTTAATGATCGGGATCGAGTTTCACGAGCCGAGCGAGTTCAAGCTGAAGATGGCTTGGAAACTTTTGCACAAGATCGACAAGGTGCTGTTCGCGCAGATGATCGTGACCCAGATGCTGAGCAAGCATCGCATTCTGACGCAGGTGGCGGGTCACGCGATGGACGTGATGAAAATTCTGCCGCCGCTCATCATCGGCGAAAAAGAAGTCGACATGTTCGTGAACTCACTCGACGACGTTCTCACCGAGTGCCGCAAATTCCCCGGACCGATGTGGGAGCTCGGCAACAATTTCGTCCGCGCCGCCCTCGGCTCGCGCAAATCCGCCGAGCCCAAGCCTGTCTCAGCGTAAACCTGTGTGTGACTTCCCCTCAAACCGTGTTAAGCCGAAAAATCCCGTAATTAAAGACGGGATTTTTCGGCCTACTTCTCGTTAGACCTCATGAGCCGTGAACTCGATCGTTTGCTCCTTTACGGCTCTATGTTAATCCCGATCGGGTTTGCTCTGTGGGTTTGGCTCGATCCGCGCCGCTGTTTTGCACGCTGGGCAAAAATCACGTCGTTGATCGGCTGCGCCGCTGGAATCGCCTGGGACGTCATCACACTTTTTCAGCGGCCATTGTCTTTCACCCGCTATCCGTTTCTCCTTACGGTCAGCATAAAGCAAACTCTCGGTGGTGTGTTTGTCGGCATTGCTGTCACCATCGTGATAGCGCGTTATTCGAAGGCTAGATGAGAACAGCACGCAATAGGTCTAACCAACCGATGAAGCCAACGGCCCCTTGGCGATACAACTTCAGCGAGATTTTTACAGTACCCTGCCGTGGCTTATCTCTTTCTCGTTAGATGAAAAAGAACGCGGTGATTTGCGGGATCGAATACGCGCTCCGAGACGATGGGGGTAACGAAATTCCAGTTACCGAGCTTTATAAGCGCGTGAAGCTGACAACCGGAAATCTCGGTCTGAGCATGGAGGACTTCATGGTTGTGCTGCGCGAGCTAGAAGCAGACGGCCTATTTGAATGGTCTGGCAGCACAGATGGACTGACGGAGGACTCTCTCATTGCTCGAAGCCAAGAACATCCTTCAATCCCACGTGGGGACGGGACCGTTATTTACTTGTGATTTCATCTAACCAGCGGATGAAGCCAACAGCCCCTGAGCAAATGATCGCAAGCGTGTTTGCCACAGCACCGTGCTGCGGCTTATCTCTTTCTCGTTAGGCTCTTTCCTGCTATGTGGCCGTTTTCCAAGATTACGCATTGGCCGCATATAGATTGGGACAATTGGAGCACTTTGTCTGAGAACGAGCGTCAGCGTCGGGTAGCTCTCAGGGCAGAAGCAACGAAGCTTGCTAAGCGGGATTTGCAGAAGCCGGTGCAGCACCTTCTGCGTGACGCTCACGAGGAGATGTTGCATCCATGGCCGTACGAGACAGACGAGATTGCTAAGAAAAAAGATGACGGCATCAACGGTCCGTTCCCCGGTATGACATGGACGGAGTCTCGGCAAGTCGCGCAGTTGGGCCGGGTTGCCGGGGCGCAGAAGGCCATTGCTGCCTTGCTCGCGATCACAGCGTTCGAAACCAAACGTGCTTCAATCATTTTGATTTGGCTCACTGCTGCCCTGCTCGCGCTTACGCTGGCGCTTGTTTTTCTAGAACTGAGACCACATGACTCCGCTCGAAACCAAAACAAAATACAAAGCCAGCAGACTGTACCTGCAGAACAGAGCGCAGAGCAAAGGCAAACACCAAAGTTGCCAGCCTCTAAGGGGCACCCCTAATGCCACGACCGAGCCTAACAGTGCGTACTCTCGTTGCTCTCGTTTGCGTTTTCATATTAGCTTGCACACGGAAGCCCGACGCTCAGCCTCCATCAGTCCATTACGAAGTAGCGAGCCATGATGCCTCGACGGGACAATGGACGATAATTCGCGTAAACGCTCACGAAAAGACGCGGGTGAAGATCACCACGGTTTGCGACTCCTACCAGGCAGGCGATCATCACGCAGTGATCGGGCCGCAGAGCTGCGATCTTGTCGTGGGGCAAAGGATAATTCCTAATACCTTGAGACCACGCTCGCCTGACGAAGAGTTCGTTGATGTTTGGCAGCTCGCAGACACTTTATTTATCACGCGCGGTGATGGATCCAACCGTGTTCAGCAGCAATTCAGTATTAAATCCGCGGAAGTCATTCAGTAAAAAGACCTAACCAATCGCTGGAGGTAACGACGAAGAAAGTAGGAAGTAAAAATTAGAAAGTAGAAATTCGAAGCAAAAAGCTCGCTCCCGCGCGGGGTGGCTGATCTTATTCTCGTTGGACCGTTTAGGCGACTGCCGCTCCGATTAAATAGTTCAATTAAAGGAAATATCGATGAAATACATGCTCACGTGGTCTGAACGCCCGCAAGGTTCGCCGATCGAATACGAGAATGCCCAGAAACGGATACTGGAGGTTTTCACTCAATGGAAGGCGCCCGCCAACTTCAAGATCGAGTTGTTCGTGATCCGGGTCGGTGACTGGGGCGGATACATGATGTTGGATTGCGACGATCCGTTAACGGTTCACAAGTTCTGCTCGATGCTGCCTGCTTTTGTGTTCGAGGCGCGCCCGGTGGTTCCAGTGATGGACGCTGTCCGTGTGGAACAGGAAGCGATTGCGTTCCGTGACGGACTACCACGTAAGTGACATTCGAGATCGCTACAGATTTCTGATTGTCGGTCTTTGGACAAGCCGTTAAATCTCCTTCGTTATGGTTATCCGAGCTCTGTTTATCTTCGCAATCGCAGTTGCGTTACCGGTCTGCGTCACGGCTGCATTCGCGCAGGATCCAGCGGTCGTTAATTCCAAAACGATTCGGGTCAAGTTTGAAAACGATCGTGTTCGTGTGCTCGAAGCAACGCTGCCGCCTGGCGTGAAGGAGCAGGTGCACTCGCATCCTGCCTACGTGATTTACGTTTTGGAAGGCGGCCGGTACCGCAATTACGCATCGGATGGAAAGGTCACCGAAGGCGAGTTGAAGGCCGGCGAAGTTCTTTTTCGCGAACCGTTGACTCACGCCGCGGAGAACATTGGCGATACGCCTCTGCACTTGATTTTGGTCGAGCTCAAAGGCGCTGCAGGCACCCCAAAATCGATTCAGCGCTAGTCTGGTCCGTGCTTCGCTCGGCTTAGACTGAATGTTCGGTCGTTGAGTATTCGTTACCAGCGGTCGCGGTCACGGTCACGCGTGCGATCAATTTGCACGTCGTAAACATTCTGGGCCGGTGCTTCTGGTCGAAAATTACCGTTCTGCTTACGCAGGGAGAGGCGGTCCTCTCTTTCCCATTGATCTCGCTGGGCTTGCAATTGCCGCTGTTCCGAAAGCCTGCTTCGGTCAGCATCCGCTTTCAGTTGGTCAACCATTCGCTGATGATCGCGTTTGGCCTGTTCGGTCGCGTAGATCTGTTGTCTTACCTGCTGCTCCGCCCGGGCTTGTTGGCTTTGAATGGTTCGTGCTCCGTCACCGCTTAATGCGTCGCGCTCCGCTCTCAACGCGGCGCGTTGGTCGGCATCGTCCGGAGACCCACTTGGCGGCCGAGCAAGCAGCGCGTCGATTTCGGCGACGCGTTCAGCCCCGGTCTTAGGAGTTACAGGCGGCTTTGAACAAGCCCCGAGGCTGAATGTGAGAATGGCCAAACCGATAGAGAATTTGTTCAGGGAAATCATTTGATAGGCTGGGTTGTTTTTAGCTGCCCGGCTTTTGAGCAGCTGTCATACCATACTCTACATTGGAAGGCTGCTCAGTTTTGTTTGCTAGATCTTCCGATAGGCTGGGAAACAGGCGAGGCGGCATCGGTCGTCGCTGTAGATTTCTGATTGTCGATCTTTTGATCGGGGCGTAGCGTGATTTTGAAATGGAATTCGAGGGCAGGAAGCTAGCAGCTTCCCCTGCAGTCGAATCAAACGGAGGAGGATCTATTATGAGCACTGCTGTCGCGGACGAGAAGAAAACGAAGCTGAATCAGCTCGAGCAACTGAAGAAGTTTACCAAAGTCGTGGCCGATACGGCTGACTTTGAATCGATCAAGGATTTCAAGCCCGAGGACGCAACGACGAATCCGAGCCTGGTTTACGCCGCCACGCAGAAACAGCAATATGGTCATCTGCTCGATGAAGTTTTGAAGGATCGAAAGAATTCGGGGTTGAGCGGCCAGGCGCAAATCGAAGACATTTGCGATCATCTCCTGGTCCAATTCGGGACCGACATTCTGCAGATCGTGCCTGGCCGCGTTTCGACCGAGACCGACGCGCGGTTGTCCTACGATGTGGAAGGTTCGATCAACAAAGCGCGCCGGTTGATTCAGCTTTACCAGGAGAAGAAAATTCCGCGCGAGCGGGTGTTGATCAAGATCGCGTCGACCTGGGAAGGGCTTCTCGCCGCCGAGCAACTGCAAAAGGAAGGGATCCGCTGCAATCTGACGTTGATGTTTTCGCTGGTGCAGGCGGTGCGGGCGGCCGAAGCGAAAGTGCAGCTGATCTCGCCGTTCGTCGGCCGGATTTACGATTGGTACAAAAAAGAGATGAAACGCGATTACACCGGCCCGGAGGATCCGGGCGTGCAATCGGTGCAGGAAATTTACACCTATTACAAGAAGTTCGGTTACAAAACCGAAGTGATGGGCGCGAGCTTTCGAAATATCGGACAAATCCGCGAGCTGGCCGGCTGCGACTGTCTAACAATCAGTCCTGAGTTGATGAAGGAGCTTGGCGAATCGACCGAGCCACTCGAGCGCAAACTGGATCCGGAGAAAGCGAAGTCGGCCAAGATCGAGAAGCTGCAGCTGGATGAGAAGAAATTCCGCTGGCTGCTCAACGACAACGCGATGGCCTACGAAAAAACGGGCGAGGGGATCCGGAAATTCGCCGCCGACGTGGTGAAGCTGGAAAAATTCGTGGCCAGCAAACTGTAATTCGCGACGTTCGCGTCGTGTTCAACGTTGTTTTAGTTGAGCCGGAGATTCCGCCGAACACCGGCAACGTCGGCCGGCTCTGTTTGGCGACGAAATCGACATTGCATTTGGTGAAGCCGCTCGGTTTCTCACTGGACGATCGGCAACTTAAGCGGGCCGGCCTGGATTATTGGGACGATGTCGATCTTAAGGTGTGGGATTCGCTGGATCTGCTGATGGAAGCCAAGCGACCGGACGCCCGTTTCTTTTTTGTGACCACGAAAACGAAGCGCGCCTATTGGGACGTGAAGTTTCAGCCCGGCGATTTCCTTGTCTTTGGTCGGGAAACGAAAGGATTGCCCGAAAGTTTGCTGTCCGAGAACGAGCGCCGTTGCATAACGATCCCGATGCATGGCACTCGGAGCTTGAACTTGGCCACGGCGGTTGCGATTGTTCTCTTTGAGGCTGTCCGCCAGCAGCAACACTCTGGCGAAGGCGGTGTTGAATAACCAAGATGGTCAGAGTGTCTAATAAACCCAGGAGGCAATAGCTAATTAACTTATGAGAAAGCTTTTAACATTAACCTGTTGTGTCGGGCTGGCGTCGCTCGTAGGCGCGGCTCAGCAGCAAAATAACAACCAGCAGCAAATCAAAAAGAAAGGCGGCAACGCCCCTCAGCAGCCAGTCGTGACTCAGCAAACCGGTAAGAAATTCAAGACTACCGGTACGGGCGCGGGAACGCACGTTCAGAACTTCCAGCAGCCAAACAGGGTAGGAGGTTCCAACACGGCGAAGTTTCACAAGACCGTTACCGGTCAGGGAAATGTTTCGTCGAACGCCAGCAACACCACGTTCAACAAAACGAAGAACGTGAACGTGAATAAAAACCTCACGGTAAACAAGAACTTCAAGTTCCAGAAGAAGCACTTCAACTTGCAGACGAACAACAAACAAGTCGTCATCAACAAGTACAAGACGGTGAACTTCAACCAAAACTTCAAGATTGCCGGCGCCTACAAGTGGAAAGGTCCGAAGTACGCGGTGTTCGTGAACTATCATCCACTATGGCAGTCTCAGTGGTGGTGGACGTCCCATTACAATCACATCGTGTTCATCTACGGTGGCTGGTACTATTGGAACTCCAATTATTGGTATCCGGCATGGGGTTATGACCCCGGCGCGGTCTATTATTATGATGGACCAATCTACGCCTCGAGTCCGCAGGAGGATCCGGCCCAGGTGGTCGCCAATGTTCAATCGGCCCTCCAGCAACAAGGCTACTATCAAGGCGAGATCGATGGCGTCCTTGGACCAGAGACCCGCGCAGCTCTGGCCGAATATCAAACGGCCCAGGGAATCGAACCGACGGGCGCGGTGGATGAGCCAACGTTGGAAACACTCGGAATGGCGTAACAAAAGTTTAGTTTTGACTGTGAAATCGCCGCGGAACTTTCCGCGGCGATTTTGTTGTCCGATGTGCGAGCCGCACTGGCATTGACTGGCCGTTAACAGAATGACGATGTTGCAACATGCCGATGTTGGCGGAGTAATTGTCCTGTGCCGCAGCAGCTGATCGCCCGCGATTTATTTCAATCGTTTCGAATGGGCCCGCGCCGGATCGAAGTGTTACGCGGAATTTCGCTCGAAGTCGCGCAGGGCGAGATCATTTTCATCTGCGGCGCGTCCGGCGCCGGAAAGACGACTTTGCTATACACATTGGCTGGTTTGGAACGGCCGGAATCAGGCACGGTCGAATTTGAAGGCCGCAATCTTTACAACGGTCCCGCGGCCGCAGGAGCGCGGTTTCGGAACAAGAAAATGGGCTTTGTGTTCCAAGGCTATTTCCTTTTGCCAGAACTGACCGCGCTGGAAAACGTTTCGCTGCCGGGAATGATCGGCGGCGCTTCCGGCGAAAAGGCCGCCGAAGAAAGTCTGGCCGCGGTCGGTCTCGCCGATCGGATGCAGCATTTGCCGGCGGAACTTTCCGGTGGCGAGCAGCAACGCGTCGCGATTGCGCGCGCGTTAGTGAACGATCCCGAAATTATTTTTGCCGACGAGCCGACCGGGAACCTCGATTCCGGGACCGGCGCGGTGATTGTCGATCTCTTACTGAAGCTGGCGCGGGAGCGCAAAAAGAGTCTGTTGATTGTCACCCACGACACCAGCTTGGCGACCCGCGGCGATCGCGAATTGCACATCAAAGACGGACGCTTGGAGTAAAAACGAGCGCCGATTTTGTTGCTTGAATTGGACGATGAAACAACGAGATTTTTCCAGCGCTTATGAAAACCTCTGATGTCGGTGGGACGGTGTTAGATAAACCAAAATCGCGTGAAGCAGTAAAACCGGCGGTTGATAAACTGACCGCTGCAAAATCGGCGGCGAAGGAATCGGAAATTTACATCGATGGAAAATTTTATTCGGAATCCGACGCCAAGGTTTCCGTGTTCGACCACGGCCTGCTTTACGGCGACGGAATTTTTGAGGGCATTCGCTTTTACAACGGTCGCGTGTTCCGATTGGAAGAGCATCTCGACCGGCTCTGGGATTCGGCGCGCTCAATTTGTTTGGAAGTCCCGATGTCGCAACGCGCGATGACCGAAGCGTTGCTCGAAACCATTCGGCAAAACGACTTACGAGACGGTTACATTCGGCTCATCGTCACGCGCGGTGTGGGCAATCTCGGTTTGAATCCCGAGCAGTGTAAAAAGCCGAGCGTGATCATCATCACGGCGCAGATCGCGCTTTATTCGGATGAAATGTATCGGAAAGGCTTGACGGTTGTAACGGTAGCGACGCGACGGACCAACCCGAGTGCACTCAACCCCGCGGTCAAGTCGCTCAACTATTTGAACAATGTGATGGCGCGGATCGAAGCCAACCAGGCAAACGCGGACGAAGCGTTGATGTTAAACGACGAGGGCAACGTGGCCGAGTGCACGGCCGACAACGTTTTCATTGTGAAGCGTGGGCAAATTTTCACGCCGCCTATCACGGCTGGCGCCCTGCGCGGCATTACTCGCTCGGTCGTTTTTGAAATTGCGGCCGAAACGGGAATCAGAGTGACCGAAGCGGACATCACACGCCACGACGTGTTTGTGGCCGACGAAGCTTTTCTCACCGGCACTGCCGCTGAGATTATTCCGCTAGTCAAGTCCGACGGGCGTCCGATTGGAACTGGCAAGCCGGGTCCGATTACGACGCGGATGATTGCCCGCTTCCGCGAGATGACGAGAGAGACCGGGACGCCGATTTATACCTGAGAACGATCCACCTGCGGCGTGCCAAGCATTGGAAAAATCGACATCGGCGCGAAAGGTGCTCGACAAAAGCCGCTCTTGAATGTTTTAAGCCAGCAGGAAGTCTAAGTAGGTAGAAATGTTGTGCGACGTTTGTAAATGCAATGACGCAACGGTCTTCCTGACTCAAATCATCGAGGGGAAGATGCAGAAAGTGAATCTCTGCGACGCCTGCTCGAAGGAAAAAGGCGTGCAGGACCCGACCGGTTTTGCTTTGGCCGACTTGCTACTTGGGATCGGTGCGGCCGAAGAAATCGAAAAGGGGTCGGTTACACAGAAGTGTCCGGTTTGCGGTTTCACGCAGGCTGATTTCAAGAAAACCGGGCGGCTCGGCTGCAGCACTTGTTACGTGACGTTCACCGAAGCCTTGAACGCGTTGTTGAAAGCGATGCACAAAGGCACCTCGCATGTTGGCAAGGTGCCGCAGCGCGCGTATCGGGCGGTCGAGTTGAGCGACCGGATGCGAAACCTGAACGAAAGTCTGCAAAAGGCAGTGGCAGAGGAAAATTACGAGTCGGCCGCGTCTCTGCGGGACCAGATCAAGCAGCTCGAAAGCGAATCAACGAGGTAGGGCCGTGAAATTTTCGAACGTCATGTCGAATTCCGGGGAATGGCTCCGCGGTGAGGGACCGCATCATCAAATCGTGATCAGTAGTCGGGTGCGGCTGGCGCGCAACCTGCGCAACCGCGCGTTTCCCGGATGGGCGAAAAAAGCTGAGCGAACAGCGGTGCTCGAACTGATCAAGCCTTGCGTCGAGAAACTTCCCGAGATGCAGGATTCGTTTTCGGAGTTTTTGCAAGACCTGTCTGCGTTGGAAAAACAAGTTCTCGTCGAGCGCCATCTCATCAGCCGCGAGCACGCGGCCAAGAGCGCCGGCAGCGCGGTGATCATGAACCGCCGCCAAACGCTCAGCATCATGATCAACGAAGAAGATCATCTGCGGATGCAATCGATGCGCTCAGGCTTGCAATTGAAACAGGCATTCAAACTTCTCGATAAGATCGACACCGCGTTGGAGAACGAGCTCGAATTCGCGTACGATCAGCGGCTCGGTTATTTGACTGCGTGTCCGACGAACGTCGGTACCGGCATGCGCGCATCCGCAATGTTGCATTTGCCGGCCTTGGTCTTGAGCGAATTGATCAATCAGGTCGTGCAAGCGGTCAGCAAAATCGGTCTGGCGGTGCGCGGCCTTTACGGCGAGGGGACCGAAGCGATGGGCAACCTCTTCCAGATTTCCAACCAGACCACCCTCGGAGAAAAGGAAGACGAAATCATCTCGCGGCTGACCAAAGTCATCGAAACTATCATCCAAAAGGAACACGACGCGCGACAGGTTTTGATTCAGAAAAAACCGAATACGCTATGGGATCAGATCGGCCGCGCATACGGCGTGCTTACATATGCGCACGCCATGAGCTCGAAAGAGGCACTTAATTTGTTGTCCATTATCAAGCTTGGAATGGACCTCGGCGCGTTTCCGGAAGATAAGCGCCTGCCCGTCGATGAATTGTTCATCGATACCCAACCGGCGCATCTTCAGAGAAGCTCGCAACAGAAGCTCAGTGCAGACGAGCGCGACCATCTCCGTGCCCAGATTATTCGGACCCGTTTGAAAGTGCTTCCCAAACCTGATATCAGTAAGCTGGTGAAGGAAGCGGGCAACGGCTCGACTCCGGGGCCAACAGAACAATGAACAATTTTACTCCCCGCGCCCAGCAGGTCCTGCAGCTTGCTCGCAAAGAAGCCGACCGGTTCAACCACAATTACGTCGGCACCGAGCACCTCTTACTCGGGCTGATCAAGCTCGGCCAGGGCGTGGCGGTCAATGTTCTGCAAAAAATGGGCCTCGACCTCGAAACCGTGCGGATGGAAGTCGAAAAACAAGTCGGCTCGGGACCGGAAACGAAAATCGTCGGCAACATTCCCTATACCCCGCGCGTGAAAAAAGTTTTGGCGCTCGCCGGCAAGGAGGCGAAAGCCCTCAATCATTCCTACGTTGGCACCGAGCACATTTTGCTTGGGTTATTGCGGGAAGGCGAAGGCGTGGCTGCGCGCGTGTTGAAGAGCCTCGAGATCGACATCGAACGGACACGCAACGAAATTTTGAAGGAGCTCGATCCGAACTTCACGCCGTCGGAATCGGAAGAAGGCGAACCGACTTCGAAGAAAGATGTTAAAACGCCGGCGCTCCGCGCGTTCGGTCGTGACCTGACCGAACTGGCGAAGAAAAGCGAGCTCGATCCGGTCATTGGACGCCGCAACGAAATCGAGCGCGTGATCCAAGTGCTTTGCCGGCGCACAAAAAATAATCCGGTGTTGATCGGCGAAGCCGGCGTTGGCAAAACAGCGATTGCGGAAGGTCTGGCCCAGGAAATCGCCACCGGCAATGTTCCCGAGTTGTTGCGCGATAAACGCGTGGTTACGCTCGATCTCGCGTTAATGGTCGCCGGAACAAAATATCGCGGCCAGTTCGAGGAACGAATCAAAGCAGTGATGGACGAGATTCGCCGCTCCAAGAACGTAATTCTTTTCATCGACGAGCTGCATACAATTGTCGGCGCCGGTTCAGCCGAGGGAGCGATGGACGCTTCAAACATCATCAAGCCGGCGTTGAGTCGCGGCGAATTGCAGTGCGTCGGCGCGACCACGATGAACGAATATCGCAAGTACATCGAGAAGGACGCCGCG
>Ga0209328_10000333_pt1 | contig 11462 bp, 11 predicted proteins | sample JacPinW_OM3H0_M1_FD_187954 | JGI IMG/M metagenome (GOLD analysis project Ga0209328, IMG submission 187954) | Forest soil microbial communities from Algoma, Ontario, Canada - Jack Pine, Ontario site 1_JW_OM3H0_M1 (SPAdes) (version 2) | ecosystem: Environmental > Terrestrial > Soil > Boreal... | reverse complement strand
TGCCTGATCTTACGCCCCGGCCCGCCGCAATGCCTCGGCAACGCTCAGCACAGGAATGTTCCGGCGCGACGCGGCATCGAGTGCGTGGCGCAGCAGCGAGGGCGAGCATCCATAGGAGCTCGGCGCCGTCCTCACGTCATGGGTATAGAAGATCAACCAGCCATTCTTGGCGACGGCTTGGTCGAACGCGCGATCGATTTGCTCGCGGTCGATTTCCACTTCGATCAGGGGGGTTGCGCGCAGATATTGCAGATCCACGACGCCGCTGTTGACGCCGGGAAGAATACCGCGCACCGAGCGGAAGATCTTGCCGAGCTGCCGCTTGTGCGACACCGCGCCAAATCCATAAGGATAAGCAAAATTTTCGATTTTGATCGTGGGATCGAGCGACGAAAGATAACGGCGGTTCTTGTCCGTCTCCGCCATCATCGCTTCGGCATCGAGATCGATGGCGCGGGTGTGCGTGAACGTATGGCAGGCGAGTTCATGGCCACGTCGATGCAGGCCCAAAATGTCATCGGCGCTGACGCCGGTCCAGTTGCCGGACCACCGATCGACCAGGCCGCCGGAGATATAGAAGGTGCCGCGCGCACCGTACTCCTCGAGCAGGGGAGCGCCGACGGTGGCGGCACTCTTGGGAGCGTCGTCGAAGGTGAAGCTGACCATCGGGCCATCGCCCGGCAGCCGAAGTGGCTCGGCAAAGAGATGTCGCGCCAACCGGTTGCTGATGCGCGCTCTGAAGTGAGACCAGACCGGGCGCATGGGAAAACCTGCTTTCGCAATGGCGGCGGTTTGCGTCTTCACGCCGTTCGCTCTTCGCCTTGTCCGGTCGCAACGCCGGAGAGATATCGGAGCCAGTTTCGGAACATCGCGGTCGCTGCCGCGCCGGTCGCGAGATCGGGGCGCAGGATCAGGCCCGGCAGTTCGACGCTCAGCGGAAGCTTGCGCTCGGCGCTCGCGCGCTTCTGGAAGCTTGCGAGCTTCTTCTCGGTCCAGACATCGAAATAACCGGCCGGGAAGGCCGGATAAGTCTCGCGCTCGCCGCCGAGATAGCGGGTGATGTCGCGCAGATATTCCCGCTGCAACGACAGCGCGTCATATTCCGGATGGCCCTGGAAAAACACAAAATGGCTGCGCAGCTGTTTTGAGAAGATATCGACGCCGGCGTCCGGCGCTTGGGTCAATAGCCGATAGCCCTTGGCGACGAGGTCGCTGCCGCGCACCTCGTTGAGCCGTGAATGCGCGATCTTGAGCGGGGACATCATGTCCTCTGTCAGCCAGTGATCGGTCACCTTGGCGCAGTCGTAAACCCCCGAACATTTGGTGGCGAGAAGCCGCCGCTCGATGCCGTCGAGGTGCAAGACCGCGGCATGCGCGGCAAGGCACGACCAGATCGTCGAGCGCGTATGGTCTTTCGCCCAATCGATGATGTCGACGAGGTCGTGCCAGAACGGCTCCTCTTGGAGCGTCGCGGCGTTCGGCTCGGCGCCGGTCACGATCAGTCCGTCGATGTCGAGGCGGGGAAGATCGGCGATGTCGGCATATTGTTGGTCGAGGCGCCCCTTCGCCGTCTGTGATCGATGTATCGACGGCAGCGAGAAGCAGTGGAAACGGATTTGATTGTCGCCGGCGGCCGCCTCCAACAGGCGCATGAACTGACGCTCGGTCGCCTGCAACGCCGCGTCCGGCATGTTGTTGACCAGCCCGATGGTGAGAACCGCATCGGTATTCCGCCCGCCGTAAAATTCCTCCGTCTCGCGCGGCTCGATGGGCGCAAGGCCGGGACTGACGATGAGCCGGTGTTTGTCGAACAGCAGGGTCATGCCTGGCCTGGCCGATCTATTCCGCGGCCTCGAGCCGCTGATGCCGGGCGCTTGCGATCGCCAGCGCCTGGTCAAGATCTTCGATGATGTCGGAGGCGTGCTCGATGCCGATCGAGAGCCGGATGGTTTCCGGCAGCACGCCGGCCATGCGTTGCTGTTCGGGCGACATCTGACGATGGGTGGTCGACGCCGGATGGCAGGCCAGCGATTTTGCATCGCCGATATTGACCAGCCGCGTGATCAATTTCAGCGCATCGTAAAATGTCTTGCCGGCCTCCATGCCGCCCTTGATGCCGAAGGTGAACAGCGATGAGGCGTTACCATCAAGATATTTCCGCACCAGTGCGTAATAAGGGCTATCCGGGAAACCGGCGTAATTGACCCAGTCGACGCGCGGATCGTTGCGCAAGAATTCCGCGACCTTGCGCGCGTTCTCGACATGCCGTTCGACCCGCAGCGCCACGGTCTCGATGCCCTGCAACAGCAGAAAGGCATTGAACGGCGATAGCACCGATCCCATGGTGCGCTGATAGACGCTGCGCGCGCGCTGGATATAGGCGCTGCTGCCGAATTGCTTGGTATAGACGAGACCATGATAGGACGCGTCGGGTTCGTTGAAGGCGGGAAAGCGTCTTGCGTGCTCGGCCCACGGAAAACGCCCGCTGTCGACGATGGCGCCGCCAAGCGTGGTGCCGTGGCCGCCCAAAAACTTTGTCAGTGAATGCACCGCGATATCGGCGCCGTAATCGAACGGTTTTAAGAGGATCGGGGTTGCGACGGTGTTGTCGACCACCAACGGCACGCCATGACGGTGCGCGACCTTTGCCAGCGCTTCGATGTCGCAGACATTGCCGGCGGGATTGCCGATGGTTTCGGAAAACACCGCCTTGGTGTTTTCGTCGATCAGTTTCTCGATCGCATCAGCCTTGTCGCTGTCGGCGAAACGGGTCGTGATGCCCTGGCGCGGCAGCACGTGGCCGAGCAGCGTGTGCGTCGTGCCATAAAGCTGCGGCACGGAAACGATGTTGCCGCCGGTGTCGGCGAGGTTGACAAGCGCAAAATGCAGCGCCGCCTGGCCGGTCGCGACCGCGAGCGCGCCGACGCCGCCTTCGAGCTCGGCGACGCGCTTTTCAAGCACCGACGTGGTCGGATTGGCGATCCTGGAGTAGCGAAAGCCTTCCGCTTCGAGATTGAACAAAGCGGCACCGTGATCGGCGCTGTCGAAGGCATAGGCCACGGTCTGGTAGATCGGAACGGCGACCGACTTGGTCGTTGGATCGGGGTCGTAGCCGGCGTGAATTGCGATCGTTTCGTTGCGCATTGTTCGCCTCACCGCGCGCACTTGGTCGTGCGTTTTTTCGCCCGTGTCTTTGTTAGAGGTGAGCCGTCAAGCGAGCAACAATTCGCGCAAAGATTGAGGAAATAACCCTAATGAACCTCAACGAATTGATTAAAATTTTATTCAAATGCCGAACGTGCGCCGCACCTGCTCGCCGATCTGGTGCAGCACCAGCCTTCCTTGCGGAAGCACTGCGCCCATGGCGTGGAAATTATGAATCATGCCGTCGTGACAGATGTGTTCGACCGTCACGCCGGCCGCCACCAGCTTTCCCGCATAGGCATTGCCCTCATCTCGCATCGGATCGAATTCGGCGGTATGGATAATGGCGGCCGGGAGCCCGGTAAATTTTGTTGCGCGAAGCGGCGAAATCCGGGGGTCGGCGAGCTCGGCTCCTTCGGGCAGATAGTCGGCGAGGTCCGCTTCCAGCGTCGTGCGGTCGAGCAGATGGTTTTCGGCGAAGGTTTCACGCGACGGGGAAGTCTCTTCGAAATCGAGCACCGGGCAGATCAGGCATTGCGCCGCTATCAGAGGTCCCGCGTTTCGCGACGCGTCCTGGCAAACCGCCGCCGCAAGCGTAGCACCGGCAGAATCGCCGCCAACCACGAGCTTTGTCGCATCGATACCGAGCGATGCGGCATGCGTGGAAACCCATCTGGTGGCTGCGATCGCATCCTCGATCGCGGCCGGAAATTTGTGCTCGGGGGCGAGGCGATAGCCAACGGAGATCAGGCGGCAGCCGCTCGTCTGCGCCAGCGCCGCGCAGATGGGGTCATGGGTCTCGATGCTACCGGCGACCATGCCGCCGCCGTGGAAAAACACAAAGCCCGGCGCGCGTTCGCTCCCATCATCGGCCGGCGCGTAGAGCCGGTAGGGAAGGTCGCCGGCCGGGCCCGGCAGCACGCCGTCGATCCCGCTCACATGCGTGACGTCGGCGCGCGCGAACTGCATCAATTTTGTCAGGGCCTGGCGCCTTTCGTTCGCGCTCGGCCGCGGCCGTGCCTCGGGCGCAGCCGCTGCCATCATGGAGAGAAAGCGTTTTGCCAGGGGGTCGAGGGGCATGTCAGCTCCGGTTTAGCGCAGACGTCGTCGCAATCATGAATCCATGGCTATCGCAGGGCCGCCCCGCAAGGGAATCCTTAGGGAATTCGGGACAATAGTGGTTTACTGTGAGCGGTGCCGGTAGCGCCGGTAGCCGCGAGTAGCAGCAATGGCCGAAATGACACCCGTCAGTCTTTCGCAGACTTATTCGCAAACCTATTCCCAGACTTGGACCTTCTTCGAAGGCGCCTGGCACGAAGGCAATATCCCGATCATGGGACCGCGCACGCATGCGGCGTGGCTCGGGTCGACCGTGTTCGACGGCGCGCGCTCGTTCGAAGGCGTGGCGCCCGATCTCGAGGCGCACTGCGCCCGCGTCAATCAGTCCGCGATCAATTTCAAACTAAAGCCCGTGGTCGATACCGATACCTGGCTTGACCTCGCCCGCGAAGGCATCGCGCGTTTTGACGCCGATGCCGAGCTTTACATCCGGCCGATGTATTGGGCGCAAAACGGCAGCGGCGGCGGCGTGCTGTTCGATCCGGAAACCACCAACTGGTGCTTGAGCATTTACGTGGCGCCGATGCCGCAGCCCATCGGCAGCGCCATCACGCTGTCGCCGTTCCGCCGGCCGACCATGGAAAACGCGCCGGTGGATTGCAAGGCCGCGTGTCTTTACCCGAACAATTCGCGCGCGCTGATCGAGGCGCAATCGCGCGGCTTCAATAATTGCCTGATGCTCGACATGCTCGGCAATGTCGCGGAGTTCGGCAATGCCAACGTGTTCATGGCGAAAGATGGCGTGGTCTATACGCCGGCGCCGAACGGCACTTTCCTCAACGGCATCACGCGGCAGCGGGTGATCGATCTGTTGCGCAGCGACGGCGCCACCGTCGTCGAGACGACGTTGAAATATGCAGATTTTCAGAGCGCCGACGAAATCTTCTCGAGCGGTAATTTTGCCAAGGTCGCGCCGATCATCCGGATCGACGACCGCAGTCTGCAGCCGGGACCGTTTTATCGCCGGGCGCGAAAGCTCTATTGGGAATTTGCCCACGCCACCTGAATTGCAAGTGATCATGCGCCCTGCAGCGCGCGCTCGCGGATGCCCGACAAAGTCGTCGCCGGCAGGATCGCATCGGAATCGATCTTGAGATGGATGATCGCGGGTAGCCCCGATTCGCGCGCCGCCTGGAAGGCGTGCGGAAAATCCGCAGTTTTGTTCACCACCGCGCCAAACCCGCCAAAGGCCCGCGCGTAGGCATCAAAGTCCGGATTGTGCAATTCGGTGGCGCTGACCCGGCCGGGGAATTCGCGCTCCTGATGCATGCGGATGGTGCCGTACATGCCGTTGTCGCAGATGATGACAATGATCGGCAGCCGGTACTGGACGGCGATCGCAAATTCCTGGCCGCTCATCAGGAAATCGCCGTCGCCATTAACCGACAGCACCAGCCGGTCCGGATGGAGCCGCTGCATCGCGATCGCGGCGGGCATGCCATAGCCCATCGACGCGGATGTCGGCGCGACATGGGTCATGAATTCGCGGAACCGGTAGAAGCGGTGAATCCAGGAGGCGTAATTGCCGGCGCCGTTGCAAAGGATCGTATCGGTCGGGGCATGATTGCGCAGCCAGATCATGATCTCGCCAAGATTGACGTCGCCGGGCTGCGGCGTCGCGGTGCCGGTCCAGGCGCGATAATCGGCATGCGCAATATCGGCGCTCTCGCGCCATGCCGGATTCGGCGTGAGCGCCAATCGCCTCAACGCGGCAACAAAGCGGTTCGGAGAAGCATGGATCGCGAGATGCGGCCGGTACACCCGGCCGATTTCTTCGGCGCCGGGATGGATGTGAACCAGCTTTGTCTGCGGCGACGGGCTCGAAAGCACGGAATAACCCTGCGAGGGAATTTCGCCGAGGCGCCCGCCGACCAGCACCAGCAAGTCGGCCGCCTTGGCGCGCGCGACGAGTTTCGGATTGGGCCCGAGGCCGAGATCGCCGGCATAGAGTGGATGCAAGGGATCGAACAGCGTCGAGCGGCGATAGCTGGTCGCGATCGGCAATCCCGCGCGCTCGGCAAATTCGTGGATCTGGCGGCGCGCGGTTTCACTCCAGCGGCTGCCACCGAGCACGAATAGCGGATTTTTCGATTCCACCAATAGTTCGGAAAGTTTTGTCATTTCCTCTTCGCCCGGCGAAGTCTCCACCGGCTCGAACGCCGGCGCATTGGCGACGCTGGTGCGCTCGCTCAACACGTCCTTTGGCAGCGCCACCACCACCGGTCCGGGCCGGCCGCTGCTCGCGGTATAAAACGCGCGCGAGACGAATTCGGTGATGCGGCTGGCGTGATCGACCTCGGCGGTCCATTTGGTCATGCTGCCGAACACCGCGCGATAATCGAGCTCCTGAAATGCCTCGCGCTCACGCACCGACGTTTCCACCTGGCCGACGAACATGATCATCGGCGTCGAATCCTGTTGCGCGATATGAATGCCTGCGGAGGCATTGGTGGCGCCCGGGCCGCGCGTGACAAAGCAGATGCCCGGCCGTCCGGTGACCTTTCCCATCGCTTCCGCCATCATCGCAGCACCGCCCTCGTGACGGCAGACGGTCACCGTAATGCCGCTGTCGCGAAGCGCGTCGAGCACCGGAAGATAACTTTCCCCGGGCACACAAAACACGTGTGTGATGCCGTTGATCACGAGCTGCTCGACCAGTGCAGCGGCAGCGGTTCGGTGGGAAGCGGGCTTGTGCATCGGTGATCTCGTTGGGTTGTTGCGAGTGCGTGGGAAGGGGCGATGATGATTTCGTTTAAGGCCCGTACAGCACGAGCTCGGTGTCGGTCAGGTCGGCGAGCCGGGGCGGATGCGGGCCCTTGAAATATTTGCGGCCGCGCGCGCCGGAATAGATGCCGGTAAGGCCCGGCAGCGGGCCGTTCGAATCGAGGATGACTGAAAGCTTGCCGTGCCGGATCAGCGCCCGGCCGACGGCGCCAGCGCATGCGACATATTCGCTGATGTCGCGGCAATAGATCAATTGCATCGCCGGCGGCGCGATCCAGCCGCGGCGGATCCGCATCGGCAGCAGGATGAATGGAAATGCGCCGCCGCTCGGCGTACGGCAGACCAGGCTAAGGCAGCCATAGCACGCATGCCGGGTCAGCAGTTCGACTTCAGCGTCAGGCAGGCCTTCGATAGCTTGCGTCTCCGGCGCGACGGTTTCCACCGTCATGCCTTTTGTGACACCTGATAACGCCGGTATCGAGAAGAACAATCCGCTGCAATAGCTGGCAAAACCCTGGGCTTCGATGATCGGCCAGGTCCAGGTCGCCGGGCTGATGTTGAGGTAGGTGACTTCCTTGTGCCGCTGCGCGATTTTTGTCAGCAGCGGCGCGTAATTGCGAAACGCCGGTTCGACATACCAGCTCGACAAATTGCACTGGATCATCGTCGCGCTGCCGTTGCGCCTCGACGTATAGAGCAGCAACAGCACGCCGACCGGGCAGCCGTCATTGTGGAGCATGTAACCGAAACGGGGATAGCCCTCCGGCACATCGCGGATGGCCTGGCGGCGCAATCCCTGCATCCAGTAGTCGCGCGATCTCCCGGCAAATCCACGCGTCAAAAGCTCCGCGACCGCATCGAGATCGGCCTCGGAGATTTCACGGCACCGGATTCTTTGCGCGATCACCGCCGTCAACCATCGGGCCTGTTATCGAAGTTCGAGGATGTTTCGAACCTCAGCTGGCCATTTGGCCAAATCAGTGCCGTGGGTATGGAACATGGCGACCGCGAGGCGATCCATTCCGAACGCGACGCAGCCGGTGTGCGCCGGCTCGCCGCTAGCGTCCTTGATGTCCCAGGTCGTCCCGAAATGGTCGCGGTGATAATTGAAACTCATGCAGGCGGTCGGCTGCTCTTCGGAACGGAGCGGGATCAGCAATTCGAACTTTAGGGATTGCTGCTTCTGGCTAACCGCCTTCATCTGGCCGACACGGCCGAAGAAGGGATCGGAGGCGTAGTCGACCCTGAACTTAAGGCCGAGATCGCGTGCGATATTTTGCGCGCGCACCATCCAGCGCTCGCGAAAATCTGAGACGTCGTCGGGGCTACCGATGCAGACATATTCGCGCATCCGAAACGACTGCAGCCGGTCGAGATGGCGCGACGGTTCGCGGCGGAAACAATCGGCAGCGACGTCAAAGCGAAGACCGCCTGATGGAAGCGGGCCGCGGGCCGCTGCGATCGGATAAACCGGATAGCAGGCGGCCGGCGAAAGGACGAGATCGGCCGGCGAGAGCGATGTCGTCCAGTCGCCGCCGGCATCGAAGCGGCTGACCGCGGAATGAATCTCACGCTCAGAGCCATGCAGGCCGCAGACGCAGCCGAGCAGGTTTGGAAAACTCTTCAGATAGCCGGATTTTTCGAGTTGCCCGCGGTTCATCACCGGGGGAAAGCGCATCACTTCGGTATTGGGCTCGCGATGCCGGGTGATCAGGGCGGCGAGCCGCTCGACCATGTCCTCGTACAGCGCGGTCCGGGCATAGACGCCGTCGGTGCCCATCTCGTGGAACAGGACGTCTGCGAGGTGATCCAGCGCATCGGCCGGTTGCGATGCAGTCTCAGGTGAAGCCGTTCGAATAATGACATTCATGTTCGGACTTTCATTGTTCTTGTCGAAGGAATTTTTGAGCTCAGTCGCGCAAGGAGATCGGCACCCCGCTCATCAGGCTTGCGGTCGCGATATTGGTGAGGATGCGGTCGTTGTTGATCATGATCGGCGCTGAGAGTACGTCGCGCAGATGCCGGCCGACGCTGAAGTCGCCGTCGTTGCGATAGCCTGACAGGCCGCAGGCGCGCATCGCAGCCATCACCGTCGCGACCGCAAGTTCGGAGGCTTCCACCTTGAGCAGGTTGATCTGGGACTGGAAGTCGAGCGACGCGAGCGCGCGCTCGTCATGCTCAAAGGCCGCATAGGTGTCGAGACTGGCCGTGATCACCGCGCGCAGTTTTGTCAGCGTCATCCTGGCCGTCGTAAAATGGGCGGCGGCGGGAGGCATCTGGCCGCCGGCGCCGCGGGCGGCCTTGCGGATAAAATTCTGCGCGCGTTCGACCGAAGCCGCGGCGATCCCGGCCCAGACCGAAGACCAGCAGAGATGCGCGACCGGCGTCATGGTCTGCGCATGAATCTTGTCGTAGGCCTCAGGAAAAATCTGTTCGGCGGTGCCTTTGAACTTCAGTTCGAAACCGGCGCTGCAAGTTCCGCGCATGCCGAGCGTCTCCCATGCGAGACTGGGCTCCAGCGTGTAATTGTCCTTGGTAATGGCCAGCAGCACCTGGTCGGAGCCGGCGGCGTCATTGGCGCGGCGGGCGATGGTGACGATGCCGTCGGCCTGCGCGCCATAGGAAATGACGGTTGCGTTGCGAACCAGCGAGATCTCGCTGCCGGCGTGTTCGACGGCGGCCGTTGAGAAACGGATGTTGCCGCCGTTTTGTCCCTCCGTCGTCGATGACGCCAGCAGCATTTGTTCCGACGCCACGCGGCGCATCAGCTGTTCGTGCCAGTCGCTGCCGCTGCCGTGCCGCACCAGGCAGGCGACCTTGGTCTGGTGCATGGCAAAAATCATCGCAGTCGACGCGCAGGTGCGGCCGAGCGTGTAGCACATCTCGGTGAGGTCGGAGATCGATGCGCCGTCGCCGCCGAAGGCCTGCGGGATCTGAACCCCTAACAGCTTTTGCTGGCGCGCGGCGTCGATAGCCTTTTGCGGAAAGCGCGCGTCGCGGTCGACCGCCTCGGCCTCCGCTGCCGCTGCCGTCGCGACGGCTGCGGTTCGCTGTGGAAAGGAGCTGCGGTCGATGAAGAATTGCTCGCTGGTGCTGTGCTTTGTGGGGCTGCGTAGCCTGGCTTGCTGCACGTTCATGGCCGATATGCCTCGAGGGTTTGCGGTATGAAGAGCCGCGCGGGCGTCGCGCGTGATGCCACATCGATCGTTAAAACTTCCGACCGCGTTCCATGCTTAAGGATTTAATTCAAATGCGTCGATGAAATTCAAGGTAAACGGCGCTCGCTTCAACTTTAACGGTTAATCTGCGGTGTTTTGAATCGCAGAAACTTTGTGAATGGCGGTTAGCGTTAAGAACAAAATGCAGAGTTGCGTCAAAGGAGAGTAACTGTTCTTCGAACGGCCCGGGAGCTATAGAAGAGCTATAGAGGTGCATTCAGTTCGGTGCCGGCCGATCGAGCGATGTGAGTGGAATGTTGAAGATGCAGGATTTTAACGTCACCGTTCAGAACCGTATCCTTGCGCTGGTCAAGGTCATCCTCGACCAGAACGCGATCACCGCAGAAGTTCATCCCGAGCAGCTATTGGTGGATATCGGGCTGACGTCGATGGACATGGTCAATCTGATGCTCGGCGTCGAAGCCGAATTCGATTTCACGATACCGCAAGCCGAGATCACGCCGGAGAATTTCCAGTCGGTCAAAACCCTGGAGCGGATGATCGTCGCGCAACTGGAGCCTGAAGCGGTGGCCTAAACCGTCGTCCAGGCGAAGGCCGCTTCGGGTGAAATTCGTAGGGTGGGCAAAGGCGCTTCTTAGCGCCGTGCCCACCATTCAATCCGACGGTGAGATGGTGGGCACGCCTCGCTTCGCCCACCCCACGGTCCGCGTCACGCGAGCACTTCATTGCCATCCGTCCAACAGTTGAGATAGCTTCACGCCATCCCGAAAACCCGCCCGAACACGGACGATCCCGATGAGCGATGAGCCCTACAAATCCTGGCAATGCCAGACCTGCGGCTACGTCTATGACGAGGAAAAGGGCGATCCGGACGAAGGCCTGGCGCCGGGCACAAGATGGGCTGATATTCCCGGCGACTGGGTTTGTCCAGATTGCGGCACCGCCAAGAGCGGTTTTGATATGGTCGAGATGTAAGTCTCTCGTCGTCCCGGCGAACGCCGGGACCCATAACCACCGAATGTTAGTTGTTAGAAAGCCGTCTGACCCCAGCGCTAAACCGAGAAGCCGCGGCGTATGGGTCCCGGCGTTCGCCGGGACGACGTTAGAGCAATCGTACCCGATACAAATTTGCCCGACGGGCAAATCAGCAAAAACCTGTCCAGCCCCCTTTGCAAAAATATTTCTGTTTTTCAGAAATGCAAATCAGGCTATATGATTTGTCGTCCCGTCCCACTCGAGGGGCGGTTCGCGATCGTCACGGCCGCGGGGCGGGATGCGGTGGACGCGGATGCGCTT
>Ga0209328_10000331_pt1 | contig 11477 bp, 8 predicted proteins | sample JacPinW_OM3H0_M1_FD_187954 | JGI IMG/M metagenome (GOLD analysis project Ga0209328, IMG submission 187954) | Forest soil microbial communities from Algoma, Ontario, Canada - Jack Pine, Ontario site 1_JW_OM3H0_M1 (SPAdes) (version 2) | ecosystem: Environmental > Terrestrial > Soil > Boreal... | reverse complement strand
ATGGACACTCGGCTGGTTCAATCATCCTCGCGAACATCTGCTGTCCCTGGTTCTAACCGGCACTTTATTTTTGATGTTACTTTTTGTCTGCCTGCTGGCGCTGGGCGTGGTCCATGTCATGACCAAAGATTTTGTCGTTCCGCAGATGGCGCTGGAGAATCTCAGCGCGATGGAAGGGTGGCGCAGGCTGTGGTCATGGTCGCAAGCCGAAAAAGGCAGCTATGCCGGCTACGTAGGAATGAAAATCGCCCTTGCCATCGGGGCCAGCGTGGTCCTCGCCATAGTCTCGGTGATTGTTTTCATCCTGCTCCTCATTCCCATCGGTGGCCTCGGGGTTATCGCGGTACTCAGCGGAGCAACCGCGGGGTTAACGTGGAATGTTTTTACCATCACGCTGGCAGTATTCGCAGGATTCATTGTGTTTGCGATGATGATGTTTGCGCTCTCATTTATTTCCGTACCTGTCACCGTGTTTTTTCCCGCCTATTCAATCTATTTCGTGGCGCCCCGGTATGCTCCTCTTGGGGCGCTGCTGCAGCCGCACCCCGCTGCATCGGTCTCACAACCTACCCTACCACCGCAGCCACCACCATGGCCGTCCACCCCCAATTAGCAACGTTCCATCCATCAACCGCCCATTCGCCTGTTCCGCCGAAAAACTCGTATACTGGATTATCTTTTTAAACTAAGAATTTATAATTTTCGATAAGTACTACGAGGTACTGCGTGCCCGCTTCCGTCGTAAAAAGCACCGTCGACACCAAATCCCCAGCCGCCCAAAAAAATCACCGCCGCATCGTCGATTTACTTACCCAACTCAAAAACGAAGAAGAAATAATCTGCGTCGGCGGCGGCCCGAAAGCCGTCGATTCCCAGCACAAAAAAGGCCGTCTCACCGGCCGCGAACGCGTCAAAAAGCTAGTCGATCCGGGCTCGCAATTTTTCGAGTTAGGCATTTACGCCGCCCATGAAATGTACGAAGAATGGGGCGGCGCGCCAGGCGCGGGCGTAATCACTGGCCTGGCCCGCGTTTGCGGCCGCACCGTCATGCTCATCGTTAACGACGCCACCGTAAAAGCCGGCGCGTTCTTCCCCATGACCGCGAAAAAAGTAATTCGCGCGCAAAATATCGCCATCGAAAATCGCATCCCCACGATTTATCTGGTCGATTCCGCCGGCATTTTTCTCCCCTTGCAGGAAGACGTCTTCCCCGACACCGACGATTTTGGCCGCGTCTTCCGCAACAACGCGGTGATGAGCGCCATGGGCATCCCGCAAATCGCCGCCATCATGGGCATGTGCGTAGCAGGCGGCGCGTACCTCCCGGTAATGTGCGACCACATCTTGATGACCGAGGGCTCCGGATTATTTCTCGCCGGCCCCGCGCTGGTACAAGCCGCCATCGGCCAGAAAACCTCCGCCGAAGAATTGGGCGGCGCAAAAATGCACTCGCAAATCAGCGGCACAGTGGATTTCCGCGAGCCCGACGACGAGTCCTGCATCGCACGCATTCGATCGCTGGTGGACAAAATGGGCGCCCCTAATGTCACACCCTTCAGCCACACTAAATCCCGCGATCCCTTATACCCTGGCGAAGAAATTTACAGCATCTTCACCGCTGACCCCGGCAAGCAATACGACATGCGCGACATCATCGCCCGCATCGTCGACGCCAGTGAGTTCGACGAATATCGCGCCGAAAGCGGCGAAACCGTGCTCTGCGGCTACGCGCGCATCGGCGGCTGGGCCGTCGGCATCGTCGCTAATCAGAAAAAGCACGTTCAGACCTTCGCGCGCGGTTCCGACCAGAAACGCATCGAATTCGGCGGCGTGATTTATACCGAATCCGCGGAAAAAGCTGCGCGCTTCATCCTCGACTGCAACCAGAACCGCATCCCGCTGATTTTTCTGCACGACGTGAACGGCTTCATGGTCGGCAAGGACGCCGAATGGAGCGGCATCATTCGCGCCGGCGCAAAAATGGTCAACGCCGTAGCCAACAGTGTGGTGCCCAAAATCTCCGTCATCTGCGGCGGCAGCTTTGGCGCAGGCCACTACGCCATGTGCGGCAAAGCTTACGACCCGCGCTTCATGTTCGCCTGGCCCACTGCGCGCTACGCTGTAATGAGCGGGGACGCGGCCGCCACCACCCTCGCGGAAATTAACCTGAAGCAACTGGAACGCGAAGGCAAGAAAGTCGACGAAAAGCAAAAAAAGGAAGTCTACGAGTCCATTCGTTCCACATACGAACATCAAACCGACCCACGCTACGCCGCTGCCCGCCTGTGGGTTGACGCCATCATCGATCCCGCTCACACCCGCGACGCGCTGATCTGGGCTCTCGAAGCGGCAGCTCTCAATCCAGAAATTCGCGAATTCAAAACTGGAGTCTTACAAACATAAATGGAAACCGTGAAATTGGTCGAATGCCCCCGCGACGCCTGGCAAGGGTTGCCCGACATCATCCCCACCGAATATAAAGTGGCTTATTTGCAAGCGCTGATCGCCGCCGGCTTCAAACACATTGACGCCGTGAGCTTCGTTTCGCCCAAGCACGTAAAACAAATGTCTGACAGCGAAGAAGTCATGCGTCAGTTAGCTGTTTCATCCCATGCCACGCTCGCAGGGCCCGCAAACAACAACGCGCCGGAAATTATCGGCATCGTGGTGAATGAAAAAGGCCTTGAGCGCGCGCTCGCCACGCCTGAAGTTACAACTATTGGCTACCCCTACTCCATCTCTGCGTACTTCCGCCGCGCCAACGCGAACATGACCCGCGCCGAATCGCGTCTGCTGGTCGAAAAACTGAAAAAGGAAACCACCACCGCAAAGCGCGGCCTGGTCATTTACATTTCCATGGCCTTTGGCAATCCCTACGACGAACCATGGGGCCCGGAAATTGTGGCCGAAACTCTCGAGTGGTTGAAAGACATCCGCATCAACACCGTGTCACTCGCTGACACCGTCGGAACCGCTTCTTCCCAAATCATCGCCAATCTCTATAGCAGCGTAAGAGATCACGTCGCGGGCATCGAGCTTGGCGTCCACCTGCACAGCCGCCCCGAAAATGCCGAAGAAAAAATCCTCGCCGCCTATGAAGCTGGCTGCCGCCGCTTTGACTCCGCGCTCACCGGACTCGGCGGCTGCCCTTTCGCCGGTGACACTCTGGTCGGCAATATCGCCACCGAAGATGTTCTGGCCGCCGTCCGCAAAGCTGGCGGCGATTCAGGAATTGATTCAGCGGCCCTTGCCCCACTCCTGCAAATGACCAACGAAATTCGTTCTAAATACGCGCACGCGCCCATGGTGCAGTAGTTTTGCAGTAAGCTTGGGCCTAATCACCATATGCGCCTAATCGCGATAGTCGATTGATGCAAGAGAAAGGCCAGAACTAATTGCTTCATGTTTGAAACGCTCAAATTAGATTTTCCCGGCGAACTGGCCATCCTCACCCTCAATCGCCCAGAAAAGCGCAACGCCATCTCCCCGCAAATGCTCTCCGAATTGCAATCCGCGTTCGACACCATCGAAAAAAGTCCCGCACGTGTAGGAATCCTCACCGGCATCGGCAAAGCCTTCAGCGCAGGTATGGACCTCGAAATGCTATCCGCCATCGCCCGCCAGTCGCCCCAGGAAAATATGGACGACTCCCGTCGCATGGCGCGCATTTTCCGCCGCATCTGGAGTTTCACCAAGCCGCTGATCGCCGCGGTAAATGGCGCGGCGCTTGCCGGCGGTTGCGGCATCGCCACGTTGTGCGATTTCACGTTAGCCGTACCCGAAGCCAAATTCGGATACACCGAGGTAAAAATCGGATTCCTCCCCGCCATCGTCTCTGTTTTTCTCACCCGCCAGATCGGCGACAAGCGCGCTCGCGATTTGCTGCTGACCGGCCGCATGATTACCGCCGTGGAAGCCAAAGAATTAGGCCTGGTCAATGAAATTGTCGAATTCGATCGTTTAATGGATCGCGCCAAAGAATTAGCCGCCGTCTTGATCGAAGCCAGCCCCAGTAGCCTCACGCGCGCCAAGCGCCTGCTCACCGCTTCGGCCTCGTCCACCATCGACGCCGATCTCGAACGCGCCGTGCTGGAGAACGCCCGCATCCGTTGCACCCCCGATTTCAAAGAAGGTTTGGCTTCTTTCCTCGAGAAACGCAAACCCCAATGGCGCGGCGACTCCGAATGATGCAAGCGCCAAAAATCTTTCAGGGGAATCCGAATGCTTGAGTATCACGATGCCACTGTTCGCGTGCGATACGCCGAAACTGACCAGATGGGCGTCGTTTACCACGCCAACTATCTCATCTGGTTTGAAGTCGGCCGCGTGGAACTCATCCGCGCCCTCGGCATCGAGTACAAAACCATGGAAATCGCCGACGATTGCCACATCGTCGTTGCCGAAGCCCACTGCCGTTATCTTTACCCGGCGCACTACGACGAGCGCTTGCGTATACGCACGCGAATCGCCGAAGCCAAAAACCGCACCATTCGCTTCTCCTACGAAATATTTCGCGCTGAGGACGAGCGCCTGCTCGCCACCGGAGAGACCGTTCACGTAATCTGCGGCAGCAATGGCCGCCCGAAACTTCTACCAGAAAAATATCGCCGCGCCTTCTCGGGCGCTCTCGCTGCCCCAGCAGGCAGGATCAAATCATGAGTATCATGAGCACAGCCGCAACAACTCCATGAGCGTAATTCTCACTGGCAACGATCTTTCCTTCGAACAACTGCGCGCCGTGGCGCTGCAACATGATTCCGTCTCTCTTCACCCGTCCGCCATCGAGCGCATGAAAGCCTCTCGCGCGGTGGTGGACAAACTCGTTGCCTCAGGCGCGACCGCTTACGGCATCAACACCGGCTTCGGCAAACTCGCTTCCGTGCGCATCTCCACTGAGCAGGTCGCACAACTGCAAATAAATCTCGTCCGCTCTCATGCCTGCGGCGTTGGCGAACCGCTCAGCGAAAGCGAAACCCGCGCCATGATGCTCCTCCGCGCCAACGCGCTCACCAAAGGCCTCAGTGGCATTCGCCCGCAAGTAGTCGACACGCTTTGCAAAATGCTCAACGCCAAAGTCCATCCGCTGATTCCCTCTCAGGGATCTGTAGGAGCCTCCGGAGACCTAGCTCCATTGGCCCATCTGGCCCAGGTGGTCATCGGCGAAGGCCGCGCAAATTACAACGGAGAAATTGTCGATGGCGCAAGTGCGCTGCGACGAGCCGGTATCACGCCCGTGGCCCTCGAGGCGAAAGAAGGCCTTTCACTCCTGAACGGCACGCAAGGAATGCTCGCGCTTCTAAGCCTCGCGCTCCTGGAAGCCGATGCTCTTGTGGATGCCGCGGACATCGCCGCCGCTCTTTCTCTGGACGCACTGCGCGGCAGCCCCGGCGCATTCGACCCGCGCATCATGCAGGCGCGCGCATATCCCGGCGCCGCCATCACCGCCAATAATCTGGCGCGCCTCAACGAAGGCAGCCAGATTCGTGAGTCTCACCGTTCGAACGCCAAAGACCCGCGCGTCCAGGATGCCTACAGCCTGCGTTGCACTCCACAAGTTCACGGCGCCGTTCGCGATTCGCTTGCACAAGCGCGTGCCATGGCCGAAGTGGAACTCAACAGCGCCACCGACAATCCGCTCGTCTTCGCAAATGCCTCAAACTCCGGCGGAGACGGAGACATCGTCAGCGGCGGAAATTTTCATGGCCAACCATTGGCCATGGCCGCCGATCAGCTAGCCATCGCCCTCGCCACCCTCGGCGGCATCAGCGAGCGTCGCATCGAACAAATGACCAATCCCCTCACCAGCATGCTCCCAGCTTTTTTAACGCCCGAACCCGGCTTGAACTCCGGCTTCATGATCGCGCAGGTAACCGCCGCAGCGTTGACCAGCGAAAATAAAGCCCTAGCCACGCCACATTCCGTCGATTCGATCTCCACCTCTGGCAATCAGGAAGATTACGTCTCCATGGGCATGAGCGGAGCACGCCGCCTCGCGCGCATGCTCACAAATCTTCGTCACACCATCGCCATCGAGCTGCTTTGCGCCTGCCAAGGCATCGATTTGCTCGCTCCACTCCAAACCGGCACGCGCGCCCAAAAAGCCTACGCCGCAGTGCGCGAAAAATCTTCGAAACTCACGGATGATCGTCCGCTGTCCAAAGATATTGAATCTGTAGCTGCTCTGCTGACGGACAATTCCTTTTCCGGCATTCCATTTTCGTGACGCGGATAAGCGTGTATCTCACAGTGTAACGTTTAGTCAGCGTCTAGGTTAGTCGGTGTCTCACAACCTAATGTTAGTCCGCATCTCAAAACGCAGCATTGTCGGGGTCTCCCAACGGAACGTCAGACAGGGTTCAGGGTGCCCCAGGTTCGTACTCTGAACGTGGTCTTTCTTTTTCGGAGAGAATCAAAATGCGAACCACGCGCCGTAACTTCCTGCGCATCGCCGCAGCATCGGGCGCACAGGCCGTCCTAGCAAAGCACACGTGGCCACTGGGCACCGACAATCTCCGCGCCAAACTCGCTGCCGATCCTCTGCGCCCACAATTTCATTTACTCCCCGCAAAAAATTGGATGAACGATCCCAACGGCCCAATCTTTTGGAAGAGCGCCTATCACATGTTCTATCAATACAACCCCAACGCGGCGGTCTGGGGCGACATGCACTGGGCCCACGCCACCAGCGAAGACATGACTCACTGGCACCATCTGCCAGTAGCGTTAGCGCCCCTGCCAGGCTGGGATGACGCCGACGGGTGCTTCACCGGAAGTGCCGTAGACGACCGCGGCACCGCAACCATTCTTTACACCGGCGTAAAGTCTGCTGCGCCGGAACGCGCCACGCTGCGCGATGGCCACAATAATTTTCGCGAAGTCCAATGCCTCGCAACTTCCGCCGACCCGCAACTGCGCACGTGGACGAAATGGAAGCACCCCGTCATCCAGCCGCCGAATGATCCCGCCCTCGCGGGATTTCGCGATCCATTTTTATGGCGTCAGGACGACCACTGGATCCTGGGGGTAGCCGCAGGCCATTTCAAAAAGGGAGGCTGCGTGCTGCTCTACCGTTCCAAAGATTTGCGCGTTTGGGTGCCGCTCCACGAATTAACTTCAGGTCACTGGACAGAAAAAGAATCAGTCAACCCGGTGGACTCCGGCGAAATGTGGGAATGCCCGGATTTCTTCCCCCTTGGAAAAAAACACGTCCTGCTCTATTCCACCGCAGGCAGCGTGCTCTGGGAATCCGGCGAACTCGACCCCAAAGAATCAAAATTCCATTCTGAGCGCCACGGCATCCTGGATCACGGCGCATACTACGCGCAAAAAACTCAACCGGACGCCCACGGCAATCGCATTCTGTGGGGCTGGATTCCAGAAAAACGCCCAGACCCCGACTTGATCGCCGCAGGCTGGGCAGGCTGCATGGCCCTGCCGCGAGTTTTATCTCTGAGCGCCGACGGCGAACTTGAAATGAGCATGGCGCCGGAAGCGCAATCACTACGCAGTAAAGCGCTCACACTACCGAACGAGAATGCCAACAGCAGTGAACGCAATAACTTTTTACGAAGTGTAACGCTTGACGACCTTCGTGCCGAATTGCTCTGGAAGGCTTCGGCCTCGGCGGTCACGTTTGTGCTCGAAGACCGCACCGGCCCATGGTGGTCAGCCTCGATCATACCGCATGATTCCACCGCGCTCCTGCACGTGAATGGAGACACAGTCGAAATCCCCTCACCGACAAACTACGAACATGACTTTCACCTTTTGCTCGACGCTTCCGTAGCTGAACTCATCGTTGACAGCCGTCACGCCATAACCACCCGCATCTATCGCAGGCCCAACGGCCCGCTGCAAATCAAAGTTAGCGACCTGGCGCAACTTAAATCCCTCGAAGCGTGGCAACTCCGTCCCATCTCGAAAGACCGTCTCACCAGCTGATCCCCGACCCAGCCGGCTCCGCTAAATCAGCCTCTCGAACCCGTCCAAAGCACGAAACATTTCGTGCCCATTCCACGTTATCTGTCCTGAGGTAGAACTCCGTATGCTCACTCTTCTCTCGGATTTAAAACACGGCCTCCGTGTCCTGCTGAAAAACCCCGGCTTCATTACGGCCACCATCATTGTCTTAGCCCTCGGCATCGGAGCAAACACTGCCATCTTCAGCGTCGTAAACGCCGTGCTACTCCGCCCGCTCCCCTTCCGCGATCCCGCTCGACTCGTTCAGCTATGGCACGTTCCGCCTCCTAAGAGTTTCCCAGGCATGACCACTTTCGCATTATCAGCCGCCAATTTCATCGACTGGCAGAAACAGAACGATGTGTTCGATAAAATGGCCATCTACACTGGCTCGAGCCTCAATTTAACTGGCCGCGAACAGCCCGAGGCTCTTCAAGGCGCAGCGGTCTCAGCTGACTTTTTCTCTACCTTGCAAGTGCAACCCATGCTGGGTCGCACTTTTACTCCTGACGAGGATCAGCAGGGGAAAAACCATGTCGTGATTCTCACTTACGGCTTATGGAAAAGCCGCTTCGCCGCCAATCCCCATATCGCGGGCCAATCGGTAAACCTCGACGGCCAGCCTTACCTCGTCGCCGGTGTCATGGGTCCAAAGTTTCGCTTTCCGGATTGGGCACAGTATTGGACCCCCATGGGCTGGACCGATAAGGAGCGCGCGGTGCGCGGCGAGCACCACTATCTGGCCATCGCTCGTCTCAAGCCCAGCATTGCGATACCACAGGCCCAGGCCGAGATGAATGCCATTTCCGCACGCCTCGCCGAACAATATCCGGAAGACGACAGAGGCTGGGGTGCGGTGGTCATCCCTCTTCGTGAGCAACTCGTCTCCGACGTGCGCCCGGCACTCCTCGTCCTGCTCGGCGCTGTCGCATTTGTACTTCTCATCGCCGGCGCCAACGTCGCCAATCTGGTGCTGGCAAAGACTTTTGGACGCCGCAAAGAAATCGCCATCCGTGTAGCCTTGGGTGCCACCGGCAGCCGCGTAGTTCAGCAAATCCTCGCTGAAACCCTGCTGCTGTCGCTCGCTGGCGGCGCGCTCGGTCTTCTGCTCGCAAAATTGGGCATAGGCCTCACGCTAAAATTCCTATCCGATAATTTGCCCAAGTCGACGGAAGTCTCTCTTGATACCTCCGTGCTCGCCTTCACCATTTTTATTTCCATTGGCACTGGTGTAATAGCCGGGCTGCTGCCTGCAATTCGCATGACAAAAACCAACGTTAACGATGCGCTGAAACAAGGCCTGGGAAAAACAGATTCCGACTCCGGCGGCCAACGAACCAGAAGCATCCTGGTGGTGTCTGAGGTGGCCCTCTCACTGATTTTGTTGGTTGGCGCAGGCCTCATGATTCGCAGTCTATGGCTCTTAAGCACGCTCGACGCAGGCTTCGACCCCCATGGCGTGCTGACCATGACCGTGGTGGTTCCACGCAATAAATATTCACGCCCCATCGACGAGATTGCGTTCTTCGATCAGGTGCTCGCAAAAGTGCGCGCTTTGCCCGGAGTTGCATCTGCTGCCCTGATCGACGATCTTCCTCTTAACGGCGAAGGCTCTCATCAACCTGTCGCCATCGAAGGCGCCCCCGTCCAGGCTATGTCCGATCAACCCGAAGTCGACACGCGGTACATTACGCCAGGCTATTTGAGTACCATGCACATACCCTTGCGCCGCGGTCGCGATCTTTCTGCCGCCGATGCACCGGATCGGCCCGGTGTGGCCTTAATAAGCGAATCCATGGCCAAGCGTTTTTGGCCCAATCAGAATCCCATCGGAAGGCACCTCACCATGACTTTTTCTCCCGACAAGGTCCACGAAATCGTGGGCATCGTCGGCGACGTGAAACTGCTCGGAATGGACGCCGCCGCCTCCTCAGCCACTATCTATTTACCGACCAGCCAACTCTCCACGCCGAGCCTCGGCGAATGGCATTCCTCTCCAATGCAACTGGCGATACGCGCCCAGTCGCAACCAACCAGTCTCGTCTCCGCGGTCACGAGCGCCATTTATTCCATCGATAGCGATCAACCTGTCACCGACGTCATGACCATGGACGATCTCGTTGACACTTCCCTTTCCCAGCGCCGTTTCAGCATGCTTCTCCTCGCGGCGTTTGCTGTCCTCGCACTGCTATTGGCAGCAGTGGGAATTTATAGCGTGTTGGCCTTCGCGGTTCGCCGGCGCGTACGCGAAATCGGTATTCGCGTAGCTCTGGGCGCCAAGGTCAAAGATATTTTGCGTTTGATCGTTACCGAAGGAATGAAGCCCGCGCTGATTGGTCTGCTTCTTGGCGTCGCCGGCGCGCTTGCCTTGGGACGGGTATTAGCCAGCTTTATCTACGGCATCGCCGCTTACGACCCGCTCACTTTCGCTGCCGTTGCCACGCTGCTCGCCGCTGTTGCGTTGCTGGCCAGCATAATCCCCGCCTATCGCGCAGCCAGAATCGAACCTACTCGCGCCTTACGTGAGGAATAACCACCAGTAGCCGACAAAGATACGCACAAAAGAAACGCCGCGAGCGGGAAACGTTCTCTCTCGCGGCATTCAACTCTCATATAAACTCCCCTCAAATTTAATCCTTGGGACGCCAGAAGTCCGGCGCCGACTTAGCCACGTCGTCCGGCACGTAGCTCATCTTCGGATTGATCACAAACAAATTGGTCTCGCTGGATTCAATGGCCGCAGCGGAAAGTGTCTCTAGCTTCCTCATCCCCTCGGCACCCATGGCCTCCTCGAACTTTTTGCCTGCCGCCCAATTTCTATCGATCTCCGCGCCGCCCTTCAAGGGAGTAATCACCACGTACGCCGGTCCTCCGCCATACACCATTTGAAACATGTCCCAGTGCCCTTCCACGCCTCTGGCGTAAGCATCTTTCACTAGCTTGACGATAGTGTCCCAGTCCGCTTCATGACCAGGCTTCAGACGAAAAACTTCCAGCTCCATCATCCGCGCGCTTCCAATCTCCGTAGTGGGATGGTGGCTCTGGTCTTCTCGAAAGAACCACACACTCTGGTCCACGCTGTCGAGCAACGGCGCATCGTCTGCATATGCCTTGTCCAGTGCCGGAGCTAGCTGCGGATTCTTCTGCTGCGCGTGCAGATCCTTCTCCCACGCATCGAACGAGTCATAACCAGTAAGAAATATCGACCGAACTTTGCCGCTCAGCGAGTCCAGCCCGAAATAATGCGAGGGCCACTTTGCGTCGCGCATCGCCGCCACGAACGCGCTTTCGGTCTTGTCGTGCAGCGTCCCACTCTTTCCCGGCTTGAGGAATTCCCGCGTCACCGTCAACACCTTCGGTGGACCGCCCATCGGTCCTTTCTCCTGTGCTGCCGCGACCACGGAGAACACCGTCGCTAAACACAAACTCACAACACCAACACATAATTTTTTCATAACGACCTCCTCCTCGGATGAAATGCCTCGATACGTACTTGGTAGGGGCCCCGATCGGTCCAC
>Ga0209328_10000330_pt1 | contig 11490 bp, 10 predicted proteins | sample JacPinW_OM3H0_M1_FD_187954 | JGI IMG/M metagenome (GOLD analysis project Ga0209328, IMG submission 187954) | Forest soil microbial communities from Algoma, Ontario, Canada - Jack Pine, Ontario site 1_JW_OM3H0_M1 (SPAdes) (version 2) | ecosystem: Environmental > Terrestrial > Soil > Boreal... | reverse complement strand
TCAGGACTCAGGCACCGGCCCGCTGTTCCAGCCCTACCGGCTCGGTCCGTTCAATCTTCGCCATCGCATCGTGATGGCGCCATTGACCCGCTCGCGGGCGCGCCAGCCGGGCAATGTGCCGAGCTCCCTTGCCGCCTGCTACTACGCGCAACGCGCCTCCGCCGCTCTGATCGTGAGCGAGGCAACGCAGGTGTCGATGCAGGGCCAGGGTTACGCCTGGACCCCCGGCATCCACAGCCGCGAGCAAGTGGAAGCGTGGCACCGGGTCACCAAGGCGGTGCGCGAGGCCCACGGATTGATCTTCAATCAGCTTTGGCACGTCGGGCGCATCTCGCATCCGGCGCTGCAGCCCGACAACATGCTCCCGGTCGCGCCGTCGGCCGTCATACCCGAGGGCAAAGCCTTCATCGAAAACGAGCGCGGCGAAGGTGAACTTGTTCCGTTCGTGCGGCCGCGCGCACTGAATATCGAAGAGATGCCCTACATCGTCGCGCAATATGAGCGCGCGGCCAGGAACGCACAGGCCGCCGATTTCGACGGCGTCGAGATCCATGCCGCTAACGGCTATCTGCTCGATCAGTTCATCGAGACCGGCACCAATCGGCGCACCGACGCATATGGCGGCCCGGTAGAAAACCGGGCGCGGCTGTTGTTCGAGGTCGCCGAGGCCCTGATGCCGATCTGGGGGCCGGATCGCATCGGCGTGCGCATCTCGCCGATGGGCAAGTTGAACGATATCCACGACGATAACCCCGAGGCGACCTTCAGCTATGTTGCCGAGCGGCTCAGCGACTACGGCTTCGCCTATTTGCATATGGTCAACCCTGCGCTGGAGCGAATGCAGAATGGACAGGAGCCGGACCCGAAGGCGATGAACGTGGTCAGGCTGATCCGGAAGAAATACAAGGGAACGCTGATCGTGGCCGGCGGCTTCCAGGCCGACGCTGCGGCTCAGTGGCTTCGCGAGGGGTTGGCAGATTTGATCGCCTTCGGCCGCAAATTCATCGCCAATCCGGACCTGCCGGAGCGGCTGCGGGAAGGCGCTCCTCTCAACGTCGACGATCCAACGACCTATTACGGCGGCGGGGAGAAGGGATACACGGACTATCCTTCGCTGGCGCAGGACCGCGGCGAACAGCCGAAGGCCTGCGTCGACCAGCGCTGGAGATAAACCTCAGTAGTAGCGGGGAATCGGGTTCAGATGCGGCGTCGGCCGGTCCGAAAGGTCGAACATCACTTCGTCGACGTAACACCAACCCCATCCTTCCGGCGGATCATAGGCTTCGATGATCGGGTGCCTGGTTGCGCGAAAATGTTTTGTGGCGTGTCGATTTGGCGACTGATCGCAGCACCCGACATGGCCGCAGGTGCGGCAGACGCGCAGATGCAGCCAGGGGTCACCCAATTTCAGGCATTCTTCACACCCGGGAGCGCTCGGAACAACGTCACGAATTTCCGCGAGATGTTTGCAAAAAATAGCCATGCTCTTCTTCCGTGCTCGCCTTTCGCTCTGGGCAGGGAAACTTGGTGGCGATGTGCTGAAGCGGCTTAGCGCGTCACCTCAAGCTCGGCCGTAGTCCTCGACGCTTTCTCGGCACTGACGCTGTGTTCTTGCCTGATGACAGGCAGCTGAATGACACGCGCATGCTGTCCTTCAGACAACAAATTCACCAGAACCGTGTTGCCGTCCGGAAATGCGAGCGCATCTCGATGCTGCTCAGGCGCGCGCGGCACGATCTGGCAAAATCGGGCAACACGAAAGCCCGCATTCTTGGTTGACAGCCAAAACCGATTGTACCTGACGTCGTGTTCGAACGCGAGTTCGGTTCCGGGCAACAGACATACCGCGACACCGGGCTCTTGCTTCGCAGCAAAACCGCGCGTGGATGTACCGTAGAAACTGGTTGTAACAAGCGTCTCCCCAACTTTGGCCGGGCGAGAAGCAACAGCATGCAGGCTATAGTCGCACATGGGTTCTCTCCACTGATCTGCGCACCCGAGAGACGGTACGGCGCATTGGCGTACGCTACCTTGACCGACGTCAAAAAATCATCGACCGGTTATGCTTCAATGCAAACAGCAATTGGAAGACGAGGCGTGGAGAAAGCAAGAGCAAGCTGGAGTCAGGTCATGGTGCCCGGCATGAAGCAGCGAATTGAAGTCCCGAGCGTCCCCTTGGTCGGCCAGACCATGGTTCTGCCGTAGCGGTTCGGTTCGGTGATCACTGCATCATCTGGAACGTCGACCCACTCGTTATCGACGCGGACGCGGTAATGGCCATCTTTCGATTCCCAATCCGGATCAGAAACAGCAAAGCCATCAGCATCCGAACAGCACAGTCCCTTGCCGGACCTGAGGCCGTCAAACCATGGCTTGAACGGGGAGTGCGCATAGCGCCCGTCGTCGCGGGCCTCGACCGCTCCGACCATTAACCCTACGAGAATGCCGATGGTGAGGCCAAGGACAGAAATCTTCATAGCCGTTTTGGAGTCTGATCAACACACCATTTCAATCGGATTGGCGTCGACATGCCGCGACGACTCTAGCAAGTTCATCTTCACCAGCCTTGACGCACGTCAACTGGCACCCGCGACCAAATCAATTATCTACGAATCAAATATCGATGAGTGCGATTCCCAAATCCGCTCGCTTCTTGCGACGAAGCTTTGATGCCGTTTCGACGATCGTGACTTCGAGCGTGGGTCGCACCTTGCCGGCTAGAAAATGCCCTCCTCGCACGGTGCCGTCACGAAGCCCGAGTACAGCGTGGAGATGCAAGCTGGCCTTGCCGTCGTCTCCCTGCGCTATGTCACCGAGCAGACTCAATACTTCGCATTGCTCATCGACGGAAATCGGAATGTACCGCTTGGCGGCGAAATCAAACCACCCGACCTTGGCGCTCTCGAACGCCCCGATCGCCGTGACCGATGCCGCGCTGATTGCCCGCTCATTCGCAAACGCAGTCATCGCTGCGAAAGCCTCTTCGCCTTGATCCAGGATCAGGACGAACGTTCGGCCGTCATGTTCGGAAGCCAGTTTGGATTTCATGAGCCGTCTCGCGGTAAAACATGATGGGCCGCTGCTCTAGCAACCGACCAATAAACGCTCGGCTCGTGTCCGGGTTCCGGCAGTTGCATGGCTTTGCACGCATCACGCGCTGCTTCCCGAAACGAATGCGGTCCAGATCGATGGAGTTTTGATGCCTATCAATGACAGCTTCATCGGCGCCGTCACCATGGAGCTTTCAGCCCTGCGCCGAGTAAGCACCAAATCCCGTGCTGCCGGAACTTCGCCTCACCGCTTGGCGTTCAAAGAGAAGAGTTCCATTCATTTGCGCCCCAGGCTCCGGGTTATGCAATGCAAGGAAATGGAGACCGCGGAATGCCATCAACCAAACACGATAAACAAAAGCCCGGGTGGAGCCGCCGAAACTTCCTAGTGACCTCGATGGTGTCCACTATGTCCGTCAGCCTTCTTGATCAGCCTTCAGCGAGTGCGGCTTCTATAGCAACGGACCCTCACGCTCCCCATACGACGACCATCAACGTCAATGGACAACGATATCACCTTGCACTCGACGTCCGCACGACGCTGCTTGACGCCTTGCGCGACCATATCGGTCTGACAGGTAGCAAAAAAGGCTGCGACCACGGCCAATGCGGCGCATGTACGGTGATGGTCAACGACCGTCGCGTGCTCTCATGCCTGACTTTGGCTGCTTCTGTCGACGGTCGAAACATCACCACGATTGAAGGCCTGTCGCAGGCGGACGGGACGCTGCACCCGATGCAGCAGGCCTTTATCGATCACGACGCGTTCCAGTGTGGCTATTGCACGCCGGGGCAGATCGTGTCGGCGGTCGCGTGCGTGAAGGAGGGACACGCTGGTACCGACGCCGACATCCGCGAGTACATGAGCGGCAACCTCTGCCGCTGCGCGGCTTACCCCAACATCGTGGAGGCTATTAACCAGGCGAAAACAAGAATGAAAGAGGCCTGACATGCAATCGTTTCAGTTCTCTCGCTCCGGCGATCTGCAGTCCGCGTATTCGGCGTATCGTACGGCCGATGCCGAAGCCGCCGACGCCGCGCATTCACACAGCCAATATCTGGCTGGCGGTACGACATTACTCGATCTCATGAAGCTCGGCGTCATGCGGCCCGAGCGCGTCGTGGACATCAACGATCTGGACCGGACCAATGCCGGTCTAGTCGAGTTCGCAGGCAATCGGCTGCAGCTCGGAGCCTTGACCCGGATGTCAGATGTGTCCGATCATCCCGATGTACGCCGGGAGTTCCCGGTCATAGCGCAATCGCTTCAGCTGGCAGCCAGCGCACAAATTCGAAACATGGCGTCGCTCGGCGGAAACGTGTTGCAGCGGACCCGCTGCAGTTATTTTCGCGATACATCGTATTCCAATTGCAACAAGCGCGAGCCCGGCTCGGGATGCGCGGCTCTCGACGGGATCAATCGCCCCCACGCGATCCTGGGCACCAGCGAACGGTGCATCGCGACCTATCCAGGCGATTTCGCACAGGCCCTGATAGCGCTCGACGCCCAGGTCGAGGTTATGGGACGGAACGGCTCACGCGAGCTTCCGTTCGCGAAATTGCATCGGCCACCGGGACAAACTCCGCATCTCGAGACAACGCTCGCGCCGGGAGAGCTGATCACAGCGTTTCGGATAACCAGGGCGCCTTTCACCCGGCGATCGCTGTTCTTAAAGGTGAGGGATCGGGAATCCTATGAATTCGCGCTTGCATCGGCCGCCGTCGCTCTCGATCTCAACGGCGATATTGTGAAGCAGGCGCGCATTGCTCTCGGAGGCGTGGCGACGGTGCCGTGGCGAGCCCATGAGGCCGAGGCTTCGCTCTTCAATCGGCGGCTCGATGACACGGCCGTGCGCCACGCCGCCGATGTTGCGTTCGCAGATGCTCGGCCGCGCCAGCACAATGCATTCAAAGTCGAACTCGGCAAGCGGACGCTGATGCGTGCGTTGCGCCAGGCCGGCGACATGGAGATTTGATCATGAGCACTGCCGCCCCCGAGCCGAAGGAAAACATGGGCAAACCGGAGCCGCGAATCGACGGGCGCCTGAAGGTCACCGGCGAAGCGCGCTATGGGTCGGACTTTCCGGTCGCAAACCCGGCCTATGCGTTTCTGGTTACCAGCGCGATCGCCAAGGGACGCATCACGGCAATGAACCTCACCGAGGCCAAGGCCGTGCCTGGTGTGCTCGAAATCTTTTACCACGCGAACATCGGCGAGCTGAAGAACGGCAGTGAGCTAAAGATGATCGAGTATCGATCCGGCGGCGGCGGCCCGACGTCGTCGATCCAGGATTTCGGACCAGAAATCAAGTATGGCGGACAAATCATAGCGCTTGTCGTTGCCGAGACTTTTGAAGCCGCGCGCGAAGCGGCTCACAGGGTTCATGTGACTTACCAGGCAGAACAGCCGAGCGCGACTTTCGACTCTCCAGGTGTCAGCGAGGAGGATATCAGCAAGCAAAAAGATGTCCCGCAGGCCGGCGATGCCGAAGCCGCGTACGGCGCAGCACAGGTCAAGCTCGAAGCCGAATACGAAACGCCAACCCAGCATCATAACCCCATAGAGCTGTTTACGACGACCTGCGTCTGGCAGGACGATAAACTGACGATCTACGAGCCGAGCCAATTCATGTATGGGTTGAAGGCCAATGCCGCGAAGAAAATGGGCATTGATATCGCAAAGGTTCATGCCGTATCTCCTTTCGTGGGTGGAGCGTTCGGATCGAAAGCGCAATTTTCGCCGCGCACAGGATTGGTCGCCCTCGCGGCGAGGCGCCTCAACCGGCCGGTAAAGCTGGTTGCAACACGCGATCAGGGCTTTACGATTCAGACGTATCGCGCTGAAACCCGCCAGCGCATCCGCATTGGCGCGCAGCGCGACGGAAAGATTACGAGCTTCATTCACGAAGGCTGGGAGGTAACTTCGCGTCCGGATCCGTATTCCGTGGCGGGCGTGGAGGACAGTGCACGCCTGTACGGCTTTGGTGCGGTGAAAACCCGCGTCTCCCTGGTACATGCGGACCGCAATACGCCGGGATTCATGCGCTCGCCGCCCGTGGTACCGTACATCTATGCGCTGGAAAGCGCGATGGATGAGCTTGCGATCAAGCTCAACATGGACCCGGTGGAATTGCGCCGCATCAACGATTCCCAAACAGATGCCACAGGCAAGCAATGGTCCAGCCGCTCGCTGATGAAATGCTATGATGAGGCCTCCGAGCGCTTCGGTTGGTCGAAACGCAGCCCAGAGCCCGGCTCGATGCGGGACGGCGACTGGCTGATCGGATGGGGCTGCGCGAGCGCCGTCTATCCGACCCACGTCGGAGCAGCCGCTGCGCGCGTGCTGTTGACAGCAGATGGCAAGGCGCGCGTGCAAATCGCCGCACACGATCTGGGTACTGGCGCCTACACGGTCATTGGACAAATCGCCGCAGAAGAGCTTGGCATTCCCTTGTCGTCCGTTTCCGTCGAGCTCGGTGACAGCAACCTGCCGCCTGCGCCGGTCGCCGGCGGGTCGAACACGACGGCGAGCGCCTGCTCTGCCGTGATGAAGGCCTGCGAGGCTATTCGTTCAAGACTCTCGGCCCCGGTGCCGACACAGTCGGACAACACTGTAGGCAGCAATACCGGGGTACGACAGCCTAATCTGGAGGAAAGCTTCGGCCGTCTTGGCGTCGGAGCCATCGAGGAGTACGCCGAGTACTTGCCCCCGGGCGGCAAACCGGATTCCATCAAAAATCTGTACGCCGGCACGCCATTTCTGACCGGCGGTTCGAAAGGTGAAAAATTGATGTATGCGACCGGCGCGGAATTCGTCGAAGTAAGGGTTCACGCACTGACACGCGAGATACGAGTGCCGCGCATCGTCGGCGCTTTCGCCGCGGGTCGGCTGATGAACACGCGAACGGCACATAGCCAATATATGGGGGCGATGATCTGGGGAATTTCCTCCGCGCTACATGAAGCGACTGAGATCGACCAGCGCGTCGCGCGCTACATCAATGACAACCTTGCGGACTATCTCATCCCGGTGAACGCGGACATTCAGGATGTTGACGTAATTCTGGTTCCCGAGAGAGACGATTTCGTCAACCCCGTTGGGGTTAAGGGCATTGGAGAGCTGGGCAACGTGGGCACCGCTGCAGCCGTCGCCAACGCGGTCTATCATGCGACCGGCATTCGGGTCCGAAAATTGCCGATCCGGCTTGAGAAGCTGTTGGCGGCCTAGAACGCTCGACGGTGCAGTCGCTTCTCGCCAAGCTGGCGCGCGAGCCTGCTCAAGAACGTGACTGTGGGCCGCAGGATCAACAGGTCCGCCGCCAAGGCCGCCAGCATGGCGAACGCGCTCAACCAGCCAAACAGGCGAAGCGACGGCAGATCGGAGAACACCGTTACGATCAAGCCGCATGCCAATACGACCGACGTCAAAATCAAGGGTGGGCCAACAAGCACGGTGGCGCGCTCCACCGCGATAGCCGGGTCTTCGTCTGGCCGTTCCTCGTGCCGCAACCGATTGAGGAAATGAATGGTGGCGCTCAGCCCCAATCCGAAGGAGACCGTCAGCGCCACGACGCTCGCGAATTGCAGGCCCTCGCCGATCAGCCACAACAGCGTTCCCGAGAGCACGACCGGAAATATTCCGGGCATGACGCACGCCAGCAGGACGACGACGGAGCGGAAGGCCAGGCCGATGAAGGCTGCGACAAACAGGAACTCGAGCGTCAGACCTCTGTTCAATTTCTCGATCATGAGGGCGCTGTTGCGGGCGGCGATCGCCGACAGGCCGGTCACGGCTATTTTGTAGCCTTGGTGCTGCGCGCGGACTTGATCCAGCGCTTTGTCGAGGCTTTGAATGATGGGCAGAAGCTGGCTGGCATCGACGTCCGGGACGCGGCCTGAAACCAGCACGGCGTCCTGTTCCGCCGAAATGAAGCGGCGCGTCAGATATTTGGGAAGTATGTCGACATATTGCTTCAACGTCGCCACATCAGACTTGCCCATCTTCTCCGCAAGCCAGCGCCGCAATGTCTCAAGCGACCACACATTGGCGATGCCGGGCTGCTTCTCGACGGTTGCATGCACGGCTGCGATCACCGCCAGTGTTTCCGGGTCATAAAGTGATTTGCCTTTGGGAAACTCGATCAGGACATCAATCGGATTGGCGCCATTGAGCTTGGCATCGAGACGGTGGCTCGCCGCAACGGCCTGTTCCCGGTCCGGTACCTGGTCGGCCAACCGATACCGAGGCTCAAGATTGGCGTAGATCAGTCCAAGGCCACCAACAACCAAAACACTGATCAGGCTGTAAAACCCCGGCCGGCTCACCATTCGGGCGGCAATCCAGAAACAGAAGCGCCGGAGCACATCTAAGGCGGAGTCCGCGCCCCTGACTTCCGCGGCAAACACCGATTCGTTCCGCACCAGCAGGACGCCGAGCAGCGGCACCAGCATCAAAACCGCGACCATGGCGATGAGCGTTGCGATCAGGCCGGCCTCGCCAAACGTCCTGATCAAATCGGATTCGGAAAACTGCAGCGCAACGAACGAAAGCGCGGCGGTCGCGTGCGTCAGCACGCAGGCCGGTCCGACCACGAGCATGGCGTTGCAAAACGCCTGGTATTTTCCTTCGCCCTGAAGCAGCCGGTCGCGGGCTGCGAACGTCAACTGCATGCTGTCCGAAAAGCTGATCACCATGATCAGCGGCGTCATCACGTTGAGGAACATGTTGAGGCGAAAATCAAGCCAGCCGAGGGCGCCGAGGGCCAGCACGATCGCGGTCAATGGCGGGCCTGCCGCGATGATCATAAATGACAAGCGTCGAAAGAATATGATGGCGATGAGAGCTCCGGCGGCGAAGCCGAATGCGTTATAGACCAGCCGGTCGCGCTCCACCGCATTGCGGATCTCAAGCTGCATCACCGGCACTCCGGAGAGGCGAGCCGTGAGCCCGGTGCCGGCAAGATCATCGCTGATTGTTTTCTGAATCTCGCCGATGACGTCGCGCAAACGACTGCTGGCAACGACCTCCGGGTCGAGTGCGAGGACGATCAGCGTTAATTCGCCATCTTCCGACAACAGCTTGCCGCGGATGATCTCGTTGCTCATCACGCGCTGCACCAGCTGGTCATACTCGGCGCCGGTGGGCAATCGGTCGGGAAACAAAGGCGCGGGCAGCTCGTTGCCGTGGGGCGGCTGGCGAGCCGAAAATATCGAGATGATGCCCCTCGTGCCGTCGATCAGCTGGAGATCCGTGACCAGATCGCGCAGCTTCTCGATCGAAGAGCGTTCAACGAGATTCTTGCCCTCGACCACGATGAGGACATCGAATTCGTTCGACGGGAAGCGTCTCGTCACCTCTTCGAAGGTCTTGAACTCCGGCGTTTCGGATCGAAACAGCTGGCTCAGGGAATCGTCGACCTTGATACGCGCTGTCCCAAACGCCGCCGCCATCAGCAATACGACGGCGGCAAGCCCGACCAGCAGCGGAAAGCGCAAGGAGATCAAACCAATGCGCTCGAGACCGAGCGTGTACGGCTTGTTGGCGAGCCTAGCGGAGAGATCGGACCGTTCGCTTGCTTTGGATTGATTGAGAGACACCGACCATCTCCTGGAACGGCTACACGTCAAGATGGCGCTGGAACCAGTCGCGCGCCAACCGCGCCACTTCATCCAGCGCGCCCGGTTCTTCGAACAGGTGCGTTGCTCCGGGCACGATCACAAGCCGCTTTTCGCAGCGCAGCTGCGTCAGCGCTTGCCGGTTTAGCTGCACGACCTGGTCGTCGTGTTCGCCGACGATCAACAACGTGGGAGCCTGAACGCTCGTCAAGGCCGCACCAGCCAAATCGGGACGGCCGCCTCGCGAGACGATCGCGCGCACCGCATCGGGGCGCACAGCCGCTGCCGCCAGCGCCGCAGCGGCGCCGGTGCTGGCGCCGAAATAGCCGATGCGGAGGTGCTTGGTATCGGGGAACTGGGTGAGCCAATCGGTTGCGTCGACGAGCCTTTCAGCGAGCAGGTCGATGTCGAAGCGCAGCTGTGCCGTGCGCGCGTCGACGACTTCCTCGTGCAGCGTCAGCAGGTCGATCAACAGGGTCGCCAGCTTCGCCTCGTTGAGCACGCGCGCGACATATCGATTGCGGGGGCTGTGCCGACTGCTGCCACTGCCATGGGCGAAGAGCACGATCGCCCGGGATTCCTCCGGCAGGGTTAGATTGCCTTCGAGCGTCACCGAGCCGGCCGGAACCTGGACCAACTGCTCTTCGACCGTTTGAGCCAAAGGATTGTTCATTGTATGTTTCCTGCTTACACCGCGAAGGGGAACGTCTCCGGAAGCTCGCCCGCTTCCCACTCTTCCGTGGTTTCAAGCGGCTTGACCGCGTGCGTCTCGTCGAAATGCAGTATGGCGTCGAATTGCTCGGCTAGTCGCGCCCGGAAATAATGGCTCTGCCGCTCAGTCTCGGGACGATAGATCACGCCGATCGCCCGCTCGAGCCGGGGCGCGCCTAATTGCTGCGCCATCCCGTCGCTGTCGTTCAGGATAAGCAGGAATCGGTCGCGCCCTGCGGTATGGAACAGCGCCTCGTAGCTGCCGGCCAACGCCGGGCGAACGCGTTTGCGCTCAGCCGATTTGCCCCAATCGGATGCGGCGGTAACAGTGCCATGGTGTGTGGTAAAGCCGACCAGTACCGCCTCGTTGCCGTATTTCTCTCGCACGAGCTGGCCGACATTCAGCTCGCCGCGCTGGCCCATTTCCGTCGCGCGTGCATCGCCGAGATGCGAATTATGCTCCCATACCGCCAGCTTCGCGCGGCGACCCTTGCGGCCAAGATGGGCAACCAGCGCATCGAGCGTTTCGGCCATATGGCGGTCGCGCAGGTTCCATGACGATATCTCTTCGAGAAATACCGAGCGGTAATATGCCTCGGCATTCTTCACCAACCGGGCGTTCTGCTCGGCGTAGAACTGTTCGTCTTCGGCCAACCGGCCGCCGCTTCGCACATAGTCGCTCGCGCGGCGCTGCAACTCGACCAACTGGCTGACGACCTCCTCCTCGCACGACTTGGAAAGATTCAATCGCGTCAGGAGGCCATAGGCCTGGGTATCCTCGCCGACATGATCGAAGCAGGAGTAACGTTCGCGTGCCTGCTTGGCCGCCTCGGGATCCAGCTTTTCCAGATAGCGCAGCACGGCCTTCATCGACGCATGCAGACTGTAGAGATCGAGGCCGTAAAACCCGACTTTTTCTGCGCCCGGCGGCAGCGCGTCGTTGTATGACCGCAGCCACTCGATGAACTCGACCACCACCGTGTTGCGCCACATCCATGTCGGGAAGCGGCGAAAATCGGCGAGCGCCTCCGCCGCATCAACGTCGTCGCTCGCGCCGCGGACATAGCGGTTGAGCCGATAGGCGTCAGGCCAATCCGCCTCCACGGCGACGGCA
>Ga0209328_10000329_pt1 | contig 11494 bp, 10 predicted proteins | sample JacPinW_OM3H0_M1_FD_187954 | JGI IMG/M metagenome (GOLD analysis project Ga0209328, IMG submission 187954) | Forest soil microbial communities from Algoma, Ontario, Canada - Jack Pine, Ontario site 1_JW_OM3H0_M1 (SPAdes) (version 2) | ecosystem: Environmental > Terrestrial > Soil > Boreal... | reverse complement strand
AGCTCAAAGAGCGAAGGCGCGTGCCCACCACTCAACTTGACGATTTAGATGGATGGTGGGCACGGCGCAAAGAGCGCTTTGCCCACCCCACCCTACGATCTCTTCATCGTCACCGTCCGCGCCGCGATCACGAGTGCCAGTGTCAACAACACCGCGGCCAGCAGGAACGGCGCGCCCGGCAATTTCAGCGGCGCTTGCGCACCGATGAAATAGGCAAAGGTCAGCGTGAACAGAAACGGCCCCAGCAGCTGGGACAGGCTCTGCACGCTCGTGGTCGCGCCCTGCAACTGACCTTGCTGATCGGGTGCGACCAGCCGCGTCATCAGCGCCTGGATCGCCGCGCCCGATACGCCCCAGAACGCCATCACGGGAATGCCGAGCCAGAACAGCGGCCCGCTTGGTGCTGCGCCGAAAATCAAAAAGCCGACCGCGCCGCAGGCAAGTCCGAGCAGCAGCGCGCGGCGTTCGCCGAAACGTTTCACGATCGGTCCGATGCCGAGACCCTGCACCGCCATCGCGCAGATGCCGACCATGGCCAAGGTCAGGCCGACCGTCCTTGCATCCCAGCCGTAGCGATAGGTCGCATAGAGCACGAAGGTCGACGGCAGCACGACATGCGCGAGCTGCGCAAAGAAATTCGCAATCGAAAGCCCGGTGAGGACGCGGCTGGAGCGTAACAGATGCAGCGCACCGAGCGGATTGGCGCTTTTCCAGCGGAAGCTTGAGCGGCGATCGCGCGGCAGCGATTCCGGCAGGATCAGCAGGCCGTACAGCGTATTGGCAAAGCTCAAAGCCGCCGCAGCCCAGAATGGCAGCCGCGGATCCATGCCGCCCAACAATCCGCCGAGCGCGGGCCCGAGGATGAAACCAGCGCCGAACGCGGCGCCGACCTTGCCGAACACCGCCGCGCGCTTCTCGGCGGGCGTGATGTCGGCGATGTAGGCAAACGAGGTCGAGATGCTCGCCGAGGTGATGCCGGAGATCACCCGGCCGATGAACAGCCAGCTCAGTGACGGCGCCAGCGCCATCAGCACATAGTCGAGCGCAAGGCCAAAATTCGACAACAGCACCACCGGCCGCCGGCCGAACCGGTCCGACAGGCCGCCCAGAATTGGCGAGAAGAAAAACTGCATCAGCGCCCAGGCGGTGCCGAACAATCCGAAGATGCGCGCGGCGCTCGCGGTGTCGTTATTGACAAAACTTTCCACGAGTTTCGGCAGCACCGGAATGATCACGCCCAGCGCCAGCGTGTCGAGCAGGATGGTGACGAAAATGAACGCCACCGCCGCACCGCGCATCGAAGGCGCTTCGACGACGCGCTCGGAACCTGCCTCGCTCATGACGGCCGCTTCCGCTTGTGGGCGAACGGATTGTCCTTTTCGCGCAGCGTGATCCGCACCGGCGTGCCCGGAATCTCGAAGAACTCGCGCAAGGAATTGACGAGATAGCGCAGATAGGATTGCGGCACGGCGTCTGCGCGCGAGCAGAAAAGGATAAAACTCGGCGGCCGCGCCTTGGCCTGGGTGATGTAGTTCAGTTTCAGGCGCCGGCCCGACACCGCCGGCGGCGGGTTGGCGCCCACCGCCTGCTCGAACCAGCGGTTGAGGGCGGCGGTCGGCACCCGCTTGTTCCACACCGCATAGGCCTGTTCGATCGCGCTCATCAGGCGGTCGATGCCCTCGCCCATCATGCCGGACACCGCGACGATCGGCATGCCCTTGACCTGCGGCAGCAAATGATCCGCGTCCGTGCGCAGCGCCGAGATCAGGTTCGACTGCTTACCCATCAAATCCCATTTATTGACCGCGATGACCAGCGCCCTGCCCTCGCGCTCGATCAAATCGGCGATGCGCAAATCCTGCTCCTCGAATTTGTTCTGCGCGTCCATCACCAGCACCACGACTTCGGCAAAGCGCACCGCGCGCAACGCGTCCGCCACCGAGAGTTTTTCCAATTTCTCTTCGATGCGGGAGCGCCGCCGCAACCCCGCAGTGTCGAACACGCGAAAATCCCGGCCCTGCCAGGTGATCTCGACGGCAATGGAATCGCGGGTAGTGCCGGCTTCCGCACTGGTCAGCAGCCGCTCCTCGCCGAGCAGGCGATTGATCAAGGTCGACTTGCCGGCATTGGGGCGGCCGACGATGGCGACGCGGATCGGCCGTTTTGCAAGGTCCTCATCTTCGATGATGTCGTCGTCATCGAACGCTTCCGCTTCGTCCGCGGGCTCGGGCATCAAGCCGCGCAGCGCGTCGTAGAGATCGCTCAATCCCTCGCCGTGCTCGGCGGAAATCTGCACGGGATCGCCGAGCCCCAGCGCGTAGGATTCCATCGCGCCGATTTCACCGTGCCTGCCCTCGCTCTTGTTGGCGACCAGCACCACCGGCTTGTTGGCGCGGCGGGCGAAATCGGCAAAGGCGCGATCGTTCGGCGTCAGCCCTGCGCGGGCGTCGATCACAAACATCAGCGCGTCGGCGAGGCTGATCGCGGTTTCGGTCTGCTCCTGCATCCGCGCGGTCAGCGAGCCCTTGGCGCCCTCGTCGAGGCCTGCGGTATCAATCACGGTGAATTCGAGATCGCCGAGCCGCGCCTCGCCTTCCCGGCGATCGCGCGTAACGCCGGGCTCGTCGTCGACCAGCGCGAGCTTCTGCCCGACCAGCCGGTTGAACAGCGTCGATTTTCCGACATTGGGCCGGCCGATGATGGCAATCGTGAAGGGCATGGCGATCCGGGCGCCTCTTTAGCGCGTATTCCAAAAAACTGGGTAACGAATACGCGCAGATGATGGGGCTGCAGCGCAAGTCAACGAGATGACGAACAAAATTAGCGGGTAAAGGTACCGCTCGGCATCGGCGCCGGGAACGGCGCGGCGGATTGTTGCGGCGATGGCGCGGGCTGCGACGGTTGCGCGTCGGCCGGCTGATCCGGCGGCGGCGCGGTGGTCCGCTTGCGCGCGATTTTCTTAGGCTTTGGCGCGGGTGGCGCGGCGGCGGTAGAGCCGTCCTCCTCCGGCACGGCCTCGCCATTAGGCTCGGCCGCTGTCGCAGGAGCGGTGCTGGCCGTGGCCGGCTGCTTGCCCTTGGATTTCGCGGCGCGCTTTGGTTTGGGCTCCTCGGGCGGTGGAGCTGCAGCCGCCGCCGCGGCCTGGGCGTTCTGCTGATCGAGCTGCTGCTGCGCCGAGCCCTTGTACAAATCCTTCGGCACGCCCTGCTCGAGGCCCGGCACGCCGTCCGGGAAGACCGGCTTACGCTCGCCGGGCAGCTTTTTCTTGGTGTCGAGCCAGTCGAGCAAATCGCTCGGATCGAAGCTGCCAAAGCCGCTGGAACAGCCGCCCAGTGCGCCGCAAAGCGCGATCAGGACAGCAGCAGCGATCAGACGTTGCGAGCGGCGCATGGTCGATTTCCCACTCAACTCGTTTTCTCAGCCGTCAGCTTTTGGCGACGGGCGGAAGCAGCGCCTGCAGGGCCTCGGCACGCGAGCGCAGGCTGGGCGGGGTCTCGCCGTCATTGGCGATCAGATCCAGCCACTTCCGCGCCGCAGCCGTATCGCCGGCGCGGAAGGCAGACAATGCCAGCAGCTCACGCGCCGAATGGCGATAGGTCGCCCCCGGCGCGGTGGCAGGCTCGAGGCGCTGCAGCATGTCAGGATAGCTCGAACCATCCACCAGCAGTCCGGCCGCGCGAATCCTGGCAAGCTCCTGCTCCGGCGCACCGATGCTGCGGTCGGCGGCGATATCGTCGTACATTTTCGCTGCCGCCTTGGGATCGCGGTTGGCGGCTTCGGCAGCAGCCCGCAGCCGCGCCAGCATGCGATAGCCCGACGGCGCTTTTGCAGCCAGATCGGTGAAGGCCGCTTCGGCTTCCGAATGCTTGTTCGCTTCCGAGAGTTCGACCGCCTTGTCGAAGGCCGCACCCGCCTCGGCCGCCTTCTGGGCCTCCAGATACTGGTAGCCACGCCAGCCGCCGACGCCGGCGATGATCAGCAGCGCCACGGCGACGATATAGATCGAATACTGTTCCCACAGCTTCTTGAGCTGATCGCGACGGACGTCCTCGTCGACTTCGTCAAATAATTCAGACACTTAATAGAATCCCATCCCCGCTGGACCGCGTCAAACCGGCTGGCCTCGCCCCTTAGGCCTGCCCCGCGTGGCGGCGGCGATACCCTAGCGATATGGCGGCGGCAAGGCAAAACCAGCCGGATCAAAGCGTTAACACTGTTGGATAAGCCTGGGGCGTAACCCCTTGAGCCGATCCGATAACTGGCGATTTCGGGAGAAACTACAAGTGCGCCGCCGCCCAGGCCTCCCGAAGTTGCCGCTTCATCACCTTGCCGTTGGCGTTGCGCGGCAGCGGCTCCGTGGTGAGATCCATCGTCTCCGGCACCTTGTAGTCCGACAACCGCTCGGCGCACCAGGCGCGCAGGGCGCCCGCGCTGACCTCACCGTCGCGAATCACGATGACCGCATGCACCCGCTCGCCCAGCACCGGGCACGGCTTTGCGATGATCGCGCTCTCGACGACGCCGGGGTGGCCGGCCAACACCGATTCGACCTCGGCGGAATAGATTTTTAAGCCCCCGCGGTTGATCATGTCCTTCTGGCGGTCGAACACGCGGACGAAATTTAGATCGTCGATCGAACCGAGATCGCCGGAGTGCCAGAAACCGCCTGTAAAACTTTCCGCGGTCGCCTTCGGATTGTTCCAGTAGCCCTTGATCACCGAACTACTGTGAATCCAGATTTCGCCGATCTCGCCGCGCGGCAGTTCGCGGCCTTCGCCATCCACCACGATGATATCAGCGCCGGGGCACGGCAGACCGACGCTGTCGATATGCGCGGCCGTCAATTCCGGCGGCATGATGGTCGACGGCGAGGTAGTCTCGGTCGAACCATAGGCGTTGATCAGTTTCAGGTTGGGAGTCTTGATTGCCAGTTTCTCGATGGTTGCGATCGGCATCGGCGCGCCGCCATAGCCTCCGATCCGCCACGCCGAAAGATCGTAAGAGTCAAAATCGGGCTGCAGCAGGCAAAGATTATACATCGCCGGCACCATCACGGTTTGCGTGACGCGCTCGCGCGCAGCGATTTTCAGATATTCTGCGGCCTTGAATTCGGCGACGATGATCAGCGTTCCCGCGCAACGCGCCATGCTCATGATATTGGCGACCACGCCGGTCACATGTGCCAGCGGCACCGCGGCGATCGAACGATCGGCTGATGTCAATTCCATGCAGGTTTGATAGATCATCGCCGAATGGATGACGTTGCAATGCGCGAGCATCGCACCTTTGGGCCGCCCGGTGGTGCCGGAAGTGTAAAGGATCATCGCGGTGTCCTCTTCGCCGAATTCGGCGGGCTCGTGCGAAGGAACGCTCTCGGTGAGGACGGAAAATTGCGACGCGCGGGCGTCGTCATCGACGGAAACGCGATGCATCAGGTCGGGAACGTCGCTTGCATCGGGCAACCGGTCGACCAGCCCGGTCTCATGAATCAAAAGCCTCGCGCCGCTGTCGGTCAGCACATAGGCAATTTCCGGCTTTTGCTGTCGGGTGCTGAGGACAACAGTAACCAGGCCCAGGTTCGCGGCGCCGAACAGCGTCAGCACAAATTCGATGCGGTTGCCGAGCAACAGCGCGACACGATCGCCGCGTTGCAGGCCGAGCTTCCGCAAACCGGCCGCCACGCGAGCTGATTGTTGCGCGACTTCTCGCCATGTCAGCCGCCGGTCGCCGCAGACCAGCGCCTCGCCGTCCGGATTTTTCGACGCCGCATCCGCAACCATCGCCCAGATGCTCTTGGGCCGCTCGCAAAACGCCGGCACCACGCGGTCGCCGAAGCGGGCCTCAAGTTGCATGGCAGGAACTGAATAGTGCGACCAGTCCATTTCTAGCCCTTTGCCTTCATGCCAAAGACATGTTCCGGCCCAGGGAAAGTGCGCAAGCGCACGTCTTTGGCAAAACCCTCGATCGCGGCCTCGATCATCGGGCCAAGCTCGCCGTAGCGACGGACAAATTTTGGGGTGCGCGGCGACAGCCCCAGCATGTCTTCCAACACCAGCACCTGGCCGTCGCAGGCAGCACTTGCGCCGATGCCGATGGTGGGGATCGCGATCGTCTCGGTGATCTTCCTGGCCAACGGTTCGGCGACCGCCTCGATCACGACGGAAAAGGCGCCGGCATCCGAAATCGCCTTGGCGTCGTTTTCGATCGGCTCCCAGCTGCCCTCCTCGCGGCCCTGGGCGCGAAACGAGCCGAGCGTGTTGATCGACTGCGGCATCAGGCCGATGTGGCCCATAACGGGCACGCCGCGCTCGACCAGAAACGCAACCGTCTCCGCCATCCGCGCGCCGCCTTCAAGTTTTATGGCGCCACAATGGGTCTCTTTGAGGACCCGCGCGGCGGAATGAAACGCCTGTTCCTTCGAGGCTTCATACGAACCGAAGGGCATGTCGACCACGACCAGCGCTTGCTGCGAACCGCGCATCACCGCGCAGCCCTGCAGGATCATCATGTCGAGCGTCACCGGCACCGTCGTCTCAAACCCGTGCATGACATTGCCAAGGGAATCGCCGACCAGGATGACGTCGCAATGGCGATCGACCAATGCTGCGGTATGGGCGTGATACGACGTCAGCATCACGATCGGCTCGCCGTTCTTGCGGGCGCGGATCTCCGGAGCGGTCTTGCGTTTGATGGTGGATTGGACGGACATTTTAGGCTCCGACGACGGGGACGCCGATCACGACGGGATGGAACGCGAATGCGAGCGCGAGGTAAGCGACGATCCCAACCGCTATTGCGATCAGATCGTTGACGGGGCCGCCGATGGGGATCGGTGGCGCGCCTGCGTCCACGCGGCGCTTGAGCGAGATGCGGTCGAACACCGCCCAGCCTAAGAACGAGCCGAACAGGATGATACCGCCGAGATCGCCATTGGCGACGAGATGCGCCGCCGCCCACAGTTTTACTCCCGACAGCATCGGATGTTTTATCGCACTGTAGATGCGGCCGCGGATATAGGCCGCCGCCACCAGGATGACCGCAGGCAGCATCAGAGCCACCGCGATGTGTTTTAGCACTTTCGGCGGATGCCAGATGTCGATCCAACCGGTTGCTCGATAATCGGCAAAACCCCACACGATCAGCGCGAGGCCCACAAGCGACACCAGGGCATAGCCGATCTTGTAGGTCCCCTCGCCCAATGACGCGATCAGGCGCGCGCGCAGCTCGCGCTGGGTGGTGAGCGTATGGACGCCGAAGAACAGCACGAGGCCCACGATCATCACCGCTAGTCCCATGATGTTCCCTCCGTCGCGGGGCCGGTGTTTTTGTCAGCTTCGCGTATCACTTTAAGGGCCTAAGGTGCAATGCGCCAAGATGGGCGCAACGCACACCTCACACCGTCATTCCGGGGCGCGGCATATACAGTCGTCATACGCGGGCTTGACCCGCGTATCCATCAAACTTCTTGCGAATACGATGGATTGCCGGGTCAAGCCCGGCAATGACAGGGAGTCCTCACGGCGTTCCGGATTGCTTGCCCAGTTCGCGATTATCGACATAGCGGATCGCGATCGGGCGGCCGGCGAGCGCGCCGCCGAGGTCGGCGGTAAATTTCATCGGCACACAGGAATTAAGCGAGGCGTTGATTGCCTTCAGATAGGTGGAGCGGGTGTCCTGTGAAGCGCCTTCGGTGAAATAAGTCATGCGGGGAGCCCCGATCATCTCGCCGGAACGCTTGAAACTGAAGCGTACCGACATCTGCATGCCCGACCGCGCGCTGTCAGCCGGTGGCGGCGTCCAGCAGGACCGCAGCGCCGCGAACAGATCGGCGATGGTGTTGAGATCGTGGTCGGGCTTTTTGTATTTATCTGCATCGTTTTGTGGCGGCACGGTTTCGACCGTCAGCTGCAGGTTTTCCCCGTAGGGATAATCGATCTCCGGAATGCAGGGCCCGCGGTTGAATACGCTGCAGAAGTACGGCGTGCACGGCCGTCCATCCAGCACGCTGCACGGCGCATGCGAGAACGGCGTGGCATTGATTTGATGCCGCGGCCGGGCGTCGGCGGAGCCGGCGACAATCGTCCCCGCGATAGCAACGATGAGACAGATAACGACGCGCCGCAGCATGAAAATGGGACCTCGGAGGCAACACGGTCTAGACGATGCCTAGAAAATGATGCGCGCGGCCAGCCGTATCAAGCCGGGTTGCCTTCACATCGCGGTCATCACCGAAAGTTCCGCGATCAGCGCCTTCTCGCTGGGCTGGTCGAGCACGCCGGCGGCATAGAGCGAAATCCCGCCGTAGAGTGTGATGTAGATCTTCATCACCGCGCGGCGCCGCTCCGCCGGGGTTTTGATGTCCCGGCAGAAGATCCGCATCGCCTCGGTGATGACCTTGTGGACGGCGGTCTGCAGCGGCGGATTGTGCTTCATGGTGGCATGCGGGCGGCTGGTCATCAGCGCATAGATGGCGCGGTTGGCGAGCGCGAAGCGTACATAGGTCGCGGTGTAGTCTTCCGGAGTTTCGGCTTTGATCAGCAAGCCAGCGAGCTTCGTGTAAGCGTCGGTCGCGACCGCGTCCAATAACGCCTCGCGATCCCTGAAATGATTGTAGAGCGAGCGGTGCGCGACGCCGACGGCGTCGGCGACCTCGCGCAAACTCAAGCTTTCATGGCCGGCTTTCGCGACCAGAGCATAGGCGGCCCTCAGCGCCGCGGCTTTCAGATTGCCATGGCGATAGGTGGCCCGGCGCGGTTTTGATGTCATGCGCGTTCATACAAAGGCAACCGCCAAAATGCCACCGCCGCGCGAACCGCCCCCTTCAGGCCGATGCCCGGGTCGCCACCCGGTCTTCGCCATATTGCGGGGTGATGTCCTCGTCGATCATGGCGCGGATCATTTTGATCACGGCGCCCCGCGCCCGCATCTTGGTCGCGGCATGGGCGGCCATGTTGAGCGTGCTCAGCGCCCGGGCCGCCTCTTCCGCGCTGTGCTCGAGCGCTTCCGCCGGGACGACACGGTCGAAGAAGCCCGCAGTGACCGCTTCCGTGGGGCCAAACATCTCGGCCGTCATCACGACGCGGCTGAAATAGGCCGGCGTCAGCCGTTGCCGCGCGATCTCGATGGCAAAACGCGGCACCGTGAGCCCGATCGCGACCTCGTTCATCCCGATCCGGTAATCGCCCTCGGCGGCGATGCGGTGATCGCACGACATGATCAGGAAGGCGCCCATCGGGAAGGCATTGCCATGGCAGGCCGCGACCACCGGCGTTGGAAACGACAGGATGCGCAGCGCGAGCTCGGCGCCGGCCTGGACCATCAAATACTGCTCCTCGGCGCTGCCCTTGGCGAACACGTTGAGATCGAATCCGCCGGAAAAATGTTTTCCCCGCGCTTTCAGGATCGCGACCGTTTTGTCCTGCTCGGCCTGGTCGAACGCGGCATGCAGCGCGCTCAACATATTGAGCGACATCACATTGGCCTTGCCGTCGTCCATCACGATGGTGCTGATGGGGCCGGAACGGGAATAGGTGGCGAGATCGGTCATGGCGGTTTCCCTTTTACAAATACATCCAGTGGATACTTTACCCGCCGGCCGGACGGTTCAAAGGGGTTTCGTGGACGGAATGCGCGCATGAGGGCATCCGCAGCGCGCATGGGTGTCGCGGGATCGCGCCACCACACCCGGTGTCATCGTCCGGCATAGCCGTCCGAAAGACGGCGTCGCTTCCGCTCGCCTATGACCGGACGACCCAGTACGCCGGGAAGGTAGGGATGGAATCGAGATGCCGCGGCGTACTGGGTCCCCCGGTCAAGCCGGGGGACGACGCGCAGTGGGCGCCGCGCCCGCTTACGCCTTCTTCTTCACGTCCTTGATGCTGGAAAAATTAATTCCCTCGGCGCGTTCTTTTGTGTAGCCGAGGTAAAATTCGTTCTTGGCCAGAAACACCGGATCGCCATCGACGTCGTCGGCGACGCCGGAGCCGTTGGCGGCGATGAAGGCCTCTAACTTCTTGCGGTCGTCGGACGAGATCCAGCGCGCCAGCTGAAATTCCGAAACCTCGAATTCGACCGGCAGCGCGTATTCGGCATCGAGCCGGGCTTTGAGCACGTCGAGCTGCAGCGGGCCGACCACGCCCACCAGTGCGGGCGCGCCGTCGCGCGGGCGGAACACCTGGACCACGCCCTCCTCCGACATCTGTTGCAAGGCCTCTTTTAATTTCTTCGCCTTCATCGCATCGGTCAGCCGCACCCGGCGGACGATTTCCGGCGCAAATGAGGGAACACCGACGAAGGTAAGATCCTCGCCTTCGGTCAGGGTATCGCCGATCCGAAGCGTGCCGTGATTGGGAATGCCGACGACGTCGCCGGCAAATGCCTCATCCGCCAGCGCGCGGTCCTGGGCGAAAAAGAACTGCGGGCTGGACAGCGACATGTTCTTGCCGGTGCGCACCAGCTTGGCCTTCATGCCGCGGGAAAGCTTTCCGGAGCACAGCCGCGCGAACGCGATGCGGTCGCGGTGGTTCGGGTCCATATTGGCCTGGATCTTGAACACGAAGGCGCTCATGCGCGGCTCCGCCGCCTCGACCTTCCGAAGATTACTGTCCTGCGCACGCGGCGGTGGCGCGAAGCGGCCCAAGCCCTCGAGCAAATCGCCGACCCCAAAGTTGCGCAGCGCGCTGCCGAAATAGACCGGCGTCAGATGGCCTTCGCGAAAGGCGTCGAGTTCGAACGGCTTGCAGGCTTCCGAGACCAGCGCCAGCTCATCCTTGACCGCTGATACGTCGAGATTGGCATTGCGGCCGGCAAGTTCGGAAATGTCGATCTGCTGCGCAGCACCGGTTTTGGCGCCGCCGCCTTCGAGCAGGCGGACGCCGCCGGTCGGGACATCATAGGTGCCGAGAAAATCTCGCCCGCGACCGACCGGCCAGGTCATCGGCGTGGTGTCGAGCGCCAGCGTCTTTTCGATTTCATCCAGCAGTTCAAACGTGTCGCGGCTCTCGCGGTCCATCTTGTTGATGAAGGTGATGATCGGAATATCGCGCAAACGACAAACTTCGAACAGTTTTCGCGTCCGTGCCTCGATGCCCTTGGCGGCGTCGATCACCATCACGGCGGAGTCGACGGCCGTCAGCGTCCGATAGGTATCTTCGGAAAAGTCCTCGTGGCCCGGCGTATCCAGCAAATTGAACACGAGACCGTCGAATTCGAAGGTCATCACCGAGGTCACGACCGAGATGCCGCGCTCGCGCTCGATCTTCATCCAGTCGGAACGGGTGTTGCGCCGTTCGCCCTTGGCCTTGACCTGACCGGCGAGATTGATGGCGCCGCCGAACAGCAGCAGCTTTTCGGTCAGCGTGGTCTTGCCGGCGTCGGGATGGGAGATGATCGCAAAGGTCCGCCGCCGCGCCACCTCCTGGGTGAGCGGGGAGCGGGATGGCGATTCGGCTGGCACGGCGAGGTCGGACATGGCGGGAACGTTTGACAGGGAAAC
>Ga0209328_10000328_pt1 | contig 11519 bp, 12 predicted proteins | sample JacPinW_OM3H0_M1_FD_187954 | JGI IMG/M metagenome (GOLD analysis project Ga0209328, IMG submission 187954) | Forest soil microbial communities from Algoma, Ontario, Canada - Jack Pine, Ontario site 1_JW_OM3H0_M1 (SPAdes) (version 2) | ecosystem: Environmental > Terrestrial > Soil > Boreal... | reverse complement strand
CTGATCGTCCATGGCAAGACCCGCGCCGAGTGCCTGATGCGGCTGCGCCGGGCGCTGGACGAAATGGTGGTGGAGGGCATCGAAACCACGCTGCCGCTGTTCCGGGCGCTGGTCCGGGAACCCGACATTATCGACGGCGACTACCATATCCATTGGCTCGAACAATATCTGGCCGGCCAAAAGGCCGATTGAGCCGCCTTCCCCAAGCAAATTCGAGCACCCGGGAACCATTTGCCCGAACAGGCGTTTCGGTCGGGCTGGGAAGCCTTTCCCGCCGGGGGGATCGCTTGAAATCCTTTCTTTAATGACGCGAGATTGTTTGTGACGCCGGATGCCACGCGCCGGCGCGCGATTGGCCAAATCCTGCTGCTTGCCGCGGGCCTTGTGGTGCTGACGATCATCAGCGCCGGCTCGGTCCATCTGGTTAATCTGGCCCGGGAGGATGCGCGCTCGGTCGTCCACACCGTTGAAGTCGAGAACCAGATATCGCTGGTCGAGCTGCAATTGCGGCGCGCCGAAAGTGCCCAGCGCGGCTACCTTTCAACGCTGTTGCCGGATTTCCTGAGCGACTTCGAACAAGCCGCTTTCGAGCTCACTCCAGCCCTGACGCGGCTGACGCAGCTCACCAGCGACAATCCCGTTCAAAAGCGGCTGCTCGACGAGATGATTCCGCTGTGCAACCAGCGCATCGAGGAATTCCGCAAGACCATCGAATTGGCGCGGACGCAGCACGTCGACGATGCCACCAGGATCATCCGCGAGAGCATCGCCCACGACGCCATGAAGCGCATCGACGATCTCGCCCGCGCGATGCGCGCCGAAGAAGATCGGCTGTTTGCCGAGCGCACCAAGAATGCCGACCGCAGCCAGACGCTGGCGGCGTCGCTGACGGGCGTCGGTTCTGGCTTCGTGGTCTTGCTCGGAGCGATCTCGATCTTTCTGGTGCGCCGCTCGGCGCGGGCGCGGGACGACGCCGAAGCATCGCTACGCGACAACAACCTCAATCTGGAGGTGACCGTCGACGAGCGCACCGCCGATCTTCGCGAGGCCAACGACGAAATCCAGCGTTTCGCCTATATCGTCAGCCACGATTTGCGCTCGCCGCTGGTCAACATCATGGGCTTTACCTCTGAACTGGAAGAATTGCGCACCGACATTTTCAGGCGAATCGCTTCGCTCGGCCGCGCGGCAGTCCCGGCTTCGGCGGCGGCGCTTCCCAGCGGCGAGATCGAACAGGCGCTCGAGCCCGAAGACAAGCAGCTGTCGCAGGATTTTTCGGAAGCGCTGGGGTTCATCAAATCGTCGATCGCCAAGATGGATCGTCTGATATCAGCCATCCTCAATCTCACCCGCGAGGGGCGGCGCGAGTTCGAGCCGGTCAAGATCGACACCCGCGAACTGATCGAAGCCATCGTTGCAACCGTCGCGCACCAGGCCGCGGAGGCGCAGGCCGAGATCCGCATCGAGCCGCTGCCGTACATCACCAGCGACCGCCTCGCGCTCGAACAGATTTTTTCCAATTTGATCGACAATGCGCTGAAATATCTCAAGCCGGGCGTTCCCGGCGACATTTTGGTCCGGGGCCGGATCAAGCTCGGCTTTGCGATTTTCGAGATCATCGACAACGGCCGCGGCATCGATCCCAAGGACCATCAGCGGATTTTTGATCTGTTTCGCCGCGCCGGCACGCAAGACAGACCGGGCCAGGGAATTGGGCTGGCCCATGTCCGCGCGCTGGTGCGTCGGCTCGGTGGGACCATGTCGGTACAATCCGAGCTTAACAGCGGCTCTACCTTCACCATCACGCTGCCCATCAACTGGACAGCCAGTAACCGGAACAGGGACAAATGAGTAAGCCAGTCACCATCATCATGATCGAGGACGACGAGGGACACGCCCGTCTGATCGAGCGAAATATCCGCCGCTCCGGCGTCAACAACGACATCATCCCGTTCACCAACGGTACAGCCGCGGTGAACTATCTGTTCGGCCGCGATGGCACTGGCCTCGGTCAGAAGGGCCAGGCCTTGCTGATTCTGCTCGACCTCAATCTGCCCGATATGACCGGCATCGAGATCTTGCGGCGGGTCAAGGAAAACAAATATCTCAAATGCGCCCCAGTCGTGGTGCTCACTACCACCGACGACTCTCAGGAGATCAAGCGCTGCTACGAACTCGGTTGTAACGTCTACATCACCAAGCCGGTGAATTACGAAAGCTTTGCCAACGCCATTCGCCAGCTTGGACTGTTCTTCTCGGTCATTCAGGTCCCGCCAGCCGCCACATGAACCAAGCGACGCCGACGCTACTTTATATCGACGATGATGCGGGACTTGCCCGGCTGGTCGACCGCGGCCTGACGCGGCTCGGCTTCAAGGTCGTCCACGCGGCTGATGGCACCGAGGGGCTCGATCGCCTGGCGCAAGGCGGCATCGACGTCATCGCGCTCGATCAATACATGCCCGGCCTCGACGGCCTGGAAACGCTGGAGCGGATCCTGGCAATCCCGAATGCGCCGCCGGTGGTGTTCGTCACCGCGGCGCAGGATTCGAGCATCGCCGTTACCGCGCTGAAGGCCGGCGCGGCCGATTATCTGGTCAAGGATGTGCACGGCGATTTCATCCCGCTTTTGCAGGTTGCGATCGACGGCGCGTTGCGGCAGGCGCGCATCCAGAAAGCCCGCGACGACGCCGAGGCTGAGGTTCATGCCTCGCGCGACCGCTACGCGGCGCTTGCGGCCGAGCGCGAGATGTTGCTGCGCGAAGTCAACCACCGCGTCGGCAACTCGCTGCAGATCATCGCCTCGCTACTACACCTGCAGGCCAATTCGAGCACCCAGGACGACGTCAAGGCGGCGCTGACCAATGCGATGGGACGGGTTGCCGCGGTGGCGCAGGTGCACCGCAGGCTTTACACGACCCATGATCTGAAGAGCGTGCTGCTCAACCAGTATCTCGATGCCTTGCTGGAAGATCTCAGACGGTCGGCCGAGGGCAACAGGATGACGCAGCTGACCTTGAAGGCGGAGCCGATCGAGATCGATCCCGACCGCGCGGTTGCGATCGGCATCATCGTCAACGAGCTCGTGATGAACGCCGTGAAATACGCCTACCCCGACGGCGCCGGGCCGATCCACGTCGACCTCCATGCCCAAGGCGACGACGTCGTGTTGTCGATCTCCGACGATGGCGTCGGCCTCAACGCCAAGACCGACCCGCGCTCGACCGGAATGGGGCAGCGCATCGTCAGCGCCATGGCGACCAAGCTCGAGGCCAGCGTCGAACGCGATCCCGATCATGCCGGCACCAGGATGGTGTTGCAATTCTGCCGGGTCAAACCGGCGGCAAATCCCGGCTGCGTGGCCAAGTAATCATCTTTTGCCGCCGATCATGACGCCGACGGCACGATTTCACTTCCATGTTCGGCGGTTTCGTCTTCAGCCTCATCCACGATGTCTTTTACTGTGCTAGCGTCGGCCCACGCACACTTGCTCTGATGCAGGGGCTTCCATGAAGCGGCGCCAAATTATTGCACTTCTCGGCGGCCTGACGTTCGCGCTGGCAGCACGCGCGCAGCAGCCAGCAGGCCGCGTCGCACACATCGCTTATCTTGGAACGTTGAGTCCGTCGACCTTGGATCCGCGCCAAATCGAGGCCTTAAGGGAAGGGCTGCGGGAGCATGGGCTCGTCGAGGGCCGCAATATCACCCTTGACCTGTTCTGGGCAGAAGGCAAACAGGAACGGTTGCACGAGCTGGCGGAAGATCTCGCGAGGCGCAATTTCGATGTCATCGTGACGGCGGGTCCGCAATCGGTGCATGCGCTCATGGCGACGAAGACTGCAACGCCGATTGTCTTCGCTATCGTCGGCGACCCCATCGGCAATGGTATCGTGACCAGCCTCGCTCGCCCGAGCGGCGGCGTGACCGGCTTGTCGATGTCAAACACGGATTTGGAGAGCAAGCGGATCGAGATATTAAAGGAAGCCGCTCCCGGCATCACGCGGCTCTTGATCCTTCATGATCCAACCCTCGGCACGGCCGCGCTGGCGGCAGCCGAAGCTGCGGCACGAACGCTTGCGGTTGAACCCGACGTCGTCGAAATGAGCGCCCCTGATCATATCGAGGAGATATTTACGCGTGCGGTCGCGCGCGGCGTCAACGGCATTGCAACGCTGGCTTCACCGTTCCTCAATTTCCATCGCAAGCGACTGATCGAGCTTGCAGCACATCACCGCCTTCCCTCGATTTGGGAGGGAACCGCCTATGTCAGGGACGGCGGGCTGCTGGCCTACGGTCCCAGCTTCCCCGACATGTATCGCCGATCCGCCGGATACGTCGCCAAAATCCTGAACGGCGCCAAGCCGGCCGATCTACCGATCGAGCAGCCGATCCGGTTCGAATTGGCCGTCAACCTCAAAGCCGCGAAGGCGCTCGGCCTTGCCATGCCGCCGTCACTGCTCGGCCGCGCCGATGAGGTAGTCGAATAAACCGCGGCGCCTGTTCCTTGCAGTCTGCCCCTTCGCAGGTCCGCCTCCAGCCTGCTATCCTCCCGTCCATGACGTCACGCGACTCCGCCTCGTCCGAGATCACGCCCGAAGTGCTGCTGCGCGCTTACGCCTGCGGCATCTTCCCGATGGCCGAAAGCGCCGACGATCCGACGTTGTTCTGGGTCGAGCCGGAAATGCGCGGCGTGATCCCGCTCGACGGCTTTCGTGTCGCCTCGCGGTTGGCGCGCACCGTGCGCTCGGACGCCTTCACCGTCACCGTCAACCGGGCGTTTCGAGCTGTGATCTCCGGCTGCGCGGCGCCGCAAGAAGGCCGGGACGACACTTGGATCAACAAGCGCATCCGCGATCTCTATGTGGGCCTGCACGAACTCGGGCACGGCCACAGCGTCGAAGTCTGGGAGAATGACGAACTAGTGGGCGGGCTCTATGGCGTCAGCCTCGGCCGCGCCTTCTTCGGCGAAAGCATGTTCCATCGCGCCCGCGACGCCTCAAAAGTGGCGCTGGTGCATCTGGTGGCGCGGCTGATCGCCGGCGGCTTCGAACTACTCGACACGCAATATGTCACCGAGCATTTGCGCAGTTTTGGCGCGGTCGAGATCTCGCGGCGGCGCTACCGCGCGCTGCTCGACAAGGCGATCGCAGGGAGAGCGGATTTCCGGAAGTTGCCGCTGGATCGTCCCGTCAGCGGCACTGAGGCGCTTGCGATCATCGCCGGGCGGCAATGATCGACGCCGGCTCCACTACCTAAAAATCCCGAACAGGCCGCCGGATTGCGGCGGGGGTGGCGGCGGTGGCGGTTGCTGCTGCTGGGTCTGCAGCTGCGGCGGTGGCGGTGGACGCACGGCCTGTTTGGGCGGGGCGCGCTTCTGGGCGGGCGGCGGTGGCGCTGCCACCGGTTTCGGCGCCTCGGGAGGCGGCGCGGCGTTGACGACGGTGGTATCAGGGGCTTTGCATTCGGTCAGCCAGATATCGTAGATCGGATGCTCGACGCCGTGCAGGCCGGGGCTCGCCGCATACATCCAGCCCGAAAAGATCCGCTTCACCTCGCCCTGCAGCGTGATCTCGTCGACCTCGACAAAGGCGTCGGTATTGGCGGCTTCGGTTGCCGGGCGGGTGTAGCAGGCGTCGGTTTTTACCCGCAGGGCTCCGAACTGGACGGTCTCGCCGATATCCTCGTCAAAATTGATGATGCGCCCGGTGATCTTGTCGAGCCCGGAAAAGCTCGCCTTCTTGTTGACGATCTTCTGCGCCGGCGGCTCGGTAACCACCTCGTCACCCGGCTGCAGGGTGGCTGGCGTTTGCGGCACGCCCTTGGGCCGCTGTCCCGGCGGCGGATTGGCGCCGGGAGGCGCAACGGCGACGCCCTGCCCCGGTTGCGGCGGCGCTACCGCGATCGCCGGCGGCGTATTTTGGGGAATGATGGTGGTGCCCGGCGGCGGCGCCAGCGGTTGCGACTGCACCGACCCGGGCGGCGGTACGCCCTGCCCCGGCAGCGGACGATTGGGCGTCGGCAGCAGGCGGCCCTGTGGCAGCTCCGGCACTTCTTCCTCGTCGTCGGGCGCCATCTGCTGCTGATTGCCGCGGGGAACATTACCGGGCGGGCGCGGCGGCACGGGATCCGAAAAAATATTGCCGATCTGCGCGTGCGCCGGCGGCGCGAGCGAGAGCGTCGAAGCGGCCAGCAGGGCCGCAAAACCGGTCAGGGCAATGGTTCGAAACATCTCGCGGCTTTTTAAGGCGAATCGGGCTCGCGACATAGTACAGGGAACCAAAGCTCTCCGCCGCGCGCAGGCCCCCGGTTAACACGGCGAATACGGCGGGGAAAGGGCGGTCTTGTCCCCTCCCCGACCCACTGGTCAGCCCGATCGGCAGATGAAATAGTTAAGGCGATGATGGTTCGCGCGACCCTCGCGCCGAACCCATGAAAATCCGGACACAACCGGACGAGCCAGAGGAAATCTCAAGACATGCCCGATCGAATTCGTCTCGATGGCAAGGTCGCCGTCGTCACCGGGGCTGCCGGCGTCATCGGCAGCGCCACCGCTCAGCTGCTGGCCGAACGCGGCGCGCGTATCGTTGCGGTCGACCGCAAGGCGGCCGATCTCAAAGCCGCGATGGCGGATTTGCCGGCCTCGGCCGACGCGCTCGCCGTCACGGCCGATGTCACCGGCGAGGATGAGGTCGCCGATTACGTCCGCGCGGCGATCGAAAAATTCGGCGTCATCGACGTGTTCTACAACAACGCCGGCATCGAGGGCGACATCGCGCCGATCACGAAATATTCGCTCGCGACGTTTCGAAAGGTGCTCGATGTCAACGTGGTCGGCGTGTTCTTAGGCCTGAAGCACGTGCTGCCGGTGATGCTCAAGCAGAACAGGGGCTCGATCATCAACACCGCATCGATCGCCGGGTTGATCGGCTCTCCCGACATCGCCGTCTACAGCGCCAGCAAGCACGCGGTGATCGGCCTGACAAAAAGCGCGGCGCTGGAATGCGCCGGCAGCGCCGTACGCGTCAATTGCGTCTGCCCAGGCCAGATCGACAGCCGCATGCTCAGCGCGATCGTCGAAGGCCGCAATCCCGGTAACACGCCGGTGCCAACCGAGCGGATCGTGGATCGGACTCCGGCGCGCCGGCTCGGACAGGCTTCCGAAGTCGCCGCCGTCGTGGCGTTCCTCGCCTCTGATGACGCAAGTTATGTTTCGGGCTCCGCCTACACCGTCGACGGCGGACGCGTCGCCAGCTAAGTATCGATCATTCCGGGCGCATCGAAGATGCGAACCCGGAATCTCGAGACTCATGATGTAGTGTGCCGCAAGCTTGCACATGAAGGCGAGCTCGTCGTCATCTCCGTGGACTACAGGGTTGCCTCCGGCCTATGTCCTGACCGCGGGCGCCGATCCCTTGCGCGACGAAGGCGACGAATACGCCAAGCGCCTGAAACAGGCCGGCGTTGCCGTAACCTACAAACCTTTTCCCTGCCAATTCCACGGCTTCTTCACCATGGGCAAATTGCTGCAGCAGGCCAATGTCGCGGCCAGCGACATCGGCGCCTGGCTGAAGGCATTGAACTAGTGCGTTGCATAATGCCGCACGATAGGCATGATGGAACCATAGAACCGTCGCTAATCCGCGTTACAGTCCGGTCAGCGAATCAGGGAGATATTGATGCTTCGACGAATGGTTGCCGTGACACTAGCCGCAGGCTCGCTGATGACGACAAGCGCAGCCTTCGCGCAAAGCGACGTGGTTGCGGGAGCCGTCGCAGGGGCGATTACCGGCGCCGCGATCGCGACCGGTGCCATCGTTCCTTATGAGCACCGCGAGCCGCTGCACGAATACATCGTGCACGAGAACCGGCCGTCTTATCGCTACGAAGATGAAGTCGTGGTCGGCCGCGAATTGCCGCCCGGGCCTTACGAATCCTATCCGGTGCCCGAGCGCTATGGCGTGCCCGACCATCACTACGCGATCGTCAACGGCCGCGCGGTCGTGTTCCATCCGCAGACCCGACGGATCATCCACGTTTACGACTAGCCGCCTGATTGCGGCGTGGAAACTTCCGCTTCGATCGAGATCGCAAAGCACACGCTGCTGTCGTGCGGGCTCATTCTGGCGGTCGGCACCCTCGCCGGCCTGTTGGCCCAGAAGATCAGGATTCCCGATGTCGCGGTGTTCCTGGTCGCAGGCATCGCGATCGGCCCGCAAATGCTGGGCCTGATCCACATCAGTGCGGAATCCGCGCTGAACCAGATCATCCTGTTGTTCGGCGCGAGCTACATCCTGTTTGACGGCGGCGCCTCGCTGCGCCTCAATGTCTTGAAGCAGGTCTGGATCACCATCCTGGTGATCTCGACCATCGGCGTCATCGTCACGGCCGTCATCACCGGCATTGCCGCCCATTACATCCTCGGCATTCCCTTGATCGTGGCACTGCTGTTGGGCGCGACGCTGGCCGCGACCGATCCGGCAACGCTGGTGCCGATTTTCCGTCAGGTCCGGATCAAGGGTCGCGTCGCGCAAACCGTGATGAGCGAGTCCGCGTTCAACGACGCCATGGGCGCGATCGTCAGCTTCGGCGTGCTGGCGGTGGCGATGGGAGACGAGAAATTTTCGCTTGCGTTGTCACTCTTCGACCTCATCAAGCAATCCGTCATCGGCATCGTCGCCGGCATCGCGCTTGGATATCTGGCCGCATTACTGATCGCGCACGAGCGCTGGGCGTTCCTTGCCGAATACGCGCCCGTGGTGACGCTGGTCGCCGTAATCGCGGCTTACTTCGCGGCTTCCGGCCTGCATGCCAGCGGCTTCATGGCGGTTTTTGTCTTTGGCATCATGCTCGGAAACAAGGAGACCTTTGGCTTCCAGATGGAGCCTGGCGAAGCGCAAAAGCTCGACGAATTTGTCCTGACCACGGCGTTCATCATGCGGCTGTTCATTTTCATCCTGCTCGGCGCGCAGGTCGATTTTGCCCTGATGGGAAAATACTGGCTCGGCGGTGTCGCCGTGGTCACCGTGCTGATGCTGATGGCGCGTCCCGTAACGGTTTTCCTGTGCGCGCTGCCGGATCGCCGCGCACGCTGGAGTTTTGCCGAGCTAGTGTTCATGTGCTGGACGCGCGAGACCGGCGTCATTCCAGCGGCGCTCGCCGGCCTGTTGCTCGGCATCAAGGCGCCCGGCGCGCAAGTGATCGCTTCCGTCACCTTCGTCGCCATCCTGATGACCATCCTGATCCAGGCGCCGACCACCGAGTGGCTTGGCCGCAGGCTCCGTTTGTTGGAGGACGGCTGAGGCCCGAGGCAATGCCACGCGCCGCTTCGCTGCAATTGCTCCGATGGCTCGCGAAGCCGTTTTGCGAATGTTGGCATTGGCGCTTGCGCCACCTATAGTTTGCTCGACCAAAGTCATTCAAGAACAGGGGTCCATGCGCGTTTCAATCATCACCGGCGGCGGGATCGGGATCGGAGCCGCGGTCGCGCGCCGGTTGGCAGGGCAGGATGCGTGCCTGATGTTGCATGGGCAAGGCGCCGACGCGGCGGGCATCGAGCGATTGAAAGCGGTTGCCAATGAGTGTCAGCATGCCGGCGCCAAGGTCGCGTGGCGCACAGGCGACCTGGCGGATGCCGGGACGGCCTCCGAACTTGTTGCCGCGACGCGCACCGCATTCGGCAGCATCGACGCCATCGTCCATGCCGCGGGGTTTGCGGACCGGCGCAGTTTCACACAATTGCCGCGCGCGGGGCTCAAGCGGTCATTCGCCGTCATGGCCTTGGCGTTTCACGAATTGGCGACCGCTGCGCTAGCGGATCTGATGCGTGGTCCGCAGGGACGCGTCGTCGCCATCTCCAGTTTCGTGGCCCATCGCTTTATGTCCGATGCGACCTATCCGGCGTCCGCGGCGGCCAAGGCCGCGCTCGAGGCGCTGGTCAAGTGTCTTGCGATCGAACTCGCAAGCTCGGGCGCAACGGCCAATGTCGTCATCCCCGGCTATACGCGGAAAGATGCCGGGCGAACGGGGGCGTTGGACCAGCAGACCTGGCAATTGGTCGCCAAGGCCAATCCGCTCGCACGATTGGCCGAACCCGACGAGGTTGCCGCGGCGGTCGCCTTTCTGTTGTCGCCGGAGGCCGGACATGTGACGGGAGCCATGTTGCCGGTCGATGGCGGCCTTACGCTGATATAGAGCTTTACGTGGTGGACAGGGTGAAAGATCAAACAGCTGACGTCATCGTCCTGGGCGCGGGTATCGTCGGCGTATCGGCGGCCTATGCCGCGCGGCAACGGGGGCTGTCGGTTATCCTGCTCGATCGGCGTGAGCCGGGCAGCGAAACCTCCTATGGCAACGCCGGCATTCTCAGTAGCGGCTCGATATTGCCGCTCAACAAGCCGTCGCTCTGGAGCGCGCTGCCGACTTACATCACCAACCGCCACGCGGCGCTGCGCTGGGATCCGGCCTGGGCGCTTGCGAATATCGACTGGATCGTCCGCTTCCTTGCCAATGCGGCGCCGTCTCGCGTCAAACCGCGGGCAACGGCCCTGCACGGGCTGATCGGCGCATCGCTAAAACTGCATCGGGAATGGATCGTGAAAGCAAATGCGGCGCAGCGCATCCGGGAGACCGGTTGGCTGAAGGCGTGGCGCAGCGACGCCCTCGCTGCGGCGAAGCAAGAGCAGGCTTTTCTGGCCGAATATGGCATCGCGAGCGAACTGCTCGACCGCCAGGCGATTTCCGCGCTCGAGCCGAACATTGTGCCGATCTACAAGGTTGGCCTGTTGCACACACAGACCGCTTCGGTCGACTCGCCGGACGCCGTGGTCAAGGCCTACGCGAAGATGTTCGCTTCCACAGGTGGCGAGATCCGTCAGTCGGACATCAAGGCGATCACCCCTGACGGCGAGGGCTGGCGCGTGGTGCTCGCGGACGGCGGGGTTGCGGCGCGCCATGTCGTGGTCGCGCTGGGACCGTGGTCCGCCGATCTGTTGCGGCCGCTTGGCTATCGCGTTCCCCTCGCCTTTGAACGCGGCTACCATCGGGAGTTCAAGCCGAACCCGGCACGTTCATTGCAGCGCCCGATCCATGACGCCGAAGGCAGCTTCCTCATGACGCCGATGGAGCACGGTATTCGCGTCACCTCTGGCGTCGAACTGACCGCCCGCGATGCGCCGTCTTCGTTCGCGCAGCTCGATGCCGTGGTGCCGGTCGCGCGCAGCGTGGTCGAATTCGGCGAGGCGGTCGGCGAACCCTGGCGCGGGGCGCGGCCGACGCTGCCCGACAGCTTACCGGTGATCGGACCAGCGCCGCGGCATTCCGGTTTGTGGCTCGCTTTCGGCAACCAGCACATCGGCTTTACCACTGGCCCCGCCACGGGAGCTGCGATCGCAGCCATGATCACCGGCACGCCGCCACCCTTCGACGTTACTGCCTTTTCGCCCGGCCGCTACCTCTGATGCCCGACGAGAGGCAAACGCGAGGCACGCAGTAAAGCGGGAGCAGACATGCCCTACGTTTGG
>Ga0209328_10000327_pt1 | contig 11521 bp, 7 predicted proteins | sample JacPinW_OM3H0_M1_FD_187954 | JGI IMG/M metagenome (GOLD analysis project Ga0209328, IMG submission 187954) | Forest soil microbial communities from Algoma, Ontario, Canada - Jack Pine, Ontario site 1_JW_OM3H0_M1 (SPAdes) (version 2) | ecosystem: Environmental > Terrestrial > Soil > Boreal... | reverse complement strand
GAGTCAACGAAAAATCCCCAAGCTCAAATAAATTTCAGGATAAATCACTCGCTCCAGCGCAAGGCTTCGTTCTCTACGAAACCGCTAAACGCGAAGTGACCGCTCTGGCGGTGGCCCCTGACGGCACCATGTACGTCTCCGCGATAGGCGAAAAGCAGCGTAATGTTACTCTCGCTCCTTCGGCTGTATTTGTCACTCCACAAGGCACCACCACCGTTACCGCCTCTCCGCAAACGCCTGCGCAGCCCACCGCTCCTTCCGTGTTTGTGGCCTTTCCGCCGGTGGTTTCTTCCAGCATTTATCGAATTAGCGTCAACGGCGCGCCCGATGAGCTGTGGTCCTCTCGTGAAGATGTGGTCTACAGCCTCGGCCTCGGCGCCGACGGCCGTCTGCTCGCCGGCACGGGAAACAACGGCGCATTGCTAGCCATCGACTCCAAAGGTGTATCCGCGCAACTCGCCAAGTCTGGCTCGGCCCAGATCACCGCAATTTCCCGCGGTCAAGACGGCAAGCTTTTTGTCTGCACCGCCAATCCCGGCAAAGTTTTCTCCGTTGGTCCTGATTTTGAAGCCGAAGGCACTTATGAATCGCGCTCCTTCGACGCGCAAAATTTTTCACAATGGGGCCGCCTGGAGTGGTGGAGTCCTCGCACGGCTCCGGCCGCGAAGAAATCTTCAGCCCACGACAACGAACCGCGCGTCGAATTTTTCGCTCGTTCCGGCAACACCGAAGATCCCGGCAAAGAATGGTCCCCATGGTCTGGACCCTACACTCACTCCGGCGCGGAGATGGAAATTCCCCCCGCTCGATTTGCGCAATGGAAAGCCGTAATTCACGGCGGCCAGCCGGGAGATGGCATAGACTGGGCCAGCCTTGCTTATTTGCCGCGTAATGTCGCGCCGGTAATCGATGGCATCGCCATCCAGGACCCAGGCGTGCGCGCCATCGCCACGAATATAATGGCCGGCCAGCCGAGCACGGTCACACTGAAGCTGCCCATCGCGCCGAATGTTTCCGGGGTGATCATCACCCCGTCGGGCACTCCGCCGAGATTTGAGCCGCCGCCGCAGGGCATTCAGCAAAAAGGCTACGCCACGGTGCTGTGGAGCGCACACGACGATAACGAAGATGAATTGCGCTACGCCGTTTATTACCGTGGAGAAAATGAGCAGGACTGGAAATTATTGAAGGACAAACTGGAGCAGAAATTTTACTCTTGGGACGCCACATCCTTTCCCGATGGCGCCTATTATCTGAAGATTGTCGCCACCGATACCCCTTCGAACCCGCCGGCGATTGCGCTTACCGCGGAAAGAATCAGCGAGCGCTTCGAAGTAGACAACAGCCCGCCTGTTATCGAACATCTACAAGCCGAGTTCCGCGCCGCTGACAAAGCCGGCAGCTCCATCGCTGTAAAATTTACTGCGCGCGATGCAAGCAGCAGCGTGGAGCGCGCCCAATACAGCCTCGACGGCGGCGAGTGGATACTCGTATCTCCTGCCGGAAACATCAGTGACGCCCCCGAAGAACATTACGAGTTTACGATTAGCAATCCATCCGCCGGAGAACACACCATTGCGGTACGCGCGTACGATCGCTTTGAAAATGTAGGAAGTGCGAAAGCTACCGTGAAGGTTACAAGTTCCACCCAGCACTAAGATCTAAGATCGTTACCCAAAGTCTTCGTCACTATTGTTTTGCACTAATCTACCCAGCCATCCGTGTGCCCTTCTATTTCCGCCCCAAAACCCATTCGCCCATCGCCAAATGCCTCTCTCCGTACATGAGTCACTCGCGCCGTGCAATTTGTTTCCTTCGCCGCGGTCCCGGTCACCTCTTCAGGCATGCGCAGCGTAACTTCCAGTTGCATTCCGACCCGCAGCGGTGCAGACGATGCGAAAAAAAATCCTCCACCCGAAACGTTCAACGCTTCAGTAAAATGTTCGCTGGTATCTGCGGCAACGCCTAGCGCGCGAAATCGCAACGGCGTGCGTAAATTATAGCGGGTTAACCGCCGGCGCTCCGGGTCTTTCATTTCTCCTTGCTCCATTGGGGAAAACGGCTAGCGAGTCTCAGGTGTGGGGTTCAAGTCAGCGTAGCAAAGTTGCGGGACACGTCAAGTGACAAATTAGCGTCAATCGCGCGCGCGCAGCCTGCCTCAATCGCTTTGCGCCAACTAGCGCTTCCAGTATTCTGCTGTGCATCGGACACCTGTAATGTCTCCCACAAACTCAAAACAAACAGCGCATATAGACCCTCATCAAAAGGTTACAACCGTCGATGATTTCGCCCCTCCCTCGTGGGATTCCATCAAGCAAGCCCACGCTCGCATCGCTCCAAAAATACATCGCACTCCCGTACTGACCAGCTCTTCGCTCGACAAACTCACGGGCACGAACATTTTTTTCAAATGCGAAAATTTTCAAAAAACCGGTTCCTTCAAAATACGTGGCGCTACCAATGCCGTCTTCTCGCTCACCGATGCCGAGGTTGCACACGGCATCGTCACTCAATCAAGCGGCAATCACGGCGCTGCCATCGCTTGTGCCGGTGCATGGCGCGGTGTAAAAACCTGGGTCGTAATGCCCCGGAATGCGCCAGCCGTAAAATTTCGTGCTGTCGAAAGCTACGGCGCGCAAGTAACTCTGTGCGAGCCGCTCGTCACCGCCCGCAATGAAGCCGCCGCTCGCGTTCGCGCCGAGACTGGCGCCTACCTCATACATCCCTACGACGACGATCGCATCATCGCGGGACAAGCTACCGCCGCCAAGGAACTGCTCGAAGAAATAGGCGATCTCGACGCCGTCTTCGCTCCGGTGAGTGGGGGGGGGCTGCTCAGCGGCACGTGCCTCGGCGCAAAAGGCCTCAGCCCGGATATTCGCGTCTTTGGTTGCGAGCCGGAGCGCGCCGACGACGCCTATCGCTCCCTCGCCAGCGGCACATTGCAGTCTCTGGAGTCCAGCGACACCATCGCGGACGGTTTGCGCGCTTCGTTGGCGCCTCGCACCTTCGCCATTCTGCGAAAACTTGTGGATGGAATTTTGCTGGCCAGCGAAGAAGAAATTATTTCAGCCACCCGTCTGGTGTGGGAGCGCATGAAAATTATCATCGAGCCATCATCAGCCGTCGCCATCGCTCCACTGCTAAAGCCCGGCGCAATCGCCGCCCTGAATTTGCCACCGCGCGCGGATGGCCGCGCCCCTAAACTTGGCGTGATTTTTTCCGGCGGTAACGTCGACTTATCTTCCCTGCCGTTTTAGTTTCTTTGACGTCGGGGAAATTACATTTCCAAAAATTACGTTTCCCGCAGTTTCAATTTACCAGCAGCTTTATTTTCTTCCAGAAAAGCCCGCAAATCCTTCGAAGCATCCAGGAGCCGCACCCACTGCTCGTAATAAAGCGTGACCGGAAAGCGCCCCAGTCCGTAGACACTCACGCCACCCTTTTCCCCTACACGAAATTCCAGCGCTCCAGTGCGCCGCCCGGAGCCTTTCTTTTCCAGCTCCGCTATTTTTGCTTTCAGTTCTTCGTAAGACGGCTCGGCCATTTCTTTCCTCCGCTAAACTCGAATGTCGCAGATTATACCGGACCCGCCCATCAGTGTCGCAAGCGAACGGTACGTCAGATGGCTACTTCAGCGTGATTTTTTGAACCAGCGGCAAATCCTGCGAAGAACCGCCCGCCATGAACGAGTAAACGCCTGGCACCATCTTCCAACTCTCCGAGGCTTCGTCAAAAATAGACAGATACTCAGCGTCGATGTTAACAGTCACTTCCTTGCTCTCGCCGGCCTGCAGGTTAACTTTGCTCCAGCCCACTAGCCTTTTGGGAGGTTCTCCGGTTTCCGTAGGAAGTGCCGCATAAACCTGAGCTATTTCTGCTCCCGGCCTGCTCCCGGTGTTCTTCACCTCAAACGTAACGGTCGTCTGTTTGCCGGGTTTTATTTTCAGATTCGAATAAGAGTACGAGGTATATGACAATCCAAATCCAAACGGAAATAGCACCGGCTTTTTTTCGGCGTCGTACCACTTGTAGCCGACTTTCAATCCTTCGTCGTAATGCACTTCGAATGTCGGCTTAGCCTCGCCAGTTGCCATCACCGCAGCCTTGCCCAAGGCGCCCGGCGGCGGAATCACCCGTTGCGGATGAGGCAAATCGGCTTCACTGCGCGGAAAAGTCATGGGTAATTTAGCGCTGGGGTTTACGTCGCCAAAAAGAATGTTGGCCACCGCATCCGCGCCTTTGCTCCCGGCATACCACGCTTCCAGCACTCCACTCACTTTATCGATCCACGGCATGGTTACCGCGGTTCCAGATTCCAGCACCACGATTGTACGCGGATTCGCGGCAGTCACCTGGTCGATCATCGCGTCCTGGTTGTCCGGCAAGGATAAATTAGGGAGATCCATGTCCTCGCTGGTCCACTGGTGCGCAAACACAATGGCGACATCAGACTCCTTGGCCAGAGCTGCAGTGGCTGCAGGATCGGCTCCAGAGGCAAACTTCACGCTCACCCCCGGAGCTTTGGCTCTGACGGCCTTTAACGGCGAAGTGGGAAACCAGACATGCGCCTGCCATTTAGGCGCCGTAGATCCCGGCGGATCCACCTGAGCCGATCCGCCACCCGAAATCATGCCCTCGTCGGCATTTGTCCCAATAATCGCGATGGAACGCACTTTCGCGCGATTCAAAGGCAACACTCCTTTATCGTTTTTTAGCAACACGATACTTTGTTCTGCAATCTGCCGCGCAGTTTCCAACCCGCCTTCTACATCCACGACGCTTCGCTGCTTCGGAAAGTCCACGATACCGCTGGCAAATTCAGAACGCAGAACCCGCCGCACGTGATCATCCAGTTCTGAAACAGGAACTTTGCCTTCCTGCACCGCTTTCTTCAGCGGCTCGCCATAATAAATATCTTCGGGTTCCTCGTTATCGAGACCAGCTGCCGACGCTTTCACTACACTGTGTGTAGCACCCCAATCGGAAACCACGAATCCTTTGAACTTCCACGCTTTCTTCAAAACATCCGTAAGCAAATATTTATTTTCGCACGCATAGTCCCCGTTGATGGCGTTGTAAGAGCACATCACCGCGCCGGGATTGCCAATCTCTGTGCCAATGTGAAATGCTAGCAAGTCCGACTCCTGCAGCGCGCGTTTCCCAATCACCACGTTTATTTCATTACGCCCGGCTTCCTGATCGTTGGCTACATAGTGCTTGATGTCCCCGATCACGTGCTGCGCCTGCTCGCATTTAATGCGATTGCCAACTAGCGTGCCCGCCAGAATCGGATCTTCTCCCAGGTATTCGAATGTTCGTCCGTTGCGCGGCTCCCGCGTAATGTTCGTGCCGCCGCCTAAAGTCATGTTGTAGCCCTGCGCCCGCAATTCTCGGCCAATCAGTGCCCCATATTCGCACGCTGCTTGCGGATCCCAACTCGCCGCGGAAGCAATAGGGGATGGCAGCGCCGTCGAATATCTTCCATTGTCCGCGCTGCTGCGCACTCCATAAGCAGCGTCACTGATCTGAATCATGGGAATTCCTAGGCGCTCCACACCCAATACAAATCCAGCTCCACCATTGCCGAGATATGTTTTCGGAAATACCTTGCCAGGCCATCCGGGCATGCCCTCGCCGTGCACCAGATCGATTTTTTCGTCCAGCGTCAATTCTTTCAACACCATTTCAGCCCGTTCATCCGGTGAAAGTTTGGCGTTCATCCAGGGGCGATCTTTGGCACTTTCGTCGCCCTCATGCAGCAAATGACGCTGGGCGAAGGATGGTGCGCTGGCCAACGAAATGGCAAGTGCGGCGGTGAGTCCAAGGCGTAAACAATGCAATTGCTTCATCGGTTATGTCCCTCATCTAAGCGCTGATAAATGCCGGCCTATCATAGCGGTTTCGCTCGAATAATGCGCCGGATCTTGCAGCGCCGCCACAAAACAAATTTTACAGAATATATTAGTGGATTTTAACAATGACTCATCTAGAACAGAACCGTTGTCCCCCAGATGAAATACTTTTAAAACCTTTTTACGCCTTCCTGAAAATTAATGCACCAACACATCTGCCAGAGATGCGGTCGGGGAGCGCTATGAGCCAAGCCACAAATAAGTGCGTGCTACTGATTGAATGCCAGCCGGCTGACGCCCGCTTGATCACCAACGCGTTGACAAACTATGTCCACGGACCCTTCGCGGTCAAGAGCAGTATCAAATTGTCTGATGGTCTGGAGCGCCTTGCCAAAGGCGGGTTTCGAGCGGTCATCGTGGATATTGAAATGTCGAATGGGCGCAAGCTATAGGGGTGCAACTAGCGATTGATGATTTTGGGGTTGGTTTTTCAGCTTCAGCTATGTACGAAAATTTCCACAGGATGCTTTGAAAATCGACCGCAGCTTCATAAACGACATTTCGGCCAACCATGACAATGCCATGATTCTCAGCGCCCTGATTAACATCGGAAGGAGCCTCAAACATCGCGTGGTGGCTGAAGGCGTGGAGACCGAGGAACAACTGCACTTTCTGCAACAAGAAGGATGCAGCGAAGGTCAAGAATACCCTTTCTTCCACCCCATAATCGCCGAGAAGGTTGCCGCGTTTCTGGAGCGCGACGTAACAGAATCAATAGTCCATTAAGCCTTCGAACCCGGACTGCTCTGCGATCGGCTATCCCGTAAAGACCAAATGCGATGCCTCTGAGACAAAAGCGCTGAAAGCATCCTAAACAAATCATGCCGGCATCAGACAATGCACTCGGGTTGGTGGCTCAGTTCGTATTATAGAACTGGACTCTAAAAAATGGTTTACGAGTCGGTTATTAGAACCAGTGTGTTAGCCTTCATTAGTTTTGGGGAGAGCTGGTGGGGCCTTCCGCGGAAGCCTGTTTGCTAACGGTAAAACCTAATAATACCGGTGTGTTCACTGCCGTCAGCCGCCCCGCTTCGCTGCACAAAAATTCCAATCAAATCTTAGCTTTCAAAATCCGGGTTACGGGCGGAATGATGAAAATCGATTCGCGAATGCCACGCATGCTTGACCGCGCCCTCCAATTTTCGCTAATTGGGGTACTGGCGGCCGCTATCATTTCGACAGCGCGGCCCCTCTCTACGGCGGCGCAGACGAATGATGCCAGCGTGTCGCAGGTGCCTTCTCGCCCTGCGCGAATCACACAAGCCATTGACGAAAAACAGTTAGTGCCCCTTCGCGGCAATGTCCATCCTCTGGCTCAGCCCAAATTTGACCAGGGCGCAGTAAGCGATGCGCAACCTCTGGATCACATGCTGCTGCTATTGCAGCGCGGCCCCGACCAAGAAGCCGCTTTGCACCAATTAATGGATGATCAACTTACTCTCAATTCGCCAAAGCATCACGCCTGGCTGACTCCCCAACAGTTTGGTGCGCAATTTGGACCTACCGACGCCGACCTTCAGGCGGCCACCAGTTGGCTGAGCGCCAAGGGATTTCACGGAATTCAGGTCGGACCGGGACGCACCGCCATTCAGTTCTCGGGCACAGCCGGCCAGGTGCGCGATGCCTTTCACACCGAAATTCACCATTATGTCGTGAACGGCGAGCAACGATTCGCCAACTCCAGCGACCCACAAATTCCCGCCGCTCTGGCGCCGGTTGTGGCCGGCGTCGTCTCCTTGCATAATTTCCCGAAGTTCGCCAATTCCCACAAATTGGGAAATTTTCAGCGCGCCAGGGGTGGCGGCGCGATCGAGCCACTATTTTCGTTCGCTAGCTGTGGATCTAGCTCCAATCAGCCTTGCAACGGACTCGGGCCAGCCGACCTGGCGAAAATTTATAATGTTCCTTCCAATCTGGACGGCACCGGACAAACCATCGCGGTGGTGGCACAGTCGAATATTAATCTCGCCGATGCGCAAGAATACCGCGCCATGTTTGGCTTGCCCGTGAACGATCCCGTCATCGTTTTAAATGGACCCGATCCCGGGATCGTGAGCACTGATGAACCGGAAGCCGACTTGGACGTGCAAGTGTCCGGTGCAGTGGCGCCCCAAGCGACAATTAAGCTTGTAATCTCGGAAATATCGACATCGGTGGCCACCGGGGGCGTCGATCTCTCCGCTCTGTACATCGTTGATAACAACATTGCGGGAGTGATGAGCGAAAGCTACGGCTCCTGTGAACCTGGTCTCGGCGCGACGGGTAATGCGTTTTATAACGCATTGTGGGAACAAGCTGCCGCTCAGGGCATCACCGTGCTGGTTTCGTCCGGAGATAACGGTTCTGCAGCCTGCGATAATCCTAACTCCTCAGACTTCGCTACCAATGGCTTGGCGGTCAGCGGGCTGGCATCCACTCCCTTCAACGTAGCCGTCGGCGGCACGGACTTCCTCTACAGTACCGCCAGCCCTTCTTCCGCTTACTGGAGTGTGACCAATACCGGCACGCCACCAACGGAATCGGCCAAGTCCTACATTCCGGAAACCATCTGGAGCAATTCCTGCGCCGCCGCGGGCCTAACCGCATGCACCTCAAGCATTATCAATTCCAATAGCGCCAGCGGATTCGATCTCGTGGCCGCCAGCGGCGGCCCTAGCTCCATCTATGCGAAACCCGCGTGGCAAGCGGGCATCACCGGCATGCCCAACGATAATAAACGCGACATTCCGGATGTTTCTCTATTCGCGAGCAACGGCACCAACGACAGCTTCTACATTATTTGCCAGAAAGATTTTACCGGCGCTAATTCCTGTGATTTGAATTCCCCCTTCAACGCTTTCACGGGTGCCGGAGGTACTTCCGCATCCGTCCAAGCGTTCGCCGGAATCATGGCCTTGATTAATCAAAGTCAGGCTACCGGGCCAAACCCCTCGCCGCGCCAAGGCAATGCAAATTACATTCTTTATAAATTGTATAAACAGAATCCCACGAAAATTTGCGCCTCCAATCCGGCCGCCGTCACCGCGGCGGGTTGCATATTTTACGATGTCACTACCGGAAATACTTCCGTGGCTTGCAAGGGTGGAACCGCAAATTGCAGCAACACCAGCACTGCCGCCAACCAATACGGTGTGATGGTTAGCGCCGGCGTTCCCGCGTGGACCACTACCGCCGGCTACGACTTGGCCACTGGCCTCGGTACCGTGAATGTCGCCAATCTCGCCACTGCTTGGGCCGGCATCGGTTTGACCACCTCGACCACCACCATCAGCGCTTCACCCGGCGGAACAGTTGCCCACGGCGCAAATGCCAGCTTCACCGTAAATGTTGCGTCCCCCAGCGGAACTCCCGCGGGGCAAGTTTCTCTCATTGCCACTCCCGCAGGCGCCGCACAAACCGGAATTGGCCCATTCTCATTGGCCGGAGGCACCGCAACTTTTACCACCAACATGCTCCCCGGAGGCACCGCCTATAACGTCGTCGCGCATTACAGCGGCGACGGCACCTTCGCACAGAGCACCTCCGCGCCAGTGCTCGTGACCGTGAGCAAAGAGAGCAGCAAAACATCTGTAGTTCTGGTGACCTTCGATGCGGCCACCGGCACCATCACCAGCAGCAACGCTACTGCTGCACCCTATGGTTCGCCCTATATCATGCGTGTCAACGTTACCAACGCCTCCAGTACCGAGTGCTCCGCCAATCTAAATAACGGAACCATTCCGCCCGTCAATACCATTCCCTGCCCAACCGGAAACGTTTCCCTAACCGACAACGGTTCGCCTCTCAACGATTTCACCGTCAGCAATACCGGAGTGACCTCCAACGTGGTGCCTCTGAATCGTCAGGGATTCCTCGAGGATCAGCCCATTCAGTTGCCAGCTGGAAATCACAGCATTGTGGCCGCTTACGCAGGTGACAACAGCTACATCTCCAGCAGCTCCGCCGCGGATGCTATCTCCATCACCAAAGCGAGCACCACGGTGTCGATGAACCCCATTTCCAACGCTTCGGTGAACTCTCCCATCGCCTTAAGTGCCACCGTCAACACCGGTAGCTCCGGCGGCGGCCCTACCGGAACAATGACTTTCAGCTCCGCAGGCACAATTCTGGGCACAGCCCCCGTGGTTGGCACGGCGGCTAATCTCACCCCCACGCCCTTCACTCCCGCCTCGGGCACCGCCACGTTCAACGCCACGTTTACCACCACCGGCGCCAAAAGCGTCACGGCCTCATATAGCGGAGATTCAAATTACTCGTCGTCCGGGCCATCGACAGCTGTTTCCGTCAACGTTGTCTCCTCCGGCTCATTCAACATTACCGCCACCCCTGTAACGGTTACAGCCGGCAGTAGCAACGTATCGACCATCACCGTCACTCCCAGCGGAGGCTTTACGGGCAATGTGCAAGTTACTTGCGCGGGAACTGGATTGCCGCCCGGCGTCGCCTGCACTCCAAATCCGCTGACCATCGCCGTCACCGGTACCGCGCCTGTGACCGGGGCATTGACAGTCTTGGTCGCCGCACCGTCGTCAACGTTGTCTGCCTCCAGGATTTCGCAGCAGCACCGCCCGCTCTACGCTGCTGCGATCGCCATACCGCCCACCAACTCAAACGGCGTCCCCCTGACCGCTTGGTGGACGCTGAGCGCAGGCTCAGGCCTAAGCTCGATCTTGCTTCTGCTGCTACCTGGCTTGCGAGCACGAAAAGAACTTCGCGCTGGGCTGGGCTTAGCACTGTTATGCGTCTTGAGCTTTGCTCTCGGGTGTGGCGGCGGCAGTAGCGGAGGAACAGGCGGTGGAGGATCCACACAGGCTGCAACGCATACCACGCTGACCGTAACCACCGCGAAACAACCATCCACCAACAACAACTTTGCCTTCACTGTCGCGGTTACGTCCTCCGGCGCAAGTCCTACCGGCCAGGTGCAACTCTTCGACGGGAACACTGCGCTGGGTTTGCCAGTGTCGATGACCAGTGGCGCCGCTGCCATCAACACCGGGCTGCCCACTATCGGCACTCACGCGGTTAGTGCCCATTACCCCGGGGACACCGCCACTCTCCCGTCCGCCAGCGGCGCGCTGAATTTGACCGTGACGGGCTCAACGTCCGTGCCACTGACAGCCACTCCGAGCGGCTCCGGAAGCATTAATTTAACTATTCAGTAGCAATAGGTGATCGAGGAAATTCCGTTCAGCGGTGGAAGGAATTAATTGAGGGCAGGTGGAAAAAAAACGCCCCAGAAGTTGGGAGCCGGCGTCAGAAATTCAACCGGTTGCAGCGAGCCGCCTTGCGACAATTGCGCCGTACGCACGATGCGTACCTCAACGCGATTCTTTGTCGGGGGATGTTCGAGTGTAATTTTGGCGCCCGCAGGAAATCCTTCAGTTACTAACAGCATCGCACCAGTTTGACTGACCGTATGCGTTTCCGCTTTCACCGGCTCGGCCTGATTCGGAATATGCAGTAACACCGGCATGCGCAGTAGAACCCGTTGAGCGCGGCGGCGCTCCTCAGCCGTAGGCTGCCTCGTAACTGCCGGGCGCGTGCCGGTAGCGGCCAAGCCATTGATATCAGCGTTGCTTTTCACAGCTCTAATCCCCAGAAAT
>Ga0209328_10000323_pt1 | contig 11549 bp, 12 predicted proteins | sample JacPinW_OM3H0_M1_FD_187954 | JGI IMG/M metagenome (GOLD analysis project Ga0209328, IMG submission 187954) | Forest soil microbial communities from Algoma, Ontario, Canada - Jack Pine, Ontario site 1_JW_OM3H0_M1 (SPAdes) (version 2) | ecosystem: Environmental > Terrestrial > Soil > Boreal... | reverse complement strand
AAGAAGGATATGTCCGGCATCGCCGCAATCCATTACGCGCTGAGCTATGTTGATGCCGGCGCCAGCAATGTTGGCTTGTTCGTTCAAGTCAGTGACTTCATTGACCGGGCCACTGTGAATTCCCATGCGAAGCCTCAACTGAGGCTTTTCTCTTGACCCCGGGTGTTCTTGCAACGCCTCGGTGATTTCGAGCGCGCACAGAACCGGCGCTTCCGGACTATTGCGAAATACGAGCGCGCCACCGTCGCCCGTAGGCAAACGCATCAACTTCCCTTGTGCTTCGGCGAGACGGAACTGCTCGGTTCCGCGCACGATTTTCCTTAACGTTTGAATCTGCTCGCTCTGCTCGTTGATGAGCAATTTCGAGTAACCGATAATGTCGATGAACAAGACATGCCCGATCTCGAACTTGAGTTCTGAAGAAGACTCGGACGCCATGTAACTAAAAGTTACTTCTCCTGACAGAGTTTCTCGAAGCGCGGATCGTCGCGCAATTCGTCCCACACCGGATCAAACTTTAGCTCTCCGTAACTGGGCCCCCCTCCGGCTACCTTCACGAGTGCTGAAAGTTGCTCGATCGCGCGCGCGCGTTCGCCCACCCAGCAGTAAACCAGAGCCAAGTTCCTTGCTACATGCGGTCCTTCCACGGCGTCGCGAGAAATCGGTCGCAATTCGACAGCGCGCTGTGCTTCCCGCAAGGCTTCTTGCTTTCGGCCGAGCCCGGCATCAACAACCGCGAGTTGCGAAAGCACCTCCGAGAAATACGCAGCAGCCGCGGCCGGTATTTCCGCCGGTGCACTCGCGTCGGCATCGCTTTTATCCTCAGGAGCATCATTGAGCGCAGCTATATAGCGCTTCCGCGCGACGAGAAGGGCGGAATGTGCCCTCTCGAAATCGCCTGCGGCGCGCGCGGTCAACGCTTTCTGGTAGGCGACAAAATAAAGCACTCCTCCTGGACGATCGTATGGCTCAGCCGCAGCCAAAATGCGATAGGCTTCGGAATAATTCCGCTCGCGATAGGGCACCATCCATAGCAAATCGTACGTGTCCGAATCGATTCGCAACCCCGCTGAATCGGTCCGAGCCTGTGGCAGATTCCCTGCCGAGAGTGAGGCTTCACACTTTCGATGCCGGAAGCAATTGGCCTTTTCCGGTAGGTCAGCGATCGCTCGATCTGCTAATTGGTGTGCCTCCGTGTAACGGCCAGTAAACAGACAAGTCGTGATCTGCGAATCACGCACCATCCAGTCTTTTGGGTCGAGTTCGCTCGCCCTCACGCCGTGGCGCGTGGCCTCTTTCCAGCGACCAAGTCGCCGTTCCACGTTAGCGCTCAACCGCATGACGTCGGCGCTGTTGGGCAATGAGCGGGCCGCCCTTTCCAGTGCTTCCAACGCCTGGTCGTAATCGCGATATCCCCAATAAAAGAAGAGAGCTTCAGCGAGGTGAGTTTCTCCACCTTCCGAATCAAGGCGCCGCGCGGCCTGCAGCGCCGCTTCGGCTTTTGTGAGCGCGTCGGGCACGCCCTGCGGCTGCCAGTAACGGTTAAGGTGTGCTTCAGCCAGGAGGCTGTAAGCGAGTGCAAAGTGAGGATCGCGCGCGACCGCCTTGTCCAGGAGATTCGCAGCGTCGGAAAACTTTTCCAGCGAGCCACTCTCCATAGTGTTGGTGCTGTGCATCAACGCCTTGGCCCGCAGATACAAGTTGTACGCCTCCAAATCCTGGGTCGGCTTCTTTGCCATTGCTCTCTTCTCTACGAGGGAAATTTTTGAGCTGAGCTGGTTGACAATATTTTGTGCGACGCTGTTCTGGATCGCGAAGATAGCATTCAGGTCGCGATCGTACTCTTCGGCCCAGACATGTGCATCGGTGCGTGTGTCGATCAACTGCGCATTCAGATGAATCCTTCCGCCCGTTTTGCGCACGCTTCCCTCGAGGACGTGGGAGACTCGAAGTGCGTTCCCGATCTTCCGCGTGTTTCGCTCCCCCCGGTATTGCATCACGCTCGTCCGGCTAATGACTTTCAGGTCGGCGACTTTCGCCAGCTTGGTCAAAATGTCGTCCTGGATGCCGTCGGCAAAAAATGCGTTCTCTTTGTCGTCGCTTAAATTTTCAAAAGGCAACACGGCGATGCCAGTTGGTGGAAGGCCTGGTTCGACATTCCAAAATATGACACTGAGCGCCGCTACGAGTGCGGCCAACGACGGCAGCAGCACCGCCGTTGCCGGATTCCGTCGAAACCATTTGCGGGTGCGCGTGAAGACATTGCCTGGTCGGGCGCGAATAGGTTCATGTTTAAGCCAGCGTTCCAAATCTTCCGCGAGCGCTTCCGCGGTTGGGTAACGTTTCTGCGGATCCTTCTCCAAACACTTGAGGGCGATCGTTTCCAGGTCGCGGTCCACTTTCCTAGCCCAAAGTGAAGGCCGGCGCGGCTCCGTTTCCATGACCAGCCGGATCGTTTCGTAGGTCGTGCCTCCCGCGAACGGGGGTTGGCCTGTGAGCAGCTGATAGAACACCGCGCCGAGTCCGTAAACATCCGCCGTCGCGGTCAGCTCTTTGGTTTTTCCCGCGGCCTGTTCCGGCGCCATGTAACTCGGCGTACCCAGGATATCGAAAGAATTTGTGACCGTACTTTCCTGCTCGACCAATCGCGCTAGGCCGAAATCGGTCAGATGCGGCTCGCCTTGCTTGTCGATCAAAATGTTTCCCGGTTTGATGTCGCGATGCAAAATCCCGCGTTCGTGCGCGAATTGAACCGTGCGCGCAATCTTGACCAGCAATTCCGCCGCACGCTGGATCGACATGGGCTCACGCTTGAGGACTTCGTCGAGCTGACCGCCTTCGATGAATTTCATGCTGAAGTAGCACGAGCCGTCGCGTTCACCGATTTCGTAGATCGGAACAATCTGCGGATGCTCCAGACTCGCCGCCGCTTCAGCCTCTTGCCGAAAGCGTTTCAAATGCGGCGTGCTGGCAAAGTGACCGAACCCGATCACTTTGAGCGCAACCGTGCGATTCAGACTTCTCTGCCGGGCGCGATAAACAACTCCTTGCCCGCCGCGTCCAATTTCTTCGATCAACTCGTAGTCGCCAAACTCCTTCATCGGCGACGTCGCACCTTTTCGATCGACGGCCGCAGGATCGACATCGTCGTCAAGCGCACCGAGTGCGGTCTCGAGCATGCAAGCACCGCAGACTCTGGCTTCTCCGAAAAGCTTTGCGCCACACTTGCGACACGTCTTAGTGATAGTGGTGCTCATCGCCGGAGCGCCAGTCGTGCTCCCACTATCTACTGCATGAATTTCGCTCACGGGTTACTGACGCAGCACCGCGATCAGGTGCCGCAGCTCATCCTCAATGTCGCCGGGCGCGGCCACTGTGTGGCCGATCTCTTCCCGCAACAAAGCGCGATAACGCTGACGAAAACGATGATAAGCCTGTTTGACCGCGTTCTCGGTCATTCCCAACTCCGCTGCGATCTTCGCCTGCGAGATTTTCTGAAAATCGTCCGCGAGCAATTCTTTAAAGCGTTCGAACAATTCGCCGTTGCCGGCGGTTCGGTATTCCTGTTCTAACCGTGCCAGAACCTGTTCGAGCACAGTCAACGCCCAGCGGCGCTCGTAAATCTTGTCGGACGTCAATGTGTCTGCCGGCTCGGGATCGTTGCGTTCGCGCGCGGTGATTTCATCGAAAGGAATAAGCGCCCGCCCTTGACCGCGCTTGATCGACATCGCCCGCTGCCGTTCGTTGGTCAGAAAATGTTTGAGCGAAACCAGCAAGTAGGACCGCAATCGTCCCTTCTCCTTTCGCACCGCTTCGAAGTCATGGCGCTCCAGCAAACGCGCGAAAAAACTCTGCGTCAGGTCTTGCGCATCTTCGATTGTTCGCCCTTCGCGTCGAACAAATGAATAAATTGGTGGCCAATAAGTGCGGCAAAGTTTTTCGAGTGCTTCGTCGGCCGCCGGCGATGAACCTTGCGCCGCCAAGACCACGCTCCAATGCGTCGTAACGAAGGTGGCGCCGTCGGCGTCGTTGCTTCGCTGGGAAACGGCCGCGTTCATCGAACGAGCCGCCCATTACACCGCAAACGCTCTAGTAGGGCAACGACTTACTGACGGTCAGCCCTCGCCCTACTTGCTGTCGCGGTGGTCGCATGATCTGAATGGCGTGAATGCAGCTGTGAATTTTTCGCGCAGCTGTGGGATTCAGCGCTGAGTCAGCCGCTTGTCTCCCGCTCGGCGCATTTCGACTGGAGAGCCGCGGCTGCAATTGTCGCACCAATGGCGCTTGCGGCTGTCGAGGCGTTTACGTGCGCCACAGTTGTCGCAGACAAACATGTCCGTTTGCTTCTTCTTATGTCCCGGAGGCAGGGCCACGCTTTCCTATTCGAAAAGTTGACGCTCCGCGGACGCCTGACGGCCCCGTTTAATTGCACCAACTCCTGTTCTACGGCGCATCATGCGAGTGCAAATTTCCAAACCGCCAGCCCGGTAAGCAGACCGAGAACAATTCCAGAAGGCACAACGTAAGGCGCGTCCTTAGATTTGAATGCGCCTTTGGCCAGAAAAATCACCAGCGCAAAAAGAAATCCGTATACCAAACCAAATCCGGCTGACTGGAACCAGGTGCTCCGACTTGTCAATGAAAGCGATGTCATTATGCTGACGAGAATCCCTTTCAGGATCGCGGCGAAAAGAATCTCCACCTTGTACGGTTCTCTCGGCTCGAAAAAAATCCCGACACCATCCAAAAAACCTGCGACGCCGCCAATTACAATGACGAGACCAAGATTCATTCGGTCTGTCGCGGGCGGCGCATGATGTGAATGGCTAGAATGCGACTCTGGTGTCGCGCCAGAAGGTAATCGATGAAATCACCGATGATGGAGTTCGGTTTGTTGCCAAGCTTGGTCACCACGCGGCAAATCAAGGTGTTGCTTCGCCCGTGCCATTCCAGATTAATCGCGCCGTGAGCGTCGCTGGCGCTATGAAGTTTCGCCCAGCCGTGCGGGCGACCAGGTTGCTTCGCCCAGACTTTGATGAACTTAAATTTCTTTTCCAGCTTGGGATCGCGCATGATCTGGCTGCGCAGCGATCCGCGCCCGGTCGCGATCACGTGGATCACGGTCTGCATCTGTGAATCACGCTAAGCAAATCGGCCTAACAAAAGAAAATTCAAACGAAAACTTGATACATTACGTAAACATCGACATATCCCCGCGTCGGATGCCGGAACGCACCCGGTAACGTACCGACAATTTTCATTCCCAAATCCTGCCACAGTTTTACCGCCGACTTGTTGGTTGAGATTACGAAATTGAATTGCATCGCGCGAAAACCGAGGCGTCGCGCTTCCTTCAAACAATGTTCGCCCATCGCGCGCCCGATCCCCTGCCCGCGCGCATCCTTGGCAACAATGAACCCCGCATTCGCGACGTGCGAACCGTCGCCGGCCTGGTTCGCGTGCAGTGTGTAGCTCCCGACCATCTCGCCGTCGTTCTCGGCAACGTAAACGTGCGCGTTACGCTGAAACCAATAAGCGAGCGCGTCCACGCGCGAAATGTTGGGATCGAGCGGATACGTTTCGCCGGCCGCGACTACTTCCCGAAAAATTTCCCAAATCGCATCGCGATCCGAATCTGTCGCGCGGCGGATCCTCATTTCCATTAATCAGATTTTGGATCCCAAAATGGGCCCGTTAAACCGAGTGAGGCGAAGATCGAAACCATTTCATCGGGCGCGGGGCGGCGCGATTCGACGGTGAGCCGATTCGCGTACCAATGGAGCGCCAGTTGCCAGAGTTGTTCAAGATTGACCAGTGGACGTCGCGGAACGCTGTGCGCCGCGCACCATTGATCGACGGTCTCTTCCGACCGGAAGAGCAGCATGGTCGCTCACGTGAAAATGAGATTGTCCCACCAATGCGCAGCGGGCACCGCAAAATGCGCGACGTAAGATTTCAAAACGGGTTCGCCGTTTTTTACTTCGAGGGTCAGCGGTTCGCCGGTATGGCCATCTGATGCGCGGCTAATTGCATCGCAATGTAATCCAGCCGCGATGCCGTAAGCGTCCCAAACGCAATTTGCATAATACTTCCGGCCATTCGCTTCGACCGGAAATTTGGTCGGAATTCCAGAGAACGGCGGCGCCATTCGAATTCGAGCCGGATCGCCCGGCTCCGGAAGCAGGAGTCGCTTCGCGTGCAAACGCCCGAAAGCACTGAGAACTTCATTCTCGTCGATGTCGGTCTTTTGTGAGACCTCCCGCGAATTCGGGATACGCCCGGTATCCGCAGTAACTTTGTAGATCGCGAGCTTAACATTTGTATCGAGATCTTCGGCGGGCATTGGCAAGTAACTTAGCGGCGTTTGAAATATTGCACCGCTTTTTCGTGTTTCTTAGCGGCGGCTTTGGTTTTGAACGTGCCGAGGTTGCGACGCTTCCCCGTCTTCGGATTTTTCTTCCGCGAATACAAACGATAAGCGCCTTTAACTTTTCGAATCACGGGCCGCCTTCCGCATTAGTTCGGCTGAGAGAAGCGCCGCGAGCGCAACGAAAATGGAAAGGTCGACGGCCATGTGTTGCCAAAAATTCCAATGCTGGCTCGCATGACCGAAACAGCCACAGGTGATATCGAGCCCGCGCGTTTTGGCGGCGACTGTCGCGCCGATGAAAATCAAAGTCAGCGCACCTACGATCGACAATCCGCCGCGGTAAAGGAACCGAAAGATCAATGCGAGCCCGCACAACATCTCGAGCCACGGCAAATAAAACGCGAGTCGCACGCTGATAAACCACGGAAGCGTTTTGTAATTATCGATGTTGTTCGCGAACTGGACCGGATCGAGTGCCTTAATCGCGCCCGCGTAAACGAAAATTCCGCCGACAATCAGATCTAAAATCCGCCAGATCGAAAACTTCATCGCCTCAACCTCTCAACTCCTCAACGTCTCAACGGTTTTTCTTCACCCATTCTTCCCAACCACCGTTCAGAACGAAAACGTCTTTGAGCTGGGCTTCATCCCGCAATCGTTTGGCCACGTCGCGCGCCGCGTTACAACTTTCAGCGCTGCAGTAGACGACCACCTTTTTGTCCGGCGACCAGTTCGGCAAAAATTGCGCGAGTTGTTCGCTCCAGCGATCCTCGTTCAGTGAAAACGCGCCGGGGACGTGATCGTGCGCGAATTCATCATCCGGTCGCGCGTCCACCCAAAGCGCGCTATCAGCCCAAGCCTTCGCTTGATCGACAGTGACCAATTCCGACGCAGGAATCGGCGATCGCCACGAAATCTTGTCGCGAAAATAGAATCCTTCGCCGACCGCCGGCAGGCACGCGAGCGCGATGAGGATCAACCCTTCGCGAACGGCGACGAGTTTCACTAATTATCGCTGCACGCCGGTCCCAGGCGACGCGCTTGGAATCGGGGGTGGTGTCGCGGCTTTGGTGGCGGGCGCTGGTTGTACCAGTGGCCGCATCATTGACGGAGCTTGCGGCGGATTTGTTACCTGCGCGTTCGCGTAAAATGCCTTCGGCGCTTCCTTGGGATAATCGGTCTGGATCAACAACGATGTCGCCATCGGATGACTCGTGTCCTTGGGCGTGACTTCGATTGTCCATTCGCCTGGCGCTTTTCCCCGTTCCACTTTGGATTCGAAGTTCGGGTTGTTTGATTTGATGGTGATGTCTTTAGCCGGAAATTCCTTGGCCGCCTTGAGCGAAATCTTTTTCGGCTTCGGCTCTTCGCCGCTCGTCCAGTAAACGAACATTGGTTTGATCTCCAACGCCGGCGTGATGTTTGCCTTGAGGGTGAGAATGGTGGTGGCCTGAGTCGGATTCGGATCGTCGGTCTGCACGGTGACCGTTTTCATTTGCATACCCGTGCGATCGCCAATGTTAAACGTGGCTGTGATGTCGCCCTTCTCGCCGGGATTCACGACTTCCTTCTGCGTCTGAGTAGTGGTGCAGCCGCACGATGCTTTCACAGATTTAAAATGCACCGGCGTGGTTCCGGTGTTCTGATATTTAAAATGGGCTACCGCTTGTTTATCGCCGACAGAAGGATGCAATTCGATTGTGTTCTGTTCCCATTTCAATTCCGCTCGAGCGGCGACAGCGAGAAAGATCGACAACGTGAAAGTGAAGATGCGGGTTTTCATTTTTTCGAATAGGAGCGCTCAATATAATCAGCCACAGCGTCTCGCCAAGAGCGTGGTGCGATGCCGGTCAACGCCTGATATTTCGCCGTCGAAAGGACCGAGTAAACTGGGCGCCGCGCAACCCAATTCTTCATATCTGCGAGCTTCAACGGGGCGACTGTTTTCGCTTTGAGAGAAATGCCCGCCCTCGCGCAACAATCGAGCGCCTGCTGCGCGTACTCCTGCCAGGTGCATTGGCCGGAGCTTGTGAGGTGCACAATGCCTGCATCGACATCGAACATGCGCGGCAACATTTCGGCGATCTGGCTCGTGTAAGTGGGCGTCGACCATTTGTCCGCGATCGCCTTGATCTTCTCCTCGTCTCGCGCGCGTTTGATCATCGCGTCGATGAAACTCGGACGATCCGGCCCAAATACCCATGACACGCGCACCACAAGATTCCTGTCGCTTGCCTCAAGCACATATTTTTCGCCGGCGCGCTTTGATTCGCCGTAAACGCTGATTGGTCTGGCCGCGTCTTCTTCGACGTACGGCTTGCGTCTTTCACCGTCGAAAACGTAATCGGTGCTGAAATGAATCAGCTTTGCTTTTTTCGCGGCGCAAATTTCCGCGATCAGCTTTGGCGCGTCGGCGTTAACCGCGAACGCCCGCTCCTTTTCTTCCTCGCAAAGATCGACATTTGTGAACGCCGCGGCGTTAATGAGAAGATCGAATGCGAGATTGTCGATGTTGAGCCGAACCTCCCCCGGGTTGGCCAGGTCTAGCTGCGCGTGATTAAACCCAACGACGTCAAATTTTTCGCGGTAGACGCGCACGAGCGCAGCCCCGAGACGTCCGCCCGCGCCCGCAATTACAATGCGCATCGCTTAATACCTGCCCGCGCGTTCGAGCAGCGGTTGCCACCAGGATTGATTGTCGATGTACCATTGAACAGTCTCTTCGAGGCTCTCCTTGAAATCCTTGCGCGGCTTCCATTTCAACTCTTTTTGAGCGAAGGACGAATCGATCGCATAACGGCGATCGTGCCCGAGCCGGTCTTTCACGAACGAAATCAAACTCTCGGGTTTGCCGAGCTTCTTTAGAATCATCTTCACCAACCCGAGGTTGGCCATTTCGTTGCCACCGCCAAAATTGTAAACCGCACCCGGCTTTCCTTCGAACAACGCGGCCACGACCGCGGCGCAGTGGTCCTGCACGTGGATCCAATCGCGCACGTTCATCCCGTCACCGTAAACCGGCAGTGCTTCGTCGCGCAGTGCTTTGATGATCATGAGCGGAATCAATTTCTCCGGAAACTGGTACGGCCCGTAATTGTTCGAGCAGCGGGTGACGACGACTTCCTGGCCGTAAGTTTTATAATGGGCAAGCGCGAGAAGATCGGCGCCCGCTTTGCTCGAAGAATAAGGCGAGCTGGGATCAAGGGACGAGTGCTCGGTGAACTTTCCCGTCTTGCCTAACGACCCATAGACTTCGTCGGTGGAAATTTGGACGAAACGTTGCACGCCGTGTTTCCGCGTGGTATTCAAGAGCACGCTCGTCCCGATGACGTTGGTGTGAATGAAATTTTCGGGTGAGTTGATGCTTCGATCGACATGCGATTCGGCTGCGAAATTCACGATCGCGAAAAATTGATGGTCGAGCATGAGCGCGTCCATGGCGTCGGCGTTGGCGATGTCGGCTTTGAAAAACTCGTAGCGTTCGCCATGTTCCTCGACCACGCCGTCAAGATTGGCGAGGTTGCCGGCATAGGTCAGGGCGTCCACGTTTGTCACCGAGGCCGGCTTGTAATGTTGCAAGATATAGCGAATAAAATTGCTCCCGATGAAGCCGCAGCCGCCGGTCACGAGAATTCGCACAGCAAGAGCTAGCAGCGCACAGGCAAGCGCGCTAGCGGATTTTCCGATTCTCGGCCCACAGTTCGAGACTTGGAAAAACGCGTTCGCGGAAAGCACCTGGACGCCGTGGATCATCGTCGGTCTCGCCGCGTTCCTGCGGTTCTTTCTACTCGGGATCAAGCCGCCGCACTTCGATGAAGGCATCAACGGGTGGTTTGTCGATCAATTGGTCAAGACGGGCTTCTACAAATACGACCCGACCAACTATCACGGCCCGCTACATTTTTATGTGCTGCTGCTCTCGCAAACATTGTTTGGCCGCAATCTCTGGGCGCTGCGCTTGCCGGTGGTGCTGGTCAGCATCGGTTGCGTTTGGCTGACGTTGAAATTCGACCCGTTCGCCGGCCGCACAGTCAGCAGACTGGCCGCACTGGCGATGGCCGTCTCACCCGGTTTCGTCTTTTACGGACGCTACTCCATCCACGAAGTCTGGATTCTGTTTTTCACGATGTTGTTTTTCTTCGGACTTTTCGGCCTCTGGAAATCCGGGACCGTAAATTATCTCTGGTCCGCCGGCATGGGCCTGACCGGCATGATCCTGTCAAAGGAAACCTACATTCTGCACGTCGCCTGCGCGATCATCGCGGTCCCCGTCTGTGCGGTCTCCAATTATTTGAGCAAGCTCGATGAAACTCGCCCGGCAAAACAAACCTGGGATTATGTCGATCTTGCAGTCGTCGCCGGGACCGGGATCGCACTGATCATAGCCCTTTATTCCGGCTTTTTCTTTAATTGGCCCGGAGTGAAAGGCCTTTGGCGAGCCTATGAACCGTGGTTTGAAACCGGAAGCCACGGTCATGGGCACGAGAAGTCGTGGTATTACTGGCTCGCCCTCATCGCGCGTTATGAGCTGCCGGTTTTAGCGGGCTTGCTTATTTGCGTGTTCGCGCTGCGGTTCAAATCGTTGAGCCTGCGTTATCTCGCCATTTACGGCGTCGGAACGCTCATAGCCTACAGCATCGTCAAATACAAAACGCCTTGGTGCATCATTAGTCTCATCTGGCCGTTCCTGTTTACCTTTGGCGCAATCGTTACACTCACGCCCCTGCGATTGAAAGGCGCCACCTATCGCTGGTTCGCGCTCGTCCTATTCGGATTCGTCGGCTACACGGTTTTCTATGTCGTGACGAATGATTGGTCGGCAACTTGGGATCATGTTTGGCCATACTGGTTGATCGTAGGGACGGGATTGCTGTTGGTCGCATTAATAGACCGCCTGTGGACGGAGATTCTCGCCACGCTCCTGATCATTTGGTCGCTCGGGCATTGTATCTGGTTGAATTATTTCCGCTGCAGCACCGATACCGAGCCGTACGTTTACGTCCAAACTTATAACGACATCTACAAATTCACCGATCCTATCATCCGATTGGCCCATTCCGATCCGCGCGCTTACCAATTGGTTGGCCACATCATTCGCCCAAGTCCGTATCCGTTGCCGTGGATCCTCGGCGATTTCGGCCGGGTCGGTTATTACGAAAAGGACAATATGCCGGACAAA
>Ga0209328_10000322_pt1 | contig 11551 bp, 10 predicted proteins | sample JacPinW_OM3H0_M1_FD_187954 | JGI IMG/M metagenome (GOLD analysis project Ga0209328, IMG submission 187954) | Forest soil microbial communities from Algoma, Ontario, Canada - Jack Pine, Ontario site 1_JW_OM3H0_M1 (SPAdes) (version 2) | ecosystem: Environmental > Terrestrial > Soil > Boreal... | reverse complement strand
GCAAACGAGCCGCTATGAACGCGGAATAAAAGCGGTAAGCCACCAGGTAAGAACAGCCTGCGGCCACCACGAACCAAGTGGCATTCAGCGGTTCGCCGCGATGAAAAGCAATCCCGCCGAGCGCGCTGGCTCCAACGAGTGCCACGATGATCCAAATAACAACGCTAATCGGACGCTTCATTTCTATTCAAAAAATTCCTCGGCGGCATCGTATGCGAGGGCGTACAACGCGTCAATCGGTTGTATGTTAAATGCGGATTGGCTCTTGCTGCCGGGGATGCTCAGAGCTAGGCTTTTGCGATGAGCGAATTCACTGCTACTGACAGAACGAAAGTGCGCCGCCATGCGGAGCGCGGAACGTACGATCGCGAAACTATTTACAGCATACTGGACGAAGCTTTTGTTTGCCACGTGGGCTTTATCGTCGATGGCGCGCCGTACGTGGTGCCTACTAATTATGTTCGCGTGGGAGATAAACTTTTTTTGCACGGTTCGACGGCCAGCCGCCTGATGCGCACGCTTAGCAGCGGCGCGCCATTTTGCTTGAGCGTCACGCTGCTGGACGGCATTGTTCTTTCGCCGACCGCTACAGGGCACTCGGTTAACTACCGTTCCGTGGTGGTAATGGCCAAGGCGGAGCAGATCGTCGATTCTCAAGAAAAGCTTGCAGCCATGCGCGACTTTGTCGAATACGTCATTCGTGGACGCTGGGCTGAAGTGCGTCCACCAACTGAACAGGAGCTGAAAGCTACGATGGTTCTAGCTGTTCCGCTAGTGGAGGCTTCGGCAAAAGTTCGTACGGGATTCGCCGTCGACAAGGGTGACGAATACGCGGAGGCCGGATGGACCGGAGTGATTCCGTTCAGGTGGGCGGCGCAGACCCCGGTGCCGGACCCTCGCGGAAACCCCACGCTTCCAATACCCGCTAACTTGCTTAAGTACTCGCGCCCGCAATAAAAAAGATTTCGCTGCGTCGAATCATTTCGCCGGCTTAAAGGAGGTAGCGCTTGTCCGTTCGCTCAGTAGTCATTTTTCTTATGCTCTTTTCCTGCTGCTCTCACGCCGCGTGCCAGGAAAGGATCGCGCCACCCGGCGTGCTCAAAGAAGAGCCGCCATTTCGAAAAAAAATCTATACGGACAAAAAAGGCGAGAAGATGCCTTATCGCCTTTTTGTGCCGCCCAGCTATGATTCCGCAAAAAAATATCCGCTGATTTTCTGGTTTCACAGCGGGAGCGGACGCGGCTCGAATAATGAGGCGCAGATTTCCAACGAAAACGAAAAAGGCTCGCACGTCTGGACAACGCCGGCTAATCAGCCCACATTCCCGGCATTCGTATTGGCCCCGCAGTGTCCGCAGAACGAAAATTGGTCAAACCCGGAATTGAACGAAGTTGCGGGCCCACTGCAGTCGGCGATGGAGATCTTCGCGCTGGTCCAAAAGGATTATTCCCTCGATCCGGATCGGATCTATCTGGCAGGGCAATCGATGGGCGGACTTGGGGTATGGGCGCTGCTGCAAACCTATCCCGAGCTCTGGGCTGGTGCGATTGTAGTTTCGTCGTACGACAATTTTACGAATGTGCGGGCTATTACGCGGGTTCCACTTTGGATGTTTCAATCAGAAATGGACATGACCGTGCCGGTCGATCTGGTGCGTCAGATGGTACGGCAAATCAAAAAAGCGGGCGGCTCTCCGCGCTACACCGAGTATCACAAAATTAAAAACGAAGTGTGGGATGAAGCTTTTGCCGAACCGCAACTGGTGCCCTGGTTGGCCTCACAAAAACGCGGCGCTTCCGCTGCAATCCCTAAATAAAATCAGACGTTTTTCCTTTTCTTCCGTTTAGCGGCGCGTTCCAGCATGCGCTTCACTATTAAGCGAATACGCTTTTCGCGCGTGCTCGCGTGTTTGGCCTGCTCCAAATAGCGCACGATTTGCCTGCGAAATGCCGGGGTTAGAGAATTAAAAATCGCCAGAGCTCGCGGCTCATCGACAAGGCCGCCCGCGAGGTCATGCGGTAAAGCCGGATCCCGTGGTTCGCTATCAAGGAGCAACATAACTTCCACGGTGGCGCCCGCGTCGATTTTCAGCTTTCGCCAGATATTGCTGTGTATATGCAGCCGGTAGGAACCGCCGCCGCGAGGGGAAAGCGTGCTTTTGAGCGGCAAGCCTTCCACTTGTCCAAGCACCGGAATGTGTTTGCTGTCGTCCCCAGCCAGTTTACGCAATGATTTGGAAACATCGCGCGGCACATCCACGCAGCGCATGACCCACTGTCTATAAATTCGTGCCGAGAATATGTACGCGTCATCGGAAGAGTGTGCAGGCGTGGCAATGACCAACCGGAGCGAAAAAAATTATAGCAGGGTCGAACCAGTAATTTGATCGAGCGCTAATGCCACGTCAATGGCATCCGCAACCGCCACCACAACAAGATCCTCCGGTGGGCGCTTGCGCGGATGATGCGGCCGAAGCACCGTTTCCGTTTCCGTTCGGTGCGCTAAATACGGACAGCTGAATGGTATTGTTTTTGCCGGTGCACTTGGGGCAGGCAATTTCCTGATTCTTATTTAGGACGATTCGTTCAAAGGCGGTTTCACAATCGTCGCAAATGTATTCGTAAATGGGCATGAGGCTTTTTCGATTCGAACCTGAATTAGTGGTTGGGACGGTCGGGACTTTCCAGAACCTCTGACAGTGCCAAGCCCGTTACGATCGCGGTCGTTCCAATCGCGAACCAGATAAAGCGGTTTCGCCCGGCCCTTCGCGGCCGCCCAACGCGACGCCCGGAGCCCACGCCTTGCGGGTCTTGATCCGCGGTAGCATCAGCCGCAGCCAATTCCGCTTCAGTCGGATCCAGCACAATGCGGTAAGCCATGCCTTCCGGAATGACGCGCACATCGTCATCCACAGCAACCGCCACGGAGCCGCGCGTACTTCTCACCATAAGTTGCTTGGAGCCGACTACGGTAACCTGCGCCACGGTGGGAATGTCTGTTCCGGGTCGAATAACCATGCTGCCAACGTGCAGCACAAATGCTTTAGAGGTAGCCGTCGAAAATACGGCTGTTCCGCGCGTCAAACTGGCAGCCGGAGAAATTTCATCTTTCCCCAGAACCGCCGCACTGTCGCTGGAAAGCAAAAGCCGAGCCGCCCCCGCGCGAACCTGCACACTGCCGATGCCGCTGGTAAAGAGCTTGTCCCCGCTGAATACGGTGGTCCCAGCCGACAAATTTCCGCCGCCCACGTTGGCGCCTTCCGCGGCTACAACGGTACCGAAAGCAGGCCCAGTGGCACCCCAACCAGGAGTGATACCTATGGCTATGACCAAAATCGCTGCAATTACAGGACATAATCGTTGCATTTCGCCGACTCCCGCGGGCCAGTGCATAAGAGTACCCAGTCGTATGTAAACAGTCAATCAGCAACATCCATCAAAATACTGCTTCGCAGCATGCAATTTCATGCCGGGCATCGTTTAATGCTTTTGTTGTCCTACAGATCGGAGTTCAGACACATGAACCGCAGGGCCACAAATGATCGCGCCAGCCGTCGTATACTGAATTGCATGGCGCGAAAATTCCTGTAACCACCTGATGAACAAACAAAACAACTTATCCGCCGCAGACCAGGTGTTGCCACTTGCGTGCATACTCATCGTAAGCACATTATTTGCAGCGGGTTTGTGGCCGTTCAATCCATTTCCAAAAAATGAGGTTACGTGGATCGTTACTGGGAAGGGGCTGCATTTTGGGGATCACGGGGTGGTTTTCGGAAGGGAGCCATTCCGACCCGTGCAGTTGAATCGTGAGTCCTTCTGCACGCTCGCAATTCGATTGCGACCGGACCCTTTCCCTAGTGGCGGCACGTTTCTGGAGGTGTATACACCTGAAAATCCAACTCAATTCAGGTTAATGCAGTGGCGCGATGTGCTGCTGATCAGAAAAGATTATCGCGACGCCAAAAATCGCTGGAGAACGGCTGAAGTTGACGTAGGCCACGCCTTTCTGAGCGGCGAACCTGTTTCGTTCACCATTACTTCAGGCCCTGGTGGAAGCGTCGCGTACCGTAATGGAGTCCGGGCTGCAGGTAAAACGCGAACGGGACTTTCTTGTGCGGATTTTGCTGGCCAATTGGTGCTCGGGGATTCTGCGGTGATTGATAACGCTTGGCGAGGTAACCTCCTGGACTTGGTTATATATGACCGTGAACTGAACCCCCAAGAGATCGCGAGCGAATATGCCAGCTGGAACGAGAATCAATGGACTGAGGAGCCGGGCCGCGCTCAGCATGTTGTGGCGCACTACACATTTACCGAAGGCAGAGGACAGAATGTGCACGGCCAAGGGGATGCTGCGCCGGAATTATATATTCCGGAGATTTTCAAAGTGCCGCATAAAAAGATGCTGATGTGGCCTTGGGAAGAAGCACGTGACAAGCTTACTGTGCGGGACCTATCGACAAATATTTTTGGCTTTGTTCCGTTCGGTTTTGTTTTCGTAGCGTACTTGACCTGGAATCGAAAGGTGAAGCACGCGACAATCGTAACGATTCTGTGCGGCGCGGCCATCAGTTTGACGATCGAAATTCTGCAGGAATACATTCCTGGAAGGGACTCCGGAATACTGGATATTATTACTAATACTTCGGGAACGATTTTAGGAGTAGCACTATTCCGCTGGGCCCCGATGCAAAATTTAATGAGGAAAGTATTGCATTTTCTGGGATCCGACGAAAAAGTCCAGGAGAGTTGATCAGGCCATTCGGCGCGGCGCGTTGCTGGTCGCCGAACCTTACCGCTGTTACAATGCAGGCACCTCTATGGCAGATTGGAAACAAATCACCGCTCGCATTCGACGCGCAAGAACTTCAAAAGATCCGGTGGGCCAGCTTTCGGCACTGTACGAAAAGACTCACGACGCTATGGTGGCCTTCGAATTAGCGAAATATTTCGAGACTTCGGCGAATAATGCCGACGCCGCAAAATGGTACGGCACTGCAGCGGAGCGCTTCCGGCGTGCCGACTGGAAAACAAAAGCACAGGAAGCTGCGGTGCGTTTAGGAGCCGCGACCGGGGCGAACGCCTCAACAAGCGGCACCGAGGAAGCTTCGTCGCTAATACTTCCGGTGCCCATCCCTGAACCTGGCATGCCCTTCGAGCAGAACGCGGCGGTGTTCGAGGCCATCGTTTCCGAATCGCGTTCGCCTTCGAATTCTTCTGGCGCAAAAGTCGCAATCAAGACCGAGGCATCCTCTGCCGAGGAAGTGTCGGAAGCAACGGCGCCGTCGACGGACGTGGACTCCGATGAAAAGCGCCGCCGCAGACGCGGCCGCCGCGGAGGCCGTAACCGTAGAAAAGCCGGCTCTGCATCCGATACGACAGGAGCGACACGTGTGCCTAGCGCGCCGAATGCCCGGCGCGGCGGAACATCGCCATCTTCGACATCGCCAGCCGCAACGCCATCAGAGCCGGAGCCGCCGCAAAGTACGCGTCGCGGAATGCCCACGCTGCCGATGGAGCCACTTCCAGAGTCCACCAGCCCCGGCCCAAGAGGACGCTATGGCGATCCGGGTTTATCTTCGCGAATTTCGTTGCTGGAGATGCAGTTTCGGCGCTTGCTCACTTGCGAAGCGGTGAAGCTTGAGGAAGCAAATCATGCGCCGGTGGGACCGGGAGTTTTTGTGCTCACGGATTCTGATTTGACGAGCTATTACTATGTGGAATCGTGCCAGACGCTGCGGATCGCGGTGGCCAATCTTTTACGCGGAAATGCCAGCCGTCGCGGAGCGGATTCGATCACCAAGCAACTTGCGGAGCACTTAGGAATCACAGAAGCGCGCGTCCCGAAATATCTGGCCGAGCACTGCGTAGTGCGCTGGCTACAACTGGACGAAGGCGCTTCCCATTTTGCGCACTTCGTAATCGCGGTGCTGCGACCCGTTCTGAACGAATAGTCTGCCCCGCGCGCAATGCCTGCTAGCTACTTTTGTGCATTTTATAACGCGGTTCGCGTTTCAACGCTCTGGATACCGCTCGCGAGCGCTTTCTCGACGGTCTGGCCTGTTTCGTGTTGGCGGCGCCATGCTTTCCTTCGCGAATGTGGTGCATCTCTTCGCGCACAAATTCGCCGGCTTGCGTGTTGGGAGATTTATCTTCCTCTTTATCTCGCTTGGCCGGTTCAATTACTTCCTGTTCTGGCATGTGACACTCCTGCTGAATATCTCTTAAGCAGTCTTTAGAAGGTTTTCGATGCGCACCGGTAATTCACGGACGCGCACGCCCGTCGCGTGATACACGGCACTAGTTATCGCGGAAGCGCAACCGGTTAGGCCGATCTCTCCGATACCTCGCGCGCCGTATTCATTTAACTTGGTATCTGGAAAATCGAGGAAAATGCAGTCCAACTCGGGGATGTCGGCGTTCACGGCCACCAGATAATCCGCGTAGTTGTTGTTCACGGGCTTTCCGTTGCGGTGGTCATAAATTGTTTCTTCAAACATGGCCATTCCAATGCCCATGACGATGGAGCCGAGAATTTGATTTCGCGAGGTCTTCAAATTGATCATGCGGCCGCCGTCAATCACCGTGAGCCAGCGCGAAATCCTCAAGCGCGCAATTTCTGGATCAAAGGCCACCTCGCAAAAATGCGCTCCAAAGGAATGCATGGAGAATTGTTTCGCTTCTGGCGCGGCTTCAGTTTTTACCTGACCATCCAAACCGGAAAGTTTGCGCAATTTCAAAATGTCCGGAAATGGCGTGCCGCTTTCCGCGGCGTCGCCTTCCTTGTGGACCCGCCCGCCGGTCATTCTTAAATTTTTTGGATCGACCTTCTCGAATGGTGACCCAGAAGTGAGTGCAGCGACTTTGAGGAGCGACTGGACAGCCTGATCCGTGGCCTTAGCAATCGCCGGAATTACCGTGGCTGTGGCCGAAGACCCGCCCGAGGTGGGCCCAGGCGGCATTGCGGTATCTCCGAGCAGTACGCGGATTTTATCCAGGGGCACGCCCGTGCGATCGGAAATAATCTCCGCAAAAACGGTGTAGGTGCCAGTGCCGATATCTTGCGTCGCGCAAGAAGCCCGCACGGTGCCGTCGGCGAGCAACGACACGCGCACTTCGGCGCTGTGACGAGTCGCCGGCCATGTGCAGGTGGCCATACCCAAACCCAGAACCTCTTTGCCTTTGGTCATTGAGCCAACTTTTGCATTACGTTGGCTCCATCCAAATTTTTCTGCGCCGATCTGGTATGCCTCGCGCAAATGTTTGCTGGACCATGGCTTTTTTGATCCTTCGTCGATCTCCGCGTAATTGCGCAGACGTACTTCTACCGGATCGATGTTGAGCTTGACAGCCAATTCGTCCATCGCCGATTCAATCGCGAAAAGGGACGGGGTTCGGCCCGGCCCCCGCATCGGCGTCGGTGTACCAATATTCTTTTTAATGAGGTGCTGAACGGCGCTGAGGTTTGGGCAACTGTAGAGCATTGATGTCACTTCAGCGCAGTTCTCTACAAAGTCATCCACCATGGACGTTGGCTGGAGAATCTCGTGATGGAAAGCGGCAAGCTTGCCATCTTTGTCCGCGCCCAACCGGATGCGCTGCCGCGTGAATGGACGGTGCCCAACAGTGGTGAACATCATGCTGCGAGGAACGGAAACTTTTACCGGGCGGCCGAGCTTTTTGGAAGCCATGGCGGCACACCAGGAATGAGGCCATGGGAACAATTTGGAGCCGAAGCCGGAGCCGATGAAGCGCGAAATCACGTGCACCGATTCGCGCTGCAGGTTGAGCATCTCCGCCGCGACGTTGCGATGATTCACGACCCCTTGCGAAGTCTCATATAGCGTCAATTTATCTTTGTTCCAGTTCGCTATGGTGGCGTGCATTTCCATGGGATTATGCGTTTCCACCGGAGTCTCGTAGGTTACATCGAGCTTCACTGGGGCGGCTGACAACGCGCTGTCGACGTCGCCACGTTCATTCTTGATTGCCGGCGGATCTTTCGCTGTCAATTCCGCCGTGGAAACGTCGGGAGTTCGAGCGTCATATTTCACCACTACGCGGCCTGCCGCCGCTTGGGCGCGTTCGAAGGTATCCGCCACCACCAGGGCCACGAATTGCCCGTAGTAATAAACCTGATCATCTTCAAAGGGCGGCCGCGATTCTCCGGGTCGGCTGCTTTCTTCAAAACTATTCGCGGGGCGGAATAATTTTTCTGTGTTCTCATGGTGGAGAACGGTCAGCACGCCCGGCATTTTTTCCGCTTCGCTGCTATCTATGCGCGCAATTCTTCCTGCGCCGATGGTGCTGCCAATTCCCACACCCCAAGCCATATTTTCCAGTGGGTATTCGACGCCATACGGCGCGGCGCCGGTGACCTTCAGAATCCCGTCGACACGCGTAATGTCTTTTCCGATGACCGTGCTTTCTTCCGCCACGCGAACTCCTCTAGGCCTGGGTGACCGTCTGCAATGCTCTGACTAAAGTGCGCTTCGCCAATTCAATTTTGAAACCATTGTCTTTGTGGGCTTTTGCACCGCGAAGCGCCGCTTCGGCAGCCCTGCGAAAATTTCGTTCACTGGCTTCGGCGCCAGCCAGTTCATGCTCTGCTTCGGGCGACCGCCAGGGGATGGTCCCCACTCCACCCATGGCCACCTGGGCTTTGCGAATCTTGCGGCCATCGAGTTCCACGATCACGGCTGCAGAAGCCAACGCAAATTCATAGGAAGCGCGATCTCTGCGCTTCAAGTAGTGCGACTTGGCATTCTGCGCGGGCGGGGACAAGGTCACGTGAGTGATGATTTCGCCCGCAGCCAGAACGTTCTCGCGATCCGGAGTTGTTCCGGGCAGCAAATAGAATTTTGTGATGGGGATACTGCGATCTCCTTTTGGACCGGTCATAAATATTGTGGCGCCCAAAGCCATCATGGCGACGGCCATATCCGAAGGATGAGTGGCGATGCAGTGGGAAGAGGTCCCCAGCACTGCGTGGATGCGGTTATAGCCTTCCATGGCCGAGCAGCCGGAACCTGGGTTCCTTTTATTGCAGGCGTAATTTACGTCGCGGAAGTAATAGCAACGAGTGCGCTGGAGCAAATTCCCGCCAGTGGTAGCCATATTACGCAGCTGCGGAGAAGCACCTGAAAGCAGTGCTTGCGACAGGACTGGGTAGAGCCGCTGCACCTGTTCGTCGTGCGCCAGATCACTGTTGCGCACCAAAGCGCCGATTTTCAATCCGCCGTTGCCTTCCGGTTCAATGCGGTCGAGGGGCAGTCCGTTAATATCCACGAGCAGCTTTGGACGCTCGACTTCGAGCTTCATCAAGTCGATCAGCGTCGTTCCGCCAGCCACAAACTTTGCGCCGCTGGGTGATACGCTGCCGACCGCCTGTCCTACATCGCTAGCTTTCGTATATTGAAATTCGTGCACGCTGAACCTCTTCCAGTTCCAACCGACTGAAGATACTTAAGATCCGCCTTGGACGCTGCGCACCGCGGCCACGATATTGTTATAGGCCCCGCAGCGGCAGATATTGCCACTCATGCATTCTCGGATCGCGTCGGCGTCCTTGCCGCAGGGCTCTTTCAACAGCGCTACCGCGGACATGATCTGGCCGGACGTGCAATACCCGCATTGAAACGCGTCGTGCTCGAGGAAAGCGGCCTGCACCGGGTGAAGTTCGCCATTTTTTGCGAGGCCTTCAACGGTGGTTATCTCATCCCCCTGATGCATAATCGCGAAGGTGAGGCACGAATTTACTCGGCGTCCATTGATGTGAACGGTGCACGCACCGCACTGGCCGTGGTCGCAACCTTTCTTTGTCCCAAAAAGGCCGAGATTCTCGCGCAGTGCGTCCAGCAGGGTCACGCGCGGTTCAATTTGTAGATTTTTTGTCTGTCCATTGATCTTCAGCGAAACAGGCACAGTGCCCGCGGACGTCGCGGGTGCCTCAGCGACATCCGTCGCCGGTTGATGCACTTGTTGCGCGTCCAGCTCCCCGACTTGGAGCAGCGGGGCGGCGGTGGTGGCAATGCCGACGGTGGCAATATTTCCGAGGAAGGTGCGCCTGGATAGTTGCGAGGGAGGCTTAGTGCTTGAATCGCCTTTTTTGGTTTCCGGCGATTCGTCTGGATTTTCTTTCAAGGTAACCCTCAGTCAGAACCACAGCTTCTGCGGAAGCTCATTTGCAAAGTTATTTATGTAGGCAGAAGCACAGCAGCGCAATGCAGGAAAAACCTTAGAGCGGTGACAATCAAGAAAATAAGCAGGAATGCTTTGGACCCATTGACCGGCCGGTCGCATCAATCGGACACGGATGAGCGGGCTCAATTGGGAGCCACTTACTGGCGGGTTTGACCATTTAACCCCCTATTGCGACCATTCGCCGCAACCCGCTGGTCCTGGGAGCAGTTACCGGTCAAGCTATAGGAGGTCAAAGACTTAGTGGTCTGGCCAGCTTCAGATGGTAGGGTTGTAAGTAGTACTTTTTGAGCCCCGGGGCAATCGCTTCGTAATTCGAACGATTGAATGGGCTGAATCCCAGCAGCAGTTCAAAAGTGGAGGGTGGAAGTTTATGGCGAATCGAGTAGCAACGCAGATTTTCAGATCGATGGATTGGGTCCTGTGCAAAACTGCCGGGATCACCTTCAACACGATCCAACATTTCAACAAGCGCAATCCGAATCCATCTGTAACGCCTCAGTGGTCGGATAAGCCGCTGCTCAAATCCTGGGAGAAGACCAAGCCCACGCTCGGGTTCCCACGACAGACCGACTCGCTCTGCCCTGCGTGCGTGAAGGAAGCGCGCGAAGCCATCATCGCCGGCAAAAAAGATTGGCGCGATTTGATGAGCGAGAAAGTCGGCGAGATCAAGGCGCAGATCATCGAGCGCGATGGCCAGGTCTGGATGGTGAAAGACTGCCCGCAACACGGCCACTACGAAGACATGATGGCCGTCGATTCCAAATGGCTGAACTGGATCGAAAAGCAATATCCCGGCCGTGACATTCCCGCGCACAATGATGAGGACCTGCATAAGCACGGCTCCAGCACGGTGCGTTACGGCCGCGGCTCGGTTCTTACCGTGGACCTCACCAATCGCTGCAACATGATGTGCGATCCCTGTTTCATGGACGCCAACCAGGTCGGTTACGTGCATGAACTGGGTTGGGACGAAATTCAGGAAATTCTCGACAATGCTTTGAAAATTAAGCCGCGTCGCCAGATGTCCGTGCAGTTCAGCGGCGGCGAGCCGACCATGAGCCCGTACTTTTTGCAGGCCGTGTCTTACGCTCGCAAAATTGGTTACAACAGCGTGCAGGCTGCTACCAACGGCATCGAATTCGCCAAGAGCAAAGAGTTCTGCAAGAAGGCCTTCGAGGCGGGCATGCGTTACGCCTACCTGCAATTCGACGGCATCGGTAACGACGCCAACGGGCATCGCCAGATCGGCAACCTCTTTGACGTGAAGCTGCGCGCCATCGAAAACATGCACGAAGCCGGCATTGAAATCGTGCTGGTGGTCACCATCGTAAACAACGTGAACAAC
>Ga0209328_10000321_pt1 | contig 11553 bp, 12 predicted proteins | sample JacPinW_OM3H0_M1_FD_187954 | JGI IMG/M metagenome (GOLD analysis project Ga0209328, IMG submission 187954) | Forest soil microbial communities from Algoma, Ontario, Canada - Jack Pine, Ontario site 1_JW_OM3H0_M1 (SPAdes) (version 2) | ecosystem: Environmental > Terrestrial > Soil > Boreal... | reverse complement strand
TTCCGCCACAGCGGCGACGCGACCGCGATGTCGATGGCGGGCGCGCTCCGCGTCCGCCGCGCGGCGGTCGGCATCAGTCCCTGCCTTCGCGCTTGTGCGCGGCCGCAGTGGCCTGCTCGTAGGCTGCGACGATCCGGGCGACCAGCGGATGGCGGATGACGTCCTCGTGGGTGAAGACCACGTGCCCGATGCCTTCGAGATTGGCGAGCAGGCGAACCGCGTCGGCAAGGCCGGACGTCTGCCCCGGCGGCAGATCGACCTGGCTGGGATCGCCAGTGACGATCATGCGGCTGTTCTCGCCCAGGCGGGTGAGAAACATTTTCATCTGCATCGCCGTGGTGTTCTGTGCCTCGTCGAGAATCACGGCGGCGTTCAACAGCGTGCGGCCGCGCATGAACGCAAGCGGCGCAATTTCGATTTCGCCGCTTTGCAGCGCGCGCTCGACGATGCGCGCGTCCATCATGTCGAACAACGCGTCGTAGATCGGCCGCAGGTAAGGATCGACCTTCTCGCGCATGTCGCCCGGCAGGAACCCGAGCCGCTCGCCCGCCTCGACCGCCGGGCGTGAGAGAATGATGCGGTCGACCTCCTTGCGCTCGAACAGTTGCACCGCATGGGCGACCGCAAGCCAAGTCTTGCCGGTGCCGGCCGGACCGGTGCCGAACACCAGCGGGCAGCGCTTGAGCGCGCGCACATAGGCGTCCTGGCCGGCGGTGCGCGCGCGCACCAGCCGCTTGCGCAGGTTGATCTCTTCGAAGCTCGGGCGCGCGCCGGCCGGATCGAAGTCGAACAGCGAGGCCTGGGAAATCACCAGGCGGATCGCGCCCTCGACGTCCCCCGGAACGAGGTCGTGCCCGCGCTTGAGCTGCTCATAGAGGCTCTCGAGCACGCGGCGCGCCTGCTCGCAGGCCTCGCGCGAGCCCTCGATCGTGACCTGATTGCCGCGCGAGTCCGCGACCACGCCGAGCCGACGCTCGATCGACGCGAGGTTTTGTCCGTATTGCCCGAACAATGCCGACGCGAGGCGGTTGTCGTCGAACGCCATCACGATTTGGGTCGCCGCGCCTTCCCCGATCACCTCCGGGGAACGAACCAGCGAGCCATTGTCCGGTCGCGATCGGGCCAAGCGTCAGGCTCCCGCCGCGGCGAGCGCCGCCTGGCGTGGGCGCGCGGCTGGCGCCGGTTCATCGAGCACGCCGAACAGACTGTTCGGTCCGACTTGCGTGATCCGCACCGCGACGATCTCGCCGATCAGGGCGGCGGGTGCCATGACCTGCACCGGCTGCAGATAGGGCGAGCGGCCGACCAGTTGGCCGGGGTGCCGGCCGGGCTTTTCCAACAGGACGGAGAACCTCGTTCCGAGGGTGCGGGCGTTGAAGTCCGCCTGATGGCGGTCGATCGCCGCTTGCAGCCGCGCCAGGCGTTCGACCTTGATCTCATCGGGAATCTGATCGGCCATGCCGGCCGCCGGCGTGCCGGGGCGCGGCGAGTATTTGAACGAGAACGCTCCCGCGAAACCAATCTGATCGACCAGCGTGACGGTTTCGCGAAAGTCCTCTTCCGTTTCGCCCGGGAAACCGACGATGAAATCCGAGGTGAGCGCGAGGTCGGGCCGCGCGGCGCGCAGGCGCTCGACGATGCCGAGGTAATGCGCGCGCGTGTGGCGCCGCTTCATGGCCGCGAGGATGCGATCCGAGCCCGACTGCACCGGCAAGTGCAGGCACGGCATCAGCTGCGGCAGATCGCGGTGCGCCGCGATCAAACTTTCGTCCACGTCGGCCGGATGGCTGGTCGTGTAGCGCAGGCGTGCGATGCCCTCGACTTCGGCCGTGCGGCGGAGCAGACGGCCGAGCGTCCACTCCGTGCCGTCGGGCCCCGCGCCATGATAGGCGTTCACGTTCTGCCCGATGAGCGTGATCTCACGCACGCCGGCGGCCGCGAGACGTTCCACCTCGGCCGTGACCTGCGTGACGGAACGCGACACTTCGGCCCCGCGCGTATAGGGCACCACGCAAAACGTGCAGAACCTGTCGCACCCTTCCTGAACCGTGACAAACGCGGTGACGCCGCGCGCGCGTGTCGCCGCGCGGCTCGGCGGGTCGAGAAAATCGAATTTATCCTCGACCGGAAACTCCGTGTCGACCACGCGGCCCTCGCGGGCGACGCGATCGAGCAGCGCGGGCAGGCGATGGTAGCTCTGCGGGCCGACCACGAGATCGACCGCCGGGGCGCGGCGCAGGATTTCCTCGCCCTCCGCCTGTGCGACGCAGCCGGCAACCGCGACCAGCATGCTGCGGTCGTTGCGGCCGGCGGCTTCCTTCAATTTGCGGATACGGCCAAGTTCCGAATAGACCTTCTCGGCCGCTTTCTCGCGAATGTGGCAGGTGTTGAGGATGACGAGGTCGGCGTCTTCGGGGGTCGCGGTTTCGACGAAACCTTTCGGCGCCAAAACGTCCGCCATACGATTGGAATCGTAGACGTTCATTTGGCAGCCGTAAGATTTGACGAAAAGCTTGCGGGGTCCGCTCATGCCGGTCCTGCCGATCTCGATCGGGGCCGTTCGGACCGAGGGCGCATCACGGGACATTCCGGTTCTTCAGATATCCCTTGTTCGGGCGGCCGCAACCGCGTCGGGGCCGCCTTCTTAGCGGTTTTTCCGGCAAAATGGAATGGTTCCGGCGCGGGCACTGCGCCACCGCGCGAGGTAAATTCAGCGCTTCGCCTTCTCGTCCTCGAGCGGCACGGCATAAAGCTCAAGCCTGTGATCGACCAGACGATAGCCGAGCCGCCGGGCGATCTCCGCTTGCAGCCGTTCGATCTCGTCCGACTGGAACTCGACCACGGCGCCCGTGCGCAGATTGATGAGATGATCGTGATGGGTGTCGGGAATTTGTTCGTAGCGCGCCCGGCCCTCGCGAAAATCATGACGTTCGATGATGCCGGCGTCTTCGAACAGCTTGACCGTGCGGTAGACCGTGGAGATCGAGATGCGGTCGTCCACCTCGGCACAACGCCGGTAAAGCTCTTCCACGTCCGGGTGATCGGCGGAACGCGCGAGCACGCGGGCGATGACGCGCCGCTGTTCCGTCATCCGCATGCCCTTGGCGGCACACAGCGCCTCGATGTTTGCTCTCGACTCGGCCATGCCGCATTCCGTCGCTGTTCCGCCATGCGTTATCATAACGAAAGAGGCGCCGGGAGCGAAATCGGCCGCGCTCATCGCATGGTTGAGGTCACCCGAGGTCGCGGCGCAGCACCAGGGCGGCTCCCGCCGCGCTTCCCGGCCGCGGATAGTAGCCGTCGCGGCGTCCGACTTGGCGGAACGCGCTGCGAGCATAGAGCCGGCGCGCGGGTAGGTTGTCGTCATCGACCTCGAGAAAGATCGTGCGCACGCCGAGCCCGGCGAGCCGGCGCATGTGCAGGTCGAGGAGCCGGCGCGCGAGCCCGCGCCCTTGCTGGGCGCGGGCGACCGCGACCGACAGGATTTCGGCCTCCCCGGCGGCAATGCGCGAGATGATGAACCCGACCGGCTGCTGCCCCAGCGTTGCCCGATGGGCCAGCACATTGCGGTCGAGGAGCAGCCGCTCGAACTCGTCCTCGCTCCAACCGCGGCGGAATGAGGCACCGTGCAACGCCGCGAGCGCGGGTGCATCGCGCGGACCCGCTTCGCTCAGCATCGGCTCGGGCCGGGCGAAAAGCCGCGCGAACAGGCGCTTCATCGCTGCGCGATCCGGGCGGCGTCCTGGGGGCGCGCGTCGGGGGCGCGCAGATAGAGCGGTTTGGGCGACGCGCGGTCTTCCTGGGCGGCCGCGCCCAACCTGGCCACCCAGGCGATCTCGGGTGCGCTGGCCGCAACGACCGTAGGCGGGGGATCGCCCGCAGGCCATTCCGCCGCCACGAGATCGGCGGCCGATCCGGTGATGAGCGCCGGCGCGCGGCTGCGCGCCTGTTCGACCGCCTCGCGCACGGCGGCGAGCCGCGGCGCGATGACCGCGCGGCCGCCCGGGCCGAACACCTGCATATAGACCTGCCCGTGGCGGGCATCGATCACCGGGACCACCGTCCCGGCAAAGCCCGTCGCCACGTGGGGCGCGGTGAACGCGGCAAGCGTGGTCAGGCCGATGGCGGGCTTGCGGGCGGCGAGCGCGATGCCGCGCGCCGCTGCGATGCCCACCCGCACCCCGGTGAAGCTGCCGGGGCCGATGGTGACCGCGATACGGTCGATGTCGGAAAACTCCAGCCGCGCCGCGTCCATCACCCGCGCGACCATCGGCATGAGCGCTTCCGCATGGCCGCGGCTCATCGGCTGCGTTTCGCTCGCCAGCAGATCGCGACGCTCGGTGTCGAGCACGGCGGCCGCGCAGGCATCGAGCGCGGTATCAAGGGCGAGGACGCGCATGCCGGCTTAGAGCATGATCCCGAAAAGTGGGCACCGGTTTTCGGAAAAAGATCATGCTCCATGAATACGGTAGTGCGGGATGACGATTCGAAGAAAGGTCATCCCGGGCTACGCCGGCCGCACCTCGGTCACGTCGGGAACGAAGTGGCGCAGCAGGTTTTCGATGCCGTGCCGCAAGGTCGCGGTCGAAGAGGGGCAGCCCGAGCACGCGCCCTGCATGGACAGGTAAACGATCCCGTCCTTGAAGCCGCGGAAGGTAATGTCGCCGCCGTCGTTGGCCACCGCCGGCCGCACCCGCGTCTCGATCAGCTCCTTGATGGTGGCGACCGTCTCGGCGTCCTTGTCGTCGAAAAATTCATCGGCCGGCGCACTCTCGCCCCCGGCCGTCACGATCGGCTCGCCCGACATGAAGTGTTCCATGATGGCGCCGAGGATCGCCGGCTTGAGCTGCTGCCAGTCGCCGTCGGCCTTGGTCACCGCGATGAAATCGGACCCGAGGAACACGCCGCCGACGCCGGAAACGTCGAACAGGCGCCCGGCAAGCGGCGAGTTGGCGGCCTCCGCGCGGTCGCGCATGTCGAGGGTACCGTGCTCCAGCACGGGTCGGCCGGGAAGGAACTTGAGGGTTGCCGGATTGGGCGTCGCCTCGGTCTGGATGAACATGGCTCGTGCTCCGTGGCCGGCGCGGGATCAAAGGCCCGCGCGGCGCATTTTGGACGTTCTCTATGTAATGGCTCGCGGCGGCGGCGGAAAGTGCGCCCCCGCGCTCATGACAGGGCGTCGAGGTCCTCGTCGCTGAGGTGGCCTGGCACGATCGCGACCGGAATCGGGAAGTTGGCGACGGTCTTGCCCAGGTTCGACACCAGCGGCCCCGGACCTTCCTTGCCGGTGCCGGCGGCGAGCACGAGGATCGCGATGTCCTCGTCCGCTTCGATCAGGCCGAGGATTTCCTCCGCTTTCTCGCCGTCGCGCACCACCCGCTCGGGCGTGATGCCGGCAATGCCGTTGGCGCGGTTGGCAAACTGATCGAGGATGATGTTCGCGGCCTCGTGCGCCTCCGCCTTCATGATGTCGGCGACGCCGAGCCATTGCTGATGCCGGTCTTCCGGCTCGATCACCAGCAGCATCAGCACGCTGGCGCCGGTGCGCGCCGCCCGCCGGCTCGCGTAGTAGACGGCGCGGTCGCACTCCGGCGACCCATCGATGATGACGAGATATTTTGGTTTGTGCCCGGCTTCGTAGCTGCGGCGCTTGCGGCTCATGGCCCTCCCCCGGGGTTCCGCCCACCCTCGGTTACGGCGCGCTCGGATTTGGATGCTGCCATGGCGGTCGGGCCGACGACAAGCGGTAGCGCATGATCCCAAAAAGTGGGTACCGGTTTTCGGAAAAGATCATGCGCCAACGAACAGGTCAGCGCCGCACGAAACCGACGATGTCTTTGACCGCCTTCATCGTTTCCGCCGCCATCACCTGGGCGCGCGCGGCGCCGTCGGCGAGCACCGCGTCGATATGGCCGGGATCGGCGGACAGGCGCTTCATCTCGGCGGCGACCGGTCCGAGCTTCGCGACCGAAAGGTCGATCAGCGCCGTCTTGAACGTGGAGAATTGCGCGCCGGCAAATTCCTTGAGCGCCTGCTCCTCGCTCACGTCGGCAAGCGCCGCATAGATGCCGAGCAGGTTTTCGGCCTCCGGCCGATCCTTGAAGCCCGCGGGCTCGCTCGGCAGCGGCTGCGGATCGGTCTTCGCCTTGCGAATTTTTTGCGCGATCGTATCGGCGTCGTCGGTCAGGTTAATGCGCGAATAATCCGACGGGTCCGATTTCGACATTTTCTTGGTGCCGTCGCGCAACGACATCACGCGCGTGGCCGGACCGGAGATCAGCGGTTCGGTGAGCGGAAAGAACGCATCGCCGTGGCCGTGCGCGCGGATCGAGGCGGCGAAATCGTTGTTGAACTTCTGGGCGATGTCGCGGGTCAGTTCCAGGTGCTGTTTCTGGTCCTCCCCCACCGGAACGTGGGTCGCCCGGTAGGCGAGAATGTCGGCCGCCATCAGGATCGGATACGCGTAAAGCCCGACCGAGGCGTTCTCGCGGTCCTTGCCGGCCTTCTCCTTGAACTGCGTCATGCGGTTGAGCCAGCCCATGCGGGCGACGCAGTTGAATATCCAGGCAAGCTCCGCGTGCTCGGGAACCTGGCTCTGGTTGAAAACGATGTTGCGCTTGGGATCGATGCCGCAAGCGAGGAAGGCCGCCGTGACCTCGCGGATGTTGTTGGGCAGCTCGGCCGGGTCCTGCCACACCGTGATCGCGTGCAGATCGACGACGCAGTAGATGCAGTCGTAGCGCTCCTGCAGCGCGACGAAACGGGTGATGGCGCCGAGATAATTGCCGAGGTGCAGGTTGCCGGTCGGCTGCACGCCCGAGAACACCAACTCCTTGAACGCCATAAGACCCTCGCGCCGAGTGCGATCCGCCACATGCCACGAGCGCGCGCGCCAAGGCAAGTCAGGTCGGCGCATTGCCGCGGATCGGTCGCTCGTATATTGGCACGATACCTGCCCTGCCCCGCGGCGATCGCCGCGCCATGGAGATTCCCGTGAGCACCGCGCGCTACGATGTCGTCGGCATCGGCAACGCCATCGTCGACGTGATCGCGCGCGCCGAGGAAGATTTCCTGATCGGTCACGGCATGCACAAAGGCGGCATGCAGCTGATCGATGAAGCGCGCGCGCACGTGATCTACGACGAGATGGGACCCGCCATCGAGATATCCGGCGGCTCGGCTGCCAACACGATCGTCGGCGTGGCGAGCTTCGGCGCGCGCGCGGCCTTCGTCGGCAAGGCGAAGGACGACGAACTCGGGCAAACCTTTGCCCATGATATCCGCGCCGCGGGGGTCGCGTTCACGACGCCGCTCGCAGCCGATGGTCCCGCGACCGGCCGTTGCTACATCCTGGTGACGCCCGACGGCGAGCGGACGATGAACACTTATTTGGGCGCCGCTCAGCACCTCGCGCCCGAGGACGTCGAGGCCGAGCTGATCGCGGCGAGCGCGATCACCTATCTCGAAGGTTATTTGTGGGATCCGCACAACGCCAAGGAAGCGTTCCGCCGCGCTGCGGCGCTCGCCCACGTAGCCGAGCGGCTGGTGGCGCTGAGCCTCTCGGACGCGTTCTGCGTCGACCGCTGGCGCGACGAATTTCGCGACCTCGTGCGCGGCGGGACGGTCGACGTTTTGTTCGCCAACGAAGCCGAGCTCAAGAGCCTCTATCAGACCGCGGATTTCGCGACCGCCGCCGCCGCGTTGCGGCAAGAGGCGCGGCTGGCGGTGGTGACGCGCAGCGAACAGGGCTGCGTCGTGGTTAATTCCGGCGGGATCGAGCCGGTGGCGGCGTTTCCGGCCGAGCGCGTGGTCGATACCACCGGGGCGGGCGACCTGTTCGCGGCGGGCTTCCTGGTCGGGCTGGCGCGCGCGGCCTCGCACGAGACCGCTGCCCGGCTCGGGGCGCTCGCCGCCGCCGAGGTGATCGGGCATCTCGGCGCGCGGCCCGCGACCTCGCTCAAGGCGCTCGCCGCCCAGCACGGCCTTGCCCCGTGATTTCTTCGATTTTGCCGCGTCCCGCTAACTAATTGGTAAGTTAAGTTGATTACCGGTTGATGACCATCCAACCGGAACTAAACGCAATGGCCATGCCCGACGATGCCGGCGAGCATCATGGCGAACCGGCTGCAGCCGCCTCCGGCGATCTTTCGACCGGCGGCGACCCCTCGATTGAAGCTTCCGCACCATCATCCGGCGCCCACGACGGCGCGCACGCGGAGCGGATCAGACCAGAACCCGCGGCCGCATCCGCAGCGAAGCTCTCGTCCGGCCTGCCGCGCGCGGCCATCCTGACGTGGCGGCCCGACGAGCGGCCCGGCGCGCCCGGTCCGGAACCAGCGGACACCGCGCGGGCAACGGCGCGGGCAGGCGGTCGGCGCTTTGCGCTGCTTGCCGCCGGCCTGACGTTCGCCGCAGCGCTCGGGGCGATCGCCGGCACCGCCGGAATGGCCGGGCTTGAGCGTATGTTTGTCAGCGCACCGGCCGCCCCGGCCCACCCGGCCGCACCAGCGATCGCGGTCCGTCACGACGGCGGCGACGAGGTCCGCATTCTCCGGGAGTCGGTCGCGCAACTGAAGAGCAACGTGAAGGCGCTGAACGAGAACGTGGCGGCCCTGCGCAGCACGATCAATTTGTCGACTTCCGCCGCAAACTCCCAGTTCACCAAGATCAGCGAAGCGCTCGATCGGGTCGAAAAGGAGCGGGCCGCCGATCGCGAACGGGCCGAACGCGAGCGCGTTGCCGAACGCGAACGCACCGAGCGTGAGCGGGGGGAGCGGCGCGTCACCACGCTCACGCCTTCGCCCGAGCCGACCGGTTCGGTGCCGCCGGCTCCCGCCGGCGCGATCGAGCCCAAGGGCGTGACCAAGACGTCGGTCGTCGAGGGCTGGTCCTTGCGCAAGGTCTATGGCTCCGATGCCGCCCTGGTCGAGGGCCGTTACGGCGTCGTCGAAATCATACCGGGCGACCTCGTGCCCGGGCTCGGGCGCATCCAGGAGATCAAGCGCCAGGACGGCCACTGGGTGGTCGTGACCTCGCGCGGCCTGGTTGTCTCGTCGCGCTAGCGCATACATCGCGGCTTCGTGAGGCAGGCCGCGGCGGCCGGCCTCACGCCTGTGCTATATCTCCCGCGAACACGCGCGGGAGACGGCATGAGGCTTCGAAGGTTCTTTTTTGCGATCGTCAGCGCGTTCGTCGTCGGCGCCGCGGCCTACGTCACGCCGGCAGCCGCGCAGCAAAACGCGCCGCCCCCCACGTCCGAACTCTCCGACCGCTGCCCCGGGCTCGTCGCCGCTGACCGCCCGCGGGTCGCTCCCGCGGCATTCCAGATGGCGGCGCTCGCCGACGGGGAGGTCCGGCTGACTTACGTCGGCCACTCCACGTTTCTGATCGAGAGCCCGCGCCGCGTGCGCATCGCGACCGACTACAACGACTATGTCCGGCCGCCGGTCCTGCCCGACATCGTCACCATGAACCACGCACACTCGACCCATTACACGGACCGTCCCGATCCGGCGATCAAATACGTGCTGCGCGGCTGGGCCGCCGACGAGAAGCCGGCCGAGCACGACGTGACTTATCAGGACGTGCGGGTGAGGAACGTTCCGACCAACATCCGGGACTGGGGCGGCGGCACCCAGCGCCACGGCAATTCCATTTTCATCTTCGAGGTCGCGCAGCTGTGCATCGCCCATCTCGGGCATCTGCATCACACGCTCACCCAGCGGCAGCTCAACGACATCGGCCGGGTCGACGTGGTGTTGGCGCCGGTCGACGGCAGTTACACCCTCGATCTCGAAGGCATGGTCGAGGTGCTGCACGCGCTCAAGGCGCCGTTGACGGTCCCGATGCACTACTTCGGCGTCTACACGCTCAATCGATTTCTCGACCGCATGAAGCAGGAGTGGGAGGTCGACATGGGCGAGACGCCGTCGCTCGTGCTGTCGAAAGCGATCCTGCCGACAAAGCCGAAGGTCCTGGTGCTGCCCGGACATTGAGACTCTTCCTCAGACTTTGAATCAGTTCTTCTCATTCGTTTTTTCGACATATTGATTTTCTCAATTTGAGGATGAGAAGTGTGAAATGGGTCACACACGCCGTGCTCGCGGCGGTGCGAGACTGTGCATCGGGTCATACCAGGAGGCGACCATGGGGAGCGACGGATCACAATCGATTACGCGGCGCGATGCGGTTAAGGGGGCGGCGGTGGGAGCGGTCGCGGCCGGGATCGGGGTGCTGACCTCGAAAGAGGCCGTGGCGCAGCCGGTGTATGACGCGATTGTCATTGGTACCGGCTTCGGCGGCGCCATCGCCACGTTTGCGTTGAGCGAGTACAAAAAGAAGACCTTCGTGATCGAACGCGGCACCTTCTGGGTGACGCCAGAGACGCTGGGCAAGCCCCTCGCGCCCGGCAATAAAGTGGCGGATTGGGCGAAGGACCAAGGCATGCGCGTGCAATATTGGCCCCGTCCCGACCATGCGCTCGGCCTGCTCGACCTACTTGAAAACCGCTATCGCAAGACCAATCCGTACGGCCTGCACAATTACCGAATATTTCCGCAAGCCCATATCCTGACGGCAAGCGGCGTCGGCGGCGGCTCGTTGATCTATTCCAACGTGAATTTGCGTGCGCGGCCAGCCGTGCTCGATCGCATCGGCTTGAAGGGAATCGATTACGACCGCGCCGAGCGCTACATGGAAAAGTACCGCGGGAAACTGAGCAAGGTCGTCACCAAGATTCCGCTCCCGCCCGGCGTTGCGCCGGAGACACTCGGCGCCGACAAGGATTATTTGCTGCTCGACCGCAGCCGTGCGTTACGCGATTCCTCGGCCGTCGTGGCCAAGCAACTCGGCATCGATATGCCGTGGTCTCCGCTCAATCTGTCGATCACCGAGTATGTCCATGGCGACGCCAAACCCGAAGCCGACAAGCTGCATACCTTCTGCGAGCGCCAAGGGCGCTGCATGCTTGGTTGCCTTCCGGCGGCGCGACATACGCTGAACAAGACCTTGGTTAATTTGGTGTTCTCGCTGAACCCGGACGTGACGCTCTCGCCGGAATCCGAGGTGCGTACGATTAGGCGTGTCGGCGATGCTTACGAGGTCGTCTATCTCGACCGCCGCAACAATAATTGGGATGGGGAGCTGCGTACGGTACGCGCCGCGCAGGTCTTTCTCGCCGCCGGCGTTCTCGGCACCGCCGAGATCCTATTGCGGTCGCGTCGAGACGCGGGTCTTGCGTTGAGCGACAAGATCGGCGCCGGATTCTCCACCAATGGCGATTTCGGTGCGCTCGCGGTCGGCACCGCCATGATGGGATCCAACGGCCAGCCGATCCCCGGCATCAACCCAGCCGACCTCCCGCCGCTACGCGCAGCTTCCTGACCGATCGCGCGTACCAGCGCTGCCAGGGCCCCGACCCAGACGGCGCTCCAATTGACAGGCCAGTGGACCCATCGCTCATATTCAATTTCCGCGGCCGCCTCTCGGCGGTTTGCCTCCAATTCTTGGATGCGCGAGCTTGCAATGGCCATATCGCCTTACTCCTGTTGTTTT
>Ga0209328_10000319_pt1 | contig 11568 bp, 9 predicted proteins | sample JacPinW_OM3H0_M1_FD_187954 | JGI IMG/M metagenome (GOLD analysis project Ga0209328, IMG submission 187954) | Forest soil microbial communities from Algoma, Ontario, Canada - Jack Pine, Ontario site 1_JW_OM3H0_M1 (SPAdes) (version 2) | ecosystem: Environmental > Terrestrial > Soil > Boreal... | reverse complement strand
CCAGGCTGGGCCGTTCCCCGACGGTGTGGTGGTGGAGCGCGGAACCGTCTTCTGGACGACGATGGGCGTGCCCGCGCGGGACTCCGCGGCGAAGGGCGAGGAGAGCCTCGATAACGGCCTCGATTACTCGCAGCGCAACGGTGGGCTGCACGCGGTTGGGCTCGACGGTTCCGACGCGCGCGGCGTGATCGCGGCCGGGGCGATCACCACCGGGAAGCAGCTCGTATCCGACGGTGCCGGGACACTCTACTGGGGCGACCGCGAGGGCTGCCGGGTGAGCCGCGTCCGAGTCGACGGTACGGGGCTGACCGACCTCGTTGTCAACACCGGCGACGGCAGCTTGCTGCAGGAGTGCGTCGGTGTCACCGTTGACCCCGTGCGCGGGCACCTGTATTGGACGCAGAAGGGCCCGGCCAAGGGCGGGCAGGGCCGGATCTTCCGTGCCGGCCTGGAGATCCCGTCCGGGGAGACAGCGTCGGACCGCACCGACATCGAGGTGCTGTGGGAGCATCTTCCCGAGCCGATCGACCTGGAGATCCGCGGTGACTGGCTCTATTGGACGGACCGCGGCGCACCGCCGAAGGGGAACACGCTGAACCGCGCCCCGGTACCGGCTTCGGGCGAGAAGGGCGCCGATCCTGAGGTTCTCGCCGATGGGTTCCGCGAGGCCATCGGCCTCGCCGTGGACGGCGAGGCCGGGGTCGTGTATGTCTCGGACCTGGGCGGGCAGATCCGGTCCGTGCCGATCCCGGGAGGTTCGATGCTTGGCCCTCGTGTGGTTGCCGAACTGCACGAACCCGTCTCTGGGATCGTCGGAATCCGCACCGACACGAAATGAAATAGGGATGAAGGGCCAGGTCACCATGTCGTACACGCACTCCTTCGAGGACATCCGTAACCGGCCCGTGGCGGTGTTCGGAGCAGGCACGGCGCCTTCCCGCCTGACGCGCAGACCAAGCCAAACCAAGTCACCGAAGAAGAACTGCGAGAGTCGGTTTCGAAGTACTGGCAGATCGACGAGATCCGGCCGGCCTTCATCCACGTCGGTGCTGCAGTTCTGCAGATCCCTGGCATGCCAGTGCCGTCACCGTTCGGCGTCGGCGACAAGGGCCGGCAGAAGATGCCCGCCTTCCTACTCACCGCGCACAAAGCGCGCTGAGCAGCGCGGGCGACATAGATCGCCAAGGTGCTGAACCCCACTCCCCCGGCGCCAGCGGAATTCTGGAAAAATGACCTCAGACGCAAGTTTGGCCTGGCAGTTAGCTGACGCGGCTTCGCTATGCCTAACCGGTGATGAGCGCACCGTGATTTTCGTCCAATTAGGTTGCGGCGAAAATCATCTGGCCGCCGAACGAATCCTCGCTGTCGTGGTACGTGAAGCCTTCCCACTGCCTGCGGCGCTGCTGACGACGTTGACAACCTGGTTGGACCGCTACGTTGGAACGCCGGAGGAACAGAGACTTCGAGCTCTGATCGCCCGCGTTAGGCCGCACACGACTTGAACGGCCCCCACCGCACAACAACCCTGCCTGCGCTGCTGGAGGACTGGGATCGTCGGGCGGAAGGTCGAGACCGCTCATCCGGGAGGCGTCTACATCGGCCGTCGAAATAGTCTGACCACTTCTCAACCTCGCGTCCAATTGGACATCTAGCGGCGGCGTCGTCGGCCACAGCATCTTGATCGCGAAGTGTGTGCGCGGGGCGGCGGCGACGCGCGCGCGGACGGTCGTCACGACGACTGTTTTCATTCTTCTTGCCACCTCGCGATCAGCTGACCAGCCGCTTTGCAGTTGTCTCATTCACGTGGCGAACGGCTTTGTCGCATCTTTCTGGCGAATTCCCGCAAGCGTCGACGGCCGCGGCCCCGAGTTGCTCAGAACTCAATCGGCTGCAAACCGACGAAGGCCGCGAGCTCACGAGCGTCTCGATGCGTATCGAAACTACGGAGCAGCTCGATGTAGCGCCGCTTATCGAGGTCCCAGTTGTACTGGAACTCAGCAGGATCCTGGGCGGTGATGAACACGAGATCGGCAAGAAGCCTTGTGGTGCGGCCATTTCCGTCCGTGAACGGGTGTACCCGCACAGTCTCGGCGTGCGTTGTGAGGCCAAGCTCGCGGGCTGTCCAAACGTCCGTGTGCTCCCACCGATACCGGATGTTGTCGAGTGCGCTGCGGAGTTCGACGGCGATCTGTCTTGGGTCAACCCCAATGTTGACGTCTCGCTGTCGCCATCGCCCGGCCCACCTAAAGATATCGCCATAGAGGCGTTCGTGAAGATCGCGGACGAAGTAATCGGTCAGCAGTTCGTCCAGCGACAATGAGCCGTTGAACGCGGCGGTCAGCAGTTCCTCCGACACCTGCTCCTGCACCGCTTGTTCGAGGTCGTAGACCGCAGCCCTGCTGACGGGCGTTTCGAGGACCTCGACGACATGGCGGGAGCAGCGCGGTCAGCTCGTCGTGTGGAAGTGGAGTTTCGCCGTATCCCGGCGTGAGCGGCATCAGCGCTGGCGTGTTTGCCGCTCTGCGAGGAGCCGCTTCACAGAAGCCGGGCGAACGTAGCCAGCGGGGACCACGCGATACTCTAGCTTCGCGGATGCCTTCGTGGCCCGGGCCGCGACCTTCTTGACGACCGCCTTCTTGACGACCGCCTTATTGACGGACGTCTTCTTGACGACCGCCTTCTTGACGGCCGCCTTCTTAACCGTTCGACGTTCCATGGCACCACCTCCTTCGGGCATCAACTACTGATTTTATGTTAGGGGCGCTCAGTCGGCCGGGGTCCGGTTGAGGTCATCGCCGGCCGCCGCCCGCTACGACGCCGCGCCGCCGCCGGCGCTGGCGCCGGCGCTGGCGTCATCGCGATGACATCTGCCTGCTACCGGCACTCGGCGAATCGGCTGGCTCATGAGAGAACGGGGTGTCTCGGTGTGGCGGCGCCGGTTTGTCCTCGCGACGCGGAATATGAAGGAGGGCCGGCCTGGACACGCTCGCCCCGTACACCTCGGCCAGGTGTGCGCAGATCTCGCCGTGGGTTAATCCCTTGGCAGACAACGAGATCACCAGATCGTCGAGCCCGGTCAGCCGCCGCTGCCGCAGACGATCACCACGATCACCGACCGGGTGATCGAGGGCATGGCCGAATGGCAGTCCCGCCCCTTGGATGCGGTGTACCCGGTGATCTTCATCGACGCGGTGAACGTGAAGATCCGCGACGGCAACGTCGCGAACCGCCCGATCTACATCGCGCTCGCGGTGACGGTGGAGGGCACCCGCGACATCCTCGGGCTGTGGGCCGGCGAGCACGGCGACGGGGAGGGGGCGAAGTTCTGGGCCCGGGTGCTCTCCGAAATCAAAAACCGTGGCACCCACGATGTCTGCATGGTGGTCTGCGACGGACTCAAGGGCCTGCCCGCGGCGATCGACACCGTGTGGCCGCAGGCGATCACCCAGACGTGCATTGTGCATCTGCTGCGCAACAGCTTCCGCTACGCCTCCAAGAAGCACTGGGGCGCGCTGGCCAAGGATCTCAAACCGATCTACACCGCCCCGAGCGAGTCGGCCGCCCTGGATGCGTTCGTCGCCGTCACCGAGGCGTGGGGCGACCGGTACCCGGCGATCATCAAACTGTGGGAGTCCGCGTGGCCGGAGTTCGTCCCGTTCCTGCAGTTCGACACACACATTCGCACCGTGATCTGCACGACAAACGCCATTGTTATCTGGAGTTCCCGGATGAGTGTCTTTGATGTCCGACACGGGGTGGCGGGGTCGCTGGTTTTGCTTTCTGGACGTGGTTATCTGCAGCCGTCCAGGAAGCAGAGCTTGCGGAGGAAGAGTGCTTGTTACACGGGTGGTTTCGCCGGTCTCGTCGCGTGAGTCGTGGACCGTTCTCGGCGACGACGATGCGCCAGTGGCGCCGATCGAGCGGTATCTGAGGTATCTGACCGACATCGAGCGGTCCCCGAACACGATCAAGGCCTATGCGCACGATTTGAAGGACTGGTTCACGTTCCTGGCAGGCCGCGGTCCGGACTGGACGGCGGTACGGCTGGAGGACGTCGGCGCGTTCGTGTCGTGGTTGCGGTTGCCGATGGCGTTGCGGCAGAGCGGGATTGTGATGCTACCCACGGTGGAGCATCACTGCGGCGAGGCGACGGTGAACCGGAAGCTGTCGGCGCTGGCGGCGTTCTACACCTACGCCGCCCGCGACGGCGTCGCGGTCGGTGAGCTGTTGACGATCTGGCAGGTTGGTGGGCCGCGAGGTGGGTGGAAGCCGTTCCTGCACCATGTCAGTAAACAGATGCCACGTCCTCGGCGGATGGTGACGTTGAAGGTGGCGAAGAAGCTGCCGCGAGTGCTTACCCCGGTCGAGGTGCAGGCGGTCCTGGACTCGTGTGATCGGTTGCGGGACCGGTTCCTGCTGGCGGTGCTCTACGACACCGGTATGCGGGTCGGCGAGGCACTGGGGTTGCGCCACAGCGACATCGCGGCCGCTGAGCGCGAGATCATTGTTCGTCGCCGTCACAACGACAACGGCGCTCGCGCCAAATCGGTCTCCTCGCGCACGGTGCCGGTGAGCCCGGAGTTGATCCGACTGTATGCCGATTACCTGCACGACGAATACGGGGATCTGGATAGCGATTACGTGTTCGTGAATCTTTGGGGCCGCCCGCACGGGCACCCATGGACCTATGCGGCGGTCTACGATCTCGTCCGTCGCTTGCGGCGGCGCACCGGCATCGACTTCGACCCACACTGGCTGCGCCACACGGCGGCGACGCGGATGCTGCGCGACGGGATCGGCCTCGAGGTCGTCGCCAAGCTGCTCGGCCACGCCAACGTCACCACCACCGCCGCGATCTACGGGCATCTGACCGTCGAGGACGCCCGAAAGGTGTTGCAGCAGGCGGGCTGGTTCGACGGGCCAGGGCAGGTGCTCCTGTGACCGCGCCACACGTCGGTGCGACGCCGGGACTGCTGGGCAAGTTGATGGCGGGTGTTCGCAACGAATTCCGCAGCGATGTCCTGGAGTTCGACGCTGAGGATCCGGTGTTCGGTGGCGGATCGTGTCTCGTGGACGGTTGCGCGCGAAGCGCCCGTGGCCGTGGGTTGTGTCCGGGCCACAACCAGCGGTGGGCCAACGCGGGCCGCCCCGCCATCGACGAGTTCGCCGCCTCGACCGATCACCGTTGGCGCAAACAGCGGCCCAACCAGTGCTGCCGGGCCCGCGCCTGCGGCTACGGCTCCGCCCGTGGTGGGCTGTGTCAGCTGCACGCCCAACGGTGGGAACGAGCCGGACGCCCCGACCTCGATCAGTGGTGCGACGACCCGCCGCCGATCAAAAAGCCAGTTCCGGGCGCAAGCTGCCGAATCGAGCACTGCTCGTTATGGCCTCAAGCCCAATTGGCGTTCTGCCACACCCACGCCAACACCTGGAAAGCCAACGGCCACCCTGACATCGACGAGTTCGCGGCCCGGTTCGCCTCGACCGAGATACCGCCCAACGAGACAATCGTGCTGGGCAGCTTGACACCGCAGTTGAAGTTGGAGATGCAGTATGTGCTGCAGTATCGCCACGACGAGCGTCGCGGCAAGCTCACCCCGACGATTGTCGCGCGAGTGGTGCGACTGCTGGCTCAGGCCGGGGTTGCGTCCCTGCTCGACCACGACGAAGACGCCTGGCGCGAGCACTCCGCATCGCTGCGAGCCGACACACGCGCACGGGGACTACTCATCTACGCCTACCGCACGGTCGTGGACCTGGCCGAAGCCGGTGGATGGGAAGCTGAATATCGCCGCGACGTCTGGCGAATGCACCGCCTCGGCTTCGAAGGCCGCCACACCCTGCGCTTCAACCGCATCCCGCAACCTTGGTTGCGGGAACCGGCTAAATGCTGGATCCGACTGCGCCTCTCGCGCGGCCTTGGCCTGGAAGCCGGGGGCGGGCGTCCGGTGCTGGCCATCGCCAGATTCGCTCAATTTCTCACCGCAGCCGGTGTTGATCGAATCGAGCTGATCGATCGCGCGCTGCTGGAACGCTACCTCGCCGACCTGCACCGGGAATTCAGCCCGCAGCACCAGGGCAGCCACACCGGGCTGCTCAACGGGTTCTTCGCCGCCATCCGCCAACACCGATGGACCACTGGCCTTCCCGCGACAGCGATGTTCTTCACCGAGGACTATCCCCAGCGCAGCGAACACCTGCCCAAGGCGTTGGCCGAACACGTCATGACTCAGCTTGAACATCCCGACAACCTCGACCGCTGGGACAACCCCACCTACCGGTTGATCACCATCATCCTGATGCGCTGCGGACTGCGGATCACCGACGCCCTGCGGCTGCGCGGCGACTGCATCACCACCGACGCCGACGGCGCACCCTACCTGCGCTACTTCAACCACAAGATGAAACGCGACGCCCTGGTGCCCATCGACTCCGATCTCGCCGACCTCATCGGCACTCAACGTGACCGCACCAGCCAACGCTGGCCCGACGGCACCCCGCTGCTGTTCCCGCGCCCCACCAAGAACCTCAACGGTCAACTCCCGCTGGCAATCCCGACATACCGAGAAGCGCTGGGCCGCTGGCTGCATGCATGCGACATCCGCGACGAACACGGCCATCAAGTGCGAGTTACTCCGCACCAATGGCGACACACCCTGGGCACTCGCCTGATCAACCGCGACGTTCCCCAAGAGGTCGTGCGCCGCATCCTCGACCACGACTCACCGCAGATGACCGCGCACTACGCCCGCCTGCACGACACCACCGTGCGTCGCGCCTGGGAAGCCGCACGCAAAGTTGACATCCACGGCCGCACCGTCGCCCTCGACCCCGACGGGCCACTCGCCGAAGCCGCCTGGGCCAAACAACGCCTCGGCCGCGCCACCCAGGCCCTGCCCAACGGCTACTGCGGCCTGCCCGTCCAGCAGAGCTGCCCCCACGCAAACGCCTGTCTGACCTGCCCCATGTTCCTGACCACGCCCGAATTCCTGCCGCAGCACCGAGCTCAGCGCCACCAGACCCTTGAGCTGATCACCGCCGCCGAAGCCCGCGGCCAGCACCGCCTCGCCGAAATGAACCGACAGGTGCTCGGAAACCTCGACACCATCATCACCTCGCTCGACACCGAAGCAGCCGGACATGCGGGCTGACAACAGCATTCACATCACCACCGCCGCCAAACAACGGCACGAATACACGCGCGCGAAAGCCATCGCCGCCCTGCACGAACTCGACCAAGCCGGCACCGCAATCACCTTCGAAGCCGTCGCCGACCACGCCGGGGTTTCCCGCTCCTGGCTCTACACTCAACCCGACCTCAACGACGAGATCCGCCGGCTACGGTCAATGCGTCACCGCACTCCCACCACCCCAACGCCTTCCAGGCAACGTGCCAGCGAGGAATCGCTTCGGCAACGCCTCGATATCGCCACGCGACGAAACCGCGAACTCGCCGAGGAAAACCAGCGCCTACGCCGCCAACTCGCCCAAGCCCTCGGCCAACTCCGCGACGACAATGCCGACCCACGAAACAACATCTCGGTTCCATAACGATCGCCCCTTGCTGACCCGCCCAAAGATCACCGCACACGCTGCGTCGAAGACACCGTCCAAACCACAAAACCCAAGCTCACCGCCCCGCAAAGCCCAAGGACTCCAGATAACCATTGAATCCATCAATGCGCGGATCCGCAGGGCGGTCAACGCCCGGGGCCACTTTCTACCGAGACGGCCGCACTGAAATGCGTGTACCTGGCCATCATGAGCCTCGATCCGACCGGCCGCGGACGCCAGCGATGGTCCAACCGGTGGAAGGAGGCACTCAACGCCTTCGAGATCACCTTCGACGGACGCCTGTCCGCGAACCGAAAGTAAAACCAACACAATCAGTTACACCGAATTCTTGACAGACCCCCCGACGAGGACGAAGCCACCTATTACGCCTCACGTCCGGGCGTCCCAGCTGCGGCGTCTCAACTATGAAGCCGTTCATCAAGAATCAGCGCGCTAGCGGGTAGTTGTCGGAGTCGGTGAACCGTACATTTCGTCGATCAGATCTTTCGCGATGAGTGTGGCCGCGGCCCGGCCATCGGCGGTGGGGTTCAGGTTGACCCAGATCACGATCGTCACGTTATTTTGGGGGTCGGTGCCGGCGAAGGTGTTGAAGCCAGGAACTTCACCGGTATGCCCATACAGCGCACCGAATTTCGCGATGGCCAGCCCGTACTGCGGCGCATCGAGTTGTGCCGGGTTCGTTGATTGCAGGCTGGCGATCCGCCTGGCTTGCGTGTCGGGATCGAGCAGTTTCCCTTCGGTCAACGCCCCAACCCAGGTCGCCAGATCCGCCGCGGTGGAGATGCCGGCGCCTGCCGCCCAGGCCCACGACGGGTTCAGCGATGTCTGATCACTAGGCTGCAGCGTGCCGGCCTTTGCTGCCGCCTGCATTTCGGGCGGTACGGCCGCTGGTGAGCCCATAGTCAGCACGTTGTTGCCATACATATATCCCTGGGGATGCGGGTCCGGGATGGCGCTTGAGGTGCTGGGTGGAAACAGCGTGTCCTTGAGCCCCAGTGGGATGAACAACCGATCCTGAAACACCTGCCACAGGGGTTTCGTGTCAAGCGCCTCAGCGATGAGCCCGAGCAATACCGTGTTGGTGTTCGAGTAGTGGTAGCCCGTTCCGGGCGGGAAGTAGGGCGGATGGCTGTAGGCCAGCGCGAGCAATTCGTCGGGGTTCCACACTTTTTGTGGATTGCTGTCGCCCATCTCGTTTAGTTCGCGCGACTCGCTGTAGTTGTAAAGGCCGCTGCGCATGTTCAATAACTCGGCGATGGTGATGTAGTCACCGCCCGGAACATCGGGGCGGAACTTTGACACCGGGTCGTCGAGGCTGAGCTTGCCCTCGTGGACCTGCTGCAGGATCACAGTGCCGGTCCACGTCTTGGTGATCGATCCAATCCGGACGTGATCCGCCAACGACACCGGAACTCTGCCACCCACTGTGGTGGTGCCGTACGTCGTGCTGATCTCACCGGCGGGTGAGCGCACTAACGCGACCGCCCCAGGAACGAGCATCTCCCGGGCCATCGAGGCGACGCGCACCCGCAGCGTCATCTGATTCATCGGCGTAAACCCAGCGGTCGAGCTGGCCGACGAGGATGGACTCGGCGACGGCGCCGCGCTGCACGCCCCTACAAGTAAGGCAACGCCAAGAAAGGCGCCGATAGTCTGGATCCGGAGCCATCCGGGCCGCAAGGGTGAAGGCAGGGCAGAAAAGACCACTGTCGCCGTACTCGTCCCAGGAGTGCGATTCGAGGTAGGCGTTTTGCGCGTCGGCGCGCGGTTGGACCTCACCCCAGTCACTATCCAGGACGTGCTGGCGGGCGTCGAAGAGTTTGCGCGCCTGACGCAGCAGAACTTGCGTCCGCAGGTTGCGGCTTACCGACTCTTGGCAGCTTGACCAAACTGCAGGTCAGCGACCTTATCGGTCACTTCCTGCCCGGCCTGCAGCCGCCCTTTGCAGGAGCGACCAGTAGCTCCGCTCGCGCTCAGTCAGTTCGTTCGACGTGATCGCACCGAAAGCGGCCGCCTCGCGCGCGAAACGAACAGGTGCCTCGGGCGTCGCATCGGGGCCCTCGAGCCGGAAACAACTCGGTGCGAGGGGACCGAACAGCAGTGCGCGGCGCAGGTCCGGCCAGTTCTCGAGGTGTGGCTCCACCCCGGCGGCGCGCGCGAAGATCAGCGCCATCAGGTTCATCCGCGTTTTCTGGGACATTCCCCGCCTTGAGCGATAAGCATCGATCGACAACCGCTGATCGGTCTCACTTGTCGCCGGGATCGTGCTGCCCCACGTGTAGGCAATCCACCTGGCCTGAAGTTCCAGCGGCACAAAGTATCCGCCCGACTGTTCCCACATGCCTATGAAGGCCAGCCCCGGGAGGTCGGGATGGAAGGTGTAGCGGTCGGCGTCCATGTGCACGGCGTCGAGGTTGAGATTCACCCGGATGTCCTCACTCAGAAACGGCAGGCACAAATCGAACCCGGTGCCCAGCACAATCCCGTCGAACTCCTCGGCATGCCCGTCGGCGAAGGTCACGGTCGAGTCCGCGATGGACTCCATCCACGGACGCACCGTAATCCGGCCCTCGGCCACGAGCGGCAGGTACCCCTGGTTGAGGGTGACCCCGGCGGCGAAGAGCGAAGGGTCAGGCGCCGGTGCGCCGTACTGCTCCGGGCTTCCCCCCGCCTCGACCACGATCTCCTTCAGCTGCCGGTCGATCTCGGCTGCTGGGAGAGTTTCGCTCGCCAGGGTTCCGTATCGCGTGAAGATCCGATGATCGGACGGGACTCCGGCGGCGAACTTCGGCAGGACATATCGCTGTCGCCGCTGGGTCACCACAACACGTGCCGCGCCAAGCTGGGCGAGTTCTGCCGCGATCTCGAGGGCGCTGACGGCGCAGCCTGCCACGAGAACACGCTTGCCGCGATATATAGAAGGCTCCCGATAGTCGTACGTGGAGATCACACCGGACGACCCGGCGAACCTGTCGAGCCCCGGAACAGCGGGGATGGCGGGCGCATGGAACCTGCCGCTCGCCACCACCACTCGTTCGAAGCTCTCATCCATGCCGGCGTGACCCACGAGCCAACCGGCGCCGTTTCGCCTAAGAAGTTCGACCCGAGTGCCGAACCGGATGCGCGAAGTAAGGCTGAACGTCTCGGCATAGCGATGCAAGTAGTCGAGAATGTCGCGGTTCGACGGGTAGACGAGGTCGCTCTCGTGCTCGAGGTCGCTGAAGGCCGTCATGATGCGACTGGTGTTGGTGTGCATGGTCGGCCACACGCCGCTCCGGCCAAGGAGCCCCGTCCACTGCCCGCCTAGCATCGGTTCCTGCTCGAAGATCGTCGGCTCGAATCCCTGCGACAGCAGCCAACGCGCGGCGATCAGCCCGCCCGGTCCAGCCCCGATCACGGCGACGCTTCTCGTCATCTCCGGAACTGTCGCACGGCTCGGACCCGACTGCGATCTCTTTGATGGGGTTGGGCCCATTACTGTTCCCGCCACCTTCCGCGCTCTTACGCTCATGGGATGCGCTTGTCCTGGCCGTTGATTGGTCGCTCGGAGGAGATGCGAGCGATCGAGGCGGCCCTTTTGGCTTCGGACGTTTCCGGGATAGTTGTTCACGGAGCGGCGGGTGTGGGGAAGAGCCGGATCGCCCGCGAGGCACTGTCATCTGTTGCCTCGATCGGTTGCGAAACTCGTTGGTCGGTTGGCACCGCATCGGCACGTGCTGTTCCGCTGGGCGCCTTCGCGTCCTGGGCAGGCTCGGACGTGACCGACTCTCAGGAGCTCGTCCGCGGAGTAATCGACTCGCTGACATCCGCGCCGCCAGGCACCACCGTGGTGCTCGGTGTCGACGACGTGCACATGCTCGACGACCTGTCGACGTTCGTCCTACATCAGATCGTCCAGCGACGCGCCGCGAAAGTGGTGCTCACCGTTCGCGATGGTGAGCCAATTCCGGCCGCGACGCAAAACATCTGGGAGGGCGGCGATTTCGACCGACT